>CXWL01007249.1_pt1 | contig 19112 bp, 21 predicted proteins | sample 590931 | NCBI WGS metagenome assembly CXWL01 (sample SAMEA3498368, study PRJEB10139) | groundwater metagenome | biome: water well; material: biofilm material | place: Germany | collected 2015-04-27 | reverse complement strand
TATTACCTCTTATGTATCCGGCTTTCTCTGCATCAATATATTCTCATGGGTTTCACTTCCGCCCGCGGCGCCAGCAACCTCTTGAGCCACTTCCATTTCATCTGCAAACCTTGCCTGCCCCACCAATTGCAGATCGTGGATTTCCCTGTACAGGCCGCCTTCCTTCAACAGCTCGTCATGCGTACCGCGTTGAACAATGCGGCCTTTGTCCATCACGAGGATCATGTCTGCGCGCCGCACGGTGGACAGGCGATGTGCGATCACAAAAGTGGTTCTGCCTTCCATCAATTTATCCAACGCGGCCTGAATGAGTTTTTCCGTTTGCGTATCCACACTCGAAAGCGAATCATCCAAAATTAAAATTCGCGGATTCATCAACAGCGCCCGCGCAATCGCCACACGCTGACGCTGCCCGCCAGATAACGTCACACCGCGCTCGCCAACCACGGTCTCGTAGCCGTTTGGAAATCCTTCGATAAATTCATGCGCCTGCGACGCCCTCGCCGCGGCAATCACTTCTTCCGTCGTTGCATCGGGCCTGCCATAGGCAATATTATTTTTGATCGAATCTGAAAACAGCAGGGATGTTTGCAACACGATCCCAATTTGATTTCTCAACACAGCCAAATCAATCTCGCGGACATCGTGCCCGTCCACCAAAACCGAGCCTTCGCTGACATCATAAAAGCGCGGGATGAGATTCACGAAGGATGTTTTTCCCGATCCCGTTGGGCCGATCAACGCGACCAAACGGTTCGGTTCGACCTTCAAGCTGATTCCGTCCAACGAGGCATTTTTCTCGTTTTGATATTTCAGCCCCACCTCGCGGAATTCCACCTCACCGCGCAAATTCTCCAGCTTGATTGCATTTGCTTTGGATTGAATCGCGGGCGCAACATCCAGCACTTCGAGCACACGCTGCGCGCCCGCTGCAGCTTCGCCGCCTGCGTTGACGAGTCCCGTCAAGGCCTGGGCGGGTTCCGCCATCATCAAAATATAGGCATTGAAGGCGACAATCGCGCCGATGGTGAGCGTTCCATCCAAAACCATTTGTCCGCCAAACCACAGAATCAACATCGTGCTGATCAAGGTCAACCAGTTGGTGGTTGGCATGATCTTCGCCCATTCATCTATCACTTTCACCCAGGTTTTGAAGACATCCTTGTTGGCCTTGTCGAAGCGTTCGATCTCGTAATCTTCGCGGGCAAAAGCGCGGACAACCTGCACGCCCGTCACATTCTCCTGCAATCGGTTGGATACTTCGCCAATGGCTGAATCCACGGCGAAGAATAGCTTGCCGATCTTTGTCCCAAAACTGGAGGTCATGATGATGAGCGGGATGATCGGCAAAAGGGAAATTACCGCCAAAGTTGGGTTGACCGAAAACATCACGAACAGGATGCCAAAGGAAAGAAAAACAAAACGCACCAATTCCGCGATGGATGAGCCTGCAAACTTCTCGATGGAACGCACGTCTTCGATGCAGCGCGAGATCAACTGTCCGCTTTGGGCGTGGTCGTGATAGGAAAATGGCAGGTATTGAATGTGGTCGTACAAACGATTGCGTAAATCATAGCCGACGTTGACGGCGATCCACTCGGAAATGTATCGGTGAGATAAATTCAAAAGTGCAGAACCAAGCCCGAGCGCAAACAAAAGAAGCGCAGAGCGAATCAGATTCGTCGTCTCACCGCCCACCAATCCAACATCGATCACAGATTGGATGATGCGCGGCACAAGCAGGTTGAGTCCTGTCAACGTCAACAACATAACGAGTGAAGTGAGTACCTGCCAGATGTAAGGTTTGAGAAATGTGGAGATGCGAAGTAGGTTTTTCATAAACGGAGTTTTTAGGATACCACATAACAATGCGCACAAAAAATCGGGCTGACTTGAGTCAGCCCGATTTAATGACTCACCTTACGCAGTCCGCTCTGCAGGGTGGGATACTTGCCCAAAACATCTAACGCAAAGNNTCGGACAAAGAACAAGAGCGTCCTCGCAACGACATACCATTACTGCGTAAGGTGAGTTAATGAAACAAAAAATGTGAGGTTACACGTCCACTGCAAGGCAGGTGAGGGTTTGCTCCACGCCGGGGATGGGCTGAATCTCCAGCGCCGTGATCGCCCCAAGGTCGGCGATGTCGGGCGCTTCCACGACAGCCACCGCATCATAGGGGCCGAAGGTCATGTGAGCTTCGAGGACACCCTTGATTTTACGGAGATTGCCAACGACCTCTTTCACACCCCCCGCATGGATCTTGATCATGATATATGCTTTCATAGCTTCTCCTTTTTATTGATCTCTCTTGTTACGAAGGAAAACGACCCAATAGATGGCGGCTACGAGAACGGCTCCGCCGATGATATTGCCAATGGTAACAGGAATTAAGTTGTTTATGAAAAAGGCTTTCCAGGTGAGCGATTCCAGGTTTGGGATTTTCTCTGCGACCTTCGCCATGTATTCGGGGTCAAATCCTTTCACCAGCAAGGCATAGGGAATAAAGTACATGTTGGCAATGCTGTGCTCGAAGCCCGCCGCCACAAAGGCGGTAATGGGAAAGATAATGGAAACGATCTTATCGAGAGTTGTCCGCGCGCTGTAGGTAAGCCAGACCGCGAGGCAAACCAATGCATTACAGAGGATGCCAAGCGCTATGGCTTGTGTAAATTCAAGGTCACACTTTCCAACCGCGATCTTCAAGGCAGTGATGCCAACGGCATCCGAGCCAAATGTATATTGTTTGCTAAAAAACATTAATACGGCTGTGGCAATGGAGCCGATGAAGTTTCCGGCGTAGACGATTCCCCAATTTCGCAGAAGCGCGCGCCCGGTCACTTTGCCGCTGGCCCAGGCCATCACGATCATGTTGTTGCCTGTAAATAATTCGGCCCCGCCCACAACCACCAGAATCAAGCCCAGGCAAAAGACAAACCCCGTCAACAGGCGAGTCACGCCGTAGGGCAAACCTGTTGCAAAGGCAACTGTCCCGTCCGCCGCAGTGACCGACATGCCACCCGCCGCAACCGTGGTGGCGAAGATCGCGCCCAATGAAATGAACGCGCCTGCCAGGATTGATAGCATGAGCATAGTAAAGGCTGGCATCTCCGCTTTGCGAACGCCGAGGTATTCGGCGCGGGTTGCCATCTCGGCAGGCAAAAGAGAATCGATTCGTAGTTCACTCATAAAATATCCTTTCCGTGTTAGCGCCTACCCGAATAATGGATCGCAGACTGAGTTTGCTTGGGCAGGCGGACTCAAGTCCGCGCTCCAGATATGTTTGGATAGGTTCTTATTTATTTGTGATTTTTTTCACAACATAAGTATATCAAAGAGAATCAAAAGTGAGAAGTTTGGATGTAATCAAAAGCGGGTGATATTACTCCGCTGCCATGTTTTTCTTTTTCCGTCCGAGCCAGGCGCCGATGCCAGCCGCAAACAAGGCGGATGCCACGATCATCCCCACCACCAATCCCCCGCTCTGAGCGGATGCGGGCGGCGTTGGCACAGGCGTGGATGTGGAGGTGGCAGTGGGCGTGATGGGTTTTGTAGGTGTGGAAGTTGGGATGCCCATTGTAGCGGTTATTTCCTGCGTTGGGGTTGCCGTATCTGGAATGGGCCGAAAAACCAACAGGGTTTGGCCTTCAAAGATTTCATCGGTGGCGAGGCCGTTCAGCAATTTCAATTGCTCCACGGTGGTGTTGTATGCCAGCGCAATGCTCCACAATCCTTCGTTCTTTTTTACAACGTGGAATATTTCGCCATTTTCTGACGGTGTGCTGAGCGAAACGACAATGGCAGGCGTCCCAAAACCGCCAGCCGTGGCGATCACAAACTCAGAGGGCGATAAAGTTGCAGTGGCGGTGGGAATGGATGCATCCCCTTCAAGGCCAGCGTCAAGAACGTAAACCGTAATTCCGTTGGAAGCGGCAACACCCACACCCACATCTTCATATAATGGAGAGAGCAGGGTTTCTCCATTGGCTGCATCGCCCTGCCAAAAGGTCACTATCCCGGCGGGGGATAAATTCGAGCCAGAATGAAGATTCTCGGCAAAGGAGCCACCCACTGAAAGATCACCCGCAACCGAATAGCCAGCCGCCAATGCGCGCTGGTAGGGACGGTTTCCGTTTTCGCTGAAATGCGTGATGATGCCTTTATCCGCAAGGTATTCGGCGTGGGATTGGGCAATCTCCATCAGAACCGAATTCACTTCGTACAGCGGAAGATCGTTGGAAGCGCGCAAAGCATTGACCTCGTCAACGAGTTCCTGGGCCAGGAGGCTGGGGAAGAAATGCTCAGGCTGGGCAAATGCCCGCTCGAACGGAAACAAGCCAAAGATTAAGGCAAGAAGCGAAATCAATTTCCAAAAGTCACATCGTTTCATCATGTCAAAATTATACCCTTCGGGCACTTTACCCTTCGGGCGCTTTACCCTTCGGGCGCTTTACCCTTCGGGCACTTTACCCTTCGGGCGCTTTGTACCTTTCCAAAAAATTGGAGTCTGGGTAGAATTATATATTATATATAATTTTCAGGAGATGGTCTCATGTCCGTTTTTACCCCAGGCCGCCGCTATCAACCGCCCTTCATGCCTTTCAAACGCCAGCCGTTCAAAAAACGCGCGCTTGCGAAAATTGAACTGGCAATAAAAGGCCCGCTGTTCGGGTGCCGCATGTGCGGCAACTGCCTCCTGCAAGAGACCGCCTTCATCTGCCCGATGGAATGCCCAAAGGGTTTGCGCAACGGGCCTTGCGGCGGCTCGACCCCCGAAAAATGTTACGTGGACGAATCGCGCCCGTGCATTTGGTATAAAATTTACGAGCGCTCATTCAAACTGGGCCGCGAGGCATTACTGCTGGAAGTACTGCCGCCCATGGATTGGGAAAAAGCGGGAACGGAATCGTGGGGCGCTGTGTTTGACCAGGCGAAAAAAATCGGCGTGAAAAATATCGTAACGCATCTTTCTTCGGGTGAAGTTGGTTCCGTTTCGAGAACATTGGATTCCATCTTTCAGCCCGTCCGCCAGCCCGAGTGGTGGCAAGGCGACTCGCTGTACCATGCGCCAAAATATACAGAACCCGCCTCCGAACTGGAACGCAAACTCAAAGCTGGTGAGTATGTGGTTGCCGCTGAAATAACGCCCCCCACCTCAACCAACACCGATAAGCTCAAACAGAATATCGAATTGCTCAAACCACACGTAGCCGCACTTAATTTTACAGACAGTCCATCCGCCATCCCGCGCATGTCATCCTGGGCATGCAGTGCGCTGGCGCTGGAGATGGGCGCAGAACCCGTGATGCAGGTCACAGGGCGGGAGAATACCAGAATCGGTTTGCAATCCAATGTGATGGGCGCGGCGGCTTTGGGTGTGCGAAACATCCTCTGCCTGACGGGAGACAGCATGGTACTGGGTCCCGCTCCGCATGGGCGCATGGACATCGTCGACCTGGACGGCATTCAAATGTTGTGGATCCTGCGACGGATGCGTGACGAAGGCAAATACCTGGATGGGCGCGAGATCAAAGCTCCCCCTCGATATTTCCTTGGCGCGGCAGCTTCACCCTTCGCATCCAATATGAAATTCCAGGCGTTGCGCGAACAGAAGAAGGTTAATGCTGGGGCGCAATTCTTTCAAACCAATGTCGTTTTTGACGCCGATGCCATCGATGAATGGCTGAATGAACTCGCCAAACGAGACGTTTTGGACAAGGTTTATATTTTGATCGGCCTCACTCCGCTAAAAAGTTACAAAACCGCCGCATACATGAACAATAAAATACCAGGCATATTCGTGCCTGAAAAAATCATGAAGCGCATGGAAGCCGCCAAAGCAAAAGGCAACGAGCAGGAGGAAGGCGTGCAGATCGCGCTGGAATTGATCGAAAAGATCAAAACCAAACAGGGCGTGAGCGGAATCCACTTGATGACGGTAGGCTGGGAGGAAATTGTGCCGCGCATTGTAAAAGAGGGATTGGGGCGGTAGACAGCGGGCAGCATGATTCAGGGGCGTCGCTTCAAAAGAGACGGGGAAAAAATCGCTCAGACGCATAAAATGAAGTATATTTATCGCTCTCTCCTAAGTGACCGTTTCTTAACTCGCTGGCAAAGACCCTAAAGGTTTCCTTTGCTAACGAAAAGACGATTCGACCACGGATTCCTGCAAATTTTGGCTTTGGCCTGCGGGAAAAACCTTTAGGGTCTAACCTAAGAAACTCTCTCCTTACACCCTTCCTTATAAAAGGATTTATCCATGAAGCGACTCTTAGCAATGATGATGATGATTTGCGTCACACTCAGCGCCTGCCTGATGGCGCCGCCCACCCGAACGCCCGCATTCGATGCAGGCGAACTGGATCAGATCGCCGCCCAGGCAACACAGATATTAATCAACCAGGCTACACAAACTCTCACGCCAACAATAACGCCAACCGCAAGCATACAGGCCGGCGAAAGCGACCCCACATTCCGCGATGATTTCAACTCCACCTTGCGAGCAGGGTGGACGTGGAAAAACGAGAACAGCAAAAACTGGAGTCTTCAAACTGTGCCCGGCTCACTGCAAATCAAGGTGGATGGCGGGTACGTAAACCTCGGCAACATGCCGAACCTGCTGCTGCGCCCCGCGCCCGATGAAGATTTCATGATCGAAACCAGCCTGTTGTTCGACCCGAAAGATAACAATCAATTTGCCGGGCTTATCCTTTATGAATCAAATGAAAATTTCATCCAGGCAGGCAACTCCTATTGCGACCCCGTCAACGGATGCGAGGGGCAGGGATTATATTTCGATATCTATCTCGATGGGAATCTCACCCTTCCGCGCGTGATAAATAAAGTGGAACTCGTCAGCCTATCCTTGCGTGTTACGCGGCAAGGCAATCTCTTCAGTTTTTTCACCAGCCCCGACGGCAAGGTTTGGTATCTCGTCACCAGGCAGGAAGTGGCTATGAAGGCGCTTCAGGTGGGGCTGGTCGCGGGTCAAAACGTGGATGGTAATACCCCCCCTGCCGCCTTGTTTGACTATTTTGAAATCAACAAAGTCGAATAACGACTCGCGCCTCCATCCGCGCCCAAGCCTGCCGGCACAAGCCATGCCTATCTCTTCCTTTGAAATTCGCGTCTGCACATCCTGCGGACTCCGCTACCCGCTTACCGAAGGAAATGCCTTCGGAGCGCGCTGCCCGCATTGCCTTGGAGAAACGCGAGTCGCCCTCACCAGGCGCATCCACACCGAAAAGGTTTCTGCAAAACAAGGCGAAGACGAAGAGCATGAGCAGGTTGCCGTGCTGTTGGATAACATCCGTTCGGCATGGAATGTCGGCTCGATCCTGCGCAGCGCAGACGGCTTCGGGTTTGACCATGCCTATTTCTGCGGCATCACACCCACTCCGCAGAAAGAAGCGGTGACGAAAACCTCACTCGGCGCAGAGGAATTTATCGCCTGGTCTTATCACAAGGATGCTGTCGAATTAATCAAAAAGCTAAAAGGGGAAGGGTGGAAAATTTACGCACTCGAGGAAGGCAAACAAGCGGTTGACATTGGGCTGGCATCCACATTGCGAATGGGGAAAGCCGTGCTGGCGCTTGGCAATGAAGTGACCGGCGTGGACCCCAGCCTGCTCAAACTGGCGGATGAAATTATTTACATCCCCATGCGCGGCGGAAAACGTTCATTCAATGTTTCGGTCGCTTTTGCGGTGGCGGCATATGCCTTGAATTTCAGAAAAAAAAACAGGCGCAAAAAATCTACTTCAAAAGCAGAGACAAAGCCTCGAACCACTTCGCAGCGATGAGATCGTAGCCTGCCTGGTTTGGATGGTTGCCGTCATCATACAGGGTGGCAGGGTTGGTGAAAATATCGGTGGAGTAAAAATCCACGGTCAATGCGCCGTATCTCTCGGCTTTCTGCATGATGATCTCGTTATAACGCTGCACCTGCACAGACATGCGATTCAGTTCATCTGGCGTAATCGAAGTAAAGGCCTCCCCTTTCAAGGCCACCGGGCGCCTGGATTGATCGTCCAGCAGGGCAATAATCACTTGCGCTCCCTTGCCGCGCAACCCGATGAGAATGACATCGAGGTTTGCGGCAAAATGCTGGGCGTCAAGTTGCTCGGCCTCATCATTTATATCCCCGCCATATTCATACAAATACCAAAGATCGTTACTGCCAATCCACACAAAGGCAACGGGATTGCGCCCCTGTTTGCTGGAGAATTCGATTTCTGGAATCGCGCGCTGGAGTTGACCGGGCAATCCCTGATCTCCGTTGATCAATGCGTCGGAACTCCAGCCGGACTGGCCGAAGTTGGTCAGCGATGAATTGGGGCGAAGAACGCTGACCATTTGCAACACCCGCCCCGAATAGCCGCGCGCGGTTTCGTCACCGTCACCGAGGGTAAGGCTGTCGCCGAGGGCAATCATGTCAATCGGTCCAGCGAGAAGCGGGGAGGCGGGTGGAAATTCCACGTAGGCAGTGGGAGTCGACGGGATGGAAGTTACAGTCTGCTGCGGAATTTCCGTTTCAGTTGGCTTGATTTCCACTGTGGGCTGGGGTGTCCAGCCGTTGGGGATTTCCTGCAGGCAGGCGGAAAGAAATAGCGCAGAGAGGATCAGGACACGNNGCAAGTTTACTCCATGCGGATGGGTTTCGCTACTTTTTGAAATACGCGGCGTATACAGTTCTGTAAAAAGAGGAGTTGAAAAATGACGATACAAAGACAGGCATTACGCAGATCAAAAAATGACCGCATCATCGCTGGCGTGTGCGGCGGACTTGGCGAATTCTTCGGCATCAGCGCGTTCTGGTTCCGCCTTGCCATGTTCATCGCTTTCATTCCAGGCGGCGCCCCGGGAATTTTGATCTATCTGGCGGCAATGATCATGATTCCATCGGAATAAATTCCACCCGCTCAAAATCAAAACAGACCCTCGCAGGAGGGTCTGTTTTGATTTGTACTTATTTTTTATCGCACACGAACGACCTGGCCCGTATAAATCCAATTGGGGTCATAGATCTGCGGATTGAGCAATTGGAGGCTGTAGACAGATGTGCCGTAATAGCCGGCAATGATGCGAAGTGTTTCGCCGCTCTGTACAGTGTGGTAGGTGGGGGCCGCGGCAGGCAGGTTGATCACTTGTCCGCCGTAGATCAGGCTTGGGTCCCAGATTTGCGGGTTGACGGCAAGGATATCGTAATAACTGACGCCCATCCGTGCGGCGATCATGCCGAGGGTATCCCCCCACTGCACCATATACGTTCCTCCGGATGGAGCATAGTAGACGGGGGCATAATAGGTGGGAGCATACGAGTATCCTGTTGGAATATACAACACCTGCCCGGCGTAAACCCATGAACCAAGCCCCGGGTTTGCGGCTTGTATGGCGTAGGCAGTTGTTCCGCAAAGCGCGGCAATGCCGCTCAGGGTATCCCCCCACTGCACGGTGATGTAGGCGCTGCATGTATAGGCGCTGGCTGTACCAGTAAAGCCAAGGGACGAAAACACGATTGCAAGCAAGACAACGATCTGGGCGCTTCTCTTGAACGACATGGTGATCCTCCTTGATGCATTAATCCAATTGATCGATTGGATACCTGTAAGAATGACAACCCTGCCACAAATCGGTAGATACGCGAAGTATGGCTGCGATTATTACGCAGCCTTCCCAGCCGACTGCTGATATAGCCCCTCGACTTTTTTTCTGGCCCAGGGAGTCCTGCGCAAAAACTTCAGACTGGACTTGATGCTGGGGTTGTCGGTAAAGCATTTGATCGTGATGCGCCTGCCTAATTCCTCCCAGCCGTATTGCTCTACGAGATGGGCAAGGATCATTTCAAGTGTAATGCCGTGCAAGGAATTTTGGGGTTGTTGGTTTGTCATGAGGTTATGGTTTAGGCTCCAACCCGATCAACTATGAAACAGTAACCAGGGTAAGCCCCTTGTTTTGCAGGTATTCAATAATGGATGGTAATGCTTCGGCGGTATGCCAGCCGCGTCCGTTGGCGTGCATGATGACAATGGAACCTTTTCGCGCGGTGCGCTGGACTTCGGCGAGGATGGTGGCGGCGTCAAAGGCTGGATCGGGGTCGCCAGAGACGGAGTCCCATTGAATGGTATACAAGCCATGTTCGGCGATCACTTGCAGACTCAGGTCATTGTATGCGCCTGCGGGCAGGCGAAAGAGACGGGAATGCCTGCCTGTAAGTTGACGGTTGCTTTTGAAATCAAAATTTTGGAAACACTCTCAGCTTTCATAAAAAATCTCAATGCCAAGTTCTCCCCCAAATTCGACAGCACCATCGTCGCATTTGGGGAGATGTCCGAAGGACAGAGGGGGCTAACTGAACGCCCCCGCCAGCAGACTCTCAAACAGCCCCTCGACCTGCCTCTCGCTCTCGGAGATTCTCCCCCGCGTCGCTTGAATAAAACCTTCGGGACGGTTCTTCACGAAAACGCCTCCGCCAGCCCTTCGACAAAGCTCAGGACAAGCAGACTTTCAAACAGCCCCTCCACCCCCGCGTGGACTCGCGAGGCTCAAACGCCGAGGTCCGCCCCCGCAGCGACTCGACACTTCGACAGGCTCAGTGACCGCCCGCGCCACCACGCCCGTCGAAGATCCCCGACAGGGGGCAAACTCTTCTTGCTGGCTCAGCGGAGGATCAGGTGTAATCAAGCGTTTGATTATTTCCATGCTTTATTTGCTACAGGTACTGCGTGACACTCTAAAGCAGTATAATATCATCAGTCAATGCCACCTTCGGCTGGCAAGGAGATCGAAATGTTACAACAAATCACCATTCAAACAACAAACGCCAAACGGCTTAAACCACTAATTCGCTCGGTCATCGAAAACGCAGTGTATGATGTCGAACATGGCGTCAAAAAGACACGCGCCAAACTGGAAGCCTTCGAGAAATAATTTGGCATGAGCACCGCCGAGTTCGAGCGTCGTTTCAAGCCTGGCGATTTGAAAGAAACGCTCGACTTCATCGAATGGGAAGGCGAGATCAAAACCCTGCACCTGCTGGAAGAAAAACCCAACGCCTTCAAAGAAGCCAAAGTCAAATGATGGAGAATGAAATGTTACATCAAATTACAATTCAAACGACCAATCTTGAACAATTCAAATCCATGCTCGAGACTGCATTAGGGCGTGAAACCAAATTATTGGAGTATTCCATCGAACGCACCCGCAAGGCGCTTGCGCCATTCGAAGCGCGTTATCAAATAAGCACAGACGAGTTCGAGCGAAAATTCAAAAGCCGTGAGATCGAAGAAACGCTGGATTTTCTGGATTGGTGGATGGAAGTGGAAGCTCTGCGCCACCTCGAAGCAAAACGTAATTTAATCAAGGACGCCCGCGTTGAATAACGCTTATCTCGAATCGATCTTGACGCTTCTTTCCGCTTCTCCTTTTGTCCACGATCCTGTTGTGAACGTGGATGACAGGGATGAAGTCTGGTTTATTCGTGCCGATGTCCACTTCATTGATAATTCACTTCTGCATTTCCGCGAACTTTTTGTCAAGCAGGAAAAACCTTTCAAGAAAGCATACACCTATCATTACCAGCGGGAAGATGAAACAATCGTCTTTCGTTACGATAACGCGCCGCACTTCCCGCATCTGCCCACCGCGCCGCATCACAAACACATTGGGGAAAACGAAGTCGTTGCGGCAAATGCTCCCGATTTGGAAGCAGTCTTGAAGGAAATCGAAGCGCTGATTAAACCTTAAGCTCAAAACTCTCACTCAACAGACTCTCAAACAGCCCCTCCACCTGCCGCGTGGACTCCGAGGCTCAAACGCCGAGTATCCGCCCGCGCAGCGACTCGACACTTCGACACGGTGAGCGAAAGACGAACCGTCAGTGACCGCCCGCGCCACCACGCCCGTCGAAGATCCCCGACAGGGGGCAAACTCTTCTTGCAGGTCAACGTAAAATTCATTCCTTGGTGGTTTCATTTTCCATCGCATAAATAATGGCGAGTATAACGCCATCAATATTATTCGTCACATCATTATTCCAAAAGCGGGTGACTTTGTAGCCAAGCGAGTTCAGATATTTTGTTCTTTCTTCGTCATACTCCTCCTGTTCCAAATGCTGACTTCCATCCAGCTCGATGATGAGTTTCTTTTCGATGCAGACAAAGTCGGGAATGTAATTACCAACTGCGTGTTGCCTTCTAAAGTTGACTCCCAACTGGTCGTTGCGGATAGTTGCCCACAATTTTCGCTCGGCAGGTGTAGATTCTTTTCGCAGTTCGATAGCGCGGGTTCTGGTTTTTGGATTGCTTCTGGGTGGACGCGGCATTTCTTCCCCTCCCTAGCCCTCCCCAAATGCGACCCGCGAAGAGCGGCGGCTCGAATTTGGGGAGGGGACAGTTGCGTCTGAAGTTGAAATTTTGGAAACACTCTCAGTTTTCATAAAAAATCTCAATTCCACGTTCTCCCCCAAATTCGACAGCACCACCGTCGCATTTGGGGGAGATGTCCAACGGACAGAGGGGGGCTAACTAAACGCCTCCGCCAGCAGACTCTCAAACAGCCCCTCCACCTGCCGCGTGGACTCCGAGCCTCAAACGGCGAGTATCCGCCCCCGCAGCGACTCGATATCCCTACGGCGTTTTTACAGTCATAGTTTTGGATGCCGCGCGGATCTGGAGACAAGTAAGCCGATTAACAATCCCGTCAGACAGAGTATGGATAGGAGGGACAAACCCACCCGTGTTTGCGGTAATTCCAGAACATTCGGCGTAGGGGTATTCGTAACCGTCGATGTGAAGGTGGGCGTGGCTGTGGCGGTTGGAGTGGGAGTACTTGTGCTGGTTGGGCTGGGTGTGGTGGTCGGCGTGTCTGTGGGCGGGCCGGGGGTCGCGCTGGGCGGCTGGACAAACCAGCATATATATTGGCCTGAGTTATATAAACACTGTCGCTGAAGGTTCGGGGCAGGGATGTTGGGAATTACGTATACGTAGGTCACCTGGATATAGGTGGGAATGGAAATGGTTGTGGGTGAGGCTGTCATCGCGCTTGCTGAAATCGCAGTGACCCCAACAAGATTAGTAGTTGCGGACATTTCTCGAACCGCCACGATTAACACCCGGAGCGACAATAAAATCAGGGCGATTAGAAAGATGCACACGATCAGAAAAAACGGATTCCATCTGCCGCCTTTGGAAATGCCTGAGTTGCTTTTGGAGGGATTTATCATACGCGCACCTTCCAGTCCATTCGATAACATCATTGTACATGTTTTTCAATCAAGTGCCCCACTCAACGATGACTCAAACAGCCCCTCCACCCCCGCGTGGACTCGCGAGGCTCAAACGCCGAGGTCCGCCCCCGCAACGACTCGACCCGAGCAAAGACAACCATCCGCGAATAAAACCACGAATGCACGAATATTATGCCATCCATTCGAGTATTCGTGAAAAATTCGTGGACGGCTTTCACGCAAACGCCTCCGCCAGCCCTTCGACAGGCTCAGTGACCGCCCGCACCGCCACGCCCGTCGAATATCCCCGACAGGGGGCAAACTCTTCTTGCAGGTCAACGTGAAATTCATTCTTTACTGACTTCATCTTCCATCGCATGAAGTATGGCGAGTATAACGCCATCGATATTATTCGTCACATCGTTATTCCAAAAGCGGATAACTTTGTAGCCCTCTGATTCCAAATATTTTGTTCTTTCTTCATCATACTCTTCCTGTTCCAAATGTTGACTTCCATCCAGTTCAATAATGAGTTTCTTTTCGATGCAGACGAAATCGGGAATGTATTTGCCAATGGCATGCTGCCTTCTAAAGTTGACTCCCAACTGGTCGTTACGAATAACTGCCCAGAGCTTGCGTTCAGCAGGAGTAGGTTCTTTTCGTAGTTCAAGGGCGCGGGTTCTGGTTTTTGGGTTGCTTCTGGATGGACGCGGCATTTCGTCCCCTCCCTAGCCCTCCCCAAATGCGACCCGCGAAGAGCGGCGGCTCGAATTTGGGGAGGGGACGGTTGCGTCTGAAGTTGAAATTTTGGAAACACACTCAGTTTTCATAAAAAATCTCAATGCCAAGTTCTCCCCCAAATCCGACAGCACTACCGTCGCATTTGGGGGAGATGTCCAACGGACAGAGGGGGGCTAACTGAACGCCTCCGCCAGCAGACTCTCAAACAGCCCCTCCACCTGCCGCGTGGACTCCGAGCCTCAAACGCCGAGTATCCGCGCCCGCAGCGACTCGACACTTCGACAGGCTCAGTGACCGCCCGCGCCACCGCGCCCCGCAAACTGCATGTGACCCAGCATATACTCATACAGATCGCCCTGCACATCCTGATTCTGCTCCGCGATCTTCATCTGATCGATCAAATTACACGCCTTGATATTATTTATTGCTTTCCACATCTCATCTTAATTTTCTTTTCTATCTTTTCATATTCTCCCAAATGGGCGAGCATAAGGCTTTTCCATAGCTTCCCATGATTAGGGACGTTGAAATGCAGCAACTCATGCACAATCACATACTCGCCAAGTTCCTTGTCCATGCGGAGCAGTTCGGTGTTGAAAATGAGCAGGTCGGTGGCTTTGGTGTAGGATGCCCATTTGTTTTTCATATCGCGCAGGGAGATAACGCGGACATCCACGCCTATTTTATGCGCCAGTTCGCGGACGCGTGCTTTGAATTCTGTTTTACCTTTCCATTTCTTCTTCATGGATTCTGTGCTTTCATCAGCAGAGTGAGCAGATGGTCAACTGTCGCGGCGACTTTGTCCAAGTCGTCTTCTTCGGCGTAGAGGGCGAAGGTCATTTTCTGGCGGACTTCGCGCAGGTCTTTTTCAGTGGATGCCCAATTGGGATACTCGACAAAGGCGGCTCTGATTTTCTTGCTGATGGTTTCAGGGTTGGGGATGCCAACTTCGAGCAGGGTGGCGTAAACGAAATAGGTCAGACCATCGAAACCTTTTTCAGCCTGTTCCTTTTTGCGACGGTCATTGGCTTCGATTTCCTGCATCAGTTTGGTGATGGCGTCGGCGGTATTGGTCTGGCGGTCTTCGTAACTATCCTGAACAGCCTTGGCGCGCTCTGCCATGCCGACCAGATACGGGTCATCGCTGGCATCTTCGGCGGCTTTCTCGATACTCTTGACCAGATTGATGACCTTGGTGTTGTAGTCGCCTTGTTTCTCTTTGATGAGTTTGATGGTCTCAGGGTTGATTTCGACAAACTGGGTGACGGCTTGAATTTGACCAGTGTCAATGTGTTGTTGCACCAGTTCGTTGGTCTTCTTTTGGAATTCGCGGTCAACGTAAACCATCTTGGAATACGCCTTGCGGACAACGGCATAGATGCCTGAGAGGGTGGCGTAATCATTGAGATACGGACGCAGGAAGGCATCGGGCGAAATGATTTCGTAGAGCATTTCGATTTCTTTGTATTCCTTGAAGAATTCCTTGCGGCGGTCTTTATCGCGGAAATGCTCAATCAGTCCGTCCACATCCTTGTCATTGAAATTGTACTTGATGAGGGCGAGATAGGCTGGCGCTTTCTGTTCCAGCTTGTTTTTGAACAGGGTCTTGAGCAATGCCAAATCCTTGATGACGGCGTTGACCTCTTCACTATCGAAGGAAAGGGCTTTTTCAAGTTTGTCAAAGATGCCGACGAAATCCAGCACAAAGCCATGCGGCTTGACCATTTCCTGGGCTTCGTTTTCATAGGGACGATTGACGCGCGCAATCGCCTGCAAGAGCGTATGGTCACGCATGGGCTTATCAAGATACATGGCGTAGAGAATCGGCGCATCGAAACCCGTGAGTAGTTTTTCGGTGACAATTAAAATCTTGGGCAGTTCGCCATATTTGCCGAAGCTCTTGCGGATTGCCCGCTCTTTCTTTTCATCAATATGGAACTCTTTGAGCAGGGGCTTGTCGTTATTGTTGCCCGTGTAAACGACTTCGGAATATTCAGGCGGCAGGAATTCGTCGAGGGCTTTTTTGTAGAGGGCGCAGGCTTCACGGTCAACAGCGACCAGGAACGCCTTGTAGCCGAGCGGCTCGACGTTTTCGCGGTAATGTTTGGCGACGTACTTGGCAACTTTTTTGATGCGCGCCTTGCCCTTGAGAAAATTCTTGAGGTTGACGGCGCGTTCCAAAATCTTGTTCAGTTCTTCGATGTCGGCGATACCTTCGGTCTCTGCCAGTGCAAAAAATTCCTTGTCCATCACTTCGGCAGGGACGAGCATATCGTTGGGGGCGAGGTTGTAAAAGAGCGGCAGGGTGGTGCCGTCGGTGATGCTTTCTTGAATCGAATACTTGTGGAGGTAACCTTGCGGGGCGTCGTCAATGCCAAAGGTCTTGAACGTGCCTTGACCATAAGCGGTGCGGTCTATTGGCGTACCCGTGAAGCCGAGATAAGTGGCGTTCGGTAGAGCCGCCATCAGAAAATTGCCCAAGTCTCCGCCTGTGGTGCGATGCGCTTCATCCACCAGCACATAAATATTGCGGCGCGGATTCAAATCAGCGGGCATGTCACGGAATTTGTGAATCGTCGAGAGGATGATTCCGCGATGGTCTTGTTTGAGCAGTTGATTGAGACGCACAATGCTATGAGCGTGTTCAACGTTATCCATGCCGAGCGCGGCGAGGTTCTTCAGCAATTGGTCTTCGAGTTCGTTGCGATCAATCAGGAGCAGGATGGTGGGCTTGTCGGACTCGGGCGCTTTGAACAGCAGTTCGGCGGTCTTGAGCATGGTGAAGGTTTTGCCGCTGCCCTGAGTATGCCAGACCAGCCCGCGCCGTTTGACAGGGTCGTGGGCGCGCGTGACAGCCTGCTCGATGGCGGCGGTCTGATGTTGCTGCAAAATGAACTTGCCCAGTTCTTCATCCTTCTCGGCGAACAGGATGTAATCTTTGAGCAGTTTCAGAACACGCGGAATATCAAAGAAACTCTTGACCTTGGCTTCCAACTGTCCCACCTGTTCGTGCTTCCAGTGAAAGAGATTGCGGCGGACAGTGTTCCAGGTTGCGCCGTAGTCGAAGCCGAGTGCATCAGTGGCGGTAAATGCCATTTGTGGAATGAACAGTTCAGGGGTCTCGGTATGGTAGCGGCGAATCTGGTCAATGCCGAGGGCGATGCCTTCGTCTTTATCCGCATTCTTGCATTCGACCACCAGCACGGGGATGCCGTTGATGAGAAAGACCACATCTTCACGGTTGCCAAAATGCCCGTTGTGCCAGTAGAACTCTTCGGTCACTTCATAGATATTACGGCTGGATTCAACGTAATCCACCAGTATCAAATCGCGCTCGCGGTTTTCAGCGGCTTGAAAGAACTTGCCGCCATTGCGCAGGTAGGTGAGCATTTCGCGGTTGCCGTGGATGTTCGCCGACAGCCGACGAAGTTGAGCGACCAACGCGCCAGGGGCTTCGGTATAGAGCGGATTGAACTCGTGGACTTTTTGATATAGCAGATCATCGAAAAAGAGGGACGATAGACCTAACAGGTTTCTAAAACCTGTTAGGTCTTTTTCGTTTCGAATCAAACCACGCCTGTGCTCTGCTTCTGCACGAGTGACAATATTCCAGCCGATAGCTTCGGCATACTTAAGAATGCGGGCTTGGACAGTTTTGTGTTCGCCTGGCTTGGGCATGTGTTTCTACCTCGGAGACTTCACTCAGACATCACAGGTTTTAAAAACCTGTGATGTCTTTTACATTTGAGATGTCTCATACTCAAATTCTTCATCAATCAATTTAGCCAATTTCTTTTCATCCATCATTCCTTGATGGAATTCTTCAAATCCTTTAATACCGTCAAATATATCCAGGACTTCATCTCGCTTTAGCTTCGTTTGACCATTACCAATCAACGCATGATAGGACGACCATTGCCAATCACGGAAATCGGCAACAAACCCGTGTTTCTGCGGGTTATAGTGGATATAGAAAATCAGGGTTGTGAAATACGAATCGTTCGTTACAGGAATTCGTCCAAATCGTTCTTCAAACAAACTTCCCGTTCGCCCATAGCCTTTGTTGATGGCTTTGGCGTAGGCGTTGAAGAAGTTGGCGAAGGCTTGTGAGGGGTTGAATTTTTTCTTCGTGTCAGAGACCTCACGGGTCTCCGAGACCCGTGAGGTCTGTTGTAGTTGTTGTAGATACTCCTCCTCCGTTTTTATCCTCAGCGATGTATGGAAGTGGTTTCGTAACAAACAGTAGGCGTATGTATCTGCGATGGGTTCGATGTGTTTCTTGTACAGAGAAAGAAAATAGGGATAATTTCTTTGTTCGATAAACAGGTTCTCGCGGTTGTTGCCGCGATTATAGATGTGATAATACATGCCAGGGACAAGAGGAGCGGTTATGTGTTTCATCTTATTAGGTACGAGACATCACAGGTCTTAAAGACCTGTGATGTCTGTAGGAACTCGAATTTGACCTGTCATCAGTTGACGCAGCAGCGTGCGGAAAAGTTCTTCGAGCAGTTGTAGCTTATGACTATGATAGTTTTCTTTATTGGTTAATGTCTCTAATGAGAAAGAAATTTTTTCCTGCTCGTCAGTTTTCGGCAATGGAATTAAGAACTTCTCTAACTGTAGTGGACTTACATTTGGCTGTTGTGATGAGTTTCCAAACAGCTTCTTCAATTCGTCAACAAAGTATTTGGAAAAAACTATGTAGTAGAGATATTTCTGTGTAATCATTTCAGGATTTTTTATTTCAAATTTACCTACTCGCTGATTTAGTAATAGCGGCAAATTTTTTTTCTCGACAAGACAGTACTTCATTCCAGTCGAAACAATAGGTCTTGTAAGTGATATAACCAAATCACCTACTTTCAACGCATAATCTGAGTATTTAGTCAAAAAATCTTTCGGCAAATATTGGTTATCTTTGTCAATCAATGTTCCATGCGATACATTACTTATTCTTACTGACAAAATCCCTTCTTTTATATAGTCACTACTTTTGAAAGCATACCCGTTCTGAATCCTTGCATATTTTCCAAGTGGTATCACTTCCCAACTCTCTGGCACCAACCCAATCTCGGTTTCCTTCTGCTTCTCGCCGTGTAGACCTTCGGTGAACAACTTATGCATCAAAGTGGATTTGAGTTCG
>CXWL01012125.1_pt1 | contig 19115 bp, 20 predicted proteins | sample 590931 | NCBI WGS metagenome assembly CXWL01 (sample SAMEA3498368, study PRJEB10139) | groundwater metagenome | biome: water well; material: biofilm material | place: Germany | collected 2015-04-27 | reverse complement strand
CGTCACGCTGTTTCGACTATAACTGCAACCATGAGAAATTTGCCTGATCCACAGTCGCCTCCAGAATCCTTCTGGAAAGGCATGACAAGCCTATTCTCGCGCAAGCGGCGGGGTCATGGCTCGTCATTTTCCACTGTGACAGCCCTTGCCGAAGGTCATGAAGGCGGATCGATTGCGGTTGCCCCCGGTTTGGGCCTATGTGCCCTCAACCACATAAATCTCGGTTCGCGCCCCTATCGGCAGTTTTTCAGTTTGGTTTTCCATTCAGGAGTTACAACCATGGATTTACAAGGTGCGCCCGGCAGTTTTCAGCAAGGCCTGATTACGCGCGTGAAGAACATATTGTTGCAGCCCGCGGCGGAATGGGATGTCATCGACAAGGAGCCAGCCGAAATCGGCGGGCTTTACAAGAATTACGTGATGATCCTTGCGGCCATCGGGCCGCTGGCGTCGATGATCAAGGGCGTTCTTTTCGGCTACTCAGCGCTTGGCATCACGTTTCGGCCAACGATCATGCAGGCCGTGGTCACGGCGCTGACAAGCTATGCCATCACGCTGGTCGGCGTCTTCATCCTGGCGATGGTGATCGACGGACTCGCTCCCAATTTCGGCGCGACCAAGAACCGTGGCCAGGCTTTCAAGGTTGCTGCCTATAGCGGCACCGCGGCTTGGGTTGCGGGCATTTTTGGGTTGATCCCCGGCCTTGGCTTCCTGACCATATTGGGGCTTTACAGTCTCTATCTCCTTTACGTCGGGCTGCCCAAATTGATGAAAGCCCCGGCCGACAAGGCGCTGGGCTATTCGGTGGTTACGGTGATTGCGGCGGCCGCACTCGCCTTTGTCGCGACACTGGTTCTTGCGCCCGTGGCGGGGCTGCTCGGGGCAGGAAGCGCGCTTTCGGGCAATGCGGGTTCCGTGTCAGGTACGCTTTCCGTGCCTGGCGTCGGTTCGGTCGATATGGGCAAACTCGATGCGCTTGGCAAACAGACCGAGGCTGCCTCGAAACAGATGGCAAGCGGACAGAGCAACGCAATTGCCCCCAATGTGCTTGAAAACCTCCTTCCTGCAAGCGTTGGCGGTTTGGCGCGCGCCAAACTTTCGAGCGGTTCCGCCGGCGTTGGCGGCATCGGCGGATCGAATGCCGAAGCCCGTTACGAAGGGGGTGAAAGCAACATCACGCTTTCGATCACCGATATGGCAGCGGCAGGCATGATCGCAGGGTTGGGCGGCGCGCTCAACGTCCAGTCGAACGAGCAAACCGCGACCGGCTATGAAAAGACGGGAACCGTTGACGGTCGTATGACGTCGGAAAAATGGGATTCGAGCGACAATAGCGGCAGCTACAGCACCATCTTCGCCAACCGGTTCATGGTGGAAGCAAAGGGTTCCGGCACCACGATCGACGTGCTCAAGGCGGCGGTGGCCGGTGTTGGCTCTGGCCCGCTGGAGTCGCTGGCGAAATAGACCGGCCTGCTCGTGACCCCCATCTCCGTCGCCTTCCTCCTTTTCCCGAACGTCACCCAGCTCGATCTGACCGGCCCGGCGCAAGTCCTGTCGCGATTGGGTAATGCCAAAATCGACCTGGTGTGGAAGACGCTCGACCCGGTCATGACCGACGCCGGTTTCGCGATCATGCCGACGGCGACCTTCGAAGATGTTGCGGCGGCGGATGTCCTGTGCGTTCCTGGTGGTCTTGGCGTGATCGGCGTCATCAACGACGATGTGGCAATGGACTGGGTGCGCAAAATGGGGGCGGGCGCGGACTGGGTAACGAGCGTGTGCACCGGTTCGCTGATCCTCGGCGCGGCGGGCCTGCTCAAAGGGTATAAGGCGACGACGCACTGGGCCTCTCACAACCAGCTCGCGCTGTTCGGTGCTGAGCCGGTCAAGGCGCGGACCGTGTTCGACCGCAACCGCGTGACGGGCGGCGGGGTGACGGCGGGGATCGATTTTGCGCTGGCGCTGACCGCCGCGATCCGGGGTGAGGAGCATGCTCGCATGGTGCAGCTCAGCCTTGAATATGATCCCGCACCGCCGTTCGATTCGGGCTCGCCTGACAAAGCAGGGGAGGCGGCGGTTGCGGGCTTTATGCAGCGGGTTGCTAAACTTGCGCCCAACCGTGAGGCGGAAATGCAGGAAGCGGCTGTGCGGCTGGGATTTTCCTGATAGGCTTGGGGGCATGGCGACGCTTGCCCCCTTCATTCCCGTCCAGCCACCCCGCGTGGCGGACTGGCAACCCGGCTGGCGCGGGCTGTTCGGCGAACGGATGCGCAATACCATCTATGGCTGGCCCGAACCGGCCTTTGACGAATTCTATCGCAAGCGGCGCATACTCGGTTTCACCGTCCATATCGTGACCGATCCCGACATGGTCGGCCGCGTTCTGCTCGACAACAAGGAGAATTACCTCCGTCCGCGCATTGCCCAGCGCATATTGTCGCCGCTGATCGGCAATGGCCTGCTCTCATCCGAAGGCGAGGACTGGAAAAAGCAGCGCCGGATCGTCGCGCCGACCTTTGCGCCGGGCGCGGTCGCCAAGATGGCAGGAGCAATAGCGCGGGTCGCCACGCAGCAGACCGATGGCTGGCTGCGTGGCGCGATCCGTACCGACATGGCGCGTGCTGCGACCGATGCGACGATGCAGATCATCGCCGACACGCTTTTCTCGAGCGACGCAAGGCTGACGGCGCGGGCAGCGGGCGAGCATATCGACAATCTCGTGCTGGCCAGCGGGCAGGCGCGGGTCTCGACCATTCTTGGCCTGCAGGATTTCGACCTCACGCCGATGATGGTTCGCGCCCGGCGCGGGCGGGTTTATCTGCGCAACACATTGACGGCAATGGTGCGTGAGCGTGGGCCATCCGGCGGGGCGGACGACTTTTTCGGCGGGCTGATCCGCGCGCTGTACGATCAGTTCCCGGCGGCCGAGGCCGAGGCGCTGGCCGTGGACAATGCGATTACCTTCTACGTCGCGGGACATGAGACGACGGCCAATGCGCTGGCGTGGACAATCTATTTGCTCGCGGCCCAACCCGGCTTGCAGGAGGAGGCGCGGGCAGAGGCGGTGGCGGCACTGGACGGCGACGTCACGACGCTGGCCGATCGCCTGCCCTTGTTGCGCCAGATCCTCGATGAAGCGATGCGGCTCTATCCGCCTGCCCCGCGCTTCGATCGCGAGGCAAAGGCGGCAGACAGGCTGGGCGATGCCGAGATTGCGGCGGGAGACCTGATCTCGCTCTGGCCCTGGGTGATGCACCGGCACAGGAAGCTGTGGGACAATCCGGACGTGTTCGATCACACCCGCTTCGCACCCGAGGCCAAGGCGAAACTGCACCGCTTCCAGTACCTGCCTTTTGGCGGCGGGCCGCGCGTCTGCGTCGGCGCGCGCTTTGCCGTGACCGAAGCGTTGATCATCCTCGCCCACTGGCTTGCCGCGCGCCGCTTTTCCATGCCGCCGGGTTTCACGCCGCATCCGATGGGGACAGTGACGCTTCGGCCCAAGGGCGGGATGTGGCTGATGATGGAGCCGGTTTAGGCGCTGGCGTCGAGATTGTTCTTTGCCATTTCCCAATTCCGGCCATCGAAGGGGACGATGCTTGCCTCCAGCCCATGCCCTTCATCAAGGCAATGCCAGTTGATACTCCACGCGTTGGGGTGCGAGCGCGGCTGGTAGAAGCTCTTGATCCCGCATTGGCTGCAGAAGAGGTGGTTCGCCACCCCGGTACCAAAGCGGTACGAGGTCAAGGCACCTTCGCCCCGCTCGAGGACGAAATCGGTCTGCGGCACGATCAGGTGAAGGAAGCCGGTGCGCGTGCATATCGAGCAGTTGCAGCCGAGCAACTCAACAGCGGCGTTGGTTTCGAAGTGGAAACGTACGGCCCCGCAATGGCACCCTCCCGATGCTTTGATCCGAACAGCCATCAGCCAGAGATGGCGCGATCGGGCGAAAGTTGCAAGCGCGCCCATTGCTCTCATCAGGGCTGTCTGCCAGTCTGTCGGCGATGCTGACTTTTCAGGATTTCGACATGATGGCGCGCGGCGGTTCGCTGGCGCTGCTGGCACTATGGAGCTGGCTGCTGATCCGCGACCACTGGCAGGCATTGCCGGCGCGGGTGGCGTTGTGCATGAACCTCTCGATCGCCTTTCACGTCATAGCGACAATCCCCGGGCCGGTCAGTCGCGACGGCGCGATGGACTGGATCGTGGAGCTTGGTGCCGCTGCGGTCCCCGGCTTTTTCTGGCTGTTTGCGAAAACCTGGTTCAATGACGAGAGGCAGCTGAGTGCGGGGAGTATAGGGCTCGTGCTGCTCTCCGTATTTATGGTCGCTATCCATATCGCCTGGTTCGATGCGACCGGAACGGTGCCTCCCACGGCGATCCTCATGCGCGGAGCCATGTTTGCCTTTGCAATCGCTGGATTGTGGGAGGCCTGGCGCGGTCGCGAGGGTGATCTGATTGAGGCGCGCCAGGTACTGCGCCTGCGGCTGATCCTGTCTGTCGGCACCTATGTGATCCTGACCAACGCAGCGGAGATCCTGGTTTACAGCGGTTCAGTGCCGCCGGTCGTGAAATCGTTCATCGAGTTTGGCATCCTTGCGTTGACGTGGGCGCTGTGCGCGGCGATGTTCGGCTTGCGTCAGGGAGACTTGTTTGCCGCGTCGCGTACGCCGCTCCCGCTGGAATTACCGACGAGCGATGATCCGCTGGTTGCGCGTTTGCGCGCCCATATGGAAGGCCAGCGGCCGCATCGCGACGAAACGATGACGATCGCCAAACTGGCGGGCCAGTTGGGCGAGCCGGAATACCGGCTGCGCCGCCTGATCAACGGCCAGATGGGCTATCGCAATTTTTCTGCCTTCCTGAATGGCTATCGGCTGGCTGAAGTGAAAACCGCGCTTGCCGACCCTGCGCAGCGGCTAGTGCCGATCCTCACGATAGCGCTCGACGCCGGATTCGGGTCGCTCGGGCCCTTCAACCGGGCCTTTCGCGAAGCCGAGTCCATGACGCCGACGGAGTTTCGGAGCACGCGGGCCTGATCGATTCCGAAATCGGCTAGCCGGATTCGAAACCGGCAGAGCGAACCTGCCAACTATCCGCCATTGTGCTCCCGACAGCCACACAGGAGTCAATCAATGGATCACGCAACAACATTATGGGGCATCACGCAGGAAATGGCGCTGAATGTCTTCGCTTTCGATCTCGGCCGCTATTTTATCGCCGCGTCGCTGATTGCAGCCTTGGTCTGGCTCTTGAAGCGCACGCCATGGCGTACCCGCCAGATACAGACGCGCGAGGCGACGTCGTCTGACATCCGTCGCGAAGTCACCGCTTCGGTGCGCACCGTACTCGTCTATGTTTTTGTCGGCATGTTCGTCATCTGGGGCGTCCGGCACGGCGTCCTGCACGAAGTGGAGGCGAGCTTCGGGCTTGCCGGAAACCTTGCCATGCTGGCCGCGATCATCGTGGCACACGATACATATTTCTACTGGAGCCATAGGGCGATGCACGATCCCCGGCTGTTCAAGACCTTCCACCGCTTCCACCACCGGACGATCACGCCGACGCCCTGGGCCGCTTACAGCTTCGCCATTCCCGAAGCATTTGTGATGGCCTTGTTCATGCCGCTCTGGCTGTTCTTCGTGCCGACGCCTGGGATCGTCATCTTCACCTTCCTGATCGTCATGATCCTGCGCAACTGCATGGGACATGCCGGGCTTGAGCTTCATGCGCGCGGCTGGGCGAGCCATCCCGTGCTGAAATGGATCAGCACGACGACACACCACGACCTCCACCACGCCGGGAGCTTCAACCATAATTTCGGCTTTTACTTCACCTGGTGGGACAAGCTGATGGGCACGGAACATCCGGATTATGTCGCGGTCTATGACCGGGTGACCGCAGCTCCGACTCCGCCAAAGGTGTTGACCCCCGAAATCGCCTGACAGAATTGCCAAACGGTCCCCATCTCCCGCTGGCATGAACTCGCCGGGATCAGGTGCGCACAATAGTGTCGCCATGATCCCGGCTCTTTTCGTTTGCCGCAATCGGGGCATTGTGCCAGCCTGTGGGCAATCGGAGGACGATTGTGATTGCCAGGGTCTTGCTTGCACTGCCGCTCGCGGCGGCACTTTGCGTTTCGTCATCAGCACATGCAGCTCCGGCGGATGATCTTGGCGCGGTCATCGCCGATCACTGGAAATACTGGCTATCAGTCAATCCGGAGCAGGCAACAGCGCTCGGCGTTCGCGATCATGATAACCTGATCGCTGACATCAGCCTTGCCGAACTGGATCGGCAGGCAAAGGCGGCGCAGGGCTTTCTCGACCGGCTGGGCGCCATTGCCGACACCGGCCTTGCGCCTGCCGAGCGCACCAACAAGGGCGTGCTGGCGCGGATCCTGGCCGAGCAGATCGAAGCCAATCGCTATGGGCAGCGAACGATATTGTTCACAACCTATTATGGCTGGCACCAAGGCTTTGCCGGGATGGCGGATAACCTGCCGTTCCGGACCCGCGCCGATTTTGAGAGTTACCTGAAGCGGCTCTCGCTCTTTCCGCAGCTCAACGCGGACGGGATTGCCATTTCGCGGCAGGCGATCGCCAAGGGTTACGTCCAGCCGTGCGAGGCGATGGGCGGATTTGAAAACGGAATAACAGGGGCAATCGCCGGGGCGCCCGAAGCGACGCGCTTCTACGCGCCGTTCAAGGGCGCGCGCCCGATTGATGTGATGGAGCAGGACTGGATCGCAATGAAGGCCCGAGCGGTCGGAATCATTCGCGATGTCCTGGTTCCCGAATATGGCAAGCTCGCAGACTTCTACCTGAAAGAATACAAGCCCAGATGCCGCAAGTCGGTCGGCGCGTCGGCGATGCCCGATGGCGCCGCCTGGTACGGCTTTCAGGCACGCAGCTATACCACGACGTTGCTCAGCCCCGACCAGATTCATGTCATCGGGCTGGGCGAAGTCGCGCGGATCAGGGCTGAAATGGTGAAGGTTGCAACCGACGCAGGCTATCCGAGCCGCGAAGCATTCATCGCGAAGCTCAGGACCGATCCTGCCTACTACGCGAAAACCCCCGCAGAGCTCATGGCCGCTGCCGCTTCCGTCGCCAAGCAGATTGACGGGAAAATGCCCGGCCTTTTCGGGCGATTGCCCCGGCTGCCCTATGGCCTGCGCGAAATTCCCAAGGAAACGGCGGAAACTACGACAACGGCCTATTACAGCCCGGGCGCACCCGAAATCGGCGTTGCGGGAAATTACTATGTGAATACGTCCAAATTGTCGCAGCGCCCCTTATGGGAACTGCCAGCCCTGACCCTTCACGAGGCGGTGCCCGGCCATCATCATCAGATCGCGTTGCAACAGGAACTGGTCCTTCCCGAATTCCGCAAACATCTGGCAGGCTTTACGGCCTTTGTCGAAGGCTGGGGGCTTTATTCGGAGCGGCTGGGGATCGAGATCGGGTTGTATGATACGCCCGAGAAAAATATGGGCCGCCTGTCCTATGAGATGTGGCGCGCCTGCCGGTTGGTGGTCGATACGGGGATGCACACCAAGGGCTGGAGCAAGGCGCAGGCCGTAGCGTTCATGCGCGATAACAGCGCGCTCTCCGATGCCAATATCGAAGCGGAGGTGAACCGCTATATCAGCTGGCCGGGGCAGGCGCTGGGATACAAGATTGGCGAATTGAAGTTCCGCGAATTGCGCGCGCGGGCGGAACAGGAGTTGGGCCCAAAATTCAACCTTCGCCGCTTTCATGACGCCGCGCTGGGGCAGGGACCGGTACCGCTTGAGGTGCTCGAACGACAGATTGACGACTGGATTGCGCTGGAAAACGTGGAGCTTTAGCGGGCGTCAAAAAAAAGGGGGCGACCCGCAGGTCGCCCCCTTTTTTCGAACAGCCCCCCAAAACAAATCAGAAGCTGCGATAGGCCTCGTTGCCAATGAAACCCATCTTCGAGACGTTGGCGCGCTTGGTTGCGGCCAGAACCTGATCGACAATATCGTAGCGCGCATTGGGATCCGGCTGAAGATGCAGCTCGGGGATCGGTTCCATGGTCTGCGTCGCTTCGAGCAAGCCCTGGATCTGCGACATGGCAACGGGCTGCCCGTTCCACAGGATCGTATCACCCGGCGCGACGTAAAGCACGTTTTTCGTAGGCAAAATCTCCGGCGGAGGTGGGCATTTAGGCGCGCAATCCTGCGGAAGGTCAATCTTCACCGCATGCGTTGGCGGTGGCAGGGTGATGATGAACATGATCAGCAGCACCAACATCACGTCGATCAGCGGCGTGGTGTTGATATCCATCATCGGCTCGTCGCCGCCGCCTTTGGGTGCACTCATTGCCATAGTCTAACTCTCCAATAACTCTTTATACGCGCCGGGAGGCCCGATACCGCGCTCCTCAGCTGGTGGGGGCGGTGAACTTCGGTTCCGAAATAAACCCGACGCGAATAAAGCCTGCACTCTGCATGATCGAAATCGTGCCGCCAATGCAATGATAAGGCGTATTCTTGTCCCCACGGATATGCACTTCAGGGAAAAGATTGGGGTCGGTCACGTTCGGGCCAAGGCGATCGGCCTCGTTCTTGAACTTCTTGGCAGCCTGATCGAGCAGCACCTGAGCGCTAACCCTGGTCAAACCCCAATAAACGCCGCACGATCCGTCGGTTTCGCCACGCACCGAAAGCACAACATTTTCAGCTTTGGTGATAGTGGGCTGGTGTCGCACCGTCGGAATGGTCATCTTTATCTTCTGCACCACCACCGGAATGGTGATCAGGAAGATGATGAGCAAAACCAGCATCACATCCACCAGCGGCGTCGTGTTGATATCCGACATCGGGGCGTCTTCGCCACCACCGCCAACACTCATCGACATCTGTCTGTTCCTATCTCTCTCTTACGCGATCGGCCTGTGGCCTGGTGGCGATGGGCGGCGCGCCTGAAAGGCGCGCCGCTCCGCCCCCTGAAACGTCAGGCCTTGGCCGGTGCAGCCTTGGCGGCAGGTGCAGCCGCGCGGAACGTCGGCTTCACTGTACCACCCGACATCATGTAGCCATGAATGTCGTTGGAGAAGGTGCTGAGGCGCTCCGCGATCAGCTTGTTGCGGCGCTGCAGCCAGTTATAGCCCATAACCGCAGGCACGGCGACGACGAGGCCGAGCGCGGTCATGATAAGTGCTTCACCGACCGGGCCAGCCACCGAAGCGATGTCGGCCGAACCGGTTGCACCGATCTTGATGAGCGCGCGGTAGATGCCGATAACCGTGCCGAGCAGACCGACGAACGGAGACGTCGAGCCCACCGTCGCAAGGAAGGCGAGGCCCGTGCCGAGCTTTGCGTTGATGGCGTCCTGGCTCCGCTGGAGCGAGGTGTGCATCCATTCATGCTGATCGAGCGCATCGGTCAGCTTGCCGTGCTCTTCTTCAGCCTTGAGGCCATCGTCGACAAGCTGGCGATAAGCCGAGTTCTTCTCGAACTTGCCAGCGCCATCGCGCAACCCGCCACCAGCAGACCAGAATTTCGAAACGCCTTCCTTCGACTGCTTCAGGATCTTGGACTGTTCGAACAGCTTGGTGAACATGATGTACCAGGAAACGACCGACATGATCACGAGGATCGCAAAAATCGTCTGCGTAATGAGGCCGCCTTCTTGCAGGGCCTGCTGAAGGCCGAATTGCTTCTGGGCAGCATCGGTGGCCGAAGCCGTCAGGATGGTCAGATCAAACATGGTGGTTACTTTCCTCTTAAAATTCCAATGGGCAAAAATCGGATATTGTTATTTGGGCAATCGCCAGGTCACACGCTGGGTCTTTGTTTCGGCAATCGGACTGCCGTTTGCATCCAAGGCGGGCTTGTAACGGAACCGGCGGATGATGAGCTTGCAGGTTTCGGCATCGAGTGCAGAGCTCGCACCCGACGCATTGCAGCTTGAAACCTTGCCATCGGTGCCAACGGTGAAGGTTGCGACAGAGGTGCCGGCCTCTTCATTGCGGATCGATGATGGCGGATAATCCTCGTCCGAAATCGAGCCGCCCTTCTGCGTCGCCCTTTGCGCAACCTTGGGTGCCGCAGGCGGCGGCGGAGGCGGAGGCGGCGCCGGCGGCGCCGACGGCGTAATCTGCACCGGCATCGTGTTCTGCGATATTACCGGCGTAATATTGACAGGAGGCGGCATCGTCACCCTAGGTGGCGGTGGAATATCGAGCTTCTCCGGCGGTGGCGGCGGCTTCTCTTCTTCCGGCGGTTTGTCTTCCTGCACGTCAAAAGTCTTCAGGTCTTCGAAAACCATCTTTGCGGCGTCGATAGCAAGGCCGGTTACGAGGGCATAACCAACACCTACATGGAGCAATGCCACAAGGCCGATGGTGACCATCCGGCTCGTGCTCATTTCTTGATCAGCATAGGCCATTAAAAAACGACTCTCCCTCCAACTCTCTTCGTGGAGGCTGACAGAACGATTGTCGCTTGGCAACCACTCTCCAACCCCGAGCCCAATGGCTTTTGCCGATCCGGGTCTCAACGCTTCATCTATCGGCATCAACAGACCGACGCAACGGGTTTTGCTTTGCCACTGAATGGCCGTTATCAGCGGCTCTCCCCTGCCCCTCGGGACGCTGAACTGGACGAGAAATGACTGCCAGATTGCTGCTATTGCTGAGCCTCGCGTTAACCACGAATATTCCGCTTGCGGCCCAGAAAACCGCCACCCCGCCACCCCGAACCCTGCTCAGCTATGCCGATGTGGCAGACCTTGCGCTGCCCGCCCCGATTGTCGCCCAATTGAAGATCCGCAAGGCCGAGCGATTGAAGGGCGAACTTGCGGGAAACGTTACCGCGACGCAGCGACGATATCTTGTGACAGCCGATATCGCGGCACTGATTCGCGGCAGCGGGGGGCTTCCGCCGCGAATCACCTATGTCGTCGACGTGGCACAAGACGCGCGCGGGAAATGGCCCAAACTCGAAAAGGCGGAGGTGATTGTCTTCGCGCTTCCCGTGGCGGGGCGGCCGTCCGAAATCCGCCTGACGGCGCCAGATGCCCAGCAGCCCGCCAGCCCTGCGCTGGCAATGCTTGTGCGCAACTTGCTCAGTGAATCCGGTTCCGCAACCGCGCCTCCGAAGATCCGGGGTGCGGGGGAAGCGTTCCATGTCGATGGCACCGTGCAGGGTGAGGGCGAGACCCAGATATTCCTCAACGCCGCCGATGGTCGGCCGCTGTCGCTGAGTATCTGGCGCGAACCGGGTGCTGCGGCGCGCTGGGCGGTTTCGGTTGGCGAGATTGTCGATCAGGGCGCCGAGCCGCCGGCGCGCGATACGTTGCTCTGGTATCGGCTGGCCTGCTCGCTGCCGGCGCGCCTGCCGCATTCCAGCGTCGATTCGCTAACCGAGGCCGATGCCGCGATTGCGGCGGAAGACTATGCGACGGTCATTGCGGGGCTTGGCCCGTGTCGGCGAACCCGAGAAAGATGAAGTCCCTCTCAAAGCTCTTCAATGCCGCGCCGCCATCCACATAGAGCGTCTGCCCGGTCACGGCTTCGGCATTGGCGAGCCAAAGGACGGCATCGGCAATCTCGTCAGGCTCGGGCAGGCGCTTCAGGGGCATCATGTCCTCAAGCACAACCATCTGTGCCGGACGGTAATCCTCGGTCGGCAAAGTGAGGCCGGGAGCGACGGCATTGACGCGGACTTTGGGTGCGAGCGCACGGGCCAGCGTGACAGTCGCCGCAGCCAGCGCCTGTTTTGAGAGGGTGTAGCTCAACTGGTCGCCATTGGGCTGGCGGACGCGCTGGTCGGTGATGTTGACGACGGCACCGGTCTTCCCGGCATCGAGGTGGGCTGCAAGGCCGGTCGCCAGCAGGACGGGAGCCGTGACGTTGACCGCCTGATGTGCAGCCATTTCGGCGGCGGTCACGCTGCTTGCATCGTCATGGGCGAAGCGCGAAGCATTGTTGACGATCAGTCCGGGCGCTTGCCCGAAATGCGCAACCACGCGTGGCAGGAGGGTTGCAGCTGCATCCCCGTCGGTCAGGTCGGCGGCAAAGCCGTGCCATTGGGTGCGGTGGAGCGCGAGGATCGCAGCAAGGTCATGATCGGGCTCGGCGTGGTCGCGGCAATGGAGCGCCAGTGTCCAGCCTTCGCTTGCCAGTCGCGCGGCAATCACTGCCCCCAACCGCCTGAAGCCGCCAGTGACGAGCGCCAGTTTCATGGCCGGTGCCTGACCAGCGTGATGCCGATCTGCTCGCCGGCTTCGGCTATGGCGAGTTTCACGATCCTGACCTCGACGCGTTGCACCCGCTTGTCCTGCACAAACAAGGTCTCGGCGATGTGATCGGCGATGGCCTCGATCAGGACGAAATGCTGGCCTTCGGGAAGCGCCACCGTCATCGCGCGCTTGATGTCCATATAATTCTTGGATGCCGATAGCGGCGTGTCGGGGGCGAAATGATCCGGGCAATCAAGCTCGACCGCGACCGAAATGCGCAGCGGCTGCGGCAGGTGCGTTTCTTCGGAATAGATGCCGGTCAGCACCGGCACATCCAGGTCGCGCACTTCAAGCGTCAGTCGGTCTCGTCTCGCCGTCATGGGCCGCCCCATAGCCGGATTTGCAGCGGCTGCAACAATCCGTGCTTCACTTTTGCCGACGCGACGTTATTGGGCCGCGCTCTTATGATTGAGATTGCCCCCCTTAGCCGGGTTGAACCGGCAGATGTCGAAGCGTTGCTCGATGCGGCGTTCGGTACCGACCGCAAGGCGCGGACGGCGTACCGGATGCGCGACGGTGTGGAAGCCTTGCCTGCCTTGAGCTTCGCCGCGTTCGATGACGGGCGGCTGGTTGGTACGCTGCAAAGCTGGCCGGTAGCGCTTGAGGTTGCGGATGGCGCGCTGATAGCGATGACGCTGGTCGGCCCGGTTGCCGTCCTGCCCGATCTCCAGCGCGGCGGTTTCGGCAAGCTGATGATGGCCGAACTCGTCAAGGCCGCCGCCGAACACGGCCATGACGCGCTGATGATGGTCGGCGATCCCGAATATTATGGGCGCTTCTTCGGTTTCGTCGCGGATGGGACAGGTGGATGGGTGTTGCCCGGCCCGGTTGAGCGGCATCGCCTGCTTGCGCGGATCAGTCGTCCTGGCGGGGTTCCAGCGGTTGGACGCGTCATTCCCGATCCGGCCTTTGCAACGGCGCGCATAGCCGCATAAGGATCGGGTCATGCCAATGGCCGAAATCCCCGAAGACCTGTCGCGCCTCTCGCTCGCCGAGATTGCGCAGATGGCGGCCGACAGGAAACTGCCGCCGGTCGAAAGCTGGAACCCCGCGCGCTCAGGCGACAGCGCAATGCGGATCGCGCGTGACGGAGGCTGGTTTCACAAGGGATCGCCGATCACGCGCCCCAACATGGTGCGGCTCTTTTCGACAATCCTCAGGCGTGAGCCGGACGGCAGCCATGTGCTTGTCACCCCGGCCGAGAAGCTCTCGATCGAGGTCGAGGACGCGCCCTTCGTTGCGGTCGAGATGAAGAGCGAAGGCGAAGCGAAGCTACGGCGCCTCGCCTTCAGGCTCAACACCGGGGACATGCTCGTCGCAGGGCCAGCCCATCCGCTGCGCTTTGCCGAGCGCGACGGGGAGCCTGCGCCCTATCTGTCGGTGCGCGGCGGGATGGAGGCGCTGATCGCCCGCGCGCCCTATTACGAGCTGGCCGAACTCGCGCTGGCCGAAGGCGCGGAACCGCCCGGCCTGTGGAGCGACGGTCAATTCTTCGCAATGGCCCCCGCATGACGTTGGCCAACCGCCTGCGGGACGCGCTGGAGCGCACGCCGTCGCATACGGTCAGCCTGATGGCGGGCGATGGCATCCGCGTGCGGCCAGCCCAACCCGGCGTCGATGCGGCCGTTCTCGTCGCTGTGACCGACCGACCGGAGCCGGGCCTCATCCTCACCAAGCGGCCCGACACGATGCGCAAGCATCCCGGACAAGTCGCCTTTCCCGGGGGGCGCGTTGATGAAGGCGATGCTGACATCCTTGCAGCTGCGCTGCGCGAAGCACAGGAGGAAATCGCCCTCCCGCCCGAGGCTGCCGAATTTGTGGGGCTGGCCGATCCCTATCACACCATTACCGGCTTCGATGTGACGCCGGTGATCGTCGTCATCCCGCCCGATCTTGTGCTCTATCCCAATGAGGAGGAAGTCGAGGCGATTTTCGAGGTTCCGCTTTCCTTCGTGCTCGATGCGTCGAACCATGCGCAGCGCGCGCTCGACTGGCACGGCACAACGCGCCATTATTACGAGATGCATTGGGAGGAATTTCGAATCTGGGGGGCGACGGCGGCGATGCTCGTCAATCTTTCGCGGCGACTGCAATGGGGGCGCTGAAGCTACCCGAAGCCAGATGGCGCGCCCGCGAAGGGCTGGCGCTGCTTGCCAATACGCTGGGGAGTGCCGAGGGCGAGACGCGGCTGGTCGGCGGCGCGGTGCGCGACACGCTGACGGGGCAGGACGTCAAGGACATCGACCTTGCCACGCGGCTTTCCCCGCTGGACGTCATTGACCGGCTCGAAAAGGCGAAGATCAAGGCCGTCCCCACCGGCATCGCGCATGGGACGGTGACGGCGGTGCTCTCCTCCGGCCCAGTGGAAGTGACCAGCCTGCGGCGCGACGTTTCGACCGACGGCCGCCGCGCGACGATCGCCTATACCGATGACTGGCGCGAGGACGCGGCGCGGCGCGATTTCACAATCAACGCGCTCTATGCCGATCCGGCGACGGGCGAATTGTTCGACTATTTCGGCGGGGTGGATGACTTGGAGGCCGGCATTGTCCGCTTCATCGGTGAGCCTTTGCAGCGCATTGCCGAGGATCATTTGCGGATCCTGCGCTTCTTCCGCTTCCATGCCCGTTTCGGGAAGGGCGCGCCCGACGCGGCCTCGGTTGCCGCCTGTGCCGCGCGGGCCAACGACCTGATGGCGCTTTCGCGCGAACGGATTGCTGATGAACTGGTGAAGCTGCTCGCGCTAGCCGATCCGGTGGCGACCGTCACGCTGATGCTGGTGCACGGAATATTCGTGCCGGTGCTGCCGGAGATTGTATCAGCCGTCGGGCTGGCGGCGCTGGCTTCGATGGGCGGGGCGGCCGATCCCGTCCGCCGCCTCGCCAGCCTGCTTCCGGCCGACCCCGACACGGTAGGCGGGGTGGCCAAGCGGCTCAAGCTCTCCAAACTCGCCACCAAGCGCCTCGTCATCGCGGCAGGCCGGAACGCCGACGATGCCACCAACCCCCGCGCGCTCGCCTATCGCCTCGGCCTTGAAGGCGCGACGGACCGCCTGATGTTGGGCGGCCATGTGGAGGCGCTGGCCTTGCTCGACGGCTGGGCCATCCCCCAATTCCCCCTGACCGGCGGCGCAATCGTCGCGCGCGGGGTGAAGGCCGGGCCGGAAGTTGCGCGCATCCTGCAGGCGGTCGAGGCGCGGTGGGTGGCGGAAGGCTTTCCCGAGGCGGCGCGGGTGGAGGCGATTGCCGACGAGATGGTGAAGGCGCCGGACACACATGCGCAAGAGGATCAAGCGTTCATCGACGCCATCACCGATCACGGCGATGCTTGAGGCGCTCCGAGGTTTGGGCACCGGCGGGCGGCTGGCCGATGCAGATGTGATGCGGCTCAATCAGGCGATGCTGGTGTTTCCGGGGCTTGCGGGGTCGGGGCGCTCTACAAGTCGATAGTCAATCTTGGCGAATTGAGTATCTCGTGACCCATGTGGCGCATGGTGGCGAAGTGCGGTGGCGGTTGATATTCAATCACCCCGTTAGGCCCAAAAGCCGAAAGACCAAGGCCTAGGGGATTTGCGACGGCGGCATAGTCGGGCTCCGGTTCGGTTTTCATGTGTGAGCCGCCGTCCTTGTTGCGCATTTGGTGGAATAGCCTTCTCCTTGAGAGACCTTTTCCACTTGCAGATTTGAGGACGATCTCGCTTTCCCATTTTGAGATGCCCACCAGATTGCTTGCATGAGGTCCCGATTGATTCTCGAAAATGGGCGAAAATCTTGCCGAAGCGACGCTGCTGCCAATTTCGGCTTCAACCCACAGCATCGAGAGTGGGTGAAAACCATGTGTAGCGTGATGAGCCAAGGGCTTGTGGAAATTAGAGAGTAAGAGTTTCTTATCTTTCTTTACGAAGTCTGCTCCTGATTGGGACGATAACAGTTCGATCAAAACGAATATCCGTGTGGCAATGCTCTTCGCGTGCCCATGTTTTCCTGAATCGTACAGGTCGCAATAGTCTCGCAAAAGATGCAACTGTTCCATAAGATCATCAATGAACGTCACGTTCGCTCTCTCATATGTTACCCGAACCGGTTATCCCGCGGAAACCCCGTCGGCGGCATCCTGCCCCCCGCCCCCCGCGCCACGCGCCACAATGTCAGGTCGGCCTCCGTCCGCGTCCGGCCGGTATCTCCGCCCATTGCCCAGCTCAGGCCTTCCTCGAAGCGGAAGCTGGTTGCGTCCGAAAGCCCGCCGTCGCGGTATTTCTGCAAGGTGACGCCTTGGCCGCGCGTCATTTCGGGGAGTTCTTCCAGCGGGAAGACGACGAGTTTGCGGTTGTCCCCCACCACCGCTGCATAATCATGGCCCGCGCCGACGATCCGTGCGACGGCGAGCTTCGCGCCGGTGCGGATGTTGACGACCTGCCTGCCTTTGCGCGTTTCGGCGACCACCTCTGAAGAACTGGCGATAAAGCCCTTGCCGTCCGATGCGGCGAGGAGGATGCGATTATTCGCGCGCGCCGGGAACAGGTTCACGATGCCGATCCCGTCGGGCAGGTCGATCATCAGCCGCACCGGCTCCCCAAAGCCGCGCCCGCCGGGCAGCTTGTCTCCGCCCAAAGTGAAGAAGCGGCCATCTTCGGCGGCGAGCAATATCTTGTCGGTGGTCTGTGCGTGGAAGGCGAAGGCGGGGCCGTCGCCCTCCTTGAACTTCAGCGCCTCGGCATTGTCGAGCGCGACATGGCCCCTCATCGCGCGCACCCAGCCGCGCCCAGACATGATGACGGTGATCGGCTCGCGCTCGATCATCGCTTCCAATGGAATGTCCCGGGGCGCGGCGGCTTCGGCGATGAGGGTGCGGCGTTTGCCGATCACCGTGTCCGGGCCATAGGTGATGCGCAGGGCGGCGAGATCCTTTTTGAGCTTGGTCTTCTGGCGCGCGGGGTTTTCGATCAGCGCGACCAGCCCTTCGCGTTCCGCAGCGAGCTTTTCGCGCTCGGTCTTGATCTCGAATTCCTCAAGGCGGCGCAGCGAGCGCAGACGCATGTTGAGGATCGCTTCGGCCTGACGGTCGTTGAGGCTGAATTCGGCCATCATGATCGGCTTGGGCTCATCCTCGGTGCGGATGATCTCGATCACGCGGTCAAGGTTCAGATAGGCGATCAGATAGCCGTCGAGCAGTTCGATCCGGTCATCGATCTTGCCGAGCCGGTGCCGCGCGCGCTTGACCAGCACTTCGATCTGGTGGCGGATCCAGCGGGTCAGCACCTCCTTCAACGACAGGACGCGCGGAGTCCGGTCGGCATCGAGGACGTTCATGTTCAATGAGATGCGGACTTCGAGTTCGGAGAGTTTGAACAGGCTTTCCATCAGCACGTCGGGATCGACGGCGCGCGTCCGGGGTTCGATGACGATGCGGATCGCCTCATCCGATTCATCGCGGATATCGGCCAGGATCGGCAACTTCTTGTCGTTGATGATCGCGGCGATGGCCTCGATCAGCTTGCCCTTCTGCACCTGGTAGGGAATCTCGGTGACGACCGCGACCCAGGTGCCGCGGCCCAGATCCTCGACATGCCAGCGCGAACGGACGCGGAAGGCGCCCCGGCCGGTGGCATAGGCTTCGGCGATGGACGCGGCGCCGTCAATGATCTGGCCGCCGGTCGGCAGGTCGGGGCCCTTCACATGTTCCAGCAACTCGGCATCTTCAGCCTCCGGGCGCTCGATCAGGAGCATCGCGGCGTCGATGACCTCGGCCACATTGTGTGGCGGGATGCTGGTCGCCATGCCGACCGCGATCCCGCTCGACCCGTTGGCGAGCAGGTTCGGGAACAGGCCGGGGAAGATTTCGGGCTCTTCATCCTCACCATTATAGGTGGGCTTCATTTCGACGGTGCCATCGTCGAGGCCGGCCATCAGCGCCATTGCCGAGGCTGTCAGCCGCGCCTCTGTGTAGCGATAGGCGGCGGCGTTATCGCCGTCGATATTTCCGAAATTGCCCTGCCCGTCGACCAGCGGATAACGCAGCGCAAAATTCTGCGCGAGGCGGACCATCGCGTCATAAACCGACTGGTCTCCATGCGGGTGGTATTTGCCGATCACGTCACCGACGACGCGCGCCGATTTCTTGTAGGCGCTCGCCGGATCGAGCTTCAGGAGCCGCATCGCCCAAAGGAGGCGGCGGTGCACCGGCTTCAGCCCGTCGCGCAGGTCCGGCAGCGAGCGGGCCGTGATCGTCGAAAGCGCATAGACAAGGTAGCGCTCCGACAGCGCGCTATCGAAAGGGGTGTCGACGATGCTGTCGAAGGGGTCTTCTGGCGGAGGGGGCGCTTTCAGGTCGGGCATGACGGGCCCGATAGCAAGCCCGAGTCGCAGAGGCAAAGGGGATGAGCGGCCGGATTAAATTATCCGTCAGCGGCGCGGCTTGCGGGCATCGTTTCGCTGCTCCTTATTGCGGAAGTGCCCGGAAATACGATAGATATGCTATCTCTTTAATAGTCATATAAAATCTTCTTTATGTGTAATAATGTATCTTACATCTACTAACTTAGTGGGATATTGTGCGCGGGCTCACACACCTTAGGAGAGGACGATGCGCACTTTACCCACCATCACCCCGTTGCTGCTGCTGGCCGTTGCTGCCTGCAGCCAGGCTGCAAATGACCAAGCCGCCGATGCGGCCATGGAAACCTCGGAGGAAATGACCGCTGCCGGTGCAGCGACCGAAGCGGACGACGAAGCGCTGCCGCGCATTGGCGCCAATGTCGCGCCCGGCGTGGCATTCAACTATCTTTACAATTTCGGCCTGCCCGCTGCGAACATCGCCCGCGTGCAGGAGGATCATGCCGCACTCTGC
>CXWL01111141.1_pt1 | contig 19125 bp, 15 predicted proteins | sample 590931 | NCBI WGS metagenome assembly CXWL01 (sample SAMEA3498368, study PRJEB10139) | groundwater metagenome | biome: water well; material: biofilm material | place: Germany | collected 2015-04-27 | reverse complement strand
GACGGTGGAGCTGGGCGAGGCGGTGTACTGGAGCCGCTCGCGCAAGAAGCTGTGGCACAAGGGCGAGGAATCGGGCAATGTGCAGAAGGTGCTCGAGATCCGCCTCGACTGCGACGAAGACGTGGTCCTGCTCAAAATCGAGCAGGCCGGCGGCATCGCTTGCCACACCGGGCGTCATTCGTGCTTCTTCCAGAAGTTCGACGGCGACGTGATGACAGGCGACTGGCAGGCCGTCGATCCGGTGCTGCAGGACCCGGCCACCATCTATACCAAACCGAAAAAGAAAAAATGAGCCAGACCCTAGCCCGCGTGGCCGAAACCATCGAATCGCGCAAGCCTGAAAACGGCGGCGACCCCGCTACCTCGTATGTCGCCAGGCTGATGTCCAAGGGCGACGACGCCATATTGAAAAAAATCGGCGAGGAAGCGACCGAGCTGGTGATGGCCGCCAAGGATGTGCGCGCCGGCGCCGACAGGTCGAAAGTCTTGTACGAATGCGCCGACCTGTGGTTCCATTCGATGGTGCTGCTGGCCCGCTTCGGGCTGACCCCGCAGCAGGTGCTTGACGAGCTGGCGCGGCGTGAAGGCCTGTCGGGCATCGACGAAAAAGCATCCCGCAAAGAATGATCGATACTGAAAGCTGACATGATTAATTGCATTTTCTGCAAGATCGCTGCAAAACAGATTCCGGCGGACGTCGTCTACGAAGACGACGAATTGCTTGCGTTCAAGGATATCCACCCGGCCGCGCCGGTGCACCTGCTGGTGATTCCGAAGCAGCACGTGGCGACGCTGTCCGAATGCGGCGACGGCCACGCCGCGATGCTGGGCCGGATGATGGCGCTGGTGCCGAACCTTGCCGCTGAACATGGCTGCGCCGTCAGCTACGACGATCAGGGCCAGCCTCAGGGAGGCTACAAGACACTGATTAACAGTGGCCCGGATGGCGGCCAGGAGGTGTACCATTTGCACTTGCACATGTACGGCGGTCCGCGCCCGTGGAAGGGCCAGCGCGAATCCTGACGCAAACAAGCGCATCGGGTAAAATACCGCAGGTTTCATGAATATGGGCCGTAGCTGCCCGCAAGGAGAAAATGATGGGTTCAATGAGTATTTGGCACTGGCTGATCGTGCTGGTCGTAATTCTGCTGGTGTTCGGCACCAAGAAGCTCGGCAACATGGGCGGCGATATCGGCAAGGCAGTCAAAGGTTTCAAGGACGGCGTCAAGGGCGAGGAAGACAAGCCTGCCACGCCTGCCGCAACCCAGCAAGTCGCTGACAAGACCACAATCGACGTCGACACGAAAGAGAAGACGAAGCTGTAAGCCGGCCTGGCGTGCCCGGTGCGCGCCTGCCAGCCCAGTTTTACCTCAATGATCGATCTCGGACTCTCCAAACTCGCCATTATTGGCGTGGTAGCACTGGTAGTTATCGGCCCCGAAAAGCTGCCCAAGGTGGCGCGCATGGCCGGGACCTTGTACGGCCGTGCCCAGCGTTACCTGAGCGACATCAAGTCGGAAGTCAGCCGCGAAATCGAGCTCGACGAGCTGCGCAACCTGCAAAAGGAAGTGCAGGAGACCGCCCAGTCGATCAGGGAAACCGTCGAGCAGAGCATCTCGGCGAACATCGACGACGTCGAAGCGGCCTGGCGCGACCATGATTCGTCGCCGGCCGCCACGGCCACCATGGACGATCTCGAACGCAAGGCGCGCGATTTCCGGCGCAAGAAGCTGGTGCGCAATTCCGCAGTACCCGGCTGGTACAAGAAGCGGCACGGCGGCAAGACGCACATCATGTCGGGCGCGGCCCGCGTGCGCAAGTTCCGCCCCGGCGTTCACTCCAAATCTTCGTTCTTCTAAATGACTGAAAAAGCTGCGGGCGAAGAGACCTTTATCTCCCACCTGATCGAACTGCGTGACCGCCTGGTCAAGGCCTCGATCGGCATTGCCCTGATGTTCGGCATCCTGGCGCTGTATCCCGGCCCGGCCGCCATCTACGACATCCTGGCCGCGCCGATGATCGCCGCGCTGCCGGTTGGCTCGAAGATGATCGCCACCGGCGTGATTTCGCCGTTCCTGGTGCCGATGAAGGTGACGCTCCTCATTGCATTCATGCTGGCGCTGCCCTGGGTGTTCTACCAGGTGTGGGCCTTCATCGCGCCTGGCCTGTATGCCCATGAGAAAAAACTGGTGCTGCCGCTGGTGGTCTCGTCATCGCTGCTGTTCATCGGCGGCGTCGCCTTCTGTTATTTCTTCGTGTTTGGGCGCGTGTTCGCCTTCATTGCCGGCTTCTCGCCCGAGTCGATTGCGGTGACGCCGGACATTGAAAACTACCTCGATTTCGTGATGTCGATGTGCCTGGCGTTCGGCGTGACCTTCGAAGTGCCGGTGGTCGTCGTGATCCTGGTGCGCATGGGCATCGTCAGCGTTGCCAAGCTGAAGGAAATCCGTTCTTACGTGGTGGTTGGCGCCTTCGTCATTGCCGCGATCGTTACGCCCCCGGACGTGGTCAGCCAGCTGGCGCTGGCCATCCCGATGTGCCTGCTCTATGAACTGGGCCTGCTGCTGGCGCCGGTTTTCGTGCGCGCTACCCAGGTGCCTGAAGAGCCGGTCTGAGCTGACTCCCCGCGCGCTTTCCACGCGCGGCGCTCCATACCTCACTACAACGCGGAATTCCCATGAGCATGTGCGAACACATCAGGTTGATGGCCCAGTACAACGAATGGATGAACACGCGGCTATACGATTCCGCGCTGGCATTGCCCGCGGAGCAAGTGGTGGCCGACAAGGGAGCCTTCTTCGGTTCGCTGTACGGCACGCTGAGCCACATCTTGCTTGCGGACACAATCTGGCTGCAGCGCTTTGCCATGCACCCGTCCGCCCATCGCGCGCTCGACCCGGTGCGCGCGATGCCGAAACCGATGAGTTATGACGAGCGCCAGGGCGAACTGGCAACGCTGCGCGAGCGGCGCGTGTCGCTCGACAAGGTGATCGGGGAATGGGCAGCGGAACTTGCCGAATCGGACCTAGGCCATGTGCTGAAGTACAACAACATCAAAGGGACGCCGTTCTCGCGGCCGTTTTCCGCGCTGGTGATGCACTTCTTCAACCACCAGACGCATCACCGCGGGCAGGCGACGTGCTTGCTGTCGCAGGCTGGCGTCGACATGGGATCGACCGACCTGCTGATGATCGTGCCGGAGGCTTGAACCTCAGCCGGCGAAGTCATGCCGTTTACCAGGTTTGCTTTAAAGCTTGACTTAACGGCATTGGCGCCCGGGCGCCTCCTTTTATTTCAGCGAGCCCTTACTGCATCAGTTCGCGGATCATGCGCACCGGGGCGCTGCCGTAGCTGAGGAACTGCTCATGGAAGGCCTTCAGGTCAAAACGCGGGCCGAGCGCCTGACGGCGCTCCTCGCGCAGGTCCATGATGTCGCTGTAGCCGCTGAAGTAGCTGGTCAGCTGCACCGAACTGACTTTCGCGCGGTGCCATTTTTCGGTGGCTTCGCTGCGGGTCTGGAAGGCCTGGCCCACCAGCATATCCATCGCTTCGGCTTCGCTCGCGCCCAGCACGTGCACGCTGTAGTCGAGGATCGTGTTGGTCACCACGCGCAGGTTCCACTTCGACCACATCAGCCACATCTCGGGCGTGTTGTCGCCGTAGCCCGATTCGAGCATCATGCGCTCCCCATACACCGCCCAGCCCTCGACCATCGCGCCGTTCCCGAACAGGGACTTGACCAGCGATGGCGATTTGTTCGCGTACACCAGCTGCGCGTAGTGGCCCGGGATCGCCTCGTGGATATTCAGGATTTGCAAAATCCAGTGGTTATACTCGCGCAGGCTGCTTTCTGCCTGCTCCGCGCTCAATCCGTCGAGCGGCGTAACGTTGTAGTAGGTGCGGTCCTGCGGGCGGTATGGGCCGGGCGCCTCGATGCTGGCGCCGGCCACGCCGCGCTGGTACATCGGCGTCTCGCGCACTTCCAGCGGTTTGTTCGGGTCGAGGGTAAGCAGGTCTTTGCTGGTTACCCACTGCTGCAGCTGCGGGATCTGGCGGCGGATCTCGGCGAAGAACTGGTCGCGCGGGACGTGGTTGGCCGACAGGCGGTCGATCACCATGCCGATCTTCCTGATGCGGTCGGCCGGTTTGGGTGTGGAGCCCATCACCTTCGGCCAAAGCTCATCGGACAGCACATCCATGCGCGCGTGCAGCTCCTGGCGTGCGGCCAGCGCCTTTCGATAAGTCTGTTCAGCCGAATTGCCGGACTGGATATCGTATGCGAACTTCGGTTCGTACAGCGCCTTGCCGATGCGGAAGGAGCGTGCAGTCCCGGCGGCCTGCTGCTTCTTGTCGAGCGCGATCAGGAAGTCGACGTAGCCTAGCAGCGCGGTGCCGGCGTTGGCGATACGCGATGCAAACAGGTTCTTTTCAGCCGTCGTCAGGATTGATTCCTGCGCCGCCTTGCCAAGATCGGCCAGCACCGCAAGAGTGCCTGGCGCCTGCGTCAGCGCCAGCTGGAGGTGTTCATGCGTCGGATTCCTGATACTCGACTGCGCGGCCGCGAAGTAGGCCGGCACGTGGGTGATCCGCTTGAGCAGGGTGCGCAGGCGCTGGGGCTTGGATGCGTACGGCGTGTTCAGCACCACATCGATCGGCTGGGCGATGTTGTACAGCGACGGATTCCACTCGTACTCCTTGAACGTCGTCAGGTACCAGCGGTCCGCTTCCAGTTTATTGAGCAGCAGGGCGCGGTCGGTGCGCTGCTTGTCCGACAGCTTGTTCGGATCGAGCTTGCGGAATTTTTCAAGCCACTCGTTGGTGAACGCCAGCTGCTCCGCGCGGGTAGGCGCACTCGGGATGGTGAGGTTGGCCGCACCCTCGTATTTGCCGACGGTGATCGCCGATTCCGGATCGAGTTTCCACAGCCCGACCAGGAACTGCATGCTGCGGGTGTTGAACGTACGGTCCTGCGGCTTGTCGTTGGCCGCCGGCTGCGACGCCGCGGCCAATGCCGCCTTCTTTCTTGCGACTGGCGCTTTGACCTTGGCGGTCTTTCCCTTGACGGTTTTGGTGACCTTGGCCTTGCCCTGCTTTTTCGGCTTCGCCGCGCCAACAGGCGCGAGGGCGAACGATGTAAGCATGACAGCCAAGGCTATTTTCGTTTTAATCATTGTAAATGGCCTCGTAAATACTTGGGCGTGAAGCGTGATCGGGCACACGCGCGACGGGCCGCCAGATTAGCACTAATCGCCAAAGCGGAGCCCGTTTTGTAACATCGGCCGGGCGTCAGTGCCCCAGCCCTTCCTGCAGCATGCGCAGCATGTCGGCAGGGGACATGCGCGCGGCGGCGTCGCTGCCATCGAGCAGGCTGTCGGCCAGGTCGCGCTTGTGCTTGTGCAGGTCGACGATGCCTTCCTCGATGGTGTTCCTGGCGACCAGCCGGTAGATCGTCACCGGGCGTTGCTGCCCCATGCGGTGGGCGCGGTCCGACGCCTGGTCTTCGACCGCCGGATTCCACCATGGGTCCATATGGATCACGTAGTCGGCCGCCGTCAGGTTGATGCCAACCCCGCCCGCCTTCAGGCTGATCAGGAAGACATCGCCCTCGCCGGCCTGGAAGGCGTCCACGCGCTCCTTGCGGACCTGCATCGGCGTCGCGCCGTCGAGGTACTGGTAGGTGATGCCGCGCGCGTCCAGGTGCTTGCGGATCAGGGTCAGGTGATCGACGAACTGGCTGAACACCAGCACCTTGTGGCGGTTTTCAAGCAGGTCGTCGAGCAGGCCGCTGAACACCATCAACTTGCTGCTCGGGAGGCCCAGCTCGGGCGCGACCAGCTGCGGATTGCAGCAGGCACGGCGCAGTTTCATCATCTCGGCCAGGATCTGGATCGACTTCTGGCTCACCGGCCCTTCCAGCGACGCCAGCTTGGCCAGTGCATCGCGCCGCAGTGATTCGTACAGTGCGGCCTCGTCCTCGGTCAGGTCGACCGGCAGCAAGATCTCGGTGCGCGGCGGGAGTTCGGACAGCACCTGCGCCTTGGTGCGGCGCAGGATGAACGGCTGGATCAGGCGCTTGAGGCGCGCGCGTGCGCCGGCCACCGCTCGCTTGTCCTGCGCGCGTTCGATCGGACCGGCGAACTTCAGGTTGAACTGGTCGCTGGTGCCGAGCAGGCCCGGATTAATAAACCGGAACAGGTTCCACAGCTCGCCCAGGTGGTTTTCCAGCGGCGTGCCGGTGGCCACCATTCGGAACTCGCCCTGCAGCGCCATGACCGCGTGCGAGCGTTTGGTGGCGGTGTTCTTGATGGCCTGGGCCTCGTCGAGCACGATGGTGCTCCACTTCACCTTGGCGAACAAGTCCGCCTCCAGCTGCAGCAGGCCATAGCTGACGATCACCAGGTCGAACGGTTGGACGTTGTCCAGCATCGCGCCGCGGTCGCCTGCGCCAAACAGCTTGACGTTCAAGGTTGGCGCAAAGCGGGACGCTTCGCTCATCCAGTTCATGCATACCGACGTCGGCGCAACTACCAGCGTCGGCCCTTGCGGCGCGCGCGACAGGATCAGCGCCAGCGCCTGCAGCGTTTTACCAAGTCCCATGTCGTCGGCAAGACATGCGCCGACACCCCAGTGAGCGAGGCGCGCCAGCCATTCGAAGCCTTCGACCTGGTAGTCGCGCAGCTCGGCCTGCAGGGTTGACGGGAGTTGCGGCGTGAAGGCCGCGCTGGCGTCGATGCGCGCCAGGTGTTCCTTCCACAGCTTGTCGGCCTTGACGCCTCCGGCGTCGGCAGCCAGTTCCTGCAGCGCGAAACTGGCCAGCGGGTGCACGCGCACCCCGTCGCCGTGCTGCTCGCCGAACGAAGCCAGTTCCATCAGGCGCCTGTGCAGCTCCGAACTCAGGGCCACGAACTGGTTGTCGCCCAGTTCGATGAAGCGCCCCTTGCCGGACTTGAGCATCTCGAGCAGCGTGCGCAGGTCGAGCACCTTGTCTTCGTCGATCTGCACTTCGCCGTCGGCGGCGAACCAGTCCTTGTCGCGCTTGATCGAGATACGCACCGATTTCGAATCGATCTTGCGCGTTACCTTGAACGACTGGCCTTCGGGCCACGCGACCGTTACCTTCGCCGGGTCCAGTTCCTGCAGCTGCGCCAGCAGTTCGAGGCAGGCTACCGGCTGTCCGAGCAGCCACTCGCCGTGGTCGGATTCTGCCTCCTCAAGGGCCAGGCAGGCTTTGAGGAGCTGGCGCTCGGCCTCGCGCTCCGCGTTGAGGTCGCGCTTCGCCTCGGTGCGCACGCCCTCGACGTCCGCAATCACGCTTTCGGCGCCGCTGCCCGGCGCGTAGTAGGCGCCGGAACCTGGCAGGGGGCGAACCAGCACCTGCATCTTGAGACCGTGCTGGTAGGGCAGCAAATGCACGTGCATGCGCCCGTCCGCTGCGACCTGTTCGATGTCGGCCGCGCTGCCGCCGATGTCCGACTGCACGGTGACGATCGACGAAATCGCGCTGATCGCCTTGAGCACCTGCTTTTCCGCGTGCAGCGGCACCTCCAGCCCCGCGCCGATGATGGCCCCGACGCTGCGGTGCTCCGGCCGCACGCGTACCACGCGCAGCCGTGTCGGCGTTTCGCGCGTGACGCATACGTCGCCCTCTGCGGCGCAGATCGGGGGCTGCATGGTGATCGTGACGGTGTCGCGGTGGGCGCGGACCAGCAGTTCCGGTTCGCCGGGCAGCACCTCGACCCGGGTTCCAGGCGCGTTTTTCCAGAACACCAGCGGGTGGCCGACCAGCTCCAGGACGGCTTTGTTCGCGTCGAGCGTGAACTGGGCGCCGCCGCTGTAATAGCGGCTTGCCTCGATCAGTCCGATTGCCGACAGGTCCTGCATGCCGACGAAGTCGAGCTTCTCGCCATCGCTGTGGAGCCGTTTCAGGCTGACCGGGCGGCCCTTGCTCCAGCCGCCGCGCGCATCGCGGCGCTGTTCCAGCGGTTCGACGTCGCGCACGCCGTAGTTGGCGTCGTAATCGATCAGCCATACCAGGCGGCCCTCCTTGACTACCTCGGTGCTGGTGGCCGGCTGCAGGTTGATCAGCGCGTTCAGCTGGCGCTGCCATGCTTCCTCGCGCTCGAACCACATGGTCATGTCCGGCAAGCGGTGGCGCTGGCGCAGCGCGATGGCGCGCTGTTCGTGCACGATACTGCCAAGGTGGCCGAGCAGCGCGGCCAGCTGCGCCGAGATGAAATCGAAACCGGCAAGCTCGGATTGTTCGAGCATCTGTTCCAGCGCCGCCTTGCGTTCGGCCAGCTGCGGCAGCGACAGCCAATAGTGCATCAGCGCGCGGAACATGAACGGCTGGATCGCCGTTTCCCAGTTCCGCGACGGCAGCACATTGACGTCGACTGTGCCGCCCCGGATCCGGCGCAGCATGCTCAGTTGTTCGTAGACTGCCGTGTCGTGGCTCTGCACCGCGCGGGTGGCGGTATCGAGGTAGGTTTCGGCCAGCTTGTCGCACTTCGCGTCCGCCGAGCGGATCAAGGCCAGTACGTAAAGATGCCCGCCGATGCCCGAGAAGCACATCTTGCGCTTGCCGGTCTCGCGCCGCAGCAGCTTGAGGGCCTGTTCGAAGCTGGCCAGTGCGGGGGCATGGCCGTCGCGCAGCAGTTCGATCACGCTGCGGAAGAACAGCGCCAGCGAGGCGTCGAGGTCGGACAGCAGGGCGCAAGCGTCATCCAGCCGGCCGCACAGGATCAGGTGTTCGGCCAGTACGATGCGCAGGCTCATCGACGCGGCATGTTTTGCCACGTGGCGTTCGGCGTACGCGCGCACCGCCGCTGCGCTGGCCGGGTCGCGCTGGACATGGCACACCACGACCGTCAGCACTTCGTCCACCAGCTGCGGATGGATGTAGTCGATCAGCCCGGGGTCGAACGGGCGCGCGCAGATGTCGACCAGCGGGTGCAGGTAGGCTGCCTCATGNNCCGAACAGCGCCATGCGCAGCAGTGCAACCCCCTGGCGGTAGCTGCGCAGGATGTAAAAACCTTGCCAGTTCTTGCGCAGCGGCGTGCACTCTTCGTAGGCCTGCCGCAGCGGAAGCAGGTTACGGCTGTCGATCGCATGTTTGATGGCCGGCCATGCCGCATTCGGTGCAACCGCGTATCCGCGTCCAGTAATGGTGCTGGCCAGGCCTGCCTTGCGCAGAAGCGCGATGCTTGTGTCCACGTCAAAGGCGGGCAGCCCTGCCGCAGCCACGTGCTCCTTGATTCGGACGGCGCCCATCGGTTCGCCCGCAAGCGCCAACAGGGCAAGTACCAGCTTGTCTTCTGTCTTGAGCGAATCGAAAGCTGTCATTCAGTTCCCGGCATGTTCTCGATCTCCACCGGCGCCGGCCCACCGGACGCAGCGAGGCCGAAGATGCGCTGGTAGAAGTACAGCTCCGCCTCGAGGGTGCGCACGATGCTGTCGGCCTTGCGGAAGCCGTGGCCTTCGCCTTCGAGCGTCATGTACGCCACCGGCACTCCGCTGGCGCGCAGGGCGTCGACCATCATCGACGACTGCTGCGGCGGCACCACTTTGTCGTCCAGTCCCTGGAAGAAGATCATCGGGCGCTTGAGCTGGGCGGTGTGGTTGATCGGGGAGCGCAGCAGGTAGAGCGCTTCCGATTCAGGCTTCGGGGCGATCAGGTATTCGTTGTAATGCGATTCGAACTTGTGCGAATCGGCGTCGAGGCCCTTCAGGTCGGACACGCCGTAGTAGCTCGCGCCGGCCTTGAATACGTCGTGGAAGGTCAGCGCGCACAGGGTGGTCAGGCCGCCCGCGCTGGAGCCGCGGATGACGAGGCGCTCGGGATCGGCCACGCCGCGCATGGCGAGATAGCGCGCGCCGGCCACGCAGTCTTCGACATCGACGATGCCCCACTGGCCCTTGAGCGAATCGCGGTAGTCGCGCCCGAAGCCGGTGCTGCCGCCGTAGTTCACGTCCAGCACCGCGAAACCGCGGCTGGTCCAGAACTGGGTCGCCAGCTTGAGGGTGCTGGTGGCCATGCCGGTCGGCCCGCCGTGGCCGATAACGATCAGCGGCGGCCTGCTGCCTGGCGCCGGTTGCACGTCGGCGTTGCATGGCGGGTAGTAGAAGGCATGCGCGGTGCGCCCGCCGGTGCTGGCGTAGCTGATGCTCTCGGGGACCGACAGGTAGCCGGCCGGCGGCAGCTCGGTAATCGAATGCGCCAGCACGTCGCGGCGGCCGCTGGCCAGGTCGATGCGCGCCAGCTCGAGCGGGACTGTCGGCGCGCCGCCCAGCAGCGCGACGCCGTCGCCGGATACGCGCAATTCGCGGATCTCCTGGTATGGGTTGGCGATCGGCTCAAGCTTGCCGCTGCCGGTCGCAAGCCGCGCCAGGCGGCTGACGCCATTTTCGATGAAGGTGCAGATGATCTCGTCGTCCGAACGGAACCCGTACATGGAGCCGCCGAAATTCCAGTGCGGGGCGCCGAACTCGGCCGTGCGTTTGCACAGCGGCTGCACATCGCTACCGGCGAGCCGGTACAAATTCCACCATCCGCTGCTGTCCGACACGAAGTGCAGCACACCAGCCGGCGACCATTCAGGCTGGCAGATCGATTCATCAGGACCGCCCGCCACCAGGCGCGCATTCGCGACAGCGCCGCCTTGGTCCAGGTCGGCCAGCCACAGTTCGGTACCCTGCCACGGCATGCGCGGATGGTCCCAGCTTAGCCATGCCAGCGAACGTCCATCCGGGGACAAGCGCGGCGCCGCGTAGAAATCGGCGCCTTCCACCAGCACGATCTCGCGGCCGTCGAAACCGACGGCGCACACCGTGTTGACCGGATAGGCGCCGCCAGCACTGTGATCCTCGCGCACGGAGACCAGGCGCGAACGCGCGCTGTCGATCACGAAGTCGGCGTAGCGGTTGGCGCCGGCGGCTGTCAGCGGGGTTGGCGCAGCGCCGTCGGCCGCAGCGTAAAGCCGGTTGTCGGCAAAATGCGAGAAGTACGCCACCCCGTTCGCAACCAGGCTGGCGCCGCCGCCGTATTCGTGCACCCGCGAGCGGACATTGAACGGCGCCGGCGTGATCTCGGTGACCGTCTCGCCGCGCTGGCGCATCAGGGTCGTGCGCCCCGCCTCGCTGGCCCGGCCGGCCAGCCAGTAGCAGTCGGGGCCATCCAACGCCACCTGGGACAGGGGCGCGGCGCCAGCGGCCACCATGTTGGCGCTGATCGGGGACGGCCAGGCGCCGAATGGGGCAGTTTGTTCAGGGGTGGTCATGGGGGATTCGCGCAGGTTGGGAGCAGGACAGCATGATAGAGAATACACCGGGGCTGCGCAATCGCGCCCCGTCGATGCGCTTTGCCGGGCCCGGGAGTGCGATAATAGCGCCTTTCCCCATACCGTATTGTCAGCCATGCCACAATTCGCCCCGCTCCAGAACGACACCTTCCTGCGCGCGCTGATGCGCCAACCGACCGACTACACCCCGGTGTGGCTGATGCGCCAGGCGGGGCGCTACCTTCCTGAATACCGCGCCACCCGCGCCCGCGCCGGCTCCTTCCTTGGGCTGGCCAAGAACCCTGACTACGCCACCGAAGTGACCCTGCAGCCTGTCGATCGCTACCCGCTGGATGCGTCGATCCTGTTCTCGGACATCCTCACCGTACCCGATGCGATGGGCCTGGGCCTGTATTTCGCCGACGGCGAGGGCCCGAAGTTCGAACGTCCGCTGCGCACCGAAGCCGACGTGCTGGCGCTGCGCGCGCCGGACCTCGGTTCACTGGACTATGTATTTAAGGCGGTCACCCAGATCCGTACCGCGCTCAATGGCCGCGTGCCGCTGATCGGCTTCTCCGGCAGCCCGTGGACGCTGGCCTGCTACATGGTCGAGGGCGGCGGCTCCAAGGAATGGCACACCATCAAAAAGATGCTGTACAGCCGGCCGGACCTGATGCACCACATCCTCAAGATCAACGCGGCCGCGGTGGCCGACTACCTGAACGCGCAGATCGATGCGGGCGCGCAGGCTGTGATGATCTTCGACTCGTGGGGCGGCGCGCTGGCCGACGGGGCCTACCAGGAGTTCTCGCTGAACTATATGCAGGAAGTCGTTGGGCGCCTGAAGCGTGAAAAGGACGGCGTGCGCATTCCCGCCGTGGTGTTCACCAAGGGCGGCGGCCTGTGGCTGGAGCAGATCGCCGGCATCGGCGCCGATGCCGTCGGGCTGGACTGGACGGTCAACCTGGGCCGCGCGCGCGCGCTGGTCGGCGACAAGGTCGCGCTGCAGGGTAACCTGGACCCCGCCATCCTGTTCGCGAACCCGGACCAGATCCGCGCCGAAGTCGAGCGCTCGCTGACCGCCTACGGCACCCCATCGGACGGCCACGGCCACGTATTCAACCTGGGCCACGGTATCTCGCAGTTCACGCCGCCTGAGTCGGTGACGGCAATGGTCGGGGCCGTGCATGACTTCAGCCGCAAACAGCGCGGCGGTTAATGTAGTTCCACTACAAATCGCGCTGGCCGACCATCCTGGCCAGCGCTTTTGCAAGACCGCGCGCCAGAACGAAAATCACACTTATACACAAATTGCAATAATTGCAATGTGATTGGCGCTCAGCAGTTGTTGTCGTGTAAGCTAATTTGCAAGTGATTGATAATAAAAGGTTTTTTATTTGCCCTGTCTTGGCTCAGCTGTTCAAAGAATAAGCATTCTCCCTGTGAGAATGGCTCTTTTTCAGCATTGTCCACAAAGTTATCAACAGCTTTTGTGGATAAGCAAAAAATGTCCTGCATTTACCGGGACTTACGCGAAAAGCTCATGCAATGGGTGAGGTATGTGTTGCGCCGCCAGATATTTTAGCCACGTGCTTTTTCCATAAGCTTTACGGATAAAGTAAATATCTGCCAACGGTTGCCGAACAGCGCCTTCGCGCCCCATGAACCGGGCCCGGGCAATAAAACGACTACAAATACTTCGTTTGCACTATCAGTTATGCACAATGGGCGTCGATCGTGACCGAAAAACACTGTGAATAAGTACAGTTCGTAACTTATTGAATTTAAACGATTAAATTTATTTGATTTTTCGCGGAGCCATGCATGTCTTGTGCAAAGCACAAATTTCCTGTCCTGAATTCCGAGTTTGTTCACAAAGTTGTCCACAACTTCGTGCAATGCGCAGGCACCCGGGGAAAATGCATGTTGCTGGCTGGTCCGGTGGTGAATAACGCTGACTGCCCGGCTGCTTGATGAGCTATTGCATCCTCCGCGTCGCGCTTGACACCCCCCTCGACAGCTGTTTCGACTACCGCTGGCCGTGCGAGCCCGGCACCGAGCCGGCCGTGGGCCAGCTGGCGCTGGTCAGCTTTGGCCCGCGCGAAGTAGTCGGGCTCATTGTCGGGGTAGGGAAGGACACCGACGTCCCCCCCGAAAAGCTGAAGGATGCGCTCGCCGTACGCAGCCAGCTGGCGCCCCTGTCGGCGCAATGGCTGGCGCTGGCCGCCTTTGCCGCGGACTACTACCAGCGCCCGCTCGGCGAGGTGGCGCTGCCGGGCCTGCCCAAGAACCTGCGCGTGCCGACCACGGTCAACCTGGACCGCGCACTGAAGAAGATGGACAAGCACGACGCGGTGCACGACGCCACGCCGATTTCGGTGCCGGTACTGAACGCCGCGCAGCAGCAGGCCGCGGACGCCATCGGCGGCGCAAGCGGCTTCACGCCGATCCTGCTGTACGGCGTCACCGGCAGCGGCAAGACCGAGGTCTACCTGCAGGCTTGCTCGCAGGTGCTCGAACGCGAAGCGGACGCGCAGATCCTGATCCTGGTACCGGAAATCAACCTGACGCCCCAGCTTGAAGGGAATATCCGCGCACGCTTCCCCGGCGTGATGCTGGCGACCCTGCACAGCAGCCTGTCCGAGGGCGAGCGCATGCTGCACTGGCTGGCTGGCCACCAGGGGCGCGCGCGCATCATCCTCGGCACGCGCCTGTCGATCCTCGCCTCGCTGCCCCAGCTGAAGCTGATCGTCATCGACGAAGAGCACGATCCGTCCTACAAGCAGCAGGAGGGCCTGCGCTACTCTGCACGCGACCTGGCCGTATGGCGCGCGCGCCAGCTCGCCATTCCGATCGTGCTCGGATCGGCCACGCCGTCGCTGGAGAGCTGGCACCACGCCGGGTCGGGCCGCTACCGCAAGCTGGAGCTGCGCGAGCGCGCCGTCAAGGATGCCGTGCTGCCGCGCGTGCGCCTGCTCGACATGGAGCGCGACAAACCCAGGGACGGGCTCACCTCGCACCTGATCGCGGCGCTGCGCCAGCGCATGGAGCGCGGCGAACAGTCGCTGCTGTTCCTGAACCGGCGCGGCTACGCCCCAGTGATCTCCTGCGACGCCTGCGGCTGGATCAGCGACTGCACGCGCTGTACCTCGTTCATGGTGCTGCACAAGCCCGAGCACCGGCTGCGCTGCCACCACTGCAGCCTGGAGCTGCGCATCCCGCGCAACTGCCCCACCTGCGGCAACGTCGACCTGCAGCCGCTCGGGCGCGGCACCCAGCGGGTCGAAGAAGGCCTGCAGCAGATGTTCCCCGAAGCCCGCATCCTGCGCATCGACGCCGACTCCACCCGGCGCAAGGGCAGCGCCCAGGCCGCCTTCGACACCGTGCACCGCGGTGAAGTCGACATCCTGATCGGCACCCAGATGGTCGCCAAGGGACACGACTTCAAAAAACTCACGCTGGTCGGCATCCTGAACCCGGATACGGCGCTGTTCTCGCAGGACTACCGCGCCAGCGAACGCCTGTTCGCGCAGCTGATGCAGGTGGCGGGACGTGCCGGCCGGGCGGCGCGCGCCGAAGGCGGCAGCACCAGCGAAGTGCTGGTGCAGACCCGCTACGTCTCGCATCCGCTGTACGGCGCGCTGGTCAACCACGACTACGACCGCTTCGCCGATACCCTGCTCGACGAACGGCGCGGGGCCGCGCTGCCCCCCTATATGTACCAGGCGCTGCTGCGGGCCGAAGCGCGCGAACTGGCCGTCGCCATCGAATTCCTCCAGGCGGCGCGCGATGCCGGCGCGGTCGAAGGCATCACGATCAACGACCCGATCCCGATGACGATGACGCGAGTGCACAACATCGACCGCGCGCAACTGCTGGTGGAATCGCCGTCGCGGCCCGCGCTGCAGGCCTTCCTGAAGGAGTGGATCGTGTCGCTGCGCGAGATGAAAAGCCGGGTCAAGTGGTCGCTCGAAGTCGACCCGCTCGACATCTGATCTTTGCGCCGCAAGCGGCTTGCCGCGGATTTCAATAGAATCAAACCTTGAGCCACCTACCAGAGCGGGAAAAGCGATGAACAAGTTGACAGTGGACGTAGCGGTGATCGGCACCGGAACCGCGGGCCTGTCGGCCTATCGCGCCGCCCGCGCGCAGGGAAAGCGTACCGTGCTGATCGAAAGCGGGCCATACGGCACCACCTGCGCCCGCGTGGGATGCATGCCGAGCAAGCTCCTGATCGCCGCCAGCGAAGCGGCGCACATGCTTGACGCGGCCGCCGGCTTCGGCGTGCACGCTGGAGAGGTGCGCATCGACGGCCCGGAAGTCATGGGCCGGGTGCGGCGCGAGCGCGACCGTTTCGTCGGCTTCGTGGTCGAAGGCGTCGACAATATTCCCGACCAGGACAAGATCATCGGTCATGCGCGCTTCACCGGCCCGCACTCGCTCGAGGTAGGCGGGCACACCGAGATCGAAGTATCGCGGGTCGTGATCGCGACCGGTTCGCGGCCCTACCTGCCTGAAGAACTGCGCGATGTCGGGCCGGGTGTCATCGTCAGCGACCAGGTGTTCGACTGGACCGACCTGCCGGAATCGGTAGCCGTTATCGGCACTGGCGTGATCGGGCTCGAGCTGGGGCAGGCGCTGCACCGGCTTGGGGTGCGGGTATCGATTTTTGCCCGCAGCGGCAGCGTGGCGCAGATCAGCGACCCCGAAGTACTGCATGTCGCGGCCAGGGTGCTTGGCGCGGAACTCGACCTGCGCTTCCAGCACAAGATCGTCAGCGCGCGCCAGGACGGCGCCGAAGTGCTGCTGACGACGCGCGACGGCGCGGGCGCCGAACGCAGCGAACGGTTCCAGTACGTGCTTGCCGCCGCGGGGCGCACGCCCAACGTGGACAACATCGGCATCGAGACCACCGGGCTGGAGCTGGATGCCAAAGGCATTCCGGTCTTCGACCCGCTGACGATGCAGTGCGGGACCAGTTCGATATTCATCGCCGGCGATGCCAACAACGAGCGGCCCTTGCTGCCCGAGGCGGCCGACCACGGCAAGATCGCCGGCGACAATGCGGGCCGTTATCCGGACGTGCATCCGGGACTGCGCCGCACCCCGCTGGCGATCGCCTTCACCGAGCCGCAAGTCGCCACGCTGGGCGCCTCCTACCGCGAACTGTGCGTAGGCGGGAGCCACAAGTTCGCGGTCGGGAAGGTATCGTTTGAAAACCAGGGGCGCAGCCGCGTGATGCTGCAGAACCACGGCGTGCTGCGCGTGTATGGCGAATACGGAAGCGGTGTGTTCCTCGGCGCCGAGATGATCGGCCCGCGCGCGGAAAACCTGTCGCACACGCTGGCCTGGGCATGCCAGGCGCGCATGACGGTGGCGCAGATGCTGGAGATGCCGTTCTATCACCCGGTGATCGAAGAAGGCATGCGAACGGCCTTGCGCGACCTCGCCGCGGAACTTGAAAAGGGCGCGCCGGCGCAGAGCAAAGCGCCCGACTGCACGCCGGGCGTCTGAGCTGCGTTAGTTGAGGTAGTCGCCGTCCAGGCGTCCGGACGCCGCCATCTCGCGCAGGATCTTGACCGTGTCGATGTCGGCGGCCTGATAATGCGAGCGCTTGATGTCGTCGTACATCTCGTTGGCAGGGTCGGCGGACACCGGATGGCCATCGTCGTAGGTGAAGCGCACGAACAGGCGGCCTTCGGCAGGCGCCTCGATGGCCATTACCAGGCTGGAAGCGACGATCTCGCCCTGCGCCGGCACATCGTAGCGCACGCTCTCCAACGGCATCAGCCTCACATGGTCAAGCACGACCAGCTGGCCGTAGCGCAAGCGGCGGCGGAAACCGGCGTCCGTCTTCTGGTCGATGGTCGCTTCGTCGAGCTGGGGCACAAACAACTTCGGCGACTCCGCGCGCAGCACCAGGCCGCGCCACAACTGCTCGCGCGTGATCGTATCCATCAGCGGGTTGAGCAGGTCGTTAATTTCAATCAGGTGTTCAAATTTCATAAGGCATGCCGTGTAAGTTAAGGCGTGATGGTAACGCAATGAGCGGCCGGACATGTAGAACGCCATTCGTGCGCGCCCAAAGCCGCGCTTGCGCATGACCATTGCGCGTCCACCACCAAAGCTGCCCGATCCCAAGCTTTCTAAGATCGGGGTCCGTCCCCGGGGACGGACCCCGAAGCGTTTCGCCGAAGCGTTTCGATGAGCGGCCGGACATGTGGAACGCCGTTCGTGCGCGCCCAAAACCGCGCTTGAGCATGACTGTTGCGCATCACCACCACCGCTGCCTGATCCCAAGCTTTCTAAGATCGGGGTCCGTCCCCGGGGACGGNNCCGAAGCTGCGTCCTCGGGGACGGACCCCGATGCTGAGCGTTCTGATCATGTTGCGGCTGAGCCAATACGCCTTCTTTTTTTCCAAGCCGTTGGCAACGGCGCTTACGGCATCGACAACTCGAACTTTTCGGCATTTACACAACGCTAATGAATTTTCCTTTAATGAATGTATATTTATCAACGGAAATGATGGTAGCCTGTAGGTATTCTCCTACTTTTCCTTCGTATGAACCGTCGCGCCGCCCATGTTTCCCGCCGCAGAGCATCTTCAGGCCTGAAAAAGCGCTTGATTGGCGTGTCGGTGCTTGCTGCCGCAGGCGTCGTGACGCTGCTGGCGCTGTTGCTCGATCCGGACCAGGTCCTCGCGGCCCGTCCGGGTGTGTCCGATACGATCGTGCCGCCGCTCGCTGCGCCGAGCGTGTCCCTGCCTTCGCCTTCGCCTTCGCCAGCGCCAGCAACCATCGCGCGGCGCGTTTATCCGTACTCGATCATTCCTGGCGGCGTATCAGGCCCGGAGGAGTTGGCGCGCGTGATCAAGACTGACAGGGTTGTCGCGGAGCATTACGCTTCTTTCGACGTGGACAAGGCCATCAAGCTGACGGTCGGAAAGCCGCGCGCCGTGTATGTGTCATATCGTAAGGGCGACAAGGTGTACTGGACGACCAGGAAACTCATGCTGGCCGAAGGCGAAATGCTGCTCTCTGACGGCCGCACCGAAATGCGGGCGCGCTGCGCCAACCGGATTTCCGACGTGCCTCAGCTGCCTGTCGAACTCAACGAGCCCACCGCGGAAGAACTCGACTCGCTGGTCGGCATCGCGATGGACACAGGATTAGATGACGCTGGTTTTGCTGCGGATGGGTCAATGAATGGCTTTGGTCTCGCGCTGGCCAGCAGCGAACCGCCGTCGGGCAGCAACGCAGGGCGCGCATCGCTCGGCAGCATCAGCGGTAGCCGGAGCGCACTGACCGGCGTGGATCCGGTCTCAAGCCGCGATTCAGTCGGCCGTCCCGCGCCGGGCGATCCGATATCCCGAAACCCAACCGGAACACCGATCGTTGTCGCGCCGCCGCAAAGCCAGGGTGGAGACAAAGGCAACACGCCAGGCCCGGACCCGGCACCCGGCGGCCAACCGTCCACGCCGTCGCCCGAGGTGCTGCCGCCAGCGCCTGGTGGTTCAACGACGCCCGGACCGGGCGGCACACCTCCCACCCCGCCCGCTCCACCGGGCACCAATGTGCCGCCGCCTTCCGGCGGGCCCACTGCAGAGAACCCTGATACACCCTTGCCCCCTGAGCCGTCTCCCTGGCCACCCGGCGGATTGCCGGAGGCGCCTGGAGAGACCGTCCACGAAGTGCCCGAGCCAGATACGCTGGGGCTTTTCGCCGCTGCGTTCGCCGCGCTGCTGCTGCTGCGTCGCAAAGGGGCGCGTCCGAAGCTTTGAACTCCCCGGTTCAGTGGTCTGACCCCGATTTTGGAATTAGTTGGAAAGCAGAATTGCGTTCTGGCGC
>CXWL01004382.1_pt1 | contig 19127 bp, 16 predicted proteins | sample 590931 | NCBI WGS metagenome assembly CXWL01 (sample SAMEA3498368, study PRJEB10139) | groundwater metagenome | biome: water well; material: biofilm material | place: Germany | collected 2015-04-27 | reverse complement strand
GGTGGCCCAGTCGTAAGCCGTCACGTCGGCACCAAAAATGCCCTTGACCACCACGCCGTAGGCTGGAACCTGACCATCGGCCGTCACCTTCTTGGCCAGTATGTCGCGGTCAATCACCATCGACAGCGCCTTTCGAACCCGGATGTCCTTCATCACGGGGTCGGTGTTGTTGATGGCGTAAAAACGCAGGCCCAGCATCGGGCCGTTCTTGATCTCTTTGGGGTTCGACTGCTTCAGCGGCTCGTAAGTGCCTGGCGGCAACTGGTACACGTAGTCGTTTTCGCCGGATTGAAACAGCTTGACATCGGCGTTGCCGTCTTCCACCGGCAGGAAGGTGACCTTGTTGAGCACCACCGCGCCGGCGTCCCAGTATTTGGGGTTCTTTTCGATCACCACTTTGCTGTTGACCTGCCAGTCCTTGAGCACATAGGCGCCATTGCCCACCAGCTTGCCGGGCTTGGTCCAGTCCTTGCCAAACTTCTCGACCACCGCCTTGTTGACCGGGCCGAACTGGGTGTTGGACATCAGGTCCGGCAAGAATGCCACCGGGCTGGAGGTTTTGATTTCGATGCGCTGTTTGTCCAGCGCCTTGATGCCGAGAGCCGTGCCAGGCTTGCTGCCCTTGGCGACATCCATGCCGTTCAGAATGAAGGTGCCAAAAGTCGTGGCCAAGGTGGAGGCGGTCTTGGGGTCCAGAAAACGGCGCCAGGCGTAGACAAAGTCGTCGGCCGTGACCGGGTCGCCGTTCGACCAGAGCGCATTCTTGCGCAGCGTGAAGACCCAGGTGATGGGGTCGGTCTGCTTCCAGGATTCGGCCGCGCCGGGCACCACTTTGCCGCTGGTGTTGGTGGCGGTGAGGCCCTCGAACAGGTCGCGCGCGATCTGGTTGGCGCCGACCGACTCGGCCACCGCCGGGTCCAGCGATTCCGGCTCGGAGCCGTTGTTGCGGACGATTTCTTGCTTGGCGTGCAACACCGTGCCAGGGGGCACGCTGGCCGCCCAACTGGCGGTGCCAGAACAAAGGGCGACGGCCAGGGCGATGCCGTGAAGTGCGCGTGGGGTGCTCATTAAGGGAGGTCTCCTCAGTCTTGGATGGTGATGACATGTATGGCGCACCACCTTGTGGGCGGGCGCGGCTGCGAACCTGTTTTGCGAATTGGGGATGGTAAAAATCGCGTAAAACGAGCCGCATTATCCGCTTATCGCCACCTGCGGCCATCCGCGCGGACCCGCATAAGAGTCGCGAATGACCCAGTTCGAGCCGTGAAATCAGGGTGACACTCGATATAAATTGCACACAATTGAATTGTGTCCTATAATCCGTCCATGACTTCGAACGCCGCCTCGCTCGCCCCAAATCCGGCCCTGTTGCTGGACAACCAATTGTGCTTTGCGCTGTACTCCACCTCGCTGGCGATGACCAAGCTCTACCAGCCTTTGCTCAAGGCGCTTGGGCTGACCTATCCGCAGTATCTGGTGATGCTGGTGCTGTGGGAGCACGACGGTATGAGTGTTTCCGAACTTGGCGAGCGCCTGTTTTTGGACTCCGGCACCCTGACGCCGCTGCTCAAACGCATGCAAGCGGCGGGATGGCTGGAGCGCCAGCGCAGCAGCGTCGACGAACGCCGCGTTCAGATCATGCTGACCCCGGCCGGCCGGGCCTTGCGCGAGCAGGCGGCTGCCGTGCCACCGTGTGTGCTCAAGGCGGTGAATTGCCCGCTGCCTGAACTGCTGGGGTTGACCCGGCAGATGCAGGTGCTAAGGGCCAAGCTGCTTGCCTGAGACTTTGCGGGACAGACCGCAGCCTGCAAAGCAGGCCAGCTCTGTCCTCCACTGATCGTCAGATGTTGGCTGTTCGACCCATTTTTTCAACCCGCTTCAGTTTGTGAAGCTTCTTCCCGCTGCACAGCCAGCATCCGACAATCCGTTGAGGACAGAGCTGAAGGTCTGTCCCGCAAAGTATCAGGAAAACACCATGGTCACCAAAGTCGAAACCGTTCTCTATCAAGCCCACGCCACCGCCACCGGCGGACGCGACGGCAGCGTCAAGTCATCCGACGGCTTGCTTGATCTCAAAGTGAGCGTGCCTCGCGAAATGGGCGGCGCCGGCGGCGGCGTCAACCCCGAGCAGTTGTTCGCGGCTGGCTACAGCGCCTGCTTCCTCAGCGCCATCAAGTTTCTTGCTGGCATGCAAAAAATCGCCCTATCCACGGACGCGGTAGTGAATGCCACAGTAGGCATTGGCAAGACCCCAGCCGGTTTTGGTCTTGAGGTGCAATTGGCGGTGAACTTGCCCGGCATGGACCGCACCGTGGCGCAGGCCTTGGTCAACAAGGCCCATGAGGTTTGCCCGTATTCCAACGCAACCCGCGGCAATATCGAAGTCAGCATCACGTTATCCTGATACCTTGTGGGACAGACCGGAGCGCAGCGACGCTCTGTCCTCAACTAATCGGGCCGCAACCCTGGCGTCAGTCAGCTCGTGCATGATTGGTGCAACGCTACAAGGACGACGCGATGAAGTGGGCCCTGCTGTCGGATATTCATGCCAACATTCAGGCGCTGGACGCCTGCCTGGCGCATGCCCGCAGCCAGGGCGCGCAGCGTTTCGCCTTGCTCGGCGACCTGGTGGGTTATGGCGCCGACCCCCAGGCGGTGGTCGAGCGGGCGATGCTGCTGGCGCGGCAAGGCGCCCTGCTGGTCAAGGGCAATCACGACGACATGGCGGTGGCCCCACCCGAATCGAATCGAACCGTCGGCGACAGTTCGGCGGCCTGGACCCATGCTCAACTTGACGACGCGCAGCGCCGTTTTCTGGATGAGCTGCCCATGACCAGCCGAGACGGCGCCATGCTGCTGGTGCACGCCAGCGTCGACGCGCCCGCGCGTTGGCGGTACGTGTATGACCAGCAAGTCGCCACGCTGAGTCTGGACGCGGCCTCCGAACTGTCCGAGGTGCGGTATGTGTTTGGCGGTCATGTTCACTTTCAGACCTTGTACTACCGAGGTGCCGGCGCTGGCTTGATGAAGTTCGCACCGACCGCCGGGGTGCCGGTGCCGGTGCCCCGACACCGCATGTGGCTGGCCACGGTGGGATCGGTCGGCCAGCCGCGTGACGGCAACCCGCATGCCATGTACGCGATGATGGACACGGCCAAGTCGCAACTTACCTTCCACCGGGTTCCCTACGACCATGCCGCCGCGGCGGCGGCCATCTTGAGAACCGGATTGCCGGCTTTTTTTGCGGACCGCCTGGAGCTCGGACGATGAAACTGATGGAACCAGGCACTCTGCTGGACGGCTTTCTGGTCGAGGACTGCCTGCACTCAGGCGGCATGGCCCACATCTACCGCGTGCGCTATGCCGAGGGGGCGCGCCACCCCGGCTTTCCGATGGTCATGAAAGTGCCGCGCATGACGGCCGGGGACGGCGCCGAGAACATCGTCAGCTTCGAAGTTGAGCACCAGATCATGCAGGTGGTCTCTGGCGTTCACGTGCCACGTTTTGTTGCCGCGGGGGACCTCGCCAACGTGCCCTATTTGGTCATGGAGTACGTGCCCGGGCAGACTCTTCAGCAGATCATTGACGAGGGCCGACGCCCGGAGGCCAGCGACGTGGCGCGGCTGGGCGCCACCATGGCGCGGGCGGCCCACAGTCTGCACAAGCAAAACGTGGTGCACCTCGACTTGAAACCGGCCAATGTGTTGATCACACCCGACGGCAAGGCGGTGCTGCTCGACTTTGGGTTGTCCTGCCACGCGCACTATCCGGACTTGTTGGCGGAGGAGTTGCGCAAAGCGGTGGGTTCACCGGTCTGGATCGCGCCCGAACAAGTGGTCGGCGTTCGCGGCGACCCGCGCAGCGACATCTTCGCCATTGGCGTCATGCTGTATGAACTGGCCACCGGCGAGTTGCCTTTTGGCAATCCCCAAACGGTGGCGGGTTTGCGCCAGCGGCTGTGGATGGACCCGCCGCCGCCGCGCAAATTGCGCCCCGACCTGCCCGAGTGGCTGCAAGAGGTGGTGCTGCGCTGTCTGGAGCCCGAGGCCGCCAACCGCTATGCCTCCGCCGCGCACCTGGCTTTTGACCTGAGCCACCCCGCCCACATCCAGATCACGCAGCGCGGGCGCAAGACACGCGGCACCGGTTTCTCGGTGCACTTCAAGCGCTGGTTCAAGGCGGTTGGCCTGCATTACCAACCCAGCCCATTGACTGCGCAGCATCTCGACGACGTGCCGATTCTGATGGTGGCCCTGCCGCACAAGGACGTCAGCGACGCCACCCTCTATTCCTTGCGGCAAGCGGTGGCACGCTCCCTGGGCTTGCGGCCGGGCGCCCGCCTGGCCTGTGTCACCGTTATTTCGCCGAGCCAGACCAGCGCCTCCAGCAACGAGTACAGCGAGACCAGCGTGCACCGGCGCTACCTGAACCAGATGCGCCAGTGGACCCAGCCGCTGGACCTGTCCACCCATCAGACCTCCTACCACGTGCTGGAATCCGGCGACGTGGCACAAGCCCTGGTGCGTTACGCCGAAGGCAACCACGTCAGCGTCATCGTCATGGGCGCGGCGACCCACGGCCTGCAAATGCAGCGCTTCGTGGCCACGGTCCCGATCAAGGTCGCCATGGAGGCGCCCTGCACGGTGATCCTGGTCAAGCAGTCGCTGCCGTTCGAGCGGCTGGCCGATCCGGGCGTCGTCATCCACAACGAAGAGCTGGCCGGTTGACTGAGACTGACTAGAGTGGGTTTGCGCCGTGGCGGCGACAATGGCGCCATGACCGCCAGCCCCCACCCCTTCGAGACCCTCACACCGGACCAGGTGATGGACGCCCTGGCCAGTGTCGGCCTGTACGGCGACGGCCGCCTGATGGCCTTGAGCTCGTATGAGAACCGGGTCTACCAGGCGCACCTGGAAGATGGCAGCGCGGTAGTCGCCAAGTTCTACCGGCCGCAGCGCTGGAGTGACGAGCAAATTCTGGAAGAACACAGTTTTTCGGCCGAACTGATGGCGGCCGAGGTGCCGGTGGTTGGGCCGCTCACCCTGCAGGGCAGCACGCTGAATCACTTTGGTGACTTCGCCTTCAGCGTCAGCCCGCGCCGGGGTGGGCGCGCGCCCGAGCTGGACGACCCGGACGTGCTGGAGTGGGTGGGGCGCTTTCTGGCGCGCATCCATGCCGTTGGCGCGCAACGCCCCTTCGCCAGTCGGCCCGCGTTGGACCTGCCGAGTTTTGGCATTGAACCCCGTGAATGGCTGCTGGCCCATGATCAAGTACCGCTGGACGTGCAAACCCTGTGGGCCAAGACCAGTCAGGATGCTATTGATGAGATAGCAAGGTGCACTTATTTTGCGGGGTCAGCGACCCAGTTGGACCCTGATGCCGAGCCAATTGAAGCAATTCGCCTGCATGGTGACTGCCATCCCGGCAACATCTTGTGGACCCCGCTGGACGCCCCCGCCGGCGCCTTGCCCGGCCCGCACTTTGTCGACCTGGACGACGCCCGCAGCGGCCCGGCGGTGCAAGACCTGTGGATGCTGCTCAGCGGCGACCGCGCGCAGCGCACGCGTCAGCTCGGCGCCCTGGTTGACGGCTACGAGCAGTTTCGCGACTTCGACCGGCGCGAAATGGCCTTAATCGAGCCACTGCGCACGTTACGCCTGATCCATTACAGCGCCTGGCTGGCCCGGCGCTGGGCCGACCCTACGTTTCCCATCAACTTTCCGTGGTTCGGCTCCAGTGACTACTGGAAAGGTCAGGTGCAGATGCTGCAGGACCAGATCGAGGCGATGCAGGAGGAGCCGCTGGTGGTGTGAGGGTTCACGCGGTTGACAGCCAGGTGGGTGATGCGGATACTGGTATCCAACATCCACAATCCCATCCCCGAGGAGACCAACGATGACAAGCCCCCACCCTGCGCGTGCCCTGCTCACCGCCATGTTGTTGGGCCTGAGCGCCAGCGCCGCCTGGAGCCAGGACGTGGTGCTCAAGGTGGCGCACTTCCTGCCACCGGGCTCCACGGCGCACGCCAAGTTCATCACGCCCTGGTGCGACAAGATCGCCAAGGAATCGGCGGGCAAGCTCAAGTGCCAGATCTACCCAGCCATGCAGTTGGGCGGCACGCCGCCGCAGTTGATCGACCAGGTGCGCGACGGCATTGCCGACATCGTCTGGACGTTGCCGGGCTACAGCGCCGGCCGGTTTCCCGCCATCGAGGTGTTTGAGTTGCCCTTCATGACCAAGACCGCCGAGGGCGCCAGCCGTGCCCTGTGGGAGTACGCCAGCGCCAACAAGCTGGCGCAGACCGAGTTCAAGGACGTGCACCCGATCCTGTTCCATGTGCACGACGAAGGCCATTTGCACCTGGTCAAGGGCCCCATCAAGAGCCTGGCCGATTTCAAGGGGCTGAAGCTGCGCGCGCCCACGCGCCAGACCAATAAGTTCCTGGCGGCGCTGGGCGCCACGCCGGTGGGCATGCCGGTGCCGCAGGTATCGGACGCCTTGTCCAAGGGCGTGATTGACGGCGCCATGTTGCCCTGGGAGGTGGTGCCCGCCGTCAAGGTGCAAGAGCTGGTCAAGTACCACAGCGAGGGCGACCCCAAGGCGCGCGCCCTCTACACCTCGGCATTCATCTTCGCCATGAACAAGGCCAAATACGACGGCCTGGCGCCCGACCTCAAGAAGGTGATCGACGCCAATGGTGGCGCCGAGACTTCGGCCTGGGCTGGCAAGGTCTGGGATCAGTCGGCCACGGGCGCGCGCAAGCTCGCGCAGGACCGTGGCAACCAGTTCAACACCATTGGCGCCGATGAGCTCAAGAAGTGGGAGCAGGCGGGCCAGCCCGTGGTGGACTCTTGGGTCAGCGAGGTCTCGGCCAAGGGGAATGACGGCAAGGCGCTGCTCAAGAGCGCGCGCGACCTGATCCAGAAATACGATCAACAGTAGCCGTCGTTCGAACGGAGGACGACTTGGCTGAATCGCTCGGCGCGCCCCTGCCAACGCCGCCCGACGCCATCGGTCGCTGGCTGTTCCGCGTGTCGCGCGGCTTCGCCGCGGCGGGCGGGCTGATCCTGGTGGCGATTGCGCTGATGTCGGTGGCCAGCATCGCCAGCCGCTTCCTCACGTCCAAAAGCCTGCAAGGCGACTTCGAGTTGGTGCAACTGGGTTGCGCCGTTGCCGTGGCCGCGTTTCTGCCTTGGGGGCAGATGCGCGGCAGTCACGTCATGGTGGACTTCTTCACCGAGGGCGTCGGTCAACGTATCAAGAACGCGCTGGACGCGTTGGGCGCCTTGCTGCTGGCGACCTGCGCCGCCGTGGTGGCCTGGCGCATGGTGGTGGGCACGCTAGAGCTGCGCGCCAGCCAGGAGAGCTCGATGCTGCTGGGCGTGCCCACCTGGTACGCCACGCTGTTGATGACGCCCTCGTTTGCCCTGCTGACGCTGACCGCCTTGTACGGCGCCTGGGGCAAATGGCAGGGGCGCGCGCAATGAGCGGAACCGCCATTGGCGCGAGCTTCTTTGCGGTCATGCTGGGGCTGCTGGCCATGCGGGTGCCGATTGCCATCTCGATGTTTCTCACGGGCGTGGCGGGCTACGTCACCATGGCTGGCTGGGGCCCCTTGCTGAGCTACCTCAAGACCGTCGCCTACGGGCGTTTTTCGGTGTACGACCTGTCGGTGGTGCCGCTGTTCCTGTTGATGGGCTCGTTTGCATCGCGCGGCGGCTTGTCCAAGGCCTTGTTCAGCGCCGCCGGTTCCCTGATCGGCCATTGGCGCGGCGGGCTGGCCATGGCGGCCGTGGGTGCCTGCGCCGGCTTTGGCGCCATCTGCGGCTCGTCGCTGGCCACGGCGGCCACCATGGGCCAGGTGGCCTTGCCCGAGTTGCGGCGATTGAATTACTCACCCGCCCTGGCCACCGCCACGCTGGCTGCCGGCGGCACGCTGGGTATCTTGATTCCACCATCCATCGTGCTGGTGATCTACGCCATCCTGGCCGAGCAGAACATCGCCAAACTGTTTACAGCCGCCTTTGTGCCGGGCATCATCGCCGCGCTGGGCTACATGGTGGCCATCGGCATCTATGTGCGTCTTTACCCTGGCTCGGGTCCGGCGGGCGAGCGCAGCAACTGGGCCCAACGCGTGCGCGCGCTGATCGATGTCTGGCCGGTGTTGCTAATTTTCTTGCTGGTGATTGGCGGCATTTATGGCGGCATCTTCACGCCGACCGAGGCGGCCGCCGTCGGCACCCTGGGCACGGGCGTGATCGCGGTGGCCCGGGGCATGCGCCTGGGCGGTTTGATGGACTGCCTGTACGCCACCGCCGAGGCCAGCGCCATGATCTTTCTGATCCTGCTCGGCGCCGACGTGCTCAACGTGTTTTTGGCACTGTCGCAAATGCCGGCCGAGCTGGCGACCTGGGTGCAGGGCTCGGGCCTGCAGCCGCTGCTGGTGCTGCTGGTCATCATCCTGATCTACGTCTTCCTGGGCTGCGTGATGGACAGCCTGTCGATGATCCTGCTGACCATACCGATCTTCTTCCCCATCATCATGGGGCTGGACTACTGGGGCCTGAACCCGACCGACAAGGCGATCTGGTTCGGTATCCTGGCGCTGATGGTGGTGGAGATCGGCTTGATCACGCCGCCAGTGGGCATGAACGTCTACATCATCAACAGCCTGGCGCGCGACGTGCCGATGTCGGTCACCTTTCGCGGCATCGTGCCGTTCCTGATGTCTGACGCGGTTCGGGTGTTGTTGCTGGTGCTCTTCCCGGGGCTGAGCTTGTTCCTGGTGCGCTGGATGGGCTGAACTCGGCGCCCCGCAACGGCCTATTTGCCGTTGATGCCCAGCAGCTCGACTTCAAACAACAAGGTGGCGTTGGGCGGAATCAAACCACCGCCGGCACCACGCTCGCCGTAGGCAATCGAGGCCGGACAGGTCAGCTTGGCCTTGCCGCCGATCTTCATGCGTTGCACACCTTCGGTCCAGCATTTGATGACACCGCTCAAGGGGAATTCGATCGCCTCATTGCGCTTGTAGGAGCTGTCAAATTCCTTGCCATCGGGGAAGGTGCCGCGGTAGTGCACCTTGACCTTGTCGCTGGCCGTTGGGCTGGCGCCGTTGCCGTCTTTGAGCGAGCGGTAAACCAGGCCACTGGTGGTGACCACCGCGCCTTCTTCCTTGGCGGCGGCAGCCGCCACCGGGTCAGCGGCCCAGGCGGTGGGCAGGGTTGCCAAGGTGGCGGCAAGCGTGGCGATGCGCAGAACAGTTTTCATTGGTGATTTAGCGAAGAGTTGATACAAGGCGCAAATTGTCGCAGCTTGTGTGCAGTGCCGGCATGACGCGTGGTGCATGGCATCGGCAAAATCGAAGCCATCGGCCAAGGCGCTGATCGCCAGCTCAATCGCCACCGACTTGCAGACGTACAGTGACTTGCCGCTTTCTATCAGCTTGCGTGCAAGCGCGCTTTGCTACTGTGAGCCGGCATCGGAACTGGCGACGTAGTAGCGGGCCAGCACGCGGAATGGTGACCTGACCCTTGCTGGTGCTGGTGGTTTGCATTCGGTTCTTCAAGAGAGGTGTTTCCCGGCAAAACTAGCACTTTAAGGCGCGTACCCTGCTTCAGGGTGGGCCCGCGCCTACATGACTTCCTTAAGGTGCCCAAGCTGCGTGGCTGCCATCGTCGGCAGGAATTCGATGATGTTGTAGTCGGCGATGTGCTCTCGGTGAAAGGGGTCACGGCGAACGATTTCTTCAACGTCGCTCAGTCGCTCAGCCGTGGCAAGAATCACGCCCCCAGTGCGGGGTTCCTTGCGGCCAGACAGCAGAAATTGGCCTGACGCGTAGTGCTGCTCCAGGAACGCGCGGTGCTCTGCCACGAAGTGATCAACTTCCGTGAGTGGCTTCTTGTAGGTCAACAGAATGAGAAACATGAATCAAATCCTTCCAAGTTGAGTCGTCCGTATGCGTTGGCGCGCATGAGAGCACGAGGAGGATTCCCGTGGCGGATGAGCCCCGCAGTGTGCCGGAATTCCGAGTTGATTCGACCGACATTGGCCCGTACAGTCGCTTGGTGCGGGCCACAAGCCTGCCGGACACGCCCACCCTCGGAGACACCATGCATAAGAAGACCCTGTCGGCCTTGGCCCTGGCCGCCTTGCTGGCCGCCTGCGCCAGCGCGCCGCCCCCCTTCAGCTACACCGCGCCGGACCAGCCAGAAGGCTCGTCCGGTTACAGCGACAAGTCGGGCTGGGCCACCCGCCGCTTCTCAGTGGCGGCCGCCAACCCGCTGGCCACCGACGCGGGTTACCAAATTCTCAAGGCCGGTGGATCGGCGGTGGACGCGGCCATCGCTGTGCAGATGGTGCTGGGCCTGGTGGAGCCACAGTCCAGCGGCATTGCCGGCGGCGCCTTCATGCTGCACTACAACGGCAAACAGGTGGAAGCCTTTGACGGCCGCGAGACCGCGCCGGCCGCCGCCGATGAGACGCTCCTGCTGGGCGCCGACGGCAAGCCCCTGGCGTTTTATGACGCCGTGGTGGGTGGCCGCTCGGTCGGTGTACCGGGCGCGGTGCGCATGCTGGAGCTGGCCCATCGGCAGTACGGCAAGCTGCCATGGGCCACGCTGTTGCAACCGGCAATCACGCTGGCCGATGGCGGTTTCAAGGTCAGCGCGCGCCTGCACACCCAGGCTAAAGCCGATGCCCATATCAGACGAGACCCGGTGGCCGCCGCCTACTTCTTCAAGCCCGATGGCGAGGCCCGCGAGATCGGCCACACTTTGCGCAACCCCGACTATGCCTACGTGCTGCGCAAAATAGCCGCCGAAGGCTCCAAGGGCCTGCACGAAGGCGAAGTGGCCCAGGCCATCGTGCGCAAGGTGCAACAACACCCCAGCAACCCCGGCCAACTGACGCTGGCCGATCTGGCCGGCTACCAGGCCAAGAAGCGCGCTGCCATCTGCCACGACTACGCGGCCCAGGGCAAGGACTACCGCGTTTGTGGCTTTCCGCCACCCAGCTCGGGCGGTATTGCGGTGGGGCAGATTCTGGGCATCCTCAACTACACACCGGCCGCCACGCTGCCGCTGGTCAGCGGCATGGGCGGCACGCCGGGCAGCACCGGAGCGGCGCCGTCAGCCGACTGGCTGCACCTGTACACCGAGGCCGCGCGGCTGGCCTTTGCCGACCGCGGCCAGTACCTGGGCGACCCCGACTTTGTGCAGCCGCCCGCTGGCGACTGGCTGAGCCTGCTCGACCCCGGCTATCTGGCGATGCGGGCCAAGCTGATCGACAGCTCGCCCACTGGTCAGAGCATGAAGACCGCCAAGGCCGGCGTGCCCGGCGCGCTGCGGACCAGCTATGCGCCGATGGCGGAGCAGGTCGAATACGGCACCTCGCACATCAGCGTCGTTGATGGCGAGGGCCACGCCATCGCCATGACCACCACCATCGAGGACGTGTTCGGCGCCCGTCAGATGGTCAACGTCAAAGGTGGCGCGGGCGGCTTCCTGCTGAACAACGAGCTGACCGACTTCAGCTTTGCCCCCACCGATGCGCAAGGCCTGCCGGTTGCCAACCGGGTGCAGCCCGGCAAACGCCCGCGCTCATCCATGGCGCCGACGCTGGTGTTCGACAAGGCCACCGGCCAACTGGTGATGAGCGGCGGCAGCCCCGGCGGCGCGCTGATCATCCACTTCACCGCCAAGACCCTGTACGGCGTGCTCAACTGGGGCTTAAACCCCCAGCAAGCCATCAACCTGCCCAACTTCGGCTCGCTCAACGGCCCCAGCTTGCTGGAAGCCAACCGCTTCCCACCCGCCACCGTGCAAGCCCTGCGCGCGCGCGGCGCCGAGGTGCGCGAGCAGAACTTGACCAGTGGCTTGCAGGCGATTGGGCGCACGGCTAGCGGTTGGTATGGTGGGGCTGACCCACGGCGCGAAGGGGTGGTGATGGGGGAGTGACGGGGCGTCTTACCACTTCATTTCGCCAGTATTGACCTTGGCCCCAATGTCCAGCGACATGGCGCCCTCGCTCACCTGGGGATAGGACTGTTTCATGGCGCCGATCAGCTCGGCGCTGGTCTTGCTGGCGGCCAGGTTCTTCTCGAAGGTCAACAAATAGTCCTTGGTGAAGGTGATGGCGCTGGCATCGACCGCGCTGCCCGCCTTCATGTGGCTGGGCACCACCAGCGCGGGCTGCAGCGCGGCCATCTCGTCCAACTGCGCCACCCAGGCCGCACGCAGGGCTGGGGTTTGCGTGTCGGCCGTCCACACATGCATGGCGCCAAACACGCCGATGTTGCCAACGATGGCCTTGATGGACGGAATCCAGGCATAGGGCCGGTGCGCCAGCGGGCCCTGCGTGCCGCGGATTTCAATCGTCTGGCCCTCCAGCGTCAGCGTGTTGCCCACGAGTGCGCGCGGAACCACCGGTTTGCGCGGTGCGTTGGCGCCCATCTTGGGGCCCCAGAAGGCCACCTTGCTGGCCAGCTTGGCGCTCAGCTTTTCCAGCACCGCAGGCGTGCTGACCACGTCAACCTGCGGGAAGAATTCTTTCAGGGTCTCTACGCCAAAGTAGTAGTCCGGGTCGGCCTGGCTGACGTAGATGGTGGTGAGCTGCTTGCCGCTGTCGAGCACGTTGGCGGCAATGCGCAGCGCGTCGGCGCGCGTAAAGCCGGCGTCGATCACCATGGCTTCCTTCTCGCCGTAGACCAGTGTGGAGTTGACGTTGAAGCTGGTGGCCCCTGCGTTGTAGACCTTGACGCTCAAAGGTTGGGCCGCGTCGGCGTGGGTGAAGGCGATGGCCAGTGAGGCGGCGATAACGGTGGTGCGGATCATGAAGAACTCCTGTTGCGTGGTTTGAAGGACGCCCAATGGCGAGGGGATGAACTGTAATTTCAATATCTGCGCAGATAAACCAGATAATCCGCCCATATCTGTTTCAGAAATCGAGCAAATGAGGAGCCCGTCATGGATCGCCTGACCGCCATGCAGGTGTTTGTGGAGGTGGCCGCCAGTGGCAGCTTCAGCGCCACGGCCGACAAGCTGGACATGTCACGCGCCATGGTGACGCGCTACGTGGGCGAGCTCGAGCAGTGGCTGGGCGCGCGCCTGTTGCAGCGCACCACCCGCAGTGTCACGCTGACCGACGCGGGCGAGAACTGCCTGCGCCGCAGCCAGCAAATGCTGGCGCTGATGCAAGACGTGGAAGAAGAAACCAGCAGCCACGGCGCTGAGCTGCGTGGGCAGTTGCGCATCACCTGCAGCATGTCCCTGGCGTATGCGCAGATGGCCGCCGCCGTGGTGGACTTCTTGAAGCGGCACCCGCAACTCAAGATTGACCTCAATGCCAGCGAAGGCGCTCTCAATCTGGTGGAGGCGCGCATCGATCTGGCCATCCGCATCAGCGCCGAGCCGGACCCGATGCTGATAGGCCGGGTGTTGGCGCCATGCACGTCGGTGTTGGTGGCGTCGCCGGCCTACCTGGCCGAACACGGCGTGCCGCAGGCCCCAGCCGACCTGGCCGCGCACCGCTGCCTGAGTTATGCCAACTTCGGCAAAAGTATCTGGACGCTCAGCCGGGGCGACCAGATCGCCCATGTCAGCGTGGGCGGGCACCTCAGCGCCAACGAGGCCACCGCCTTGCTGCGCGCTGCGCTGGCGGGCGGTGGCATTGCGTTGCAGCCGACCTACCTGGCCAACCCGCACCTGGCGGACGGCAGCTTGCAAGCGGTGTTGCCGGACTGGACGCTGCCCGACATGGCGATCTACGCCCTGTACCCCTCGCGCAAACACTTGTCGCCGGCGGTGCGGGCGCTGTTGGACTTTTTGGTGGAGCGGTTTTTGATGGTGCCTTGGTAGGTTGTCAGTTGAGCTTGGCATTCACCCCGCCGGCAAGACCGCCTGTCAGGTGCTCTGAAGACCCAGCGGGCCTTTAAGCCGTGCACCTGCGGCCTACATCGTGGTCCCGCTGCTGTCTGCTACGCGAAATGCACCGCGCAGCGGCTTCCCAAGATTGCGCGCCCGTTTCGAGCCAACCGTTGTGCCACTCGCTGCACGACCAGCGACATAGCCCCATCAATCATCCTTTTCTTCACCGGTGATGGCGAGCCCTGCGCGGGGACAACCCGGGCTATTCGCAAATGACCTTGAGCGGGGACGTGAAGATTGGGTCCACTAATAAGCTTGATGTCTTTGAGGTGGAACAGAGGTTGAGGTATCTTGGATATTCAGCGATTGGCATGCACGAAGGCGCGCCAACGACGGTTGCTGGTGGTACCGTCGGTAACGTAAAGGAATTTGATTGACAAGAGCGACAGCAAGAGTAAAGAGTCATTGCGAGCACAAAACTAGGATATTGATGAAAGACTGCCGGAACCTAAAGCTATTTTTTGTGACAGCTTTTTTAATCTCAGTTACTGCAACAAACGCCCAGACTGGCACCAATGTGCCTGTTCCGAAAAAGCAGGTGACCGAACGTTTTAAAGTTCTCCGGGATGAAGAGAGTGAGCTAAAAAGACAAGAGGCTGACAATCCGCAGGATTTGAAGCGCAGGCTCATCATGGTGACTGGTAGGTTGCAACCCGTTGCAACGGCGCGCTCGTTCGTCGGCGACACTTTTGGAGCGACCGCCGCCTTCGATACCTACCTGAAGAATCGCGAAATTGCGTACGGAAAAGATGAAGATGCGGATATTGCAGGCGATATCTCAGATCTGAAAAACGCGGTAGCTGAAGATGCAATCAACGCTATTGTCGAAGCGGCAACGAACAGGCAGGTCGTTATCTTGAATGAAGCGCATACAACGCCCATGCATCGAGCATTTGCAATGCGACTAGCCAGAGAGTTGAGAAGAATAGGGTTTGAATATTTGGCTTGTGAAACCTTTGCGATTGGAGACATGCATCCCTTGGTCAAAGGGTATGTGACTCCACTTACAGGCTATTTCTCATTCGAGCCTACATATGCCAACTTTCTCAGAGACGCACTCGATGCAAATTGGAAATTTGTGGCATATGAGCCGACAAATTCTCGCGTTCAAGACAATCAGGGGAAGCCCGCATCTCGGGACGCGAAGATGGCGAAGAATCTTGTTGAACGCATCTTCAAAAATGATCCAAACGCCAGAGTCTTTATCTATGTAGGTCACTCGCATGTATTGGAGATGCCCGAGTCAGAGACTGACAGCGATAAGTCAAAATTGGCTGCACAGCTAAAAAGAATGATGGGCATTGACCCTCTGACCATCGATCAGAACCAAATGTATGAACATTACGAATCTGAACTCCAAACCAGGATTTATCGAGAAGTACTTATGAAGGTTGAAGGAACTCCGGTTGTGTTGAAAACTCCGCTGGGGCGGCCTATAAAACTTGCGATGAATCCAGCTGCTGTAGACATGCAAGTCATTTTCCCGTCCTACGGGTTGAATTCAAAGACAAATCGCGCCGAATGGATGTCCTCATTGGCCGGCCTGACACCACGTAAGATTCCGAAAAACTTTTTGCCACAGGCTGGCAAACGGCTCATTTATGCATACCGATCAAATGATCCTCTGGATGCGATGCCAGCCGATGTGATCATGGTTGAAGCAGGGAAAAAAGTGCCAATGCTGATGCTGCCGAAAGGAGAGTTTCACTACGCAATTGAAGATTGAATACCGAAATGTAAGCATCTATCGGATCCTTCCCGTATAGACACGCTTACCTCTACTTTGAGGAAGGATGGCTGGCAGCCAATAAAGCACATTGGAGAATGTAGAGACTCAAAATGTGCAAATTGTTATAAGTAACCATAGATTCGAAATCTCAATGCGAAAGTCACTGGTTAGACCGGAAGTAGGCTCGAAGAAGAACAGTGATTGGTATGGCGAAGTAGTTCCGGAAGATCGACGTCGTCAACGTAGTGACCGATGTCGTTCGTGACACGCGTCCCCACGATCAGGTAGGTGCACGCAGTGGATGACTTGTTCGAGACGGTATGCCCGTTGGCCACGCCCGCTGGCCAACACGCTGAGTCACCCGCCAGCAGCAAATGCGGCCCGTCATTTTCGGTGACGGTGACTTCACCAGACAGCACCAACAAAAACTCATCCGTGTTCTCGTGCCAGTGCCGAATCGATGTTTTGGCGCCGGGCAGCAGGGTCTGAACGGACGCGCCGAAATGGGTCAACCCGCCCGCATCGGAGTATCGCAACGTGTCGACCGTCCCCCACCCCTCTTTGGAATTGCGTTCGGTTTCAACTTGGTTTTTGCGAATGATCATGGGGGTGATTCTTAAGAGTGGATGTGCCGGCGCTGGAGTTTGTGTTTTCGCTCCCCGCAGGGCGCCGAACGGCGTCTGTGGCGCCAAGTCTAAGCTGACCGGCACGCAATCCACACCGCGAAGCGGCTCACCGATCTACACCTCACGAGCGCCACGCCGACAACTTGCGCCGTCGTAGGCTTGCCGTAGAGCTGTTCCTTATCCATAGAAGTATCCGCAAATATCCAAAACTGACCATTTCACTGACCAGATGCCACGTACCAGGTGCCACGGCCGATACCGTGTTGGACCAGGTGGCATTCCTTGACCAGCTTGGCCAAGTGCGCCTTGATGGTGGCCCGGTTCGCGCTGGTCTGCTGTTCAAGCGCCAGACAGTCTTCCCCCGTTGCGAGCTGCGTGTCACACACCAGCAGGCTTCACCAATAGCCAATCAAATTAAGCAACTCCTTTGCACCATGCGCGCCTCCGGTCGCTACGTCATTTCCACCACCTTGGGTGAGCCGGTACGTGCATTTGTACCGCACGCCTTGCCGCCAGCCAAGCCAACGCTTGCATTGGATGGGTATGCCCAAGCCAACCGAGAGGCCGAGCTGGCGCTGGCGCGTTTATCCGGTGTGTCGGGGCTGGTGCCTTCCGTGGATTGGTTGTTGTACAGCGCTATCCGCAAAGAGGCTTTGCTCACCTCCCAAATAGAGGGCACCCAGGCCACCCTGACCGATTTGCTGGACGACGAAGCCGGTTTTGCCGTGCGCAACACGGATGATGTGGAGGAGGTCACCAACTACCTGCGCGCATTCCGTGCAGTGCAAGCGCAACTGCGCAATCCCGCAGGGCTGCCCTTAAGCGTGCGTCTGTTGTGTGATGCCCACCGCCTGCTGCTGGACGGCGCCCGTGGCGCAGGCAAGCAGCCTGGCGAGCCGCGCCGCTCGCAAAACTGGATTGGTGGCACCCGCCCCGGCAACGCCGTGTTTGTGCCACCTCCAGCCGAGCAAGTGCCCGCGCTGTTGGCGGATATGGAGCGCTTCATTCACGACGCTGCCAACCCGCTGCAGCCACTGGTCAAGACGGCATTGGTCCACGCCCAGTTTGAAACCATCCACCCGTTTCTGGACGGCAATGGCCGCATCGGGCGGCTGCTGATTGCGGCGCTGTTGGAGCACTGGCGCCTGCTGCCCGAGCCATTGATGTACCTGAGCAGCTTCCTCAAACAGCACCAGGCCGAGTACTACCGCCGCCTGTCCGGTATTCGCACCGACGGCGATTGGGAAGCTTGGGTCGCGTTCTTCCTGGAAGCGGTGACCGAGGCGGCCGCAGAGGCCGAGCGCGGCATCGTGGCCATTGCCAGCCTGGTGTCTACCGACCGGCGCAAGCTGCTGGCGGCCAGCAAAGCAGGCCCGGCCAGCTACCGTTTGTTTGAAATGCTGCCCATGATGCCTCGCTTCACCATCGAGCACGTGCGCCAAAAACTTGACACCAGCTTCCCCACCGCCACGGCCGCTGTCAAGGTGCTGGAAGACCTGGGGCTGGTCACCGAGCAGACCGGGCAGAAGAAGAACCGTCGCTACAGCTATCAGGGCTATGTCAAGTTGTTGACGCGGTGAAAAGCCCCGTCAGCTTCACAACTGCGGGGCTTTCCCGATATCACACCAGCAACGCATTCACCCGCTTCACATAAGCCGCCGGGTCCGCCGGCAGCCCGCCTTCGGCCAGCAGCGCTTGGTCAAACAGGATGTGCGCCAAGTCGTGAAAGTGCACCGAGCCGTCGAGCTTTTTTACCAGCGGGTGTTCGGCGTTGACTTCCAGCACCGGTTTCACTTCGGGTGCGGTCTGGCCGGCTTGTTTGAGCATGCGGGCCAACTGAGTGCTCATGCCGTCGTCCTTCACCACCAGGCAGGCCGGGCTGTCGACCAGGCGGGTGGTCACGCGCACGTCTTCGGCCTTGTCCTTCAGCGTTTCCTTGAGTTTGGCCAGCAGCGGTTTGAAGGCCTCGGCGGCTTCCTCGGCGGCCTTCTTTTCGGTCTCATCCTGCAGCTTGCCCAGGTCCACGGCGCCCTTGGCCACGCTTTGCAGCGGGGTGCCGTCGAAGTCTTGCAGGTAGTTCAGCGCCCATTCGTCCACGCGGTCGGTCATCAGCAGCACTTCGATGCCCTTCTTCTTGAATACTTCAAGTTGCGGGCTGTTCTTGGCGGCGGCCAGGGTGTCGGCGGTAATGAAGTAGATGGCCTCCTGGCCTTCCTTCATGCGCGCCTTGTAGTCGGCAAAACCCACACTCGCTGTGTCCGAGCTGGTGGAGGCAAAACGCAGTAGTTTGGCCAGGCGTTCCCGGTTGCTGAAGTCTTCGCCCAGGCCTTCCTTGAGCACGGCGCCAAACTCCTGGTAGAACTTGGTGTACTTGCCGGCGTTCTTCTCCGCCTCGGCTTTATCCTCCGCGCTCAGAACATCGGTGACCCCTTCGGCAGTCGCGTCGGCCCCGCTTTCAGTCGATGGTGCCGCCGGCTTGTCGTGTTTGGCCAGGTCTTCCAGCATGCCCAAGACACGCTTGGTGCAGCCTTCGCGGATGGCCTTCACGTCGCGGCTTTCCTGCAGCAGCTCGCGCGATACGTTGAGTGGCAAGTCGGCCGAGTCGACCACACCCTTGACGAAGCGCAGATAGGTCGGCATCAACGCCTCGGCGTCGTCCATGATGAAAACACGTTTGACGTAGAGCTTGATGCCGGCCGACTTCTCGCGGTTGTACAGGTCGAACGGGGCCTTGCTGGGGATGTACAGCAGTTGCGTGTACTCGGTGCCGCCTTCGACCCGGTTGTGGGTGTGGGCCAGTGGGGCCTCGTAGTCGTGGCTGATTTGTTTGTAGAACTCGGTGTACTG
>CXWL01055515.1_pt1 | contig 19129 bp, 10 predicted proteins | sample 590931 | NCBI WGS metagenome assembly CXWL01 (sample SAMEA3498368, study PRJEB10139) | groundwater metagenome | biome: water well; material: biofilm material | place: Germany | collected 2015-04-27 | reverse complement strand
GTGGGACAGCGCTCAAAAAGTGCTACTACCGCCAGTGGCGATTCTCGGAAGACCTTGATTTCACGTCCAGAACGCCACTCAACCCAAATGAGGTGAAAGGCATTTTTGAGAAGGCGTGCGAAGTAGCCACTCGGCAATCCGGACTTTCCCTACGTGTCATGGAATACTCCCAATATCCAAAAACAGGCGCCAAACTCACAACAGCGCAACTGAAGCTCGGCTATGACGGTCCCTTGCGAAAATCAAGTGGCCAGAAAAACAATGTACGCGTCGACATTGCCTTTGATGAGGAAGTTGTTTCAGCACCGGTCGCACGCGAGATATTTCAGCAATTTAGTGACGACATTGCAGCTACACTCCCAACATATCCACTGGAGGAGATTGTTGCCGAAAAGCTCCGGAGTATTCTCCAGCGCGGCAAGAGTCGGGATTACTACGACGTTTGGATTCTATTCAAAGACTATGGCAAAGACTTCGACCCAAAGCGCACTCAAGATGTGTTTTCCCAGAAATGCCATTTCAAGAATATCCTGGAGCCGACGACTGAAGACTTTTTCATGGCCGATCACTTGGCAGAAGCAGAACGTTTTTGGGAGCGGGGTCTGGCGCACCAATTGAGTGACCTTCCAACATTCAAAAACATGATCGCTGAGCTTCGCAAACTACTGGACAGCTTCATTCAAGAGGGGGAATAGATACATCTATGACGGACTTAAAGACAATCGAACAGTCTCTCCGAAACCTCAAGGATGTTTCCGATCTTCGGGCGTTCATTCAGAGTCTCGGTTATGAATTCGTCGATCAGCCATTGCCGACGCGTGGTTTCAAACCTGAGCTCAAGTTGCGCGTCAAAGAAGACAGTCTCCGACAAATTGCCCAGTATCGAGACCTTCCAATCATCTTCTGTGAAGTTGTTTCCGGTCCCAAGTCCGCCCGGGAGCGTAATCGAGTCAAGACCGAGCGTCTATTGTTGCGCTCACTGCCCGCCCAATTCGCCGAATGCCTTCTGGTCACTTTGGACACCAAGACCAAGCTGTGGCATTTTGTAAACTCAAAACCGTTTGGTAATAAACTCCGGTTGCGCCGCTTTGCTGTCGGGGAGAATGAAAAATTGCGTACGGCAGCCGAGCGCCTGAGCCTGATCAGGGTAACGCCGGGCGAAGATTGGGCGTCGCTGCTAAACAAACATGAGACGGCCTTCGACCGCGAACGCGTCACCGATGAGTTCTTCAATGCTTACCGCGAAATCTTCATGGCACGCAAGAAGGAGCTTGCCGAGCAATGTAAGGACGAACACGCCGCGCACAATTTCCTTCAGCAATTTCTGAACCGTCTGATGTTCATCTATTTCATCCAGCGCAAGCGCTGGTTGGGCAACAACGGCGACTGTGAGTTCATCAAGCAGATGTGGCAGACCTATAAGCAAGGCGATTATCCCCCCGATTCATTCTACGAGAAGTGGCTCACGCCGTTATTCTTCTCAGCACTCAATAATAAACGAGGCTACAAGCGTAAGGGGCTTCCTCCGGTGATCGAGCAGGCATTTGACGAGGCGCCCTATCTCAACGGAGGACTCTTTCGGGAAAAGGACGGAATTGACGATCTGAACGTCACAATCAATGACGAGCTGTTTCAAGAAGTCTTCGAACGGCTACTTGATCGCTACAATTTCACAGTTCAGGAGGACACGCCGTTCGATCAAAGTGTGTCCGTCGACCCTGAGATGTTGGGCGTTGTCTTTGAGAAGCTGGTCAATAAGAGCGACACCCAGGACGAGCAAGGATCATCTGGTATTTTCTACACGCCGCGTATCGAGGTTGATTTCATGTGTCGGCGTTCGCTTCTCGAATATCTAGCCAACCATACCGATACTCCACGAGAAGCTCTCTATCGTCTCCTCTTCACGGACGAGACCGAATCGATTGGCGAAGTGGATGCAGCCAACCGCAAGGACTTGCGCGATGCCCTGCTGAAGGTCACTGTAGTCGACCCGGCCTGCGGCTCAGGGGCTTTCCTGGTGGGTATGATGCAGGTGATCCTTGATGTCGAACGTCGCCTGGCTGACCTTGATGGTCGCACGCTTGATGAGTTCAACGAAAAGAAGCGGATTATCGAACGGTCGCTCTATGGTGTTGACGTAAAGGATTGGGCAATTGGTGTTGCACAGCTGAGGCTATGGCTTTCCTTAATCGTCGATGCCGATGAGAAGAAGCTTGACCTGCAGTCGAAGAAGATCGCAAATGAGGCCTTATTGCCCAGCCTGTCGTTCAAGATGCGGGTGGGCGACAGTCTTGTACAGGAGATCGCTGACAAGCCATTCCCTATCCGCGAACATGCCATCGAATTGGATCATGCGACCAAAGCCAAGATCACCGAACTACGAAAGCTTAAGAGCAATTATTTCTTCAATCGCGGTGACGTGACCGAAAGAGAACTGAGACAGAAGGAGCGGGCGATCTTCCGCGACATCCTTGATCGCGACATGAAGAAGTGTCAACACGAGTTAGTTGCGTTGAGGAATCCCGAAAAGCATGTCGAACAGGTGGAGCTTCTACCGACGGGTAAAGCCAAGCAGGAATTGCTCTTCGCGCGCAAACTACTTGAGCAAGAGGCGGAGTCTAAGATCGCAGAATTGGAGGAACGATTCCAGCAGCTGAAGTCCCAGCGCGATGAACTTTCCAATCCGCGGAAGAGCTACCTTTTCTGGGGAATCGAGTTTGCCGAAATATTCTATGGCAACGGCAACAACGGCTTTGACATCGTAATCGGCAATCCACCCTACGTGCGGCAGGAGAAAATTGCCGATCCGCGACATGATGAACCGACGGTAGAACAAAAGAAAGAGTACAAAGCCAAATTACTGGAATCCGCCAAACTCGATTGGGGAGATTCGATGAATGTTGGCGGCCAGGCCGACCTATATGTGTATTTCTATCTGAGGGGATTAGCGCTTCTGGATAAGAACGGCGTGTTCTGTTTTATCACCTCCAATTCCTGGCTTGACGTCGCGTATGGCAAAGAGCTTCAGGAATTCCTAGTGACCCGAACACCCATTTATGCGATCTATGACAACCAGGCCAAACGCTCATTCAAACATGCCGATGTCAACACGATCATCGCTCTCTTCGGTGCTCCCGGCAAAAAACAAAGTGCCGTCAATCAAACCGCTCGCTTCGTGATGTTCAAGAAGCCGTTTGAAGAGGCGATCACATTTGAGAACCTACTCAAAGCTGAATCTGCAACAGAGGTGACCAGTTGGGACGATACGCGAGTGTTCCCTGTTCGGCAGAAGAAGCTTTGGGAGGAAGGGTTGCAGCCGGAATCAGAGGATCCTGAGAACCAAGGCAAAGAGAAAGCCGCAAGACAGAAGAAGACACAAACGGCCATAGATCAGAACTGGACCGCGCCGTACATAGGCAACAAATGGGGTGGTAAGTATCTCCGTGCACCCGACATCTATTGGAAGATCCTGGAAAAAGGTAAGGGGAAGCTCGTGCGGCTTGGCGATATGGCTGAGGTTCGCCGAGGCTTTACGACCGGTGCCAACGAGTTTTTCTATCTTGATCAAGACAAGATCGACGAGTGGGGTATTGAAGAGGAGTTCTTGAAGCCGGTGATTGTAAGCCCACGAGAATGCAAATCCGTTGAGGTCAAACCTGCTGATCTCAAGACGATGGCATTCGTTTGCCATTCCGATAAATTGGCGCTAAAGGGAAAACAAGCACTTCAGTACATTAAGTGGGGAGAAAAACAGGGCTTTGATGATCGGCCAAGTTGCCGGGGAAGGTCAAAGTGGTATGAGCTAGGTGAGCGTGATTGGGCCCGCGTCCTTTGGCCAATGATACACAACAACAGACAAAGTGTGTTTTGGAATCCACAGGGCACGCTAGTGGATCATAACCTTTTCGAAATCTATGGTTACAATGACGACGTATTGTGGGGCAGCTTGGCTTGGACAGGACAAATACTCTTTCGAGAATTACATGGTAGAGGGAACTTAGGTCAGGGCGCTTTGAAGACTGAAGGCATCGATATCAGGACCCTTTACTGTTTCAAGACTTCCGATCCAGATGTGATACTGTCAATTTGCGAAGGTCGCACTAGACTTAGTCTGCGCGACATCGGATCTGTGAGTAGCGAATCAGAACAACCTGACCGCAGAGAATTAGATCGTGTATTCTTTAATCTCTTGGGATTGAATAGCAGTGAGTAAACACAAGTTTATGAGTCGGTGATCAGGCTGGTAAACGATTGAATCAAGAAGGCGGAAAGCCTTGGCGACAACAATCGTTGAGGAAAGCAGTGGACTTGAGGCGATAGAGATTGTTCATTACAAAGAATCAATTCAGAAAACTAGTCAAATGCACTTCATGTGCAACGCACCATGCGCATTGTTCGGCATATTATTCGACCAATCGCAGGAGCGGTGTTCCGTCCGAACCCGAGTTTGTCGCCTCGCTGTGTTATACTGTCCCGTGCCTGAAGACGTGTTGGGAGGCGGCTCTGGCACCGCTGATTACAGTTGAAATATGTACAGTATTTTGTCATAACTCACCAATGGTCACTTGGAAGGGTATACAGTCGAAGGGCAAGAAATCGGTGGAGCTAGGCGATCTCATGATATGCCACTTCCATAGCATTAATAATACTATGTCCTGTGCCCAAGCGATCATCTTACAGGCCAAAGTGGCACGAGGCAATCAGCACACGGTTGGGAGAAAGGAACTGGCGCAGCTTGATCTATATGATCAGTACCATAGATTCGAATATCGTAGGTCGCCGGGACTAAATGGTCACCCGCGACAGATCGCGAAGGCATCAGACCACCCACTTGCGTACATGCTCATTGAATCTGCAAGTCATCCACACAAGCCGTTTCGTCTGGCTGTACCAAATGTGAAGCTAATTGGGCGACAGGCTATGGAGATTGTCATTCCACGACTCCTACTCGGGCGCTCCGGCCGCGCAGTACACTTGACAAATCCATCCAGCAACGACGATTGGTCTAAGGTAATCAAGGACTTATTGACTATAACATATCGTTCCGCATATAGACTCATTAGTCAGGGTAAGGTCGCTCACCCACGAGGCGCGGGCCGATTTCCACCCGCATTCGCACAGATGGTTACAGCGAATGGCCAGTTTGGGGATGTAAAGTCGCTCACGTCTTTCTTTGGCGGGATGGGTATCAATGGCGGAGGCGAAGATGCAGTGGCCATTGTTCCCCCCGGCGGCATGGGAGCGATTCTCATCAGGACAATCGCAAGAGAAGAATAATGCTAACAAAACTGTTATAATGACCTTATGCCACATGACATAATTGACAATCAAGAACAGAAACTGACCGACCATGTTGGCCGGATGCTTGAAAATGCCAAGATGGCAAAGTTTGCTGTTGGGTATTTCTTCTTGTCTGGTTTCAAGGCGATAGCGCACCGACTCGACAAAGTTGAGGAACTCCGGCTTTTGATCGGCAACACAACTGATAGCGAGACCATTGAACAGCTTGCCGCTGGCCAGAACGGCAAGCAGTCTGCCGCGTCTACATTGGAAGAGCGCAAATATCGCACCAAAGAGCAGGAGAAGAAGCTCCTTGAGGGTGACGAAAAGGCATTGAGTGGTATCGCTTCAGATATTGACCAGTCCGACGACAATGAAGCCTATATCAAAAGCCTTGCCCGACTGATTGAGCAAGGCAGAGTCAAAGTGCGCGTCTATACCAAAGGGACGCTGCACGCCAAGGCGTATATCGTTGACTACCCTGACGGCCGCTACGAGCGCGGTTCGGCCATTGTGGGTTCCAGCAACCTCTCCCTTGCTGGTATCAGCTCTAATACTGAACTCAATGTAGTTGTCCCTGGTAATGATAACCACGCAAAGCTGTCAGGATGGTTCGATAAGCTTTGGGATGAATCCACCGACTTCGACGAACGGCTAATGAATGTGCTTAAGAGCTCTTGGGCCATCAACGAGCCTACACCATACGAACTGTACCTCAAGGTAGTCTATGAGCTGGTTAAGGACCGACTGATTTCAGAAGATGAGCCGTCCCGGACTCCCCGGAAAGGCATGCCGACTCTCTACCGCTACCAAAAGGACGCAGTGACTCAGGCCCGTAGCATTCTTCTAAAGCAGAACGGTGTATTCCTAGCGGACGTTGTCGGATTCGGAAAAACCTACATGGGCGTGGGACTATTGACGGACTTATACGAACGCGAAGGCTGGCGCGCGTTGGTAGTGTGCCCGCCGGTACTGATGAAAATGTGGCAACGGGTCATCGATGAATTCGACCTTAACGCCAGAGTGGTGTCGATCGGAAAACTATCTGACGTTCTCGAGGATGATCGCCTGATGAATCGCGAAATTGTCCTTGTTGACGAATCCCATCGGTTTCGAAATGAAAACACTCAGCGATACAAGGACCTTGCCGAAATCTGCTTCAACAAGAAAGTCATTCTGCTAACAGCGACACCACAGAATACGAGCGTCTGGGACATCTATCATCAAATAAAGTTATTCCATCCGCATGAGTGGATGGACGCTCCAATTGATCCAGCAAACCTACGCGAATTCTTCAAAGATGCCGAAGAAGGTCAGCAGTCCGTACCGGAATTACTTGAACATGTTCTGATTCGCCGCAATCGGCGACACATCAAGACCTTCTACGCGAGTGATCTTGAAGAAAACAAGCTCCAGTTTCCACAACGCATGGCCCCGGTCCGAATTGATTATTCTATCGACGACGTCTATCCGGGCATTTATGAAGACCTTGAGAAACAGCTTCTCAAACTGCGCTATTCACGATATGACCTTTGGCACTACGCGAAGCCGGAACATCGTGATGATCCGGAAATCGCTCAACTGAAAACGGCGGGCAAGAACCTAGTGAAGCTCATGCGCGCGACTTTCTTTAAGCGCCTTGAGTCAAGTGTGGTGGCATTCAGAAATACTCTGGCTCTACTTATCAAAACGCACGGCCACCTGTTGCAGTACCTCGAAAAGGGAGTGGTCTTGGCCGGTCCAGTCGGCGAAGATATTATGGACGCCATCCGGTCTGGAGACGAAGAGTCAGAAGCGGAAATGCTTGAGAAATTGGAGAAACAATATCCTGCCACAAAATTTGATCTTGCCAGGCTTCGAAAAGATATCGAAACGGATCTAAAGATTTTTGATCAGCTCTTCAAGAATGTTGAGCCAATCAAACCGGAGAACGATGCCAAGCTACAGACGTTGATCGCGGAGCTATCCAAGTCTGAGTGGAAAGGCCAGAAGGTACTTCTATTTACCCAATTCTCAGCGACCGCTAACTACGTCGGTGAGCAGCTACAAGGTCACTTTGAGAAAGTCGAATACGCATCGGGCGGCACCAAAGACCTATTAGACATCATCCGCCGTTTCGCGCCAGAAGCCAATGACGCTAAGGTGCCAAAAGGCAAGGAAATTCAAATTCTTGTCTCGACAGACATCTTAAGCGAAGGGTTGAACCTGCAGGACGCCAACAGGGTCATTAACTACGATATTCACTGGAATCCGGTCAAGTTAATCCAACGCATCGGTCGCGTGGATAGGGTCTCGACGAAGCATGATACCATCTGGACCTACAATTTCTTCCCAGAACGAAAGCTGGAGAAACATCTCGGTCTCGAAGCACGGGTCAAGAACCGCATTCAGGAGATTCACGCAAATATTGGCGAGGACGCCAAGTATCTGACATCCGATGAGCAATTGGTGGAGCACTCTTTCTTCAAGATTTACACAGGCGACGAGTCGGTGTTGGAAGAAGAGCCAGAAGAGACCAGCTTTGCTGACTTGGTCCAGCTGATGCAATTGGTGAAAGACACCCAACCGGCATTATTTGCGAAGATACAGGCACTCCCGCACAAGGTGCGGTCGGCGAAAGCAGCCTCTGACAAAGACGGCCTGATAGTATTCTGCAAAGCAGGCGAATTCTACCGACTATACTTGGCGGATAGAAAAGGCAATGTGTTGTCACAGGACCAGATCGCGATACTGAAAGCTCTTTCGTGCAATCCAAGCGAACGGAGAAAGCCTCTTCCGCTCGGCTTCAATGACAAGGTAATGAAAATCGCCGCGGCTTTTGAAGAGGAAGCCAAACAGCGAGATAGTGAGAGGGCGACCGGTGAGTCCGATCCGGTTATCCGGTCAATCTTGAAAGACCTAAAGAGCGCGGCCCGGGGCGCGGACGACAACGCCAAGGCAAAGGTGTCGCACCTCCGTAAACATGTTCTTGAAACAACGCTGTCGAAACGTCAACGCACTGAGTACCGGCGTCTTTCGCGTCGAGTGACCGACAGCAACGAGGTCCTCGAAGGGTTGGAGCGGATTCTGTCCAGCCGCCAGACCAGCCTCTTTGAAGAACATCGAAAGCGTCCCACTCAGGTCGTCAAGGCGCAGATTATCGCGAGCGAGGGGTTGGTATAATCGACTATAGGGGAGTATATGACTTTGGGCATGTCAATGGAGGGACAATTGTCACTCTGGCACAGTATCGGAACCGCTCGGGTCCCAACTTACAGTTACGGAGGTGAACATGACCAAACGAAGAACGTCTCCAATCGCACAAGTCCACGTGTTGAAAGTAATTTTGAAAGACGTGAAGCCTCCAGTGTGGCGCCGCTTGGCGGTATCCAGCGACACGACACTCCTGAAATTGCACAAGACCATTCAGGCAGCGATGGGGTGGTCCGATTACCACCTCCACCAATTCTTCATCAACGACTGTCATTATGCAATTCCCCACCCGGACAAATTCGAACGGAGTTCGGATGAAAGGCTGTTTTCAATGGCAACTATTCCTCTGTTGCCGGGCATGAAATTTCGATATGACTATGATTTCGGTGATGGGTGGGAACACGCAATTCTCGTGGAGGATGTAGTGGCGCCTGACCCAAACGAGGGGTATCCGGTCTGTCTGGCTGGGAAGCGCGCCTGCCCGCCTGAAGACGTTGGTGGTTCTTGGGGTTACGAGGAATTTCTGGCCGCGATGGCGGACCCAGAACATCCTGAACATGGCGAGCGCAAGGAATGGATAGGTGGCTCCTTCGACCCAGAGGAATTTTCCGTTGATGCTGTCAACGAAATCCTGAGCCGCAAACCGCGACGCACCCAGAAATAAGCGAGTACGTGATGGAGAAGGCGTCGTTCTTTACGGCGGCCGGATTGCCGGTCTGCCCGTAAACTCTCGGCATTCGAAGTGCAAAGTGGTGGCTGTTCTGCATAGAACAGCCACAGTTGTTTGTGGCACTCTGTTTCCTTCTCTGTCCAAGAAACTACTTCTGAGATCGAATTAAATCTCGGAGGTTCCAGGCTACGGTCGGCTGTGGAGCCAACAACCGCACACTCTCTCTAATCTTGCTCGCGTACGCCTTCCTCAGATAGCCAGCGGAATGCTCGCAGCTCGAGCTGACAAAGCTATCTCAATGTTCTGGCGGCAATACGAATGCAGAAAAAATCTTGCAACGCCGGTGTTCGCATGCTACCTTGAATCATCAGCATTTATATATAGCGGTACGAATTGTCCAAGAGCACAGTTACATCCAGTTAACCTCACCAATCGGGAGTAAAGACATGAGTAAGTACACGTGGTGGCATGGGCTCGCACTCGCAGTTCTGATTCCGATGATCGCGATTGCCGAGCAAGCCAACCCAGGACGCCCGGACGTCATCGGACAAAACGGAAAAGCGACCATAACGGAATCGACAGGCTCTCGCATGTTGATCCGCTTCGACATTGGCGATATCTCTATGGAGGAGGTCGACATTGGAGGGGTCGCATACAAGTCGATCCACCTCGGAGACGAGGGCGTGATCGGAACCACCGGCGAGCCGGAGTTGCCTTTTGTCTACAGACACATACGTATAGGCAACAATGATGATGTGCAAATTCGAGTGCTGTCGTCCGATTATCATGACTTGACTGGGATTCAGGTGGCACCGTCCAAGGGGTTAGCGACTACGACGACTGCTGACCAGCTCAATCAGTATATCTTTGGCAAGCCATACCAATCAGCAGGGTGGTTCCCGTCTGCACTGGCAACACTCGGAAAGCCATTCGTTATGAGGGGCGTGCGCGGTATTCCGATTCGAGTCAATGCAATTCAGCACCATCCCACCGAACAACTACTTCGCGTTTACACTTCGATTACAGTTGAAGTGTCGTTTGTCGGGCAGCCTGGCGCCCAGGCCCCAATCACACTCCGGACGCCGAACCCCATATTTGACAAGTTGTACAAGCAGATGTTTCTCAACTACGATAACGCCTCGGCAGTTGGGAAGTGGTCAGCCGATCAATCAGCTGCTTTTCCGACCCCCCAAGTCGTTGATGAGAATGGCGAGATGCTCGTTATCGTCTACGATGATTATTATCAAGCTATGCTTCCCTTCGTCGAATGGAAACAGCAGCGCGGGATCAAGACTACCATGGTAAAGGTGTCCGGGCTCTATCAGTATCAGAGCCAGAATGCGATTCAGGCCATGGCCGCAGCTGTTCCACTGCCTGACACCTTCTCGGGTTATTGCTGCTACGGGTCTGAATTCGACCGACAGTGCGCCGTAAACAAGAAGACACAGTGCACAGCGCTCGGAGGGACATGGACGGAGCTCCCATGGCCGAACTGGACATGTGAGAGTCAACCCGATATGTGCCCAAACAGCAACGCCAGCGCGAATATCAAAGCGTATCTTGAAGATTACTATCTCGCTCATGATAGCCTGGTCTATGTCCTTCTGGTCGGTGATTCACGAGAGATTTCTCCAATCATCTATGACTTTGGGTCCATGTACGGACAGGACCTGGGTACAGGACCGTCGGATTTTTGCTATTCCCTGCTCGATGGTACCGATGACTACCCCGATGTAATTGTGGGACGTTTCTCGGCCGAATCCGTGGCCGACGTCGAGACACAGGTGCGGCGCACCCTGGAATACGAAAAATCACCACAGGGTGTGGATTGGTACACAAAAGCGACAGGGATTGCCCGACCCGACCATGTACCTCACATGAACACGATCCGGGATCACCTCATCGGATGGGGATTCCAGGTTGATCAACTCTACTGTACGATCAACGACTGCCCAAACGCCTTTACTCTCGGTCAGACTTTGACGACTAACCTCAACACCGAGGGGAGAAGTATCATCAACTACTGTCACCACGGTGATGCTACTTTGTGGGGCACGGGTGGTTCAGGGACGATCTACTCTGTTAGTAATGTTTTTCAGCTGCAGAATGTGGCCAGACTCCCGGTCATAACCAGCATCGCCTGCCTTGCGGGCAAGTTCGACGAACCGGGCAGCATCGGTCTTGGCGAGGCGTGGCTTCGCGCCCGAAATGCTGCGGGGGAACCGGTAGGTGCGATTGGTACGTTTATGGCCTCAATTTCTGTATTCGCCTTGCCTATGTACTCTTGCCAGCGACAGATCAATTACGATCTGATGAATGGACGTTTCACGACGTTCGGAGCTGCATGTTACGATGGTGCGTTGCAAATCATCAGGTCGGGCGGATCCCCTCTCGAGAAGGCGATGAATCTTTTTGGAGACCCATCCTTGCAGGTCCGTACAGCGAATCCAGTCACAATTACCGCCACACATGTGCCCGATGTTGCCTACAACGCATCGACATTTGCAGTGCATGTCGAGTCGGGAGGGGTGCCTAAAGCCGATGCTAGGTGTGCTCTTTACAGTGAGGGGAATTCCTATGGGTCTGCCTTCTCGGATGCCAACGGCAACGCGGTGATCAATTTGACCTCGCAAGTGCTTTCGAGTGTTCCGCTGACACTCTCCGTAACCGGCAGGAACACGACGGTTCTCCAGGAGCCTGTCCAGGTAGTATATGACCTGGTCATAGGCACCACGCCGCTTACTGACACCAAGAATATAGCGACTCCGTACCCTGTCCTCTGTAAGGTATACTCGGGATCGGCACTGCAGGGATCGCCGGTGCTCAAGTATCAACTGAACAGTGACACCACGAGCATGTTGGTCTCTATGACTGCTACTGGAAACCCCGATGAATTTACGGGATCTATCCCGGCGCAGCCTGCGGGTACGACAATTGTATATCAAGTCGGAGCCTCGAATGTGAATAACAACACGTATACGACACCTTGGTATACGTTCCACACGATTGATTACGGGTTCAAGTTCGGCATGCCCGTAACAACCGGGACGGAGCAGTACAATTACCCAGTCTGGTTTGACATGACGATCACCAATGACGGCGTGCTTGACGACGTGTATCAACTCACGGCGCTTGGGGAGTGGACGGCGACATTCTGGAATCAAGCCGGAACCACGCTGATTACTCAGACTCCGAATCTGGTGAAGGATGCAGTGTATCATTGCAAACTGAAGATAGTCGTGAGTTCTATCGTCGAAGGAGAGCAACAAAATACTCAGGTCACGGTCACTTCTGTTGGAAAGCCAACTCTGACCGTTTCCGATACCGTATCCGTGGTATCAGAAGGGCAGCCGCTCTCAATCCCGTTCAGCGATGCTTTCCCCACTGCGGTTCTGGACGAGAGCAAATGGATTCCCGCATTTACCGGAATGACGCTCACCAACACCGCCTCCTACGCGGCCGGACAGGATCCAGAGCCGTACACCGCGTTCTTGTATGGAGCGTCCATGGATCCGAGGCCTTCCTCTTTGCCGCAAGGGATAGGTCTGAATTCCAGAAGGATTGATCTCAACGGACAGTTCGACATATTTGTGAAGTACTGGTATCAGCAGGGGCAGTTGGATCTACCAGAAGTCGGTGATTACTTGGTCGTGGAGTACATTGGTGCGGACGGACTCTGGCGCGAACTATGTCGACATGCGGGGACGGGCTCAGGTGAGTCCGCTTTCACAATGAACAGAGTCAAGATACCAACGGCGGGGCTCCACTCGCGGTTTCAATTGAGATTTCAGAGCGACGGGATCAAGAATCCGACCGACCCGTTTGCACAGTATATTGACTGTTGGTTCGTAGACAATGTGTCTGTCCACATTGGTATTCCCCAGCCGCCGCAGTTGGTTACTCCGTTCAACAATTCGAGCTCCACCAACAATCTCCCGAACTTGACGTGGAGTGCTTCCGCTCTTGCCACCTCATACGAGGTAGTCATCGATAACAATCCCGATTTCTCGAGTCCTCATGGCAGTGCGATAGTCACTGCCACATCGTGGGTCGTTAGCCCGGCATTGACGACCGGTACCTACTATTGGAGAGTACGGGCGAAGATTGAGGACCCCGATTGGAGTTCCTGGTCGACTGCCTGGAAATACACTCGAACAGATCCACCGGGTCCCAAGCCTTCGTGCCCAGTGCTGTTTGCCTATGATGGGCACGAATTTCAGCAAGAGAACCCTCTTCTCACAGCCTGCGAACTGACCAACTACACCCAGAAGGTGACTGATCACTATCAAGTAAAGAGGCCAGTCGCAGCCCAAAATGGCGTGGTTGCATTCGAATTGAGAGAGCTCGAGGATGAGACGACCTATCTTGATGACATCGAACTCATAACAGTCGATCACTACAACCAGAATCAGATCGGATGTTCCGTTGACGGAATGATTTTCGCTTATCGAGAATCGGTCGCACCTATTTCGGTGATTGACCAGGATGGCGTCGACTGGACGGCGCAACTGTCTGCCAACGATGACGTCTACTTCCATGCTGGTAAGCCGGGATACCTGCTCCTAACGTTTCCGATGCCTGTTGGAAAGGCAAGCTTTTCCATGACATCTGAGGTGAAGCAGAAGTGTTACGTGGACTCTAAGGAGTTCGCAGATCGAGCAGATCGTCTGCAACCGCTTAATGAGGGTTTGAAGGTTTCGCATGCCGGAGAAGGTGAGGAATGGACAACCTATCCAGATATGCCCCCACGCACAAACCCGACAACGGAATTCCTGGAAGTTGACAACAAATCGGCAGCTGGCTCTCAGACGACACACCTCCGTATCTCCTGGCAAAGCGAGTACATCGCGGACGTAGTCAATATGGTGTCGTTTGCCGAAGAGAATCCGGTGATCGGCAGGCATATTGCCCAGAAGGCGGAGCTGAGGTCAGCCGCGTCAGGCCGAACAATGGTCCCCAGATTGTCCGCCTACACACCCCTTGAGTTACGCAAAGGAGATGTACTCTCTCTGAGATTTAGGACCGGGGACGTTCCAGAGTTTCCCTTGGTCCGCGACTATATTGTTAAGGCGACCGGCCGATACGAACCAGACCGAAAGGTGCACTCCACCACGCCGGACAGATTTCGTTTATTTGATAACTACCCGAATCCCTTTAACCCATCGACGACAATTAGTTTCAGCCTACCGACGGCGAGCGACTACAAGCTGACGATCTACAATGTAACCGGGCAGGTTGTGAAGGAGTATACGGGAAGCTCTGAAGCAGGTCAGGTATCACTAACCTGGGACGCGAGCGGAGTTGCGTCCGGTGTCTACCTGTATCGTCTGAAGGCTGGCAGTTTCACCGACACGAAGAAGATGGTTCTTCTGAAATGACGGGCCTCGGAAATCAACCTACTTTCTGAGGTCCCCTTTGCACAGACGTGGCGAAGAAATTCGCCACGTCATCTGTGACCATTTTGTGACCACGACGGCATAAATCAGACACAACTTGACACAAAGAGATACAAGCAGGTGGTTGAGTGTAACTCGTTGTCTATAAATTACTTACAGTGCAATTGGAAGCCCCTCAAGGAGATACGCCATTGACGCAGTGGAGAATCCCTACCTCTCCGCATATTCTCAGATTCAATCCCTTTGGCGAGTAGGTCGAAGGGTTTTCTGTATGTGGCGGAGAGAGTTGCGCCATTCAAAACTGAGTTCGATAGTATGGAAGTGAGTAAATGGCGCTTCTGATCGGGATTCGCTCTAACATACAGTGATTCAGCTTGATGGCTGAGTTCGATAGTCTGCAGAGCAATATCAAAGTCATTCTCAACTGATTCCTGTAAATTGGCCAGGCGGTAGTTCAAGGCGTCAAGTTCTCTCTGCTGGTCGTTGTGTACTTCTTTGAAGAAATTATCATCCACAGTGCCGTCTATGTGCGCCTGGAAGGCTTTCTTCATGCAGGTCATGATCTTATCGCGTGACGATTCGAGACGCTCTCTTTCGCATGCGAGCTGTATTCTTGCCGATGATCGCTCAAGTTCCAATTTAGTTTTCATGTACTCGTACCAGTCAAGAGGCAGTGTTGCCTTCTTGACCACGCCAGCAAACTGCCCGTTAAGAACTGACTCAGGCACGTAGACCTTCTTGTGCCTATGGCCGTAGCCTGTGCAGTGGTAGTAGATGTACTTCCCCTTCTTGACTTCAGCAGTAACGAGACAGCCACACTCACAGGCGATCAATCGGCCAAAGGTAAAGTCTCTGACCGCAAACTTGCCGTTGCTTCGCCGCTGGAATGCTTTCTGAACTTTGTCGAATAGGTGTGGATCGACAATGGCCGGATGATTCCCCGGGTACAGAATCCCATTCCAGATGAACTTGCTGGTGTAGAACTCCTTCTTCAGCATTCGCTCAATCTCAGAGCGGGCAATGACTCGACCGCTCCGGGGATACGTCAGACGAGCTTGTTTGGCGAAGCTGTGAAGATCATCCAGCGACTGGTTCCCCTGGGCGTACAGTTCAAACAGATTTCGAATGATCGGGGCTCTCAATGGATCAATATCAATTGTCTTGGTTAGTCGATTTCTGAGGTAGCCAATTGAGACCATCCCTCCGGGATACTTTCCTTCTTTGGCCGCCTGCCGCTGACCTTTCTTAACGTCCTCGGAAAGATTGTTTACGTAGTAACGAGCTTGTGCGGTCTCGATGTCATGAGCGAACTTGTCAGAAGGTCGCGAGTTCTTGCCAATGATCCGACCATCCTTCACAAAGTGAATATCTACATCCAGATCAGCAAGCTTCACTTGATCGAAGAAGTTGCGGTACAAACGGTCTGTCTTCTCAACCAGGACAGTTCGAACAGAACTGTCCCTCTTGAGCAATTCAAGCATCTCCCCAAACAGCTTCCGACCAGCCTTCCCGGCCGAATCAGCTTCCTTGAATTCGCGGACAATCTCAATGTCATGGCGCTTGGCATAGGTCTGAGTGCTATCGACCTGGGCCGGGATAGAATGACCCTCGCGCTCCTGATCTTTGGTGGAAACCCGATTGTAGCTGTATGCCTTGATCATGGTCGCAATCTACCTACTGTGCTATCGCCGGTCAACGGGGTTTCCCGCCCGGATTCTTCTTGAGGTCGGCCATCACTTCAGCCTGGAAGAAGTAACGGTACCCGTTCACTCGATTGATGTATGAGCGGACAATTCCCTTGCGAGCCCACTTGCGGAGTGTCTTCGGATCGATGCCCAGCGTGCGGACCATCTTGCCATTCGTCTTCATTTGGTTCAAATCAGTTCTCATCTTTACCTCGCTATGGATAGGTTATCTTAGAGCTTCGCCGGTTAATTTTCTTTGGTGTTTGCCAATTCGAAGGCTTCATCCCAGAAGAGGGCTTTCGCAGGGACGCAGGTACCGCTGTCAAAGCCAATCAGCCCAAGTTTCCCTTTGCAGAACGGACAGGGACAGCCTGTGGGGGGCATGAACAGCCTCACAGTTCTATAAAATATCCCATAGGTTCGTACCCGACGCTGGCCGATCATCAGTGAAAGCCATTGTGCGGTACGCTCAGGATTCTTCATGGGATCGGGTTTCGTAATGTATTTGACGAGATAACCGATAGCCCCTTCAGGCTTTTTGATCTGCCTGATGAGAATGATCTCGCTGTCGCCAGTGAACTTATGCCACAGGGCCGACAGTTTGAATTTGTCGACGAAGTGCCCGTAGATGATGGCATGAATGTGCAGATTGAAATTCCCTCCGATCTCCATGACCGCCAGAGCGCCACACCCGTTCTTTGTGGGCCATAAAGTGTGCATCATCTTCTTGAAGGCACGAAAGAGCCGATCTACGTCTTTGTGGGTGGGGCCATAGAGCCGGTGCCTGACAAGGGTGCCAGTGAACATCATCAGGCGTCTTCCGTCCGCTGAAGGTTCAAGAACTTTGGCGAGAGCTACCTGTCGCTGTATGAGTTTGAAGGCGTATTTCTTCGCACAAGGCTCGCAGACGCGTACTTCGCAGCGCCGTGGACCAATGAAGATTCCCCCACAGCTTCCGCAGCCAATTCTAGAATATTGTAAACGACAGAGTTCGAATCGGTCCGCCTGCCGCAACAATCTGCCATGACGGATGAGCGTCTTCTCATTTCCGGGTAATATCCAATCCGAGTAGTTGTACCAGGCTTCGATACGGATACACCGAGCGACCTCCCTCCTGTACTCTAACTCGCCTTCTACCAAGTACTTCGTCTCGGCAAGGCCAGTATTCCTGAAGTCGGTTGCGGTGAGCGAGATCATACGGAAAATCACTTATTTGTTATTATCAAGTTGAACTAATGGGGTCAGGCAGCCCGAAAGCTGGGTTTCAGCGGGAGTTGTCATTTAAGCTGGCCAGTCCCGTGCAAAGTACCCAGAGAGGTGGCGGTACCAACCTGGTCATTCTGTAGGATAGTGCTCGAAGTAACTGCAGCCGAATCCGGTACTGTAAGGCTGTTCTTAATGTCTCTCAGCGCGCGACCATAGGCCTCCAGACTCTCGATTATCTCAACGACATCGGCGTCACTAAGCGGAGAGCCGTACAGCGGTTCGAAGTGATTGCGTGTCAATTCATGAAGCTTTGGACGCGATCCCAGTTTTTGCACTTGGACAGCGCCTGCATTCTCTTGTGAATCGAAGGATTTGCTCATAACGCACACAATCAGGCTAATCCTGAAGCGCACGTCCAAAGCATAGATTTGATCGATTTATGCTATATCTAAGGTGCCGCTGTGAGACCGAGCCGTCTCAGTTCAGCGTTGAAGCTGAATTCGTCGAAGTCATTCGAAATGATGTTGTGCTGTTGAAGATCGTCCAGGAAGCTGCGCCGTGAGTCGTAATCCTTCCCGCCGAGAAACCACAGCAAGACGACGAGGAGCCACCCAATGGCAGACGGCGAAGTATCTGTCATGATGTCTTTCCTGATCGCGTTGGAGAGCACTTGGAAGAACTCTCGATCCTGGTTGGCGACTGCCCGTTCGATCATATCACGAACCCATTCAGCGAACAGGAACGCCTTGCTTAGCCTTAGCAATCGCCGGAAATCCGAAAGTGCCCTACGATCAAATCCCTTCGTGTGTGTCACCGACTTGGAGCAATAGGCATAGGCTCCGAGAGCTAATTCCTCAATAGTCTTTCGGTGAGTGGCGAGACAATACAAGTTGTAGTGAGTGCGGTGAAGGAACCAGAGGTGTTCGCCGTAATCTTGTCCGCCACGAGCAACTTGGATACCTTCTGTCCAATGATCCAATTTGAAATCGGTAGTAAGAGGGGTTGTTCTGATTCCAACCGCCCAGCTCTCAATGTCCGCGAAGAGCTGCTGGCGAGCTGCTGCGGCCTTGAGTCGCTTCACCCAACTCCTCCTCAGATATGGCCGAAAAGAGTCGACCGCAATCATGCTTCCGCCAATGTGTTCAAGCTGATTAAGGAACCCTTCTTTAAGCCAGTGGACATTGTCCCTTGCAATCTTGGATATCACAGCGAATCATCGCCCCGTGCCAGGGGGGAGTCAATAATATAAGCAAAGTGGGACAGGCTTGACCAGTCTATTGACCTTTGGCTCAGATTCCGCAACCGCGTCACCACGGTGACAGTGTCCGCAAGAAAACCGCAATTCTTGTCATGGTTGGGTGGGTACTGGATCAATCCCTGGGGCCCGTGACACCATGATAAGCAGGGATCAGAAAACGAATTTTGGTCGACGAGGCGGATGATCGAGCTCGTAACAAAGAGTGGGCGGACGGGTATCGGCGGGTCACGGCGCTGCCGAGAGAAGAAGCGTTTGGCGTTAATCAAGACCGAATAGAATAACTGTTGTTCTGTACCTCGAGTCTCAGTCTATTTCTGATGAGAGGTCTCTGGTTACCTTGAATCCCTCAGAAGAAGGCCGACATGATGTAGAAGCGGTACACGGAGGTAATGAGAATGGCTATTCCATAAAGCGGTAGCCAACCCCGCGCACTGTCCCGATA
>CXWL01014261.1_pt1 | contig 19140 bp, 18 predicted proteins | sample 590931 | NCBI WGS metagenome assembly CXWL01 (sample SAMEA3498368, study PRJEB10139) | groundwater metagenome | biome: water well; material: biofilm material | place: Germany | collected 2015-04-27 | reverse complement strand
CTGATCTTCTTGCGGATCTCGACGATCCTCTCGCTCGCATGGTTGGCGTCGGCGCCCTTGTCGTCGAGCAGCCTGGAGCGGTCGAGCCGCGCCTCACGCTCGGCCTTGGCCAGATCGGCGCGGGCGATGGCGGCGTCGGTTCCATGCTCGTGGATGAAGTCGGCCCATTCGACCAGCGCCTCGACCATCTCGTCCTCGGGCACCACCGCCACATTGATGCCCTTCACGAAGAGGTGGCCACGCTTGTTGCCCGCGGCGATTCCGATGTCGGCCTCGCGAGCCTCGCCCGGACCGTTCACCACACAGCCCATCACCGCCACCTGCAGCGGGATCTTCCTGTCGCCGAACGCCTGCATCGCCCGGTTGGCCACATCGATCACATCGATCTCGGCACGTCCGCAGCTGGGACAAGCGATGAGATCGACGTTCTTGCGCTCGCGCAAGCCGAGCGCTTCGAGGAGCTGGCGGCCGGCGCGGGCCTCCTCCACCGGGTCGGCGGTGAGGCTGTAGCGGATGGTGTCGCCGATGCCTTCGAGCAACAGCGTGGCCATGCCGGCCGTTGCCTTGAGCAGCCCGGTCGGCAGCGGCCCAGCCTCGGTCACACCGAGGTGCAGCGGTGCGTCGGTGACCTCGCTGAGCTGGCGGTAGGCCTCGACCATCAGCGGTACGTTCGACGCCTTGACGCTGATCTTGTACTGGTCGAAGCCGACCTCGTCGAACAGGGCCATCTCATGCTTCGCGCTCTCGACCATGGCCTCCGGTTTGATCCCGCCCCACTTCTCGTACAGAGCCGGGTCGAGCGATCCGCCGTTCACGCCGATGCGGATCGGGATGCCGCGGTCTTTGGCCTCGGTCGCCACCGCCTTGATGTGCTCGGCCTTGCGGATGTTGCCCGGGTTGAGCCGCAGCCCGTGCACACCGGCCTCCATCGCCGCCAACGCCATTCGGTACTGGTGGTGGATGTCGGCGATGACCGGGATCGGAGAGCGTGGCACGATCTGGGCGAGGCCCTCGGCAGCCTCGGCCTCGTTGCAAGTGCAACGGACGATGTCGCAGCCGGCAGCAGCCAGGGCGTAGATCTGCTGCAAGGTCCCCTCGACGTCGGCGGTCTTGGTGATCGTCATCGATTGCACCGTGATCGGCGCGTCGCCACCGACGGCCACTTTGCCGACGTGGATCTGACGGGTGCGGCGGCGTTCGAACCGCGCCGGGGTGCTCACTGGCTCACTCACGCTCCAAGTGTGGCACCGGGTGATGGTTTCGCCCGATCACCCGAGCGGACGCACGATGTCGAGGTAGAGGCCGGCGAGCAGCAAGAACACGAGCAGGCCCATCATCGTGAGCGCCACCGGGATCATCTTGGCGACGTCGGCGCGATACGGCTGCTGGCCCCTGCGGCTGCGGATCCGCTCGTAGGTGGCGATCGCCGCGTGGCCGCCGTCGAAGGGGAGCATCGGGAACAGGTTGAGCAGACCCACGAAGACGTTCACTCCGGCGAGCATGATCAGGATGCCGCCGAGGCCGGTCTCGCCACCGATGAGGTCGCTGTACCTGCTGACGCCGACCACGGTGGTGGGTTGCGTCGACTGATCCGTGTTCGACCCGGACAGGTGGGAGTAGATGTTCACCGGGTTCAGCACCTTCACCACCCCGCCGACGCTGAGCCAGGCCGCCTCGCCGAGATCGGTGACGCTGTGCCTCGCCGCATCGACGATCGACATTCCCTGCCAGTCCTGCTGCGACCCAGATCGCACGCCCATGTAGGCCTTGCCGAGGTTCGGGCCAGGATTGGGGTTGTTCACGAGGTTCACCATGATGGTCTGTTGCACCCCGTCGCGTTCGACCACGAGGGTGACGGTGTCGCCCGGTGTACGGCGCTGGATCTGGCTGACGAACTGATCGGCGCTCTCGATCGGCACGCCCTCGAGCGAGACGATCACGTCGCCGGCCTCCACGCCGGCGATGTCGGCCGGAGCATGCTGTTCCACCTTGCCGATCGCGACCTTCCCGTTCGGTTCGAGCTGCCCCTTCGTGGCGTAAACACCGAACAGCAGTGAAACGGCGATGAGCATGTGCATCAGCGAACCGGCACAGATCACCAGCATCCGCTTCGGGTACGACTGGTTGCGGTAGGCGCGAGGCTCGTCTTCGGGGTCGACCTCGTCGAGGTTGTTCATGCCGATGATCCGGACGAACGCGCCGACCGGATAGGCACGCACCCCGTATTCGGTCTCGCCGCGACGGAAGCTCCACAGCTTGGGACCCATGAACAGGAAGAACTGGGTGGCCTTCATCCCGGTCCAGCGGGCCGTCACGAAGTGACCGACCTCGTGCAGGAAGATGCAGACGAGCAGCAGCACCACGAAGACGAACGACCAGACGCTCGCCACGGCCAGTAGTGCGAGCAACGCAGCGATGATGCCGAGGCCGACGACCGCTCGTGCGCCGCCGGCGGTGTCGTCGACGCCGGGCATGTCGCTCGCTCCGCCGGCCAGGATCTCGTTGCGGAGCTTGACGTAGCTGGTTTCGTTCGGCGGGTGGACAACCTGATCGGGTTTCGAACCACCGTCGAGCGCGGTGCGGGCTTGTTTCACTTACGAACCTCCGAGATAGCTGACATCGCCACTTCACGAGCGCGCCGATCGGCGGCGATGATGTCGTCGACTGTTGCATCGGCACCTGACTCGTGGCGCTGGAGCACGGCGTCGCAAACCTCGCCGATCTGCGGCCACCGCAGCGAGCCGCCGAGGAAGGCATCGACCGCCACCTCATTGGCTGCGCTCAGCCACGCCGGAGCCGTACCGCCGCAGCGTCCCGCGGCGTAGCCAAGGGCCAGACACCGAAACGTGACCGTGTCGGGGGCCTCGAAGTCGAGACGCCCGAGCCTGGCCCAATCGATCCTCCCGAACGGCGTGCGAATTCGGTTCGGGTAGGCGAGCGCGTAACCGATCGGTAGGCGCATGTCGGGCAGGCTGAGCTGGGCCATCGTGCAGCCGTCGGTGAACTCCACCATCGAGTGGATCACGCTCTGCGGATGGACCACCACCTCGATCTGATCGAACGGTGTTCCGAACAGCTCGTGGGCCTCGATCACTTCGAGCCCCTTGTTCATCAACGTCGACGAGTCGATCGTGATCTTGGGGCCCATGGTCCACGTGGGGTGATGCAGGGCGGCCGCGACGTCGACGTCGACCAACGACTCGGCCGTGCGCCCGCGGAACGGGCCACCGCTGGCCGTGAGCACGATGCGGGCCACCTCACTGCGGCAGTCGACCGAAGATCGCAGGCACTGGTGCACCGCGCAGTGCTCGCTGTCGACGGGGACGAGCTCGGCTCCGGGCGTGCACCGGAGTGGTTGAACGACCGGACCGGCCGCGATGAGGCTCTCTTTGTTGGCAAGGGCGAGCCGCTTGCCGGCCCGCAGCGTGGCCACCGTGACCGGCAGGCCGGCGAAGCCCACCACGGCGTTCACCACCACGTCGGCAGCCTCGGCGAGCGTTGCGAGGTCGGGCACCACTTCGGCGAAGGGCAGCGCCGCGACGGCGCGAGCGCGCTGCGCCGGATCGGCGACCGCCACCACCGACGGCCGGAACTCGAGCGCCTGCTCGATGAGGACATCGACCGACGTGGCGACGCCCAGGGCGACCACCTCGAACTGGCCGCGCTCGGCGCGAACCACGTCGAGGGTCTGGGTGCCGATGCTCCCGCTGCTGCCGGCGATGGCAACGCGTACTGCCGTCATGGGCACCAGTGTGTCAGGACGAACGACGGAACGGGCTTCGCCAGGCGGAGGGCGCGCCTACTTCGTGACCCAGGGTTGCAGGATGAACATCAGGTAGTACACGGCTGGCAAGGTGAACAAGAATCCGTCGAAGCGATCGAGAACCCCGCCGTGGCCCTTGACGATGCTGCCGAAGTCCTTGATCTCGAGGTTGCGCTTGAACATGCTCTCGGTGAGATCGCCGAGCGGTGCGGTACAGGCGACGACCAGGCCGAGGATGATGAGATCGCCGGTGCTGTTCCACGTGTCGCTCTTTTCGGCTACACCCACCACGATCATTGCCACCACGGTCATCAAAGCACCACCGATGAAGCCCTCGACGGTCTTGTTGGGGCTGATCCACTGCCGCAGCGGTGTGCGCCCGGCGGCAGATCCGATGAACAGGGCACCGATGTCGTTGGCCACCACGCCGAGGGCCAACAGGAAGAGAGTGTCGGTACCGACGTCGGTGGTGGGGCCGACTGCGTTGAACAGGGTGAGGTTCGAGAGCGACAGGATCAGCGCCGCAAACGCGCCCATCAGCCCGATCCAGGTGACACCCAGGGTCGTGATGGCCATGTTCGGCATCGGGCTCGACTCGAGACCCGACGACGAGATGAACGTGAGACAGCCGGCGGCGAAGGCGACCGCCATCACCAACGGCAACGCCGTCTCGCCGACCCAGTACGCGGCGAGCGGCAGCGCCACACTGGCGACGATTCCGGTCACGGTGGCCGGCCGATAACCCTTTTCGCTGACCTTGTCGAAGAACTCGACCGCGGCGAGGCCGACCACGGCCACGATGATCGCCAGCACGGCAGGCGGGGCGACCAGCAACGCGCCGATGAAGGCGGCCGCGATGATGAGGCCGACGGCAACGGCAGTCGGCATGTCGCGGGGCGACGAGACCGGCGCCGGCGGTCGCGTGTTCGCGGGAGCGCCAGGCCTTGCCGGGCGAGCGCCGCGGGCCGGGTCGACACGGCCCGAGCGGCTGCGGCTCTTCGGCATCGGCCGACCCATCCGGTCGTCGGTGGGATCGGTGCCGATCGTGATCCTGCCCGGCCCCCGCCGGGGGATGCCTTCGGACGGGTCGTCGACCTGGTCGTCGAACGAGATCCCCCCTGAGCGGAAATCGCCGGCGTCGCGTGACGGCAGTTCGAGCTCACCGGTCGGTACTGGATCGTCGCTCCACACCGGGGCGTCGTTGGAGAACGACGACCACACGTCGAGATCGTCGGTGTGCTCCGCAAGACCTTGTTGAGCCGGGCTGAGCGTGGTCGGCATCTCCCCGGTCGGCGGCGCCGTCCAATGCGGCAGAGGGCCGGTGTCGGCCGTGCCGAACGACAGCTCGTCGCTCGGATCGTCGATCTCACGAGTCATGTCATCGAACAGCGGCGGGCCGAAGTCGTCGTCGTCGCCGCCGTGTCGTCCTCGTCGCCAGACGTCATCGCTCATGTACTACCCCCAACGTGTTCGCTGATCGGGTCGTGATCAGACCTCGAGCAGTTCCTGTTCCTTGCGGCCCAACGCCTTGTCGATCAGATCGACCTGGTCGTGAGTGATCTTCTCGAGCTCTTTCTCGGCACGCTCCAGCTGGTCGGCCGAGATCTCGCTGCTCTTCTCGGCCGCTTCGAGGTGCTTGCGCGCGTCGCGACGGATGTTGCGCACGGCGATGCGACCATCCTCGGCCAACGACTTGACGACCTTGACGAACTCCTTGCGGCGCTGCTCGGTGAGCGCCGGGAAGTTGAGCCGGATGACGACGCCGTCGTTGCTCGGGTTCACCCCAAGGTCGCTGTCGCGAATCGCCTTTTCGATCGCCGCGAGCGTTCCGCTGTCGTGGGGCTTCACCACGAGCTGGCGCGCCTCGGGCACCTGGAACCCGGCCAGTTGCTGCAACGACACGTGGCTGCCGTAGTACTCGACGGTGAGCCGCTCGACCAGCGCGGGGGTAGCACGCCCGGTTCGCACCGTCGTGAACTGAGCCTGCACGTGCTCGACTGCTTTTTCCATCTTTTCGATGGCATCGAGAATGGTCGCTTCGGTCACCCGCACAGCGTACCGATGTGTGACCGTGCCCGCGGTCATTCCCCCTGGCTGAGCTGGGCGACGTCGTCGTGACGACGAGCGTGTTGCACGGGAACACCCTTGTGGATGATGGTCCCGACCTTGCGACCGGTGAGGATCGCCTGCAGTGCGCCCGCCGACGACATGTCGAACACCACGATCGGGATCTCGTTGTCGCGGCAGAACGCGATCGCGGTGGCGTCCATCACCTTGAGGTCCTTGGTCATCACGTCGAGGTAGTCGATCTCGTCGTACTTCACCGCATTCGGATCGCGCCGAGGGTCGGCGCTGTAGACGCCGTCGACTCCGGAGTGGGTGCCCTTGAGCAACGCCTCGGCGTCGATCTCGGCAGCTCGCAGCGCGGCCGCCGTGTCGGTGGTGAAGAACGGGTTTCCCGTGCCTGCCGCGAAGATCACGACGCGACCCTTCTCGAGGTGACGCATCGCCCGGCGCCTGATGTACGGCTCGGCGATGCGCGGCATCTCGATCGCGCTGAGCACGCGGGTGCTCTGCCCGTGTCGCTCGAGCGAGTCCTGCAACGCCAAGGCGTTCATGACCGTGCCGAGCATTCCGATGTGGTCGCTCTGCGTGGCGTCCATGCCCGACATCGCGCCCGTGCGGCCGCGCCAGAAGTTGCCACCACCGACCACCACCGTGACGTCGACGCCCATCTCGCGCACGGCGATGATCTCCCTGGCGGTGAGATCGAGGGTGGGTCCGTCGAGCCCCGAGCCCGAATCGCCGGCCAACGCCTCGCCCGACGGCTTGAAGACGATGCGCTTCCAGCGGGGCGAGGGCACCGGTGTCAGCCGATCTCGACCTGTGCGAACCGGACGATGCCGGCCGACCCGATGAACTGGGTGATCGACTTCTTGTCATCCTTCGCATAGGGCTGATCGAGCAGCGCGACGTCCTTGAAGAACCCGTGGATGCGGCCCTCGATGATCTTCGACAGGGCGGCCTCCGGCTTGCCCTCGTTGCGGCTGATCGTCTCGAGCGTCTGACGTTCCTTGTCGAGCACCTCGGCAGGGATGTCGTCGCGGCTCAGGTACTTCGGGCGGGCGAAGCCGATGTGCACGGCGACGTCGTGAGCGAGATCGGCGGTCGCTCCGCTCATCTCGACGAGCACCCCGTTGACGCCCCGGCCACCTTGCAGGTGCAGGTAGCTCTCGACGATGTTGCCGACTGCGGCCTCGATCCGAACCACGTCGCCGAGCTCGATCTTCTCCTTGAGCACTATCCGCAACGTCTCGAGCTGCTCGGTGCGCTCGGCCACGGCCGCCTCGCCCTTGGCGATCACGAGGCGAGCCAAGGTGTCGGCCTCGCTCTTGAACTGATCGCTACCGGCCACGAAGTCGGTCTCGCACTTCAGCTTGACGATCGCACCGACCTCACCCTCGACTATCAGGGCGACGACACCCTGGGAGCTCTCGCGATCGTCGCGCTTGGCGCTGGCTGCGAGACCCTTCTCGCGGAGCCACTGCTTGGCCTGCTCGAGGTCGCCGTTGTTCGCCTCGAGGGCCTTCTTGGCGTCCATCATGCCGGCGCCGGTGACCTGGCGAAGGCCCTGTACGTCTTTTGCGGTGAATGACATGTCGCCCTCGTTCAGCTCTCGTTCTCGGCAGCGACGACCTCGACTGCGGGCTCGACTGCGGGCTCGACTTCGGCCACGACCTCGACCTCGACCTCGACTGCGGGCTCGACTGCGGGCTCGTCGGTATCGGGCTTGCTCGCGGCGAGACGAGCTTCGCGTTCGGCCTGGGCGGCTGCCGCCTCGCGTCGGGCATCTTGTTGCGACACCGCGAACGCAGCTTCATCCTCGGCAGAGCGCTTCGCGACCACCGTCTGCGGGTTGCGCTTGCTGGCGATGAAGCGGCCCTCCTCGATCGCGTCGGCGATGACCCGGCTCATCAGCGCGTTGGCGCGGATGGCGTCGTCGTTGCCAGGGATCGGGAACTGGATGACGTCGGGGTCGACGTTGGTGTCGACCACCGCGATGATCGGAATGCCGAGCTTGTTGGCCTCGGTGACGGCGATGTGCTCTTTCTTGGTGTCGAGGATGAACACCGCGTCGGGACGCTTGTTCATGCCGCGGATGCCACCGAGGTTCTTCTGCAACTTCTCGAGCTCGCGGCCGAGCAGAAGGGCCTCCTTCTTCGGCATCGCCTCGAACTCGCCCGAAACGCGCATGCGCTCGTACTCCTGCATCTTCGCGACCCGCTTGGCGATGGTCTCGAAGTTGGTGAGCATGCCGCCGAGCCAGCGCTCGTTCACATAGGGCATCCCCGACTTCTCGGCGTAGCTGCGCACGGGATCCTGTGCCTGCTTCTTGGTGCCGATGAACATGACCGAGCCGCCTCTCGCGGCGAGGTCGCGGGTGAAGTTGTAAGCAGCTTCGACACGGGTGAGCGTCTGCTCGAGATCGATGATGTAGATGCCGCCGCGCTCACCGAAGATGAACCGCTTCATCTTCGGGTTCCAACGGCGGGTCTGATGCCCGAAGTGGACACCGGCTTCCAGCATCTGTCGCATGGTGACGACGGCCATGATGTGCTCCTTGTCGCGGTTGGCTGCGTGCCAGCCCCAGCACCGTTCGAGGAACGACCGGCGACCGCGAGGCGGGAAGGCACGATGGATTCGGTCGGCCGGGGTGACGGACCGTCCGCAGATGCTATCCGCGGGCCGTCGAGTTCGGACAGACCAGCCGGCCCGGACCGCCCGGCGGCGAGGCGGAGCCGTCGGTGGGGAGCAGCCGCAAGGAGTACCTGCGGCGGCCGAACATCGAGGTGGGGTCGACCGGGCGGTCGCCGTGCCGGAGCCCGAAGTAGAACGCGTCGGTCGTCGCACCGATGCGCTGGCCCGCTACCACCGACGCTCCCCGGCTGACAGCCACCGCGCCCAATCGTCCGTAGGTGGCGCGTCGGCCGTCGGCGTGCTCGACCACCACGTACACGGTGCCGGCCACGGTACCCACGAAGGTGACGCGGCCCGCCGCGACAGCCGCCACCGGTTGGCCTGGCTCGGGCGCGAACTCGATGCCGCGATTGCCGGGGCAGTAGGTGCAGGCAGGCAGCCGGAACGGATCGGTGATCGGCGCGGTGACGGGTGGGTCCCAACACGGCGCGAGTGAGGCGAGTACAGCAACCAGCATCGTGAGCATGATCGACCTCGATGTCTCCCCGAAGGGGTCGGGCCAGTAACTGGGCATGCCGCCGATCCGGAAGGACGCAACGGTGCTCCGGCCGGAACCGGAGGTCGTGCCGAGAGGCCGGTGCTACCGGCGATGGGGCGCGACGAGCGACGCGTCAGGGGATGCCGGAGGCGGCGAGCCTGGCACGGAGGTGCAGGACCGCCTTGGTGTGGATCTGCGACACGCGGCTCTCGGTGACGCCGAGCACGGAACCGATCTCGGCCAGCGTGAGGCCCTCGTCGTAGTACAGCGACATGACGAGCTTCTCGCGCTCGGGCAGCCGGCGCACCTCCTGGCGGACCAGCCGCCTGACCTCGCTCTCCTCGACCACCGCTGACGGCGAGTCGGGCGTCTCCCCGGCGAGCGAACGAGGCTCGGCCCCGGCGACGAGGGCGCGGTCGAGCGGGCCGACGGTGGTGGACGCGATGGCCACGAGCCACTTCTGGAACTCGGTGCCACTGATCTTGAGGTGACCGGCGATCTCGTCGTCGGTGGGGGCCCGCCCGAATCGTGCCTCGAGCTCACTGAACGCCGATTCGACCTCGCGAGCGCGGCTGCGAACCGATCGCGGAACCCAGTCGAGGGATCGAAGGCCGTCGAACACGGCACCGCGGATGCGCGGGACCGCGAAGGTCTCGAACTTGACACCTCGCTCGGGGTCGAAGCGTTCGACGGCATCGATGAGGCCGAACACACCTGCACTGACGAGGTCGCCGGGATCGACGCTGCTCGGTAAGCCGGCGCCGACGCGACCGGCAACGAACTTCACCAACGGCGAGTAGTGCTCGATGATGCGGTCGCGGGCGACGGAGTCGCGCGACGCGAACCAGCTCTCCCACCAGTGGGAAATGTCGACGATTGCACTCATGCGCGTGGATGGGCCTCCGCATAGACAGCACGTAGCCGTTCGTTGCTCACGTGTGTGTATCGCTGCGTCGTGGCGACGTCGGCATGCCCAAGTAGCTCCTGCACCACTCGCAAGTCTGCCCCGCCGTCGAGCAAATGCGTCGCGAAACTGTGACGCAACGCATGTGGGTGGGTGGCCGTGGTGGATCGGCGGTCGATGATCCGGCGGACGTCGCGCGGTGCCAACCGGCGGCCACGCTCGTTGCCGAACAACGCCTGTCCCGATTCGTGGGCCACCACATCGGCACGCATCTCGATCCAGGATCGAAGCGCATCGCAGGCGACGTCGCCGATCGGCACCTTGCGCTGCTTCGAACCCTTGCCCCAAGCCACCAAGCTGCGATGGCGGAGGTCGACGTCGGCGACGTCGAGCCCGCACAGCTCGCTCACGCGGAGCCCACAGCCGTAGAGCACCTCGAGCACCGCATCGTCGCGGCGGCGACGCCACTCGGGCTCGGAGTCGGCCGGCGCGGTGTCGAGCATCGAGGACAGCTCGTGCGCCGTGAGCACCCGCGGCAGGCGGCTGTCGCCTGCCGGCGCGCGCAACGACGATGTGGGGTCGGCGGCGATCACCCCCGAGCGGTGCAGCCAGCGGAAGTACTTCCTCAGCGCCGCCACCTTGCGGGCGATGGAGCGCTTGGCGAAACGGCGCGTGGTGAGGTACGCGACGTAACGGCGAAGGAGACGGCGATCGACCGACTCCGGCCCCGAGGCTCCCCCTCGTTCGGCCCACGAAGCGAAGTCGCCGACGTCGCCGCGATATGCGGCGACCGTGTTGGACGACGAGGCCGTGAGGGAGGTGGTGAAGCCGTCGATGCGCCAGGAAGGCGACGCGTCTTCGATCGAGACCCGCCCGTCGGCCCCAGCTAGTGGGGATGTCACACGGGAGACAGTATTCGCTCGACCTCATGCCGGAGGTGACCCCACGGCCTCGAACCACCCGTCGGCCTGCGCCAGCCAGCCGTCGCGCTCGAGCCGGGCGAGCGACATGGCGACCTCGAGCAGCGGGAGCCGGCAACGCCGGGCGAGCTCGCCGATCGTGCACGGCAGCTCGGCGCAGGCCTCGTACACCACCCGGTCGTCGCCGTTCGGATGCGGCCGCTGGTCGCACAACATTGCCGTTGACCTGGTGTGATCGAGTTGCAATGCGATGAGGATGTCTTGAACATCGATGGCCGGGGCGGCGCCGTCGCGTAGCAGGCCGTTGGCCCCCGACGCAGCCCGACTGGCGACGTGGCCGGGCACGGCCATGACAGGTACGCCCCGCTCGGCCGCGGCGTTGGCGGTGATGAGCGAACCGCCGCGCTCACGCGATTCGATCACCACCACCACCTCGGAGAACGCGGCGATGAGCCGATTGCGCAACGGGAACTGGTAGGCGGCGGGCGCGGCCCCCGGTGGATACTCGCTGAGCAACAGGCCGCCCTCGCCGACCTGGGCCCACAGCGTGTTGTGCTCGCCCGGATACACCACGTCGAGGCCGGATGCGACGACGGCGATGGGCCGGCCCGGAAGTTCGGCCAGGAGCTGGCCCTCGAGCACGCCGCGATGAGCGTGGCCATCGACCCCACGGGCGAGGCCCGACACCACGTGCACGCCGGCAGCGGCTAGCTCACGACCGAACGTGCGGGCCACGTAGCGACCGGCCGCGGTGGCGTTGCGCGTGCCCACCAGTGCAACGCGACGCCCGTGGAGCAGCTGGCGATCACCCTTGGAGAACAGAACCGGCGAAGGCAGCGGATCGAGCTCGCACGCGCCCGGGTGCGATGCATCGCCGAGGACGCTGACCTCGAGGCCGAGCGCGAGGCACCGCTCCCACACACGATCCGGCGGACGCTGAAGGGCCGATGCCCGCCAGGCGTCGCGCAGCGTGCCGTCGTGGTCGACGACTCGCCGGATCAGGCTGCCCGGAGGTGCCGCCTCGCGTCCGGCGGCGATGGCGAAGGCTTGTTCGGGTGGATGGTGGCGCAGCAGGGCCAACAGGCGATGCACCGACATGCGATCGAAACCGGCCAGCGCGGCGGCGAACGCCTGCGGGGGCGGCGGAGCGCTCATGCGGCATCTCGCCGGGCCGATGCCCGCAAGCGAACACGCAACTGCAGTGCCAACGCCACGTGACGTTCCGCTACCACGTCGCCGCCAACGTGTTCTTCGTCGTGGCCCTCGTCGTCGAGATCGGCGATGGTGCGGGCGACGCGACGGATGCGGTGGAGACCTCGGCCGGTGAGTCGTCCGAGCTCGAGCTCGCTTCGCAGCATGGCCGTGCCCGCTTGGTCGACGACGGCGTACGTGTCGAGCAGATCGGGTCGAAGCGCCGCGTTGAGCAAGCCTGATCTGGCGAGCGCCCGCTCGCGAGCGCGCAACACTCGGCTGCGAACAACTGCGGTCGGTTCGCCGCGCTCGACGCTGATGAGGTCGTCGACCGAGGTGCGATCGACGCCGACGCGCAGATCGAACCGATCGAGCAACGGTCCGGACAACCGACGCAGGTACCGCATTCGCGCCACCTCGTCGCACTCGCAGGCACCTGGCGAGCCGCCACCGCACGGGCAGGGGTTGGTGGCCGCGGCCAGGAGGAAACGGGCCGGTAGCGTGGCGCTGCAGTTGGCACGGGCCACATGGATGACCCCCGACTCGAGCGGTTGGCGCAATGCGTCGAGCACGACGGGAGAGAACTCACCCATTTCGTCCAAGAACAGGACACCACCATGGGCCAGGCTGATCAGGCCGGGGCGCAACTGCTGCGAGCCGCCCCCGATGAGGGCCACCATCGAGCTGGAGTGATGCGGTGCCTCGAACGGGGGCACGCTGACCACGGCAGACCGACTGCGACGGACGCCGGCTGCCGAGTGCACCATGGTGGCTTCGAGCGCCGTTGCCTGATCGAGCGGCGGCAGCAGCCCGATGATCCGTTGCGCGAGCATGGTCTTGCCGCTACCCGGAGGGCCGACGAGCAGGAAGTGATGCCCTCCTGCGGCAGCGATCTCGAGCCCCAACCGGGCATGCGCCTGGCCCCGGACGTCGGCGAGATCGGGCGGCGACGGATCATTTTCGGACACGGGTTGGACGGGTGGATCGGGCCAACTCCCGCCAGTGAGTGCATGAACCACCTCGCGAAGCGACGACGCGCACCGCACCTCGCCCGGCGACACGGTCCGGGCCTCGTGCCACGAACCGGCCGGCACCACCGCGATCTGATCGGCCCGGCAGGCCACCATCGGAGCGACACCCGGCAAGGCACGCAGGCTGCCATCGAGGCCGATCTCGCCGACGAACACAAGCCCACCCAGCCCCTGCGCAGGAACTGCCTCGTTGGCAACCAGCACGCCCACTGCGATGGCGAGATCGAGGCCGGCACCAGCCTTGCGGAGGCCCGAGGGAGCGAGGTTGACGGTGATCCGCTTCGACGGCCACTCGAGCTCGCTCGACAACAACGCCGAGCGGACGCGATCGCGCGCCTCGCGACAGGCGACGTCGGGTAGGCCGACCATCTGGAACCCGGGTAGACCTGGACCGACGTGGACTTCGACATCGACCGGGTGCCCGGTGATGCCGACAACCGTGGCCGACGAGATCGTGGCGATCATTGGCGAACCTCCCAGGCAGGTACGAGGCGACACCTCGTGACGAACAGGGAAGGGACGGCTGGCGGCCCCGACGACGCTGTGGCGGACCATATCGGCCGCGGCGAACAAAGCAACCTGCGCGTGAAATCGAGGGTGGAGCTGGGAGACTGGGCAGATGGCGATCGCTCGACTCGGACGCACCGGCGCGGGTGCCATCGCCTTCTCGACCGCCGCCTCGTTCGCCGTCGCCTCTCTCTCCGTCAGCGGTTGCAGCCGAACTCAACCCGTCACACTCGACGGCTATTGCGGCGTGGTGCAGCAGAACATCGCCGCGATCAACACTCCCGCGATCGTGACGCAAGCGGACATCACCGCCGCCCTCGAGCTCTACCGGTCGATATCCGAGCAGGCACCTCTGGCGGTCGCGCCCGAGTGGCGGACGATGGTGGCGAGCCTGCAGACTGCTGCCACCGTGGTGCCAGGCGATCCGGCCTCGGTGGCCGCCGCGAACGACGCGGCGCTGTCGGGGCAGCCGGCCTACACCCGCATCCAGCAGTACACGAAGGCGAACTGCGGCACCGACATCGGGTCGCCGCCACCGCCGACCAACCCGGCCACGCCCATCCCAGCGCCCTCGACCACCGGTTGATCTCGGTCGCCGCAGTGCGCTCGCGCGCCGCGCCGCTCAGCATGCACGGCCAGGCGCGGAGATCTCAGCGGATCTCACCGCGCTTCAAGATGACCTTATCGACGAGGCCGTAGGTGACGGCCTGTTCGGCGGTGAACCAGCGATCGCGCTCGGCGTCGGCCTGGATGGTCTCGACTGCCTGACCGGTGTGATGTGCGGTGAGCTCGGCCATCCGCCTCTTGGTGTACACCAGCTGCTCGGCCTGGATGGCGATGTCGGCCGCCTGGCCGCGCAGGCCGGCGAGCGGCTGGTGCATCATCACGCGGGCGTTCGGCAGCGTGAACCGCTTGCCGGCCGCACCTGCCGTGAGCAGGAACTGACCCATGCTGGCGGCCATGCCCATGCACACCGTGGCGACATCGCAGCTGACGAACTGCATCGTGTCGTAGATGGCCATGCCGGCGTACACCGACCCGCCGGGACTGTTGATGTACAGCCAGATGTCGGCCGTCGCGTCCTCACCCTCGAGGTACAGCAGTTGCGCGCACAGCGAGTTGGCGATCTCGTCGGTCACATCGGTGCCGAGCATGATCACACGGTTCTTGAGCAACCGGTTGAAGACGTCGTTGCGGGGATCGAAACCGCTCTCGAGAGCGTGAGGCGTGGCATCGGACATGGCGCTCACGCTACCGTCGCACGAACACCGACCGATGGACGTGCGTTCTGTGACCGACAGCTCCTTCTCACCAAACGCCGACGAGCTCATCGCCCACAACGCGAGCTACGTCGAGCAGTTCGCCGATGGTGGCCTGTCGTTGCGACCGCGGCGCAAGCTGGCGATCGTGGCATGCATGGACAGCCGCATGGACATCTTCCAGATGCTCGGTCTCGCCCATGGCGACGCGCACATCATCCGCAATGCCGGCGGCGTGGTGACCGACGATGTGGTGCGATCGTTGGTGGTGTCACAGCGGTTCCTCGGTACCCGCGAGATCATCCTCGTCCACCACACCAACTGCGGCCTGCAGTCGGTGCTGGAGGACGAGTTCAAGGCCGAGATCGAGGCCGAGACGGGGATTCGCCCGTGGTGGGCGCTCGAGTCGTTCGCCGATCCGTTCGCCAACGTCGCCCAGAGCATGAAGCGGCTGCACCTCAGCCCCTTCATCGCCCACAAGGACCATATGAGCGGGTTCGTGTACGACGTGGCGACGGGTGTGCTGCACCCCGTCGGCTAGCGGCCGGCTAGCGGCCGGCTAGCGGCGCACGCCGCTGAACACCATGGCCACACGTTCGTCGGCGCCGATCTCGTCGCGCATGACCAGCAGTCCGGCCAGGCCTGCAGTACCTGTGGGCGAAGCGTCGATGCCCGTGGTGCGACGACCGAGCTCGTTGGCTTCCAACACCCGCGCTTCGGCGACGACGATCGGTGCGCCACCGTGGTTCATCGCCCGAACGACCGCAAGCCAGTCGTAGGTCTCGTCGTCGAGGATGCCGTCGGCGGCCGATTCGCCGACGTGCTCCCACGGCCACATGCACTCGCTCCAGTGCGCTGCGGCGGCGCGAGGACCACCCAGCCGTTGGACTGCGCTCCACGCACGCGCGAGTGGAGCGCAGCTCTCGGTCTGAACTGCGTGCAGCATCGGGCTGACACCGCCCATGCCGAAACCGCCGGCGACGCACGCGGCAAGCGCTCCCCCACCCACCTGCACGAAGAGCCGATCGAACGGCAGGCCCTCGATCTTCTCTTGCACCTGGCGGGCCATCTCCCATCCGATGGTGCGACCTCCGTCGAGGCACAGGGCGTTCTCCGGGCCCTGCACCGTGAACGGGATCGCCCCGGATGCGACAGCTTCCCGAAACCGGTGGATGCAGGGATCGCCGGGCGGATCGTTGGGGCGACGCGGGCACTCGACCACGTGGGCCGACAGCTCGCGCAACCTCGTCAGCACAGCCGGGTCCGCGGCCGTCGGCACGAAGACGCGGATCGGCCAGCCGACGGCGGCGGCCAGTGTTGCCGCAGCGAGCGCGGCGTTGCCGCACGAGGCGATGGCGAGCGCAGGCCGATCGGCCTCGCTGCCCCACGGGGCACGCCCCGCGGTCTCGGTGGTGACGAGATGCAGAAGGATCGTGAACAGGTGCCTGGCCTTGTGGCTGCCGGCGACGTTGTGGGTCTCGTCCTTCACCCACACGCCGCCATCGGTACCGAACCCGAGTGCGTCGGACAGGCCATCGGCCCGGCCGAACGGCGTGGTGGCGAACCCGGTGCCGGCGACGGCGGCGATGCGGCCGTCGAGGTCCATCACCACCGCCTCGCGGGCGGCGTCGGTGAGGCCGAGCGAAGCGGCGTAGGTGTCCCACGCGAGGTACCGACGAAACGCGAGGAACGGGTTGCGGTTGCCGTTCGAACGCAGCGGGGTGACCGCTTGCACGAGCTCGAGCGCATGGTGGCGGTCGGCATCCGAGGCCTTGGGGCAACGCCACGCGAGTGGTTGGGTGGCGTCGACGGTCGCACCGCAGACCGAACACCGCCACCCCGCGGCAAGCGGTCGATCGATCATCCTGCAGCCACACGGGCGTTGAAGTCGGTGATCATCTCGTCCCACACCGGCAGGTAGCGACGCAGTCCACGCCAGAAGTCCTGCTCGCGCCGGGCCTCGAACAGCTCGAAGGGGGTGCCTTGCTGCTCGACCCACGTGTAGTAGCCGAGGTTGAAGATGCGGCTCCGGTCCCGCTCGGTGCAGTCGATCATGTCTGCGGTGTCGATGTGGCCGAGGTGCTCGCCCCACACCTCGGCAGCATCGGCGTCGGTGAAGTTGCCGGCGAACTCGATCGCCACGGTCTTGGCTCGCTCGCTCGGGTAGAGCGCAGCGCCGTCGGTGGCGATGGTGACGATGGCGTCATCGGCGCCGAGGCCGAGCAGCTTCGCCGTCTTGATGGCCGCCAGCGTGTTGCAGATGGACGAGAACCCGAAGTGTGCGAGCGCGTCGATGAGCGCCGCCGAGATGCCCTTTCGGTCGGCCATGTAGGCGCGACCGGTAGGGGTGTTGAACAGCACGTCGAGCTGATCGGTGGCCCGATCGCTGACGGCGACGACGACATCGGTGTTGGTGACGTTGTGGATGAGCGGGATGTGCTTGTCGCCGATGCCTTGGATGTTGTGCTCGCCGAACCCGTTCTCGAGCATCGTCGGGCACTCCAACGCCTCCACAGCTACGATCTTCGTGCCGTACTCTTCTTTCAGCCGGTCGCCGGCGGCGATCGTGCCGGCCGAACCGGTCGCGCTGGTGAACGCGGCGAGGCGCAGGTCGCGGCCACTCGTGGCCCGCACGTGCTCGAACACGTGGCCGAGCGCTCGACCGGTGACCTGGTAGTGGCCGAGGTGGTTGCCGAACTCGCAGAACTGGTTGAGCACGAAGTTGCCACGATCCTTGGCCAGCTCGTTGCAGGCGTCGTAGATCTCCTTGACGTTGCTCTCGGTGCCGACCGTCCTGATGACGTCGTCGACCGGGTTCGCGCACCACTGATCGAGCCAATCGAAGCGTTCCTGGCTCATGCCGGCGGGCAAGATGGCGACACCGCGACTGGCCATGATGCGGCTGATGGCGATGCCGCCGCGGGCGTAGTTGCCAGTGCTCGGCCAGATCGCCCGGTGGCGGGTGGGATCGAACTGCCCACTCACCACACGCGGCGCGAGGCAGCTGTAGGCCGCGAGCACCTTGTGTGCGGTGATCATCGGGAAGCGGTCGCCGAACACCACGATGATCGGGCTGTCGACGCCCGTCAGCTCCTTGGTGAGCACCACGTGATCGGGCACGTCGACGCGGTCGCCGGCGAGGTCGTTGTACCAATGAACGCGCCAGAGGTTGGCGGCGTGGGGTGCGTTCTTGTCGACGCCCGCCGTGTGCCCGCGATCGAAGCTGGTCGGATCGGCGAGCTGGGCGAAGGTGGGCAATGAGATGCGCTGCTCGCGGAACCTGGTGACGCTGTTGGCGAGCGACGTTTCGTCGACCACGGTGTCGGCGAGGCCGAACTGGTTGATCAGGGCATCCCGAAACGGGCTATCACGGAGTGGGTCGGTCGCGATCGTCACGCTTTACATTCTGTCAAAGGCAACCACCTGGAACCATGTTGGTTCATTAGCGAAGATCTCACTTGCGTAATCGGTAGGCTCTGCGCATGAGCGACATGACCGACGCCAAACGACGTCTGGTCGAGCGCCTCAAGCGCGTCGATTCCGCCACCGCCGGCGAGCTCGCTGCGGCGTTCGACCTCACCGACACCGCTGTGCGCCAGCATCTGGAGTCGCTTCAGGAACTGGGCCTCGTGCGCCGACTCGAAGGCAGCGCCAACGGGCGCGGTCGCCCGGCGGCGAGGTGGCAGCTCACCGCGGAGTCGTGGTCGATGTTCCCCGACCGTCACGGAGACCTCACAGTTGACCTGCTCGATTCGATCCGGACCGAGCTCGGCGACGCGGCGCTAGACCGCCTGATCGAAAGTCGCTCGCTCCGTCAGGCCGAGCAGTACCGCACCCTCGTGGGATCGGGCAGCGTGGCGGTGCGCGTGCGCCGCCTCGCCGATCAACGAACCATCGAGGGCTACCTGGCCGAGGTGATCCGTGACGGCGACGACGTGTTGCTCATCGAGCACCATTGCCCCATCTGCAGCGCGGCAAGCTCTTGCCAGAGCCTGTGCCGCGCCGAGATGGAGGTGTTCCGCACCGCGCTCGGCGCCGACATCTCCGTGACCCGCGAGCAACACGTGCTGAGCGGCGACCAACGCTGCGCCTACCGCATCACCGCGGCCTAGCTCTCGCCCGTCAGGAGACCCGAGGGTTTCGAGCGCGACAGGGTGCGGCAGAACCCTCGGGCATCCTTCCTGCACTCGGGCGGGGGCCGGGTCGGGCGGGGGTTGGGGACTCGGGCGGGGGCTTGGCTGCGGGAGGTAGCGTGCGCCAATGGCTGACTTCCTCCTCGGCGGACAGATCGACGCGACCAAGCACGAGCGCACGGGCACGGGCACAATC
>CXWL01024582.1_pt1 | contig 19147 bp, 12 predicted proteins | sample 590931 | NCBI WGS metagenome assembly CXWL01 (sample SAMEA3498368, study PRJEB10139) | groundwater metagenome | biome: water well; material: biofilm material | place: Germany | collected 2015-04-27 | reverse complement strand
CGTATACAGCGCCTTGCGGCTTCGCACGCTGCTGTGTTTTTGGTAAACAGTCGCTACCCCCTGTTTTGTGCCACCCTCTCGCGCTCAGAGAGTAAATCTCATCACGCTAATAGGGTCCTCCTTCTCCCGAAGTTACGGAGGTATTTTGCCGAGTTCCTTAACCATAGTTCTCCCGATCGCCTTGGTATTCTCTACCCGCCCACCTGTGTCGGTTTGGGGTACGGGCACCGTGCTAACTCGCTGTTGGGCTTTTCTTGACAGCATGGGATCAGTGACTTCGACAAATCGTCTCGGCATCACGTCTCAGAGTTCATGGCCCCAACTCTCATCGGGGCCCTCCTACACGCTTACCCGGGGTCTACCATCGCCCCGGTTCACCTACCCTCCTGCGTCCCCCTCCAGCTACCCGCCAGCCGCTCGATGGGATCGACCGAAGTCAGCCCCCATGTCGCAACTCTTGGGCTTGGCGCGAACACGGTGGTACTGGAATATCAACCAGTTGTGCATCGACTACGCCTTTCGGCCTCGCCTTAGCTCCCGACTCACCCTGGGAGGATTAGCCTTCCCCAGGAACCCTTGGGCTTTCGGCGGAGGGGTTTCTCACCCCTCTCTCGCTACTCATGCCTGCATTCTCACTCGATGGCGCTCCACGCCGGGTCATCCCGCCGCTTCGCAGCACCATCGACGCTCCTCTACCACTCCTCCATACGGAGAAGTCCATATCTTCGGCTCAGGACTTGAGCCCCGTTAAATTGTCCGCGCAGGACCACTCGACCAGTGAGCTATTACGCACTCTTTTAAGGATGGCTGCTTCTAAGCCAACCTCCTGGCTGTCTAAGCAGTCCCACATCGTTTTCCACTTAGTCCTGAATTAGGGGCCTTAGATGATGATCTGGGCTGTTTCCCTTTCGACCAACGAAGCTCATCCCCCGTGGTCTCACTGCCATGCTCTGGAGTCTCGGCATTCGGAGTTTGGCTGGGTTCGGTAAGCTTGTAGGCCCCCTAGCCCATCCAGTGCTCTACCTCCGAGACTGAACGCATGACGCTGCACCTAAATGCATTTCGAGGAGAACCAGCTATCACCAAGTTTGTTTGGCCTTTCACCCCTATCCACAGCTCATCACCGCCATTTTCAACTGACGTGTGTTCGGTCCTCCACGGGGTCTTACCCCCGCTTCAACCTGGCCATGGATAGATCACTTGGCTTCGGGTCTACAGCATGCGACTCAGACGCCCTATTCAGACTCGCTTTCGCTTCGGCTCCCCATCACTGGTTAACCTTGCCACATACCGTAACTCGCAGGCTCATTCTTCAAAAGGCACGCCATCGTGGCCACCTTGCGGTGACGACACTCTGACTGTTTGTAAACCAACGGTTTCAGGTACTATTTCACTCCCCTCCCGGGGTGCTTTTCACCTTTCCCTCACGGTACTAGTTCACTATCGGTCGCCAAGGAATACTTAGACTTACGGGGTGGTCCCCGCAGATTCACGCCAGTTTTCTCGGTCCCGGCGTTACTTGGGATGACAAGCGGAGATCGCATACGTTTCGTGTACGGGGCTGTTACCCACTGCGGCCGGCCTTTCCAGAGCCGTTCCACTACGTAGCAATTTTGTAACTCCGTGATCCATCAGGTGCTGGATCTCTTGGTCCCACAACCCCGCGTCAGCAACGCCACCAGGCTTGACACTGACACGGTTTAGTCTGTTCCCATTTCGCTCGCCGCTACTCAGGGAGTCGCGGTTGCTTTCCTTTCCTCGGGGTACTGAGATGTTTCAATTCCCCCGGTTCCCTCCTCCGGCCCTATGTATTCAGACCGGGGTAACACTCCATGACGAGTGCTGGGTTGCCCCATTCGGACATCTGCGGATCGAGGCCTAGTAGACGGCTCCCCGCAGCTTTTCGCAGTCACTCACGTCCTTCATCGGTTCTTGGCGCCAAGGCATCCACCGTTGGCTCTTTGTAGCTTGGAAGAAATATTAGATGCTCGTGCTTGCTCTGCAGTTCTCAAAGGGCGGCGCACAGCGTTGGCACTCGCAAAACACACGAGCATCGGATCACGCTGCGGCAGTGGGGCGGGAGCCCGTGGGGGCTCGACCGACCATGCCTGGCGCTGAGGGAGACTCCCTCAAAACAGAAGAGAAGATAAAGTTCGGTCTCGGCTTCATGATGGAGGCGAACCTACGACATCTTGAAATCTCGACAGAACCCACCAGTGCACCAACTGGGAGTGTCTCGAGCGGGCGGAACGAATGTCCACCAACGTTCGAGCACTGACTCCTTAGAAAGGAGGTGATCCAGCCGCACCTTCCGGTACGGCTACCTTGTTACGACTTCACCCCAATCACCGACCCCACCTTCGACGGCTCCTTCCTTGCGGTTAGGCCACCGGCTTCGGGTGTTGCCGACTTTCGTGGTGTGACGGGCGGTGTGTACAAGGCCCGGGAACGTATTCACCCCGGCGTGCTGATCCGGGATTACTAGCAACTCCAGCTTCATGCAGGCGAGTTGCAGCCTACAATCCGAACTGAGACCGGCTTTGTGGGATTCGCTTACTCTCGCGAGTTTGCAGCCCTTTGTACCGGCCATTGTAGCGTGTTTGCAGCCCTGGACATAAGGGGCATGATGACTTGACGTCGTCCCCACCTTCCTCCGAGTTGACCCCGGCAGTCTCCTACGAGTCCCCGGCATTACCCGCTGGCAACATAGAATAAGGGTTGCGCTCGTTGCGGGACTTAACCCAACATCTCACGACACGAGCTGACGACAGCCATGCACCACCTGTGTACGACCCCGAAGGACACCGTATCTCTACGGCTTTTCCGTACATGTCAAGCCCAGGTAAGGTTCTTCGCGTTGCATCGAATTAAGCAACACGCTCCGCTGCTTGTGCGGGCCCCCGTCAATTCCTTTGAGTTTTAGTCTTGCGACCGTACTCCCCAGGCGGGGCACTTAATGCGTTAGCGACGGCGCGGATTCCGTTGGTTGGAACCCACACCTAGTGCCCAACGTTTACGGCGTGGACTACCAGGGTATCTAATCCTGTTTGCTACCCACGCTTTCGCTCCTCAGCGTCAGTTTCGGCCCAGAGTGGCGCCTTCGCCACCGGTGTTCCTCCTAATATCTGCGCATTTCACCGCTACACTAGGAATTCCCCACTCCCCTACCGAACTCTAGTCACAACAGTATCGAGTGCACGCTTTGGGTTAAGCCCAAAGTTTTCACATCCGACTTATCGAACCGCCTACGAGCTCTTTACGCCCAATAAATCCGGACAACGCTTGGTGCCTACGTGTCACCGCGGCTGCTGGCACGTAGTTGGCCGCACCTTCTTCTGAAAGTACCGTCAGTTTCGTTCCTTCTGAAAGCGGTTTACAACCCGAAGGCCTTCTTCCCGCACGCGGCGTTGCTGCGTCAGGCTTTCGCCCATTGCGCAAGATTCCCCACTGCTGCCTCCCGTAGGAGTCTGGGCCGTGTCTCAGTCCCAGTGTGGCTGATCATCCTCTCAGACCAGCTACCCGTCGATGCCTTGGTAGGCCGTTACCCCACCAACAAGCTGATAGGCCGCGAGACCCTCCTGATCCAGTAACCCTTTCGTCAGCGCGCCATGCGACGCTCCGACGGCATCCGGTATTAGCAGTTGTTTCCGACTGTTATCCCAGAGACCAGGATAGGTTTCTCACGTGTTACTCACCCGTTCGCCACTATCTCTTCCTCAGTATTGCTACTGAATGGAGACCGTTCGACTTGCATGTGTTAAGCACGCCGCCAGCGTTCGTCCTGAGCCAGGATCAAACTCTCCAACAAAAACCTGTCTGGGATAAACCCAGACCGTTCAATTGAGAGCTGCGACATCCAACGGGGGAATACCCGAAGTTTGGTGACGCCGCAGTCTGGCATTACCTGCCACCGAGTAGGACTCGGTGGACTTGTGAATTGACGGACAGCTCCATCGACCGATCTTGCGATCGAACGACGTGCTGACCGCACTGGCGTTCTATCTTCTCTTCTGTTTTCAAGGAGCCGAGGCTCACGGCACGCATCCACCGGAGTGGTCGTTGGTGCCCGTTCTCCTGCGCTTTCGGCGCTCGGAGGCGAGTAGCTACGCTATCGGCCTGGTCAGGGGGCGTCAACCTGCCATCGAGGTTTTTCCTATGGCGAAATCTCGCTTGCCCTTCCGGAGCAGCAGAAAACCGCCCTTGAGCAGGTCGGACGAGTCGAGCAGCCCGTCTCCACCGAGCACTCGATTTCCGGCTCGAATTGCGCCTTGGCTGAGCAGGCGGCCTACTTCGCTCGTTGAGGTCGAAATGCCGGCGGCGATGAGCAACTCGTGCACCCGAGTGCCGGACAGCTCCGTCGGGATGTCGACGCAAGGCACCTCTGCCGCGACCACGGCCAGCGCGGCAGCCGATGCCGTGCTTGGATCACCACCGAACAGCAGGCTCGCGGCCTGTTCGACGGCGGCGGCTGCTGCTTGCCCGTGCACCATCGCCGTCATCTCCTGGGCGAGGGCGCGCTGGGCCACGCGGCGCTGCGGCGCCGATGCATGCTCGTCGAGGATCGCGTCGAGCTCGGCCACCGAACCCATCGACAGCATCTTGAGATACACATCGATGAGCTGATCATCGGTCTGCATCCAGAACTGCCGGAACTGATAGGGAGAGGTCCGCGCCGGATCGAGCCAAACGGCGCCACCCACCGACTTGCCGAACTTCTCACCATCGGCTTTGGTCATCAACGGATGGGTGATCGCGAATGCCTGCTTGCCGAGTCGGCGCCGGACGAGCTCGACACCGGCCACGATGTTGCCCCACTGATCGGAGGCGCCGCCTTGCAGCTCGACGTCGTGGTGCTCGTACAGATGCCGGAAGTCGTTGGCCTGCAACAGCATGTAGCTGAACTCGGTGTAAGAGATGCCGGCTTCGCTGGCGAGACGGGACCGCACCGAGTCCTTGGCGATCATCTGGTTGACCGTGAAGTGCTTGCCCACGTCGCGCAGGAACTCGAGCATCGACAGCGGCGCCGTCCAGTCGGCGTTGTTCACGAGAGTGGCCCGGAACGGCCCCGGCTCGAAGTCGAGCAACCTCGACAGCTGCGTCTTGATCAACTCGACGTTGTGCCGCAGCGTGTCCTCGTCGAGCAGGTTGCGCTCCTCGCTGCGTCCACCGGGATCGCCGATCATGCCGGTCGCCCCACCCGCCAACGCCACCGGACGGTGACCGGCGAGCTGGAACCGGCGCATGAACAGCTGTCCGACGAGATGACCGGCATGGAGCGAATCGGCGGTGGGGTCGAAGCCGATGTACATGCCGACCGGACCCGACCGCAGCCGCGCCGCGAGCGCGGCGTGGTCGGTGGTGTTGTGGACGAGGCCACGGGCGACGAGATCGGCGAGCAGATCCATCCGCCCATGTTGCCAGGTGAAGCCGCCGATTCCTGCCGCAGATTCCGGCCGTCGTCGATCGCCGTGGCGATTAGGGTCACCTCGTGCCAGAACAGCAGTTCACCGTCATCCAGGCGATCGAGCACCAAGCGACGGCGTGCGCCCGGGTTGGCTCAGCTCTCTACGCATCGCTGCTGACCGGGCTCGCGGCCGACTACCTGAGCGGCGGCGTCACCGCCGAGCTCTTGGAGGGGGTGAGCGATCAGCCGCTCCACGATGCCATCCCGTTGCGCTACCTCGCCACCGCCCACCGCCTGGCGCTCACCGGTGACGCTCCCGAGCTGGTCCCGCACTACCCGTCGTGCGGCGGGCAGTGGGCCGGCGCCGACATCACCGACGCGTTCTTGTCGGTGGTGGCTCATCACCGGCGCGAGTTCCTGCAGGGCATGTTGCAGAACGTGCAGACCAACGAGGTCGGCCGCGCCGTGGCCCTGACCGCCGGGTTCTCGATGGTCGCGGCCAGGCACGGTCTGCCGCTGCGCACGTTGGAGATCGGCGGCTCGGCCGGGCTGCTCTCGCGGTGGCCGAGCTACGGCTACGACACCGGCGAGTCGACCGCTGGTGATCCGGAGAGTCCGGTGCAGTTCGATGCCTCTTGGTACACAGGAGCGCTGCCGGCACTTCACGGAGCCATCGCCGTGGTGGAGCGCGCTTCCAGCGACATCGCCCCGATCGATGCCTCGACGCCCGAGGGGCAGCTGTCGATGCTGTCGTTCCTGTGGCCCGATCAGCTCGAACGACGCGCCCGGTTGCAGGCCGCTTTCCGCGTTGCCGAGCTCGACCCGGTGCGCGTAGATCAGGCCGACGCCGGCGAGTGGCTCGCGGCGCGACTCGGCTGCGGGCTCCCCGACGGTGTGGCCACGGTGGTGTTCCACTCGATCGTCTGGCAGTACCTACCGCGGTCGACGAAGGATGCCGTTCGCGCGGCCCTCGCCGAGGCCGGTCGCACCGCCACCCCGGCCTCGCCGCTGTGCTGGCTGAGAATGGAACCGGCCAACGCCGAGCATGCCGACCTGCGGCTCACCAGCTGGCCGGTCAGTGGTTGCGCTGATGGCCACGAGGAGCTCCTCGCACACGTCGGTTACCACGGCGCAGATCTGCGTTGGCTGAGCTGATCGGCAAGGATCAAAGGCCGGTCGCAACCCACCGTCGCGGCCAGTCGACTGCGCGAGAGATGCCGATCCGCGGCGTCGCGATGACCTCCATCGCGGGTGCCCGTCCGGCGCGGAACACCGCTGCCGAGCGGCCGTTCCAGCTGAGGTCGACACCCAGGGCCCTGGCCAGCTTCCCCGGTCCGTCGGTGGCGGTTCGAGCCAACCCGGCGACGATGCCACCGCGGATCAGTACGGCTTGGNNGGCTTGGCCGTCGCCCTCGGGACCGGTCACCAGGTTCACGCAGTGATGGATGCCGTAGACGAGGTACACGTACAGCACCCCCGGCGGACCGAACATCACCGAGTTGCGCGGGGTCCGGCCGCGGAACGAATGACTGGCCGGATCGTCCATCGTGTAGGCCTCCACCTCGACGATCTGCACGAGGCGATCGCCGAGCGCCAGGTACATGCCGAGGAGATCGGGAGCGACGTCGGTGGCGTCGCCGGCAAGCAACGTCTCCTCGACGCGGTGCATCCGGTCACGCGCCCGTCAGATGCGCGCCCGTAGCGCGGCCACCGAAGCACGGAACCGCTCCAGTTGTACGGCGACAGGGATGGGGCCGGCGCCGCCGGCGGTGATCCGGCGGGTGACCGACACGCCCGGCGCCACCAGCATCGCGGCATCGGGGCCTAGCGCAGGATGCTCGAGCACCAGTGCCCGCAGCGATCGCTCGCCGCGCAACGACTCGCGCACGAGCGCTCCGACGATCGAGTGGGAGTCACGGAACGGCATGCCGCGCTGCACGAGCCACTCGGCCAGGTCGGTCGCCGAGCTGGCCTCGGCATCGGCGGCCGCTTGCATCCGCTCGGGCACGAACGTGGCCGTCGAGATCATTCCGGTGATCGCGCCGAGCGCCCGACGCACCTGGTCGACCGCGTCGAACAAGGGCTCCTTGTCCTCCTGGTAGTCGCGGTTGTAGCTGAGCGGTAGGCCCTTCATCGTGGCCAGGAACCCGGTGAGGTCACCGATGAGCCGCCCGCCCTTGCCACGGGCCAGCTCGGCGATGTCGGGGTTCTTCTTCTGCGGCAGCATCGACGAGCCCGTCGCGTAGCCATCATCGAGCCGGGCGAACCCGAACTCGTCGGTGGTCCACAGCACCCACTCCTCGCCGATGCGCGCCAGGTCGAGACCGATCAGGGTGAGCACGAACAGTGCCTCGGCCACGTGATCGCGCGAACCGACTGCATCGAGGGAGTTCTCGAATCGACGGGCGAAGCCGAGGTCGGCAGCCGTCGCGTCGGGATCGAGCGGGAGCGATGAGCCGGCCAGGGCGCCGGCCCCGAGCGGCGACACGTCGATTCGCACCAGCGCGTCGAAGATCCGCTCGACCTGGCGCCCGAGTGACCACCCGTGGGCGAGCAGGTGATGGGCTAGCAGCACGGGCTGGGCGCGTTGGAGGTGGGTGTACCCGGGTAGGTAGATCTGCCCCGCCGCGTCGGCTCGATCGAGCAGGACCTGCTGCAGGGCGATCACTCGCTCGGCGATCAGCCGCAGCTCGCGCTTGCACCACAGGCGCAGATCGGTGGCGCTCTGGTCGTTGCGGCTCCTGCCCGTGTGCAGCTTCGCGCCGGCCGGTCCGGCGAGCTCGGTGACGCGGCGCTCGACCGCAGTGTGGATGTCCTCGTCGGAGGGGGCGAACACGAACCGACCCCCATCGAGCTCGCCGGCGACGACATCGAGCGCGTCGATCACCTGGTCGCGTTCGAGATCGGAGATGATGCCGGTGCGGGCCAGCCCGCGCACGTGGGCCCGTGAGCCGGCGATGTCGTCGGGCCACAGTCGCTGGTCGAACGAGAGGCTCTCGGTGAACGCCATCAGCTCGGCCGTAGGCCCGCCTTCGAAACGACCGTGCCACAGGGTGCCCCCGGCCCCCTCCGGCTCGGGAACGGGCCGGTCTGCGCTCATGCCAGCCCAGCCAACTCGCGGAGCGCCACGGCGAGGGCGACACCGCCGAATCCTTCGTCGGCGACGCACAAGAGCGTGTCATCGCCGGCGACGGTGCCGATGAGGCCGCGAACGCTCGAGCGATCGAGCGCCGAAGCGACCACGTGCGCGCATCCGGGTGGAGTGCGCAGCACCACCAGGTTCGCGGAACATCGCACCTCGGCCACCCACTCTCCCATCACTCGTCGAAGGTGGTCCTCCGGTGCCAGTCGCGCCGGCTCGAACTCGGGGATCGCGTACACGGTGTCGCCTCCCGGCACGCGCACCTTCACCGCGCCGAGGTCCTCGAGGTCGCGTGACACCGTTGCCTGCGTAGCCGCCATGCCCTCGCCCGCGAGCAGCTCGAGTAACTGCGGCTGACTGGTGACGGGGTGTTTGGTGATCAGCCGCGATACAGCCTGCTGACGTTGCACCTTGGTGGTCATGGCCTCACTCCGAACAAGAAGGCGAGCAAACCTCGCGCCGTGTGCATGCGGTTGTGGCCCTGCACCAACACGAGCGACCGTGGGCCATCGATCACGTCGGAGCTCACCTCGAGTCCGCGGTAAGCCGGCAGGCAGTGCATGAAGGCTGCACCATCGGCTGCTGCCGCCATGAGCCCCGTGGTCACCTGGTAGCGACCGAAGATCTCGAGGCGCGCCGCCTTCTCGTCCTCCTGGCCCATCGATGTCCAGGTGTCGGTGTGAACGACGTCGGCGCCCGACACCGCCAGCTCCGGGTCGACCTCCTGGGTGATCGTGCCGGAACCGAGGGCATCGAGGCGCTCGAGCTCGGCGGGGGGCGCGTCGTAGCCGACTGGGCAGCCGAGCCGCACATGGGCGCCGCACATGGTCGAGATCTCGGCGAGCGAGCGGGCGACGTTGTTGTAGTCGCCGATGTAGGCGATGGTGCGACCGGCCAGCGAACCGAGCGATTGCTGCATCGTGAACGCATCGGCCAGCGCCTGCAGCGGGTGGCTGTGGTCGCTGAGCATGTTCACCACCGGCACGGTCGCACTCGCGGCCAAGCGCTGCACCACCTCGTGCGAGAACACCCTGGCGGCGATCAGCGCGTGATAGCCGCTCATGATCCGGGCGATGTCCTCCACCGGCTCGCGCCGGTCGAGGCCGACCTCCTCGCCGCGCGTGTAGATCGGGTGGCCGCCGAGCTGGAAGACGGCCATCTCCATGCTGTGTCGGGTGCGGTTCGACGGCTTCTCGAAGATCAGCGCCGCCCCGAGTCCCGCCAACGGTGCTCCGAGTTGCCCGATCGGCTTGGCGCTGAGCCGCAGAACTGCATCGATCTCGGCGACCGAGAGATCGGTGATGTCGAGCAAGCTCCTGATCCCCCGCCCGGTCACGTCAGGCCCGGTCACGTCAATACCTGGGCGATCAGCGCAGCGGCTTCGTCGATCTCTTCGACGCTCACCGTGATCGGAGGCGCGAGCCGCAGCGCGGTCGCCGTCACGGCGTTGGTGACCAGGCCCCGCCGCAGCAGCTCGGCGCAGGCGGCCTTGGCATCGGCGCCCTCGCCGAGCTCGGCGGCGAGCAACAGACCCTGCCCGCGAACGTGGTGCACCGCGGGGATCGCCGCGAGGCGCTCGCGCAGGTGCCCGCCACGCGCGGCGGCCAAGGCGGGAGCGTCGATGCGGCGCATCTCGGTGAGCACGGCGCGGACGACCGCCGTCGCGATTGCCGTGCCGCTGTACGTGCTGCCGTGGTCGCCCGGTTGGAACGCAGCCGCGACCTCGGTCGTGGCCCACACCGCCCCGACGGGGAAGCCGTTGCCCATCGCCTTGGCCATCGTGACGACGTCGGGTCGGATTCCGGAGTGCTCGAATCCGAACCAGCGTCCGGTGCGGGCGAATCCGGTCTGCACCTCATCGACGATCAGCAGCGTGCCCCGCTCTGTGCACAGATCGCGCAGGCCGCGCAGGTAAGCGGGATCTGCNNGGGTCGAGCGCTCCCGCGCACGCCGCGAGATCGCCGTACGCGACGTGACGGAAACCTTCTGGCATCGGGAGGAACGGCTCGTGCTTGGAGGGTTGACCGGTGGCGGCGAGCGTGGCCAGCGTGCGGCCGTGGAAGCTGCCATAGGCGCTGACCACCACGTGGCGTCCTCGCCCGCCGAACTTGCGGGCGAGCTTCAACGCCGCCTCGTTCGCCTCGGCGCCCGAGTTGCAGAAGAAGATCTGGCCTTCGGTGCCGGTGGCCTCGGCCAGGAGGGCGCGTAGGTCGAGCGCCGCGGCGGCGGCACTGTCGTTGGCGAAGAAGTTGCTCACGTGCAACAAGGTGCCTGCCTGGTTGCAGATGGCCTCGGTGATCGCCGGGTTGGCGTGGCCGAGTGACGTGACGGCGAGCCCGCACAAGAAGTCGAGATATCGCTTACCGGTGTCGTCCCACAGCTCGGTGCCCCGACCGCGGACGAACATGACCTGTGGTGCACCGAAGACCGGCATGAACGGACAGCTCGCTCCGGCGAGTGCGGTGGGGAACAGATGGGCGCTCACGGGAACACCTCCTTGCTACGGATCATCGTGCCGATGCCGTCGTCGGTGAACAGCTCGAGCAGCAGAACATGAGGGATGCGGCCGTCGAGGATGTGTGCCCGGCGCACGCCGCGTCGTACCGCTCCGACGCAACTCTCGACCTTGGGGATCATGCCGCCGGCGACCACGCCGTCGACGACCAGTCGCTCGAGCTCGTCGGGGCTGATCTGGCGGATCAGCGTGGTCGGATCGTCGACGACCAGGCGGAGCCCTTCGATGTCGGTGAGGTAGACGAGCTTCTCGGCGCCGAGCGCCTCTGCGATCGCCCCGGCGACGGTGTCGGCGTTGATGTTGTACGCCTGGCCCGCGGCGTCGGTACCGATGGTGGCCACCACCGGGATGAAGTCGTTGGCGATCATGCCCTCGAGGATCATCGGGTTGATCGCGGTGACGTCACCGACGAAGCCGAGGTCGGCGTGCCTCGCGACGGCGCGGATCAGCCCGGCATCCTCTCCGGACAAGCCGACGGCGATCGGGCCGTGGATGTTGATGGCCGACACGATCTGCGGGTTGACCTGTCCGATCAGCACCATCCTGGCGATGTCGATGGTCTCGGCATCGGTCACCCGGAGACCGTCACGGAACTCAGCCGTCTTGCCGAGCCGCGACATCAGCCCGCTGATCTGGGGGCCGCCTCCGTGCACGACGACCGGATGCATGCCAACGGCGCGCATCAGCACGAGGTCCTTGGCGAACAGGGCAAGCGCGTCGCTGTCGCTGGCGCCGGCGAGTGCGTTGCCGCCGTACTTGACCACCACCACCTGTCCTGCGAAGCGTTGGATGTAGGGCAGCGCTTCGACCAGGACTGCGGCGCGTGATTCGGCGCTCACGGGTACAGCCCCACCTTCTGCAGACCGGCACTCTCGTCGAGCCCCAGCGCGACGTTGGCGGATTGCACGGCACCTCCGCTCGCTCCCTTGCACAGGTTGTCGAGCGCGCAGACCGCAATCACCGTGTCGGTTCGCTGGTCGTAGCGCGCCGTGATGAACGCGGTGTTGGTTCCGAGGGCTGCCTTCGTGCTCGGCGATGTCGGGCGAACGACCACGAAGGGTTCGCCCCGGTAGCGACTCGCCAGCGTGGCCAGCAGCGACTCGGTGGTCACGCTCTTTGCCGGCTTCGCATAGCACGTGACGAGCATCGCTCGGTTGAGCGGCGCCAGGTGCGGGGTGAACAGCACACGGCAGGTCGTCTCGTGGAGCGACATGCCGATCGCCTGTTCCATCTCAGGAGTGTGTCGATGGTCGAGCAGGCCGTATGCACGGAGATCCTCGTCGACCGCGCAGAACAGTGAGTCGTCCTTGAGGGCCCGACCCGCTCCGCTGACACCGGTGATGCTGTCGACGACGAGGCCGTGAGGATCGACGAGGCCGGCGGCAACGAGGGGTTCGAGGGCCAGCGCGGCCGCGGTGACGTGACAGCCGGGGGTGGCCACCAGCCGGGCGCCGCGCAGCGCCGGCCGGGTGAGCTCGGGTAGGCCGAATACCGCCGCGGCGAGCAGGTCGGGTTGGTCGTGCTCGAAGCCGTACCACGTCGGGTACAGCGAGGCATCCTTCAACCGGTACGCCGCCGAGAGATCGACCACGCAACCGACTCGACCGACGAGCCGCGGCGCGAGCGCGAGGCTCGCTTCGTGTGGCAAGCCGAGGAAGACCAGGTCGAGTCCAGCGACGCGATCCTCGTCGAAGGCCTCGAAGACGAGGTCGGGAAACGCCGCCGTGAGGCTCGGGTACAGCGAGCTCGCGAGGGTGCCGGCGCGTGTGTCGCCGGTGGCGTAGACCACCTCGAACTGCGGATGCTGGGCGCACAGGCGCAGCAGCTCGACTCCGGTGTACCCGGATGCGCCGATGATGCCTACCCGCACTGCGCTCATACCGCATGATCATACACCACCATGCATGATCATGCTACGTAGCCGCCCACCGGCAAGGTCTGGTCTCTGCGCCGACCCTCCGCGCGAGAGATTCCCACGCCGCGTTCGCCGTTGAACGAACTCTTGACGGAAACGAGTTCGATCCTTCATTGTCCACCACCTTCGCCACAGTTATGGTCGATTTCGTGGGTCGAAGGACGGGCGAGCACAGCGAACTCAAGTCGATACTGATCGCCGGCGACGTGGCGATGCTGCTCCTGGCGTGGTTGCCGATCATGCTCAGCGGGATCGGTAGTGAGTCGCGGCGGCCGGCGGAGTCGTTGCTGGTCGGCATCGTCGCGATCGGCAGTGCGATGTTCATCATGCGCTACGAGGGCCTGCATCTGTCGCGGCTCTGCGCCGTGCGTTCCATCGAGGTCCGCCTCATCGGTCGCTCAGCCGGTTACACGGCGATCGCGCTGCTGATCGTCGACCGCCTGCTGTTCAGTCGGATCGACACCTACGTCTCGGTTCGCGAGACCGTGCTCGGATCGATGCTGATGATCGTGCTCCTCGTGGTGGAGCGCAGCGTCTACCGAAGCGTGCTGCGCAGCGCCAGGCAGAGCGGCGACCGGGCTCGCGACGTGCTGGTGATCGGTGCGGGCTCGCACGCGGCCCGCCTCGTCGCGTTGATTCGCGATCACCCCGACTACGGGACGCGGGTCGTCGCGCTCGTCGGTGATCGTGAGGCAGCCCGGTCGAACGGCCTGCTCGACTTGTGGCAGGGCACGATCGACCAAGCCGAGGACATCGCCGTTTCGCGGTCGGTCACCGGCGTGGTGCTGAGCGCCGCGGCCTCCGAGTACCCGGAGATCACGACGCTGGTGAAGCGACTGCAGCGGCGCCGGATCCACGTGCAGGTCTCGAACGGTCTCGCCGGCTTCGATGTGCAAAGGCTGCGTCAGCTCCATCTCGCCCGCGAGCCGATGATCTACCTGGAGCAGGCGCGGGCCAGCACGTTCGACCGGCTCGTCAAGCGCAGCATCGACCTGTGCTGCAGCGTGATCGTGCTCACCGTGTTCGCTCCCGTGCTGCTCGCCTGTGCGGCGGCGATCAAGCTCGGAGGTCGCGGTCCAGTGCTGTTCAAGCAAACGCGCGTCGGGCGCCACGGTCGCACCTTCGAGGTGTACAAGTTCCGCACGATGGTGGTCGACGCCGAGCAGCGCAAGGCCGAGCTCGTCGGGGACAACGAGCGCTCCGGCCCGCTGTTCAAGATCGACGTCGATCCACGTGTCACCAAGATCGGGAGGCTGCTCCGGCTGACGAGCTTGGACGAGGTGCCGCAACTGCTCAACGTGCTGCGCAACCAGATGAGCATCGTCGGACCCCGACCGGCCCTGCCGAGCGAGGTCATCCACTTCGACGCCGAGCTCCGGCGTCGCGAGGACGTGAAACCGGGGATCACCGGTCTGTGGCAGGTGGAAGCCCGCGACAGCCCGTCCTTCGACGCTTATCGGCGGCTCGATCTCTTCTACGTCGACAACTGGACCGTCGCCGGCGACGTCGAGATAATGATCGACACGCTCGAGCACCTGTTCGGCAGGTTGGTTCGCTCGCTGCGCGGCAAACCGGCGCACGTGATGCCGATCACCGCCAAGCCCACCGAGGTGCCGGCGTTGCGCCTGAGCGAGTCGCGCTCGACCGTCGCCTGCTCGTGGCCACTCCCCCACTCGACGATCCGAACTTCGACCGGACCGTCGTGTACATGCTCGAGCACCACGACCTCGGTGCCGTTGGCGTGGTGCTCAACCGGCCAGGCGCGCCCATCGACGAGCTCGGCTCCCGCCTGGGAGCCCGTTCCGATTCCGATTCCGATGCGGCTGCCGATGCCGGTGCCGGTGATCTCGACTCCTGGCTGGCGATCGTGTCGCCCCCATCGACGATCTTCCTCGGCGGCCCAGTCGGCGACGATTCCCTGATCGCCGTCGCCTCCGGTCGCGGGCGCGACGATGCGGGGTGGGGCACCGTCACGGACTCGTTGGGCGCGGTAGATCTTTCGTGGCCACCGGACGAGGTAGCCGAGCACATCGACGGCCTCAGGGTCTTCCAGGGCTACTCCGGGTGGGGTCCCGGCCAGCTCGAAGACGAGATCGCCGCCGGAGGATGGATGGTGTTCGACGCCGAACCCGACGATGTGTTCACGACAACTCCCTCCACCTTGTGGCGTGAAGTCGTGCGCCGCCAGGGTGGCGGTCTGCGTTGGATCGCCGACGCACCGGACGACCTGTCCGCCAACTGACAGCGCCCGGCCCCCGTTCGCGAAGTTGTGGCCCGAGGCTCACCCCTTGCTCTGGCGTCAGCGGCCGAACAGGAATAGGTTGCTGGTTCTACGCGGCGGTGTGAGTCGAAGGAGCAAACAAGTGAAATCCCGTCGCACCCAAGGTCTGGCCCTCCTCGTCGGGGTTTGCTCGATCGGCATCCCCGTCGCACTGCCGACGGCGGCTGCGTTCACCACACCGTCCGACACGGTCTTCGTCAACGAGATCCACTACGACAACGCCGGCACTGATGCGGGCGAGTCGATCGAGGTCGTCGGCCCGGCCGGTACCGACCTCGCCGGGTGGTCGTTGGTGCTCTACAACGGCAGCGGAGGCGCTGCTTACAGCACCACTGCCCTCGCCGGCGTCATCCCGGATCAGTCCGGCGGGTGGGGCACGCTGGCCTTCGCACATCCGGTCAACGGGATCCAGAACGGGTCCCCCGACGCGATCGCCCTCGTCGATGCCGGCGGCACCCTACGCCAGTTCCTCAGCTACGAAGGCACCTTCGTCGGCGTCGGCGGCATCGCCAACGGCGTGGCCGCCACCGACATCGGCGTGAGCGAGACCGGCACCGAGGCGGTCGGCATGTCGTTGCAGCTCACCGGTGCCGGCACGTCGTACGGCGAGTTCGCGTGGGGCGCGCCGGCCGCGGCGTCGCCCGGAGCGATCAACGTCGGCCAGTCCTTCACCGGTTCGCCACCGCCGCCTCCCCCTCCCCCGCCGCCGCCGCCGTGCCCGGCCGCACCGGCGATCACCCCCATCGCCCAGGTGCAGGGCACCGTCGAGACCAGCCCTTGCACGGGCCTCACGGTCGCGATCGAAGGAGTGGTCGTAGGCGATTACGAGGGAGCCAGCCCGGCGCTGCGTGGCTTCTACGTACAGGAGCAGGATGATCAGCACGACGCCGACGCGGCCACATCGGAGGGCATCTTCGTCTTCAACGGCAACACCAACTCGGTCGCGCTGGGCGATGTCGTTCAGGTCACCGGCGCGGTCAGCGAGTTCCAGGGGCAGACCCAGGTGAGTGCCGCGGCCGGCGGCATCACGGTGACTGCCAACCTCGCGGCCGTCATGCCTGCCGCGCTGATGATGCCCTTCGCCGCTGCCGACTCGCTGGAAGCAGTCGAGGGCATGCTCGCCACGTTCGCGCAGGAGCTCACCGTCAGCGAGCACTTCCAGCTCGGCCGCTTCGGCGAGGTCGTGGTCTCGAGCGGCGGCCGCCTGGCCCAGCCGACCGCCATCGCCGAGCCCGGCGCCGGATCGGCCGCGGTGCAGGCCGCCAACAACCTCAACCGGTTGAAGGTCGACGACGCGTTCCAGAACCAGAACGCCGACCCGATCGTGCTCGGTCGTAGTGGAGCCCCGACCACGGCCGCCAACCCGTTGCGTGGTGGCGACACGATCGTGGGGCTCACCGGCGTACTCACCTACACGTGGGCCGGCAACAACGCTTCGCCAAACGCCTATCGGCTGCGTGCGATCGGCGACCTCAGCGACAGCGGGCTGGTGCCAGGTGGCGCGTCACCGGCCTTCGTGGCCGCCAATCCGCGGCCGGCGGCTGCCCCGGCCGTCGGGGGCACCATCAAGGTTGCCAGCTTCAACGTCCTCAACTACTTCCTGTCGATCGACGACAACGCGATCAAGTGCGGCCCGACGGGCTTCTTGCAGGAGTGCCGCGGTGCGGAGTCGGCCAACGAGCTCACCCGCCAGCGCGAGAAGCTGCTGAGCGCGATCGGCAAGATCGACACCGACGTCGTGGCACTGATCGAGCTGGAGAACACCACCGGTGTGGAGCCGCTGGCCGACATCGTGGCGGGGCTCAACGCCCGCGCCGGATCGACCGTCTGGGCATTCATCGACACCAGCACCATCGGCAACGACGTGATCAAGGTCGGCATCATCTACAAGGTCGCCGAGGTCACGCCGATCGGTGCGTCGGCGACGATCGACAGCGCCGTCGACCCCCGGTTCGACAGCTCCTTGAACCGACCGTCGCTGGCCCAATCGTTCGTCGACGGCACGGGCGAGGTGATGACAGTGGTGGTCAACCACCTCAAGTCGAAGAGCTGCACCGGTGCGACCGGCGCCCAGGCCGACCAGCTCGACGGCCAGGGTTGCTGGAACCCGGCTCGCACGCAGGCCGCAGCCGCGCTGGTTGATTGGCTGGCGGGTCACCCCACTGGAGTGGCCGACGACGACTACCTCGTGATCGGCGACCTCAACTCCTACGGCAAGGAAGACCCGATCGACGTGTTCGCCGATGCCGGCTACGTCGACCTCGCCCAGCGGTTCGCTCCGGGTGGCTACTCGTTCGTGTTCGACGGGCAGTGGGGTTCGCTGGACTTCGCGCTCGCGTCGCCTTCGTTGGCTACGCAGACGACGGGCGCGAACGAGTACCACATCAACAGCGACGAGCCGAGCGTGTTGGATTACAACACCAACTTCAAATCTGCCGGGCAGCTTGTCTCGCTGTACGCACCCGACGAGTTCCGAACATCCGACCACGACCCTGTCGTCGTTGGACTGCGCTTGGCCGGCATCGACGAGACACTGCTCGTGCTGCCCACCACGCTGCGTCCGGCGAACCACAGGTTGCGCCCGGTGATCGTCGGTGCGCTCACCCACTGGAGGTTCCTCGCTGCGACGATCACCAGCGTCACCTCCTCGGAGGCCGACAGCGGGGTGGGACCGGGCGACCGGCCCAACGACATCCAGCTGATCTCGCCGAACGTGGTGTTGCTGCGGGCCGAGCGATACGCGGCCGGCGGCCGCACCTACACGCTGACCGTGCAGATCAGCGACGGTGGCCAACTGGTCGTGAGGACCGCGCAGGTGCGCGTGCCCTAGCGAGGAGGCCGGAGGTGGGCCGGCTCACGACCGGAGCGAACCGCCGAGCTTGGCGACGACCGAAGATGCCTTGTCGCGCAACGCGGCGACGTCGACGTCGGTGAGGGTGCGATCGCCCGCCTGCAACCGGAGGCGGTAGGCGAGGCTCCGCGACCCCTCGGCGAGGCCCGCGCCACGGAACACGTCGAACAACGAGATGCCGGCGAGCAGCCCACCCGCAGCCTGCCGCAGCGCCTTCTCGACCCGCTCGGCAGGCACCGAGTCGGGGACTTGGAACGCGAGGTCGAGGTCGGTGCTCGGGAACCTGCTGATCGGTCTTGATTGGACGATCCTCGGCTCGTCGGCCAACAGGCGGCTCAGATCGAGCTCGAGCCAGGCGACGCGCTCGGAAACGCCCAGCGCGTCGAGCACGTCGGGATGGATCTCCCCGACCGCTCCCACGACATCACGACCAATCGACAGCACCGCCGACCTCGTGGGATGCATTCCCGCGGGCACGGCGGACTGATCGACTCGCGCCCCGAGGCCCATCGTCGCGGCGACCTCCCGCCACACCCGCATCGCCGCCGGAGCCTCCTGGCCGGCCAGCGCCACGGCCAGGCCCTCGTACTCGGCCGGGAGATCGCCGACGCGGTCGCCCGGCGGATAGACGTGTCCGATCTCGAACAGCGACACGCCGCTGCGACGGTGGGACTCGTTGAACGCGACCGCGCCCAGCAGGCCCGGACGCATCGATGGACGCAGAACGTCCTCGTCGGCTTGCAGTGGGTTGGTGATGCGGATCGCATCGGCATCCAACCCGGCGCCCACGAGATCGTCGACGTGGAGGAAAGACTCGGTGATCGCCTCGTCGAGCCCCAGGCCGAGAAGAACCTGGCGGAGCTGGCGACGGCGCTGCTGGCTACCGCTGAGGCGGCCGTGGAGGGTGCTGTCGGGCACGGTGGAGCTGGGTACGGCCTTGCCGATCGCCTCGTAGCCGTAGTGCCTGGCGACCTCCTCGATCACGTCGATCTCGGTCCAGCTGTCGGTGCGCCACGACGGCAGCTCGACGGTCATCCGG
>CXWL01110785.1_pt1 | contig 19154 bp, 17 predicted proteins | sample 590931 | NCBI WGS metagenome assembly CXWL01 (sample SAMEA3498368, study PRJEB10139) | groundwater metagenome | biome: water well; material: biofilm material | place: Germany | collected 2015-04-27 | reverse complement strand
CGACATGAGCACCAAGCTCAAACTGATGGGCGTCGACGTCGCCAGCATCGGCGACCCGCACGCTGTCGCCGCTGGCAGCCGCTCCTACCAGTTCACCGACGAGCGCAAACAGGTCTACAAGAAGATCGTCGTTTCCGACTGCGGCAAGTACCTGCTCGGCGGCGTGCTGGTCGGCGATGCCGCCGAATACGGCACCCTGCTGCAGATGATGCTGAACCGGATCGAGCTGCCCGAGTCGCCCGAATTCCTGATCCTGCCGCAAGCGGACGGCAACGCCCGTCCGGCGCTCGGCGTCGACGCCCTGCCCGACTCCGCTCAGATCTGCTCCTGCAACGACGTCTCGAAAGGCGCCATCTGCGCCGCGGTGTGCGGCGGCGCCGTCACCATCGGCGAACTGAAAAGCTGTACCTCCGCCGGCACCAGCTGCGGCGGCTGCGTCGCGCTGGTCACGCAGGTGATGAAGGCCGAAATGAAGAAGCAGGGCCTGGCCGTCAACAACCACATTTGCGAGCACTTCGCCTACACTCGCCAGGAGCTGCTGCACCTGATCCGCGTCGGCCAGGTCAAGACCTTCCCCGACCTGCTGGCCGCGCACGGCAAAGGCCTCGGCTGCGACGTCTGCAAGCCGGCCGTTGCCAGCATCCTCGCTTCGACGTGGGCCGAATTCGTGCTCACGCCGGTGCACGCCGCCCTGCAGGACACCAACGACTACTACCTCGGCAACATCCAGAAGGACGGCACCTACTCGGTGGTGCCGCGCATGCCGGGCGGCGAAGTCACCGCCGACGGCCTGATCGCGGTCGGCCAGGTCGCCAAGAAATTCGGCCTGTACACGAAGATCACCGGCGGCGCCCGCGTCGACCTGTTCGGCGCCCGCGTCGACCAGCTGCCGCTGATCTGGGAAGAATTGATCGCCGCCGGCTTCGAATCGGGCCACGCCTACGGCAAGTCGCTGCGCACCGTGAAGTCCTGCGTCGGCTCGACCTGGTGCCGCTACGGCGTCGGCGACAGCATGGGCTTCGCCATCGCGCTCGAGAACCGCTACAAGGGCCTGCGCACGCCGCACAAGATCAAGTTCGGCGTCTCCGGCTGCACCCGCGAATGCGCCGAAGCGCAAGGCAAGGACATCGGCCTGATCGCCACCGAAAAAGGCTGGAACCTCTACGTGTGCGGCAATGGCGGCATGAAGCCGCGCCACGCCGAACTACTCGCCACCGACCTCGATGAAGCGACCGCGGTGAAGTACATCGACCGCCTGCTGATGTTCTACACCCGCACCGCCGACCGCCTGCAGCGCACCAGCGTCTGGCGCGACAACCTCGAAGGCGGCCTCGATTATTTAAAGGCCGTCGTGGTGAACGATTCGCTCGGTCTTGCTGTCGAACTGGAAGCGGACATGCAGCGCGTCGTCGACACCTACACCTGCGAATGGAAGGCCGCCATCGAAGATCCGGAAACGCGCAAGCGCTTCCGCCACTTCGTCAACAGCGAGACGGCCGACCAGAACGTCGTGTTCATGTCCGAGCGCGGCCAGATCCGCCCGGCCACGATCGAAGAACGCCAGCGCAAGACGATCCCGATCGCCGTCGCCCGCAGCGCCTGACCCGCCATCTCAAGGAGAACCCTATGCACCGAGACCTTCAACCCGACAACTGGACGCCCGTCTGCAGCCTCGACGAGATCGTGCCCAACACCGGCGTGTGCGCGCTGTTCAACGGCGAACAAGTGGCGGTCTTCCACGTCGACGACGGCGCGCCGCACGTCTATGCGATCGGTAACTACGACGCCAACTCCGGCGCCTCGGTGATCTCGCGCGGCCTGGTCGGCAACCTCGGCGAGCGCATCGTCGTCGCTTCGCCCATCTACAAGCACCACTTCGACCTGCGCACCGGCGAATGCCTCGAAGCGCCCGAGCATTCGGTCGGCACCTTCCGCGCCCGCATCGCCGAAGGAAAGGTCTGGGTCGGGGCATGAACGCGCCGCGGCAGTCGCTCGTCGTGATCGGCAACGGCATGGCCGGCATGCGCACGGTCGAGGAACTGCTCAAGCTCGCCCCCGAGCTGTACGACATCACCGTGTTCGGCGCCGAACCGCACGGTAACTACAACCGCATCCTGTTGTCGCCGGTGCTGGCCGGCGAAAAAAGCATGGACGACATCATGATACATACCCGGCAGTGGTATGCCGACAACCGTATCACGTTGCATGCCGGCGATCCGGTCGTCCACATCGACCGCCGCCGTCGCATGGTGCGCTCGAAGTCCGGCCGCGAAGTCTGGTACGACCGCCTGCTGCTGGCGACCGGCTCGACTTCCTTCATCGTCCCGGTGCCGGGCCACAAGCTGGCCGGCGTGATCGGCTTTCGCGACATCTGCGACGTCGACACCATGCTCGAAGCGGCGCGCGCCGGCGGCCACGCGGTGGTCATCGGCGGCGGCCTGCTCGGCCTCGAAGCGGCCAACGGCCTGCTGCGGCGCGGCATGCACGTCACCGTGGTCCACGTCACCGACAGCCTGATGAACATGCAGCTCGACAAGCCGGCGTCGCTGCTGCTCAAGAACGCGCTCGAACTCAAGGGCCTGCGCTTCATGCTCGAGGCGCATACCGCCGAAATCGTCGGCAGCAAGCGCGTTTCCGCGGTGCGCTTCAAGGACGGCAGCGAGATCCCCGCCGACCTGGTGGTGATGGCCGCCGGCGTGCGCCCGAACATCGCGCTGGCGCAGGAAGCGGGCCTCCACTGCGAGCGCGCCATCGTCGTCGACGACACCCTGCAAACCTACGACCCGCGCGTCTACGCAGTCGGCGAATGCGTGCAGCACCGCAGCGCCACCTTCGGCCTGGTGGCGCCGATCTGGGACCAGGCCAAGGTGTGCGGCGCGCACCTGGCGCGCAGCGGCCACCGCCGCTACGTGCAGACCGCTACCCCGACCAAGCTGAAGGTCACCGGCGTCGACCTGTACTCGGTGGGCGACTTTATCGGCGCCGAAGGCACCGAAGACCTGGTGCTGCGCGACCCGCGCCGCGGCGTCTACAAACGCCTGGTCCTGAGCGGCAACCGCATCGCCGGCGCGGTACTATATGGCGACGTGCAGGACGGCCCGTGGTACTTCGACCTGATCCAGAACCGTACCGACATCTCCTCCATGCGCAACCACCTGCTATTTGGCGAAGCGCTGTGCGCGCAAGCCGCCTGACGAGGAACCCATCGTGAACCACTCCCCCATCCCGCTTGCCGTGCGCACCACCTGTCCCTATTGCGGCGTCGGCTGCGGCGTCAAGGCCACCCCGGTCGGCGACGGCGCCGTCATCATCGCCGGCGATGAAGCGCATCCGGCCAACGGAGGACGCCTGTGCGTCAAGGGCTCGGCGCTCGGCGATACGCTCAGCCTCGATGGGCGCCTGCTGCATCCGGCCGTGCGCGACGGCGGCGCCCTGCGCCAGGTAACGTGGGACGCCGCTCTCGACAAGGTCGCCGGCGGCTTTCGCGACATCATCGCCGCGCACGGCCCCGACGCCGTGGCGCTGTACGTCTCGGGCCAGCTGCTGACCGAGGACTACTACGTCGCCAACAAGCTGATGAAAGGCTACATCGGCAGCGCCAACATCGACACCAATTCGCGCCTGTGCATGTCGTCGGCGGTGGCCGGCCACAAGCGCGCCTTCGGCGAAGACCTGGTGCCGGGCTGCTACGACGACTTCGACCAGGCCGACATGGTGGTGCTGGTCGGTTCCAACACCGCCTGGTGCCATCCGATCCTGTTCCAGCGCATCTCGGCGATCAAGGAAGCGCGGCCCGACTTCCAGGTCGTCGTCATCGACCCGCGCCGCACCGCCACCTGCGAACTGGCCGACCTGCACCTGCCGGTCAAGCCGGGCACCGACGTCTGGCTGTTCAACGGCCTGCTCAGCTACCTCGCGCGCAACGGCAAGGTCGACCGCAGCTTCGTCGCTGCCCACACCGAGGGCTTCGATGGCGCGCTCGCAACGGCGGAAGTCGATTGCGCCGACCCGCTCGCGGTGGCGACAGCATGCCGCGTCGAGCCGGACAAGCTGCTCGACTTCTACCGTGCGTTCGCCGCCACCACCAAAGTCGTCAGCGCCTTCTCGCAGGGCGTGAACCAGTCGTCGGCCGGCACCGACAAGGTCAACGCCATCATCAACTGCCACCTGCTCACCGGACGCATCGGCAAGCCGGGCATGGGACCGTTCTCGCTCACGGGCCAGCCGAACGCGATGGGCGGGCGCGAAGTGGGCGGCCTGGCCAACATGCTGGCCGCCCACATGGAACTCGACAACCCGTTCCATCGCGAGACGGTGCAGCAGTTCTGGAATTCGCCGGCCATCGCCAGCAAGCCGGGGCTGAAGGCCGTCGACCTGTTCCGCGACATCGAGTCCGGCAAGGTCAAGGCGGTGTGGATCATCGCCACCAATCCGCTGGTCAGCCTGCCGGACGCCAACCAGGTCCAGCGCGCGCTCGAAAAATGCGAGCTGGTGGTGGTGACCGACATCGTCGCCGGCACCGACACCAACGCCTTCGCCGACGTGCTGCTGCCGGCGCTCGGCTGGGGCGAGAAAGACGGCACCGTGACCAATTCGGAGCGCTGCATCTCGCGCCAGCGCGCCTTCCTGGCGGCGCCGGGCGAAGCGCGCGCCGACTGGAAGGTCGTCTGCCAGGTCGCACAGCGCATGGGCTTTGCCGGCTTCGATTTCGCCGGCCCGCATGATATCTTCGACGAACACGCGCGCCTGAGCGCGTATCGCAACGACCCTGCCGATGCGCCACGCGCATTTAACATCGGTGGCCTGGCGGGCCTCGACGCGCGCCGTTACGACGACCTCGAACCGGTGCAGTGGCCGGTGCGGCCAGGCGGCGCCGGCACCGCGCGCCTGTTCGAAGACGGCCACTTTGCGTACCGTGACGGCAAGGCGCGCTTCATCGCCACCGCCACCCGCGCGCCGGCGCACATGCCGGACGCCGAGTATCCGCTGGTCCTCAACACCGGGCGCGTGCGCGACCAGTGGCACACCATGACGCGCACCGGCAAGGCGGCGCGGCTGGCCGGCCACATCGCCGAATCGTTCATCGACATCCACCCGCAGGACGCGCTCAAGTTCGGCGTGCGCGAAGGCGAACTGGCGCGCGTGTCGAGCCAGTGGGGCGCGATGGTGGCGCGTGTGCAGCACGGCGGCGGCATCGCGCGCGGCGGCGTGTTCATCCCGATCCACTGGAACGGCCAGACCGCCTCCGACGCGCGCGTCGGCACGGTGGTCAATCCGGCGGTCGACCCGGTATCGGGCGAGCCCGAATTCAAACATACGCCGGTGATGATCGAGCGCTTCGGCGTGTCGTGGCATGGCTTCATCCTCAGCCGCAGCGAGCTTGGCCTGGCCGGCGTCGCCCACTGGACGCGCATCCAGGGCGATCAATTCACCCGCTACGAGCTTGCGGGCCGCGGCGCGATTGCCGACCATGGCGCCTGGGCGCGCGCGCTGCTAGGTGTCGCCGATGCCGACGCCGACTGGCTCGATTACGAAGACCGCAGCGGCGCCGTCTACCGCGCCGTGCACATGGTGGACGAGCGCATCGAACAGTGCGTGTTCATTTCGCCGCGCCCCGACCTGCCGTCGCGCGCGTGGCTCGCCGGCCTGTTCGCCAGGGACGGCCTGTCGCAGATGGACCGCGCAGCGATACTGAGCGGCCAGGCGATGGAAAAAGGCGCGGACGCGGGGCCGACCGTCTGTTCGTGCTTCGGCGTCGGCCGCAACACCATCTGCAACGCGATACGCGAGCACGGGCTGACCAGCGTGGCGCAGGTCACCGCCTGCATCAAGGCCGGCGGCAACTGCGGCTCGTGCGTGCCGGAACTCAAGCAACTGCTTGTGGAGACGCGCGTCATCGAAACTGCCTGACCTCTGCCTGGTCGTCGGCGATAGTGTATCGTCAATGCGTTCCGACCCACACTACCGTCGAAGGCCAGGCCATGCAGACCCTCCCATTCAAGCAAGTCGATGTGTTCACCGGCGTCCCGTTCAAGGGCAACCCGCTCGCGGTTGTGCTGAAAGCGGACGGGCTCACCGGCGAGCAGATGCAGCAGATCGCCAACTGGACGAACCTGTCCGAAACCACGTTCGTGCTGCCCGCCACGTCCACCGCGGACTACCGAGTCCGGATCTTCACGCCGGCCGCCGAGCTGCCGTTTGCCGGACATCCCACCATCGGAACCGCGCACGCGCTGCTCGAAGCGGGCCTGATCGAAGCGCGCGATGGTGTGCTGGTCCAGGAATGCGGCAAGGGCCTGGTGAACTTGCGAGTGGAGTTCGACGACCAGGGCGGGCGCTGGATTTCGTTCGAGCTGCCCCAACCCGAGCTGACGCTACTGACCGAGGGTGAAATCGCAGAGCTGGAAGCCATCCTCGGCTGCCCGGTGTCGCGGCAAGCGCCGCCGCGCCTGATCGATGTGGGCGCGCGGTGGATCGTGGCGCAGTTGGCCGATGCACAAGCCGTACTGGCGAGCCGGCCCGACTTCGCGCGGATGAAAATTCAGGATACCAAGGCGCGGGCAACCGGCGTGGTCGTCTTTGGCGAATATGACGCGGGCGCCCCGGCGCGGGTCGAAGTGCGCGCCTTCGCACCGGCTTGCGGCATCGACGAGGATCCGGTGTGCGGCAGCGGCAACGGCTGCATGGCGGCGTTCATTCGCGCCAGCGGGCAGCTTGCGCGCTTCGGCGACCGCTTTGTCGCCTCGCAGGGGATGGTNNAATCTAATGGGGTCAGACCCGTTTTTTCTCTCTGATTACCGCATTTCGACGAAGGAAAAATTGGGCCAGCCTCACTTGGAGGCTCTAGAACCGACTGTCCCAACTTATGGCCAAATGAAAAACGGGTCTGACCCCATTTTTTGGGGTTGTCGCTTTACACCTGCATGTTCATGATTTCGTGGTACGCCGACACCATCTTGTTGCGCACCTGGACCGTTGCCTGGAAGTTAATACTGGCCTTCTGCATCGAGATCATCACGTCCGACAGGTTGACCTTGTCGTCGCCCATCGCGAACGCCTTGCCCATCTCGTCGGCCTTGTTCTGGCTGCTGCTGACCTGCTCGAGCGACGATTTGAGCGCGTCCGAGAAGTTGACCTTCGCCGCCGGCGCCTCGCCGACGCCGACCGGGGCCGCCGCTTCGCCCGTCGGGCGCGTCGCCGCCGCCTTCAGCTGGGCCATCATGGCCTCGATCCGTCCGCTGTCGATTGCTCCTACATTCATATTGCCTCCTGTTATGCCGGCCCGCACGCGAGTACAATAGGCGTACAAGCGGACTCAGGCTGTCAGAATAGCACCGCCCCCCTCCCATTTTCGGTCGAGCAGAACACCAAACCACGCTCTGTTTCAACGATTGATTGCCGGTCGGCACTGCCATAATTGTGGTTAAGCCCCGTTCCTTGTCCCAGGAGCGGGAAAAATTCACCACTTTGGGCGAGTCGCTCGCGGAAAAACAACATGGCAGCAGCAGCGGAAAACCTCGTTCTCGACGCACCCCGGCAGCAATCGTTCATCCAGACTTCGTTTGGACGCAACATCGTGCTCGGCGTCGGCGCAGCGATCGTGCTCGCCGTCATGGTGGCGGTGTATATGTGGAGCCAGCAGCCGGAATACCGCATCCTGTTCGCCAATTTCACCGACCGCGACGGCGGCGCCATCACCGCTTCGCTCGACCAGATGGCGGTCAAGTACAAATTCTCCGAAGGCGGCAGCGCCATCCTGGTGCCGGCCAACCAGGTCCACGACGTGCGCCTGAAACTGGCCGCCCAGGGCCTGCCGAAGGGCGGCAACGTCGGCTTCGAGCTGATGGAAAACCAGAAGCTGGGCGTGTCGCAGTTCCTCGAACAGGTCAACTACCAGCGCTCGCTGGAAGGCGAACTGGCGCGCTCGATCCAGTCGCTGGCCGCCGTCAGCGCCGCCCGCGTGCACCTGGCGCTGCCGAAACCGTCGGTGTTCGTGCGCGAGGCGCAAAAGCCGACCGCTTCGGTGCTGCTCAACCTGCAGACCGGTCGCACCATCGACGCCGCCCAGGTCAGCGCGATCGTCCACCTGGTCGCCTCCAGCGTGCCGGACCTGCCGCCGGCCAACGTCACCGTCGTCGACCAGGCCGGCAACCTGCTGTCGGATACCTCGAAGCCGGCCGGCGCCAAGAACCTCGACCCGAACCAGCTGAAATACGTCATGCAGCTGCAGCAAAGCATCGTCAAGCAGGTCGAGTCGCTGATCATCCCGCTGGTCGGCCAGGGCAACGTGCGCGCCGAAGCAACCGCCGACGTCGACTTCGCGCAGGTCGACACCGCCGCCGAAATGTACAAGCCGAATTCGCCGCCGGCCGCCTCGGCGATCCGCAGCCAGCAATCGTCCGAGGCGGCCACCCCGGGTGCGGCCGCCGGCGGCGTGCCGGGCGCGCTGTCGAACCAGCCGCCGGGCGCGGCCACCGCGCCGATCACCGCCGGTGGCCCTGCCAGCGCGGGCGCTACGCCGGGCGCGGGCCCGAGCCGCAAGGACAGCACCACCAATTACGAAGTCGACAAGACGGTGCGCTACGAGCAGAAGCCGATGGGCGGCGTCAAGCGCCTGTCGGTCGGCGTGGTGGTCAACTACCGCCGGCTGGTCGATCCGAAGACCGGCAAGGTCACCATCAAGGCATTGACCCCGGCCGAAGTGGCGCAGATCAATGACCTGGTCAAGGAAGCGATGGGCTTTTCGAAAGAGCGCGGCGACACCCTGAACGTGACCAATGCGCCGTTCGACGGCGTCGACAAGCCGGTCGATGCGCCGGCAGCGCTGGCATGGTGGCGCGACCCGGAAATGCAGGAACTGGCGCGCCAGGGCCTGAAGTACCTGGCCGCCGCCGCGCTGCTGCTGTTCCTGTACTTCCGCCTGCTGCGTCCGATGATGCGGCCGGTGCTGCGCAAGTTCGACGAGATCACCGACCTGCCGGCGACTCCGGTCAAGCAGACCGAGGAAGAGGTCGACGAACAAATCGAGCGCGCCGTTCACGATGCAGTGATCTCGCAGCAGGTCGCGGGCTACCGCGAAAATTTAAACATGGCGAAGAAGCTGGCCCACGAAGATCCGCGGGTGGTGGCCAACGTCGTCAAGGCATGGGTAGGCGCAAATGAATGATAACGGCATCCAGAAGGCTGCCATCCTGATGCTCGCCATCGGCGAGTCGGAAGCGGCGGAAGTGATGAAGTTCCTCGGCCCGCGCGAAGTGCTCAAGTTGGGCGCGGCGATGGCGACGATGAAAAGCGTGCAGCACGAACAGGTGGTGACGGTGCTCGATTCGTTCCGCCAGCAGACCGAACTCAATTCGACCGTCGGCCTCGACTCGGACGAATACATCCGCCAGGTGCTGACCAAGGCGCTGGGCGACGACAAGGCCTCGGTGCTGCTGTCGCGCATCCTCGGCGGCAAGGACGCCTCCGGCATCGAGAGCCTGAAGTGGATGGACGCCTCGTCGGTGTCGGAGCTGATCCGCAACGAGCACCCGCAGATCATCGCCACCATCCTGGTCCACCTCGAGCGCGACCAGGCCTGCGAGATCCTCGGCAATTTCACCGACCGCCTGCGCAACGACGTCGTGCTGCGCATCGCCACGCTCGACGGCGTCCAGCCGGCCGCGCTGCGCGAACTGAACGACGTGCTCACCAAGCTGTTGTCGGGTAACGAGAACATCAAGAAATCGTCGCTCGGCGGCGTGCGCGCCGCCGCCGAAATCCTCAACTTCATGAGCGGCGAGCAGGAAGGTTCGGTGATGGACAACATCAAGAACTACGACAACGACATGGCGCAGAAGATCATGGACGAGATGTTCGTGTTCGATAACATCATCGACATCGACGACCGCGGCATCCAGCTGCTGCTGCGCGAAGTGCAGTCCGAGATGCTGATCATCGCGCTGAAAGGCGCCTCGCAGGACCTGCGCGAGAAGATCTTCCGCAACATGAGCCAGCGCGCCGGCGAGATGATGCGCGAGGACCTCGACTCGAAAGGCCCGGTGCGCCTGTCCGAAGTCGAGGCGCAGCAAAAGCAGATCCTGCAGATCGTGCGCCGCCTGTCCGACGAAGGCCAGATCGTCTTGGGCGGAAAAGGCGAGGATTCGTTTGTCTGATACGCCCAAAGAACTGCAAAGCGCCTACCAGCGCTGGGAAATGAACTCGTTCGGCGACGACCGCCCGAGCGTGGTCGCCAGCCGTGCCGCCATGGCGCCGCCACCGCCGCCGCCCGTGCCGCAGGGCCCGACGGAAGAGGAACTCGACGCCATCCGCGAACAGGCGCGCCTGGACGGCCACGAAGCAGGCCACGGCGCCGGCTATGCCGACGGCCTGGCGATCGGCCGCGCCGAAGCGGCCAAGGAACTCGAACACCTGCAGTCGATCGCGCTCGAATTCAGCCAGGCGCTGGCCGCCGCCGACGAAACCATCGCCGCGGACGTGCTCGACCTGGCGCTGCACCTGGCCAAGAGCATGCTGCGCAATGCACTCGAGATCAAGCCCGAACTGGTGATCCCGGTGGTGCGCGAGGCGATCGAATACCTGCCGGTGCTGCAGCAGCCAGCGGTGCTGATGCTGAACCCGGCCGACATGCCGATCGTGCGTGAAGCGATCGGCGAGGAACTCGACAAGGGCGGCTGGCGCGTGGTGCAGGACGCCGCCATCGCGCGCGGCGGTTGCAAGGTCGATACCGCCACCAACCAGATCGACGCCCAGATGGCGACGCGCTGGGAACGCCTGACCCACGCCATGGGCAAGGACGTCGAGTGGCTCGGGCCATGAGCGCGCCCGCCGCCGACCGCCACACCGCGCGCTGGCGCTCCTACCTGCGCGACTGCGACGCGCTGGTCGGCTTCGTCGAACCGATGCAGGTGTCCGGCCGCGTCACCCGCGTCGCCGGCCTGGTGATGGAATGCGTCGGCCTGCGCCTGGCCGTCGGCAGCGCCTGCACCATCCCGATGGCCAACGGCATCAAGGTCGAGGCCGAGGTGGTCGGCTTCGACGGCGACCGCCTGTTCCTGATGCCGCAAAGCGACGTCGAAGGCATCGTCCCCGGCTCGCGCGTGTTCCCGGTCGAGGCATCGGTGCCGCGCCCGGGCAGCGTGGCGCATCCGCGCCGCCGCCCGAGCGACCGCGCGCGCCACCTGCCGGTCGGCATGGCGCTGCTCGGCCGCGTGGTCGACGGCGCCGGCCGCCCGCTCGACGGCCTCGGCCCGCTCGGCTGCGACCACATGGCGCCGATCAACGCGCGCCCCGTCAATCCGCTCGACCGCGCGCCGATCACCGCAACGCTCGACGTCGGCGTGCGCGCCATCAATTCGATGCTGACGGTCGGCCGCGGCCAGCGCCTCGGCCTGTTCGCCGGCACCGGCGTCGGCAAATCGGTGCTGCTCGGGATGATCGCGCGCTACACCACCGCCGACGTGATCGTGGTCGGCCTGATCGGCGAACGCGGCCGCGAGGTCAAGGAATTCATCGAGCAGATCCTCGGCCCGGTCGGGCGCGCGCGCTCGGCCGTGGTGGCGGCGCCGGCCGACAGCCCGCCGCTGATGCGCCTGCAGGGCGCCGCCTACGCCACCGCGATTGCCGAACATTTTCGCGACGAGGGCAAGAACGTCTTGCTGATCATGGACTCGCTGACCCGCTACGCCATGGCGCAGCGCGAGATCGCGCTGGCGATCGGCGAGCCGCCGGCCACCAAGGGCTATCCGCCGTCGGTGTTCGCCAAGCTGCCGGTGCTGGTCGAACGGGCCGGCAACGGCGTCGAGGGCGGCGGCTCGATCACCGCGTTCTACACCGTGCTGTCCGAAGGCGACGACCAGCAGGATCCGATCGCCGACGCCGCGCGCGGTATCCTCGACGGCCACATCGTGCTGAACCGCCACCTGGCCGAAGCGGGCCACTACCCGGCGATCGACATCGAACAGTCGATCAGCCGCGCCATGCATGGCATCACCTCGACCGCGCACCAGCACGCGGCGCGCCGCCTCAAGCAGCTGTATTCGCGCTACGAGCGCTCGCGCGACCTGATCAGCGTGGGCGCTTATGCCGCCGGCAGCGACCCGGTGCTCGACCAGGCCATCGCGCTGCATGACAAGATTGAATCCTTCCTGTGCCAGGAAATCCCCGACAAGGTCGACATGCTGGAGAGCTTGGGCCAACTTACCTCTCTTTTCGAGTGATCGCGGCCGGCCTGGCCCTCGTATAATTGTTCACCATGGCCAACCAATCCGCACTTGATACCCTGATCGAACTGGCCCAGCGCGACACCGACGATGCGGCCAAGCGGCTGGGCGCGGCGCTGCAGGCGGCCGAAGAGACGGAGCAGAAGCTGGCCATGCTGCTGAACTACCGCGACGACTATGCGATGAAACTCGACGCCGCGCAAGTGGCCGGCATCACGCCGCTGGCGTACCGCAATTTCGTCGCTTTCATCGGCAAGCTCGATAACGCGATCAACGGCCAGCGCGAAATCGTCAAGCACGCACACCATAAGAGCGCGGCGGAAAAGACCGCGTGGCAGGCCAGCGAACGCAAGCGGCTATCGTACCGTACGCTCAATGAGCGCGCGGCGACCGAAGCGCTGCGCGTCGAGAACAAGCGCGACCAGAAACAGATGGACGAACACGCGGCCCGCCAGGCCTTTTACAAGCGCTGACCCGCGAACCTAAAGACGACAATGCACACTCAGACACTCCCGATCCAGGTTTCCAGCGCCGGCCCCGCGCCGCAACGCGCCAATGCGACGCCGTCGACCGACGGCGCGCAATTCAGCCAGGCCCTGTCGCGCGAAATGGAGCAGCACCACAACAGCCCTGCCCCCGCAGCGGCAAGTCCGGCCGCGCCGGCAAAGCCGCAAGCGGCGCCCGCGCCAGCCAGCCAGCCGGCGCCGCCGAAGACGGCTGAAAGCAAGAGCGCCAAGACCGACACCGACACCGACACCAGTGCCGACGAGGAAAAAGACGACGCGGCCAACGCCGCGGCGGCCAGCCCGGTCGCCGACATGCTCGCCTTCGTCGCCAGCTTCAACAAGCCGGCCGCCGCTGCTGCCGCCGCTGCTGCCGCCACCACCACCGGCATGGCCGCGACCGAACTTCCGGTGAAGGCGGGCAAGGCCGACGCGCTGGGTGCCGACGGCAAGCCGCTGCCTGCCGGCGACGACAAGGGCAAGGGCCTGGCGTTCAAGGACGTCGCGCAGGCGGTCGCCGGCGCCGACAACGGCCTGGCCGCCGCGGCACCCGCACTCAAGGCAAGCGCCAAGGCCGATCCGGCGCTGGCGAATGTCGACACCGTGGCGCCACGTGCCCGCGAAGCCTTGGCCGACATCACCGCGCTGAAGGAACCGGCAGCCGCCGCGCCCGCGATGGCGCCGGTGCAGCAGTCATCGCTGGCGATGGCGCAGGCCATCACCGGCGCCCCGACCGACCGCATCGCGGCGCGGGTCGGCACGCCGGGCTGGGACAACCAGGTCGGCCAGAAGATCGTCTGGATGATCGCCGGCAAGGAACAAAGCGCATCGCTGACGCTTAACCCGCCCGACATGGGACCGATGCAGGTCGTGCTCAGCGTGACCAACGACCAGGCCACCGTGACGTTCAGCGCGGCTCAGCCGGAAGTGCGCCAGGCGCTCGAAAACGCCATGCCGAAGCTGCGCGAGATGATGGGCGAGAGCGGCATCGCGCTGGGCAACGCGACCGTCAATTCGGGCGCGTCCGACCAGCGCCAGGCGCAGCAGGGCGAGCAGGCGCGCGGCCATGGCGCGGGCGGGCGATTCGGCGGCGTGGAGGCGCCGATCGGCTCGGCGACACCGCACCGCTTGCGTGTCGACGGCACCGGCCTGGTCGACACGTTCGCCTGATTCGCTAGTCATAAAAAGTCGTTCCCGCGAAGGCGGGAACCTATGCTGAGCACAAATCGCGGTGGCATTGTTCTTTATTCGACATCGCGGCCGATTGCAGATAAGGGCATTCATTAGCTCAGCATAGGTTCCCGCCTGCGCGGGAACGACGGTTTCAAAGTTATCGAAAATGTCAATGTCGCGGCGACGCCGATAATCAAACGACATCCAATTCGCCGCGCTTTTGTTTTTAGTTTCGCATCGGTGTCCCCGCCAAGCCACGAGTTGGATGCGGTTATTCCCTCTTTTCAACGCATCTGGCCGCTCAGTTATTCCCGATAATGACATAATGACGGCGTGATCCACTTATAGCACCTTGGGGTATTTTGAAAGCGAATGCAAAAATGAAAGCTGATCCAAAAGCAGATACAGCGGCGGCACCGAAGGGCTCCAAGAAGAAGCTGATTGTCATGATCGTCATGGCGCTGCTGGTGATCAGCATCGGCGGCGGCGCCGCGTGGTTCTTTACCCAGGCCAAGCCGGCCGGCGCCGAGCACAAGGTCGCCAAGTCCGAACCGCCGCAATACGTGCCGGTCGAATCGTTTACCATCAACCTGCAGCCGGAAACCGGCGAGCAGTACCTGCAGATCGCCTTCACCCTGCAAGTGCCGAATCCAAAACAGGGCGAGGAAATCAAGGCCAACATGGCAAAGGTGCGCAGCCGCGTGCTGCTGCTGTTGTCGGGCAAGAAAGCGTCGGAGATCTCGTCGGTCGAGGGCAAGCAAAAGCTGGCCAGCGAAATCCTGGTCGCCGTCAAGCAGCCGTTCGTCGACAAGGGCGAGCCGCAACAGGTGACCGACGTCCTGTTCACCGCATTCATCATCCAATAAGCAGCCATGGCCGACAATTTCCTCTCCCAGGAAGAAGTTGATGCCCTTCTCAAGGGCGTCAACGGCGATCAGGACGACGTTTCCACGCCCGAAGAAAGCACGGGCGTTCGCACCTACAACCTGGCGACCCAGGAGCGCATCGTGCGCGGCCGCATGCCGACGCTCGAGATCATCAACGAGCGTTTCGCCCGCTTGCTGCGCGTCGGCCTGTTTAACTTCCTGCGCCGCAGCGCCGAGGTGTCGGTCGGCTCGGTGCGGGTCTCCAAGTACAGCGAATTCATCCGCAACCTGGTGGTGCCGACCAACCTGAACCTGGTGCACATGAAGCCGCTGCGCGGCACCGCGCTGATGGTGTTCGACCCGGGCCTCGTGTTCCTGCTGGTCGACAACCTGTTCGGCGGCGACGGCCGTTTCCACACCCGCGTCGAGGGGCGCGACTTTACCCAGACCGAGCAGCGCATCATCCTGCGCATCCTCGATATCGTGTTCGAGGCCTACACCAAGTCGTGGGAGCCGGTCTTCCCGGTCGAGTTCGAGTACATCCGCTCCGAGATGAACACCCAGTTCGCCAACATCGCCACGCCGAACGAGGTGGTGGTGTCGTCGACCTTCACCGTCGAGCTCGGCTCGGTGTCGGGCCAGATCCACTTCTGCATGCCGTACTCGATGATCGAGCCGATCCGCGACGCCCTCACCTCGAGCCTGCAGGGCGAGGCGCTGGAAGTGGACAAGCGCTGGATCCGCCTGATGACGCAGCAGATCCAGATCGCCGAAGTCGAACTGGTGGCCACGCTGGGCACCGGCCGCGCCTCGTTCGACGACATCCTCAACATGAAAGTGGGCGACATCATTCCCCTCACCGTGCCCGAGCAGATCCAGGCGACGGTGGACGGCGTTCCCGTGATGGACTGCACCTACGGCGTGCTCAACGGGCAATACGCGCTGAAAGTGGAAAAACTGCTCGCCAATGCCGATTCTAAATAACCACGCCGCGGCGCAAGGTGCGCCCGGCAGAAGCAACCCAGGAGAGCACGATGGCCGATAACCAAGACGACCAAAGCATGGATGACGATTGGGGCGCCGCGATTGCCGAACAGGCGAAAGCGGAGGCCGATGCGTTGCAGAACCAGGCCGCCAGCGCGGCCGTGTTCAAGGACTTTTCGAACAAGGGCACCAAGACCGAGACGCCGAACGATATCGACTTCATCCTCGACATCCCGGTGCAGCTGACGGTCGAGCTGGGCCGCACCAAGATCGCCATCAAGAACCTGCTGCAACTGGCGCAGGGCTCGGTCGTCGAACTCGACGGCCTGGCCGGCGAGCCGATGGATGTGCTGGTCAACGGCTGCCTGATCGCCCAGGGCGAGGTGGTGGTGGTGAACGACAAGTTCGGCATCCGCCTGACCGACATCATCACGCCGTCCGAGCGGATCAGAAAACTGAATAAATGACGCGCCGTTTCCTACTCGGCTGCCTGCTCGCCGCCAGCCTGGCGAGCGGCGCGGCCCAGGCCCGGCAGGGGCAGGCGCATGCGCCTGCCGCGCCTGCCCCTGACAGCGCCAGCGCCGCCGTTTCCGCTCCCGCGCCTGCTCCCGCGCCGGCTGTCGCGGCGCCCGTCGCGCCGCCCGCCACCGTCGTGGCGCCGCCGATGGCGGCCGGCCCCGCCGCCGGCAGCCTGCTGCAAACCATCTTCGCCCTGTGCCTGGTGCTGGGCCTGCTGGCGGTGCTGGCCTGGTTCATGAAACGCTACGGCCCCAAGGCGCAAGGCGGCTCGGCCCACGTCAAGCTGGTCGGCGCCCTCAGCCTCGGCGGACGCGAGCGCATCATGGTGGTCGAAGTGGGCGACCAGTGGATCGTGGTGGGCGCCTCGCCCGGGCGGATCAACGCGCTGGCGACAATGCCGCGCAAGGATGATATCGCCCGCGGCACCGACGGCGACGCCGCGCTGCACCCGCACCAGCCATCGGCCGCCAGCTTCGGCGAATGGCTCAAACAGACNNTGCCCGCGCTGGCGCTCGCCGCGCCCGGCATCCCCGCCTTCACCAGCGTGCCCGCCGCCGGCGGCGGCACCGCCTATTCGTTGCCGGTGCAGACGCTGCTGTTGATGACGGCGCTGTCGTTCCTGCCGGCGGCGCTGTTGATGATGACCAGCTTCACCCGCATCATCATCGTGCTGTCGCTGCTGCGCCAGGCGCTCGGCACCCAGTCGGCGCCGCCCAACCAGGTGATGGTCGGGCTGGCGCTGTTCCTGACCCTGTTCGTGATGGGCCCGACGTTCGACAAGATCTACACCGAGGCCTACCTGCCGCTGCAGGAAAACAAGATGCAGATGAGCGAGGCGATGGACAAGGGCGTGGCGCCGCTGAAGGCCTTCATGACCAGGCAGACGCGCCAGTCCGACCTGGCGCTGTTCGTCAAGATTTCGCGCTCGCCGGCGCTGCAGGGACCGGACGACATTCCGCTGCGCATCCTGATCCCGGCGTTCGTCACCAGCGAACTGAAGACGGCGTTCCAGATCGGCTTCGCGATCTTCATCCCGTTCCTGATCATCGACATGGTGGTCGCCTCGGTGCTGATGTCGATGGGCATGATGATGATGTCGCCGGCGGTGATCTCGCTGCCGTTCAAGCTGATGCTGTTCGTGCTGGTCGACGGCTGGCAGCTGCTGCTCGGCTCGTTGTCGCAGAGCTTTTACTAGGGAAGCAGCGATGACTCCAGAATCCGTCATGACGATGGGCCGCAACGCGATGGAAGTGACCTTGATGGTGGCCGCGCCGATGCTGCTGGTGGCGCTGATCATCGGCCTGATCGTGTCCATCTTCCAGGCCGCCACCCAGATCAACGAAGCGACGCTGTCGTTCATCCCCAAGCTGGTCGGCATTTTCGTCGCCCTGATCATCGCCGGCCCGTGGATGCTGGCCGTCATGCTCGACTACATGCGCCAGGTGTTTACCGGCATTCCCGGCCTGATCGGCTAGGCGCCGTCCCCTCCCCCGCATGATTACGCTCACCAGCGCGGAAATGAACACGTGGATCGCGGCCCTGTTGTGGCCGCTCACGCGCATCCTCGGCCTGATCGCCGCCGCCCCCCTGTTCGGCAATACCGCGGTGCCGGTGTCGGTCAAGGTCGGGCTCGGCGTGATGCTGGCGTCGATCATGGCGCCGGCCATCCCGGCGTTGCCGGCAGCCGACCCGATGTCGATGGCGGGCCTGCTGATCCTGCTGCAGGAACTGCTGATCGGCCTGGGCATGGGCTTTGCGATGCGCGTGGTGTTCGCCGCCATCGAGATGGCCGGCGAAGTGTCGAGCCTGACCATGGGCCTCGGCTTCGCCACCTTCTTCGACCCGATGTCGTCCGGCCGCTCGTCGGCGGTGAGCCAGTTCCTGGCGCTGATCGCCACCATGGCCTTCCTCGCCGCCAACGCGCACCTGGTGCTGCTCGAGGCGCTGGCCGAGAGCTTCATCAGCATGCCGGTGTCGGCCACGCCGATGTCGTCGGGCGCGCCGCTCGAACTGGCGCGCTGGGGCGCACGCATCTTCAGCGCCGGCTTGCAGCTGTCGCTGCCGATCGTCGCCGCGCTGCTGATCACCAACGTCGCGCTGGGCATCCTGACGCGCGCCGCGCCGCAGCTGAACATCTTCGGCATCGGCTTCGCGGTCTCGCTCGGGGTCGGCCTGCTGGTGATCGGCATGGTCCTGCCCTACCTCGGCGCGCCGATCCAGAACCTGTTCAACCAGGGCATCGAAGCGGTGCGCAGCCTGCCGCGCGCCGGCGCCGCGCGCAGCACGCCCGCGCCCGCGCCGAGAAGCTGACGCCGCCGCGGCGCAAAAAAAGAGCAGGCCAGCGAACGCTGGCCTGCTCTTTTTGCGTCAACGCGCCGGCGTCAGCTGATGAAATTGAACAGCGACAGGCTCGACATCGACTTGAAGCTCTTCTGCGCCGCCTCGAGGGTGGTCTGCTGCTGGGTGAACTGCGAGATGGCCTTGACGTAATCGAGGTCCTGCAGGTTCGTCAGGGTCGTCGCGTACTGGATGTCGGCATCCGAGCCGGCGCTGTCGAGGGTGTCGAGTTCCTTCATGCGCGTGCCGAGCGATGAGCGCACCGCCAGCACGTTGTCGAGCCCCGCGCCGAGGTTGCCGCCCGCCTGTGACAGGCCGTCCGACAGCGCCTTCTTTTCCGCCGGCGTATTGGCCGGCGCGCGCAACGTCGCGATCGCATTGCTCAGGGTGGTAAACAGCGACTGGCGGTCGCTCGGCTTGGCGCTGAACTGGTCGCCGCTGGCCGGCGCGCCTGACACCTCGAAGGTCATGCCGCCGACATTGATCGGCGCGCCGCTGGTGTACGCCATGTTCGCATTGGCGGGCGCCGCCGGCACGGTGGTATTGGTGGT
>CXWL01084475.1_pt1 | contig 19156 bp, 15 predicted proteins | sample 590931 | NCBI WGS metagenome assembly CXWL01 (sample SAMEA3498368, study PRJEB10139) | groundwater metagenome | biome: water well; material: biofilm material | place: Germany | collected 2015-04-27 | reverse complement strand
GCGGTGCCGACCGGCTCCTTCCACGGCGACCTGGTCTCGATCGTCAACACCGGAATCGCCGGCAAGGCGGTGTGCTACATCGAGCTGTCCGGCTATCCGATGACGGTGCTGCGCGGTCTGCCGACCTGGCGCACGTCGTATCAGATCGAGAACCCGAAGATCCCGACTCACCTGCACTTCGATTCGACCCGCTTCCGGCATCCGATCTCGCCGTCGATGGATGAACTCAATCGTCTGGCCGACGACTACGAATGGTTCCTGCAAGCGAACGCGCTGGGCGTCATCAAGCGCAAGCCAGACCTGGCGGACCGCGAAGCGTCGTTCCAGCCGCGCGGCCAGTACCTGTTCGAAGTCGAACCCGGCTCCGGCGAGTGGCTTCAGATCGGGAATGAGTTCGCGATCCGTTCCAACGGCTTGCCGCCGTATTACCGCGACCAGGTGATTGCGGCGGTCCAGCAGAAGCTTGCGGCGATGGGGCCGAGCCAGCTGGTGCTGCTGGCCGCGCTGATGCGGCATTACCAGCATCGCGTGTACGAGCCCAAGCTCGAAGTGGATGAAACGGGCGCGCAGCTACCCTCGCCGTCGCTGCCGAACATCACCGCGCGCCGCCTGTACGACCAGTGGTTCAAGCGCGCGCGGGCCATGAACCCGGCGTTTTCGCAGGCCGGCATCGACACGGCGATGAACAACCTGGCGCAGTGGACCGAGCTGGTGCCCGATTCGGCCAGCGACGCCTATCACTGGGAAGTCGAGCGGGTGGTCGACAAGCGGGTGATCCGGCAGGATGCCCTGGCCAGCGACGAACGCGCGGCGCATGCGCTCGAAGCCGTTGCTCCGGCCGTCGCGCCGCCGATGGCGCGTTACAAGCTGTTCGTCGACGGCGCCCAGCACGGGCCGTTTTCGGCCGAGGAGATTGCGCTGCGCATCGCGCGCGGCGAGGTCACCGCCGCCACCCGGGTCTGGAGCATGCAATGGAACCCGAAGCTGGACAAGTGGCAGCATGCGGGCCACATGCCGGAGCTGGCGCCGTTGTTCCATGACGCGATTCCTGATCCCGACGATGACATCCCCGATCCGCAGTGAGGCGCCCGGCGTGCACGATGAAGTGATCTACCGATGCGTGAATGGAGCGTGCGTGCGGTCGTTTCCGCGCAGGGTGAACTATTGTCCGTTTTGCGGCGCCAGCCAGAGTACGGGCCTGCCGCGGCCGAACGATGCCGCGGCGGCGCCCATCATCTCCATGGTCAAGCGGGAAGNNGCGCCGGCGCCGCCAGTCCGCGCCGCGGCGCCCGCGCGTCCGCCCCAGCGCGAGCCGGTCAGGCTGCGCTACTGGCTGCTGGCGCTCGGCGCGCTGTGGCTGATCTGGGTCATCCAGCGCCCGGACACGGGTAAAATCGCTGCCCGCATCGACAGCGCGATTGCGATGGCAACCGCATGCAAGGCGGGCGAGGCGCAGGCGGAATTGATCGCGCTGAGGGAAACAACGGCGACGCCGGAGCAGTTGCAGCGCTTGCAGGCGGCGCTGAACGAAGCGGACGCCTCGTGCGACCGCAAGCGCGCACGCGCCAGGGCAACGCCGAAGTCGGCCAGGCCGCTCGCCGGCCAGCAGGCGCAATCGGCGCGCAACCTGCTCGCGGACGCGCGGCGCGCGCTGGAACTGGGGAACTACAAGGCGGCGTCCGACAAGATGGAGGTGTGCGTGGCGATGGTCGATGCCGGCAACCGCGAGTGCAGCGGATTGAAGGCAACGGCCGACCGCCTGCAGCGCGAGATGCAGGGCTGCCTGGCGGCCGGCCGCGAATGGATCAGCGACCGTTGCCAGTAGGAGGCGTTAGCGCTGTTCGCCGCGCGCGCAGGCCATCGGCTTTTCGCTGGTCACATGCGATTGGCGACGAGCAGGAGCGCATACGTGGCAGCAGCCGTCAGCGTCGCATACAGCATGCCGGCAGCTGGCCAGTGCGCCAGGTTCGCTCGTTCCAGCCGGAGTCTACAGAGGCGACATCCGCACCGGTACGCCCGACAGCACCGCGTTGCCCGACAAGGGATCGCGCAGGTTCTCGTCGAGCAGCGCGTTCAGGTTCGCGCCCGGCCGTGCGGCCGCCACGTTCATGCGCACGCCGGGCAGGTCGTGGCCCCAGCCGTGCGGCAGGCTGACCACGCCCGGCATCATCGTTGCGCTCACTTCCACTTGCGCCTCGATGCGGCGCGCGCCGTTGGTGATTGCGGCCATCGCGCCGTCGGCCAGGCCAAGCCGGCTGGCGTCGTCCGGGTGGACCAGCGCGGTGCAGCGATAGGCGCCCTTTGCCAGCACCGGCAGGTTGTGCATCCAGCTGTTGTTCGAGCGTAGCTGGCGGCGGCCGATGATGACCATGTCCGGCGCCGGCGCGGCCAGTTCGGCGGCGGCGCGCGCAAGGTCGTCCAGCAGCGCCTGCGGGGCCAGTTCGATTTTCCCCGACGGCGTGCGCAGCGCTTCGGGAATGCGTTCGGTCATGGGCCCGAGGTCGATGCCGGAAGGTGCGGCCTGGAGCGCCGCCAGCGTCAGGCCGCCGGGGGTGCGGCCGAACTGATCGCCATACGGGCCGGTGCGCAGCGCCAGGTCGAGCATCCGGTCAGGCCCGCGCAGGGGAGCCAGGGCGGCCATCACCTGGCTCGCTGCGTCGCCCGCGGAGCGCCGCAATTCGTCTTCCAGCGCGGCGTCGTCGAGCGCATCGATGTCGGCGTGCGCGCCGAGGCCCTTGGCGATCGCGCCGATGCGCAGCATGCTCTCCCATTCATCCGGCTGCGCATCGGCGCGCGCCAGCACCGGAGCGCTGTAGCGCGCGTGGTTGCGATGCGAGAACTGGGTGAAGGTGACGTCGTAGTGCGGGTCCTCCAGCGGCGATGGGCCGGGCAGGATCACGTCGGCATGGCGCGAGGTTTCGTTGAGGTAGATGTCGAGGCTGACCATGAAGTCGAGCTGGTCGAGCGCTGCCGCCAGGCGTGGCCCGTTCGGCGCCGACAGCACCGGATTGGCGGCGATCGCGATCACGGCTTTAACCTGGCCGGCGCCGGGAGTATCGATTTCCTCGGCCAGGCAGGTCAGCGGCAGTTCGCCCGCCACTTCCGGCGCGCCCGACACGCGTGAAGCGTAGCGCCCGGTGACCACGCCGCGGCCCACGCCAGGCGCGCCGCGCGTGTTGGCCGCGAACGCCGCCGCCTTCGGGAACATGGCGCCGCCTTCCTCGTCGAGGTGGCCGGCGAGGACGTTGATCACGTCGATCAGCCAGGAGGCGAGGGTGCCGAATTGCTGGGTGCAGGTGCCGATGCGGCCATAGACGGCGGCGCGTCTGGTGGTGGCCAGCGTGCGCGCCAGTTCGCGGATCACCGGTGCCGGAATCGCGCAGCGCGCGGCGACCCGTTCGGGCGAATACGGCGCGAACGCCGGCTCGAGCTGGTCGAATCCGGCGACATGGGCGGCCAGGCGGCCGAGGCGCACCAGCTTCTCGTCGAACAGCGCGTGCGCGATCCCGAGCAGGAAGAACACGTCCGATCCGGGGCGGATGAAATGNNCGCAGCGCCTTGGCCTTGCCGCGGAAGTCCGGCACGGTCCACAGGCTGCCGTTCGAGACCATCGGATTGGCGCCCAGGATCAGCAGGAAGTCGCTGCGTTCGATGTCCGGCACCGGCACCGACAGCCAGCTGCCGAACATCAGGCCGACCGACAGCATCTTCGGCACCTGGTCGACGCTGGACGCCGAAAACATGTTGCGGGTGCCGAGCGCCCGGGCCAGGCGCGGGAAATACAGCATCAGGCTCATCTTGTGCGAGGTGGGGTTGCCCAGCACGGTGGCGACCGCGTTCGGGCCGCCGGCCGCGATGACCGGGGGCAGGCGCCGTTCGATCTCGGCGTAGGCCTCGTCCCAGGTGGCCTCGACAAACCGGCCGTCGCGCTTGATGAGGGGAGTGCGCAGGCGGTCCGGGTCGTCGTGCAGGTCCTTCAGGCCGATCGCTTTCGGACACAGGAAGCCGGCCGAAAACACGTCGCGCCGGTCGCCGCGGATGCGGACCACGCGCTGTTGTNNGGCTTGTTCGGTCATGGCATCGCTTTCTGGTGGCTGAGGCTGGAAAATCGAACGACCGTTCGATTGTCGGGATTCGCAGCATAACTGTCAACCGCGATCTGGATGCCGGGTGTATGCTTGTCGGCAACAGAAACCGACAGGAGAAATGATGAAAGCAACTTCGATATTGAGCGCGTGCGTGGCGCTGGCGCTGGTTGCCGGTGTGGTCGGCTGCGGCAAGCGGGACGAAGCGATGGGGCCGGCGCAGAAGGCCGGGCAGGCGGTGGACAATGCCGGCGACCAGGTCGCGCGCGAGGTGCAGGACAAGCTCGACCGTGCCAACGAGGCCGCGCGGCAAGTGGCGATCTCGGCCGAGAATACCAAGGACAAGATCAGCGCGGCAACCCAGGATGCCAGCAAGGGCTTGGACAAGGCGACCGTGGAAGTCGGGAAAAAAGTCGAGCGCGCAGGCGAAAAAATCCAGGAAGCAGGCAAACCGAAATAGCCGACGCCGGGGTCAGGTTTTCAGGCGATGGCCGCTTCGGCCCGGGCGGCCGCCGATTCCGGCCAGCTGCCGAGCACGACCGAGAGGTCGACGAAGCCGGCCCGCCACGCACGTTCGAGGTCTTGTTCGATGTGCTCCATCGAAGTCTGGTCGAAGTTGGCGAAGCCGCGCACGCCGTATGCGCGGTTGCGGCCATGGCCCTTTGCCATGTACAGCGCCATGTCGACCAGGTTGACGGCGCGCTCCCAAGGCAGCGGGGTCTCGCCCGGCGACAGCGGGAAGGGCGCGAAGCCGATCGATACGTTCACCGATATCTCGCTGCCCTGGTAGTCGATGGTGTTGGCCGAAATCCCGGCCAGCAGCCGCCGCGCAATCTCGTCCACCCCGCTGCGCGGAATCGCCGGCAGGAAGGCGAGGAATTCTTCGCCGCCCCAACGCACGATCATGTCGGTCTCGCGCAAGATCACGCGCAGGTTTTCGGAGATCATTGTCAGCACCGCATCGCCCGCCGCATGCCCGTAGGTGTCGTTGACGTGCTTGAAGTGGTCGACGTCGAGCAGGAACAGGGCGCCGACGATATCGTCGCCCGATGCGCCAAGGCCGCGCTTTTCCACCAGCTGGGTGCGCATGTATTCCTGGAAGTGGCGCCGGTTGTACAGGGCCGTCAGCGGATCGCGCGAGCTTTGCTGCTTCAGTTCGAGGTTCTTCACCTTCAGCTGCGCATTCGCATGGCGCACCTTGCGATACAGGATCAGGACGATGGCCGAGGCCAGCGCGAACACCGCCAACAGCAGCCACCACACGCGCTGCTGCAGCCGGCGGTTGTCGATCTCGGCGGACTTGACCTGGTTCTCGCGGCTTAACAGCTCGATCTGCCGTTCCTTCTTGTCGGTCTCGTACTTTTCCTGCAGCTCGAGCACAGCCTTCTGGCGCCGTGTTTCGAACAGTTCGTCCGACAGCTTGCGCTCTCGATGGTAGGCCTGCACCGCGCCGGCCATGTCGCCGGCCCGCTCCAGCGCCAGGCCGTACTCCATCATGACTTCCCGCAGTTGCGGCTTGTCGCCCGATTTTTCGAACACCGCCAGCCCCGCCTCGAAGCTGCGCTTGCCCTCGGCCAGGCGACCCATTCCAAGATAGGCCTGGCCGATGTTTACGCGCGCGGTCGCTTCGGTGTGCTCGGCATGCAGCGGGCGCGCCGCGTCAATCGCCTGGTGCGCATAACTCAACGCCTTGCGGTAGTCGTGTTCCTTGAGATAGCTGTCCGACAGATTCACCAGCGAGGTGGCGATCATCCGGTCGGCGCCGATCCGGCGTTCAAGGGCAAGCCCCGCGAGCAGCGCCTTCAGCGCGCGCTTGGGCTGGTTCGATTCGATCGCCAGCCCGTATTCCGTGTTCTTCAGGCTTGCCATGCGACCCGGCGAATTGGTTTGCTCGGCCACCGGCAAGGCTTCCGCCAGCGCCGCGAAACCCTTGTCGTACTCCTTCATCGAGGTGTACAGCACCGCCAGTGCATTGAGCGCCATGACGGTCTGGATCGGATGGGCATACTCGCGCGCCAGCGCCGCGGCGGCCTGCAGTTTGTTCAGCGCCTCGGGGAAGTTGCCGTCCTCGGCGTAGGAATGGCCGGACGATATCGTCGCGCCCACCCGCAGCGCCATGTCGCCCGTGGTGTCGGCGATCTTTTCGCCCTCCCATATGGCGTGGTGCGACGCCTTCAGTTCGTTCATCGAGAACAGCACATACCCTTTGGCCAGCAGCCCCTTCGCCAGCGCGACGTTGTCGCGATGCTGCCTGGCGAACGCGATCAGCTCTTCGGCCAGCGCAAGCGCCTGCGCTTTTTTTCCGACGCCGCGCTGCGCCAGGCATAACAGGTTGAGGTATTCGGCTTTGGTGGAAGGGCCGGCGGCGCGCCCTTGCGGCTCGATCTTGAGCAGCATTGTCAACGCCTTCTGGGGCACGAAGCGCCCCACTTCACGGATCGCGGCAAGCCGCTGGTCGAGATCGGGAGCCGGCTCGGCCGCGGCGATCCCGGCGCTCAGGCAGATCGATGCAAACAACGCGGCAATACGGCGGCGATGCCGAGCGCGGTTCAAACCAGCCACATTATGCCCCTTCGTGTGATCAATCCCGCCGGTCCCGTTTCCGGACTCTGCGGCAATTATATTCTTGTTGCAGAATAGAAATCCGATTTTTGTAGCGATTTTAATAAAATACGACGATTCGACAATGCCAGATCAACACCACTTTGGACGCGATGGCCGGCATATCGCCATGCCTCGGTTTTTGGCCTATGGCCGATCAAAGACATGACCGGCGCGCTCGAGGGAGGCGGAACGCGGCGCTACCTGCGCCAGTTCGCGGCGGCGGTCGTGCTGGGATTGATGTTCATGGACGTGCTCGCGCGGCGCTTTGCCATGCACGATCCTGTGCGCGGGGCGGCTGTCGCGGCGGGCACCCTCGCGCTTGCCGCGGTGGCGCATCTGCTGGGACGGTGCAGCCGGACGCCCCGGGCCTTCTTCTCGCTGTTCTTGTTCGGCTTGTGTGTGGCAACGCGCCTACACCGCCAACTGCTGCAGCAAGTACAGGCGCTGGTACAAGCCGCCATCGATCTCCATCAGCGCCTCGTGCGTCCCCGCTTCCGCGATCCGTCCGTGATTGAGCACGACGATCCGGTCCGCATCCCGGATCGTCGATAACCGGTGCGCGATCGCCACGATGGTCACGCGCCCGCGCAATTCGTCCAGCGCAAGCTGCACGATCTGCTCGGTCTGGCTGTCGATATTCGATGTCGCCTCGTCCAGCAGCAGGATCTTCGGCCGCCCGGCCAGCGCCCTGGCAATCGCGATCAGCTGCTTCTGGCCAGTGGACAGGCGCGAGCCGCCTTCGCCCAGCGAGGTATCGTAACCCTGCTCGAGCGCCAAAATGAATTCGTGCGCATGCGCGGCGCGCGCCGCCGCCTCGATTCGCTCCTGCGGCAGTCCGCGCCCCATGTCGATATTCTCGCGCGCGGACGCCGCCAGCAGGAACGGGTCCTGCGGCACCAGTCCGACCTCGGCCCGGAACCGGTCGTTGTCGATGCCGGCCAGCGGCTGCCCGCCGATCTCGATGCTGCCGTCCTGCGTGCTGTAGTAGCGCAGCATCAGCGACAGCAGCGTCGACTTGCCGCTGCCGGTGTGCCCGACAATGCCCACGAAGGCGCCCTGCGCAATATCGAGGCTGAGCTGGTGCAACACCGTCTGGCCGGGCACGTACGCGAAGCTCAGGTCGCGGATCCGGATCGCCGGCACGTCGGCCGCCACCACCCGCGCGGCCGCCTGCACCTTGCCGGGCGCATGCTCCGGCGCGCCCGCTTCGTCGAGCAGCGCCGCCACCCGCGCGGTCGCAACCACCGCCTGCTGCAGCCCGCTGAACTGCATGGTGATCTGGATCAGCGGCTCGACCACTCGCGCGATGTAGCTGATGAACGCATACAGCACGCCGACTTCCACCGCGTTCATCTCGCGCCGGCCGAAGCTGAAGATGACGGCCGCCAGCAGGATCACGTTGAGCAGGTCGAGCGCGGGCCGCAGCAGGAAGGCGTTGGCGCGCAGCTCGGCGATCCGCGCCTTGTAGTGGGCGCGGTTGGTGTTGCCGAAGCGCTGCGCGAAGCGCGCCTCGGCATTGTTCGCCTGCAGCACGCTCATGCCGCCGATCGATTCGGCCAGCTGGCCGTTGATCTCGCTGCGCAGCGCGCGTGCCCGCGTCACCGCCGGCGCCGACATGCGCTGGTACAGCCAGACGATCAGCACCACCGCCGGCACCAGCGCCAATACGATCAGCATCAGGCGCCAGTCCAGCCACGCCATCGCCGCCAGGGTGCCAACCAGGACGATGGTGCTGTCGAGGATCACGAACAGCACCTGGATGTACAGCGTCTTGACCGCTTCGGTGTCGTTGGTCACGCGGCTGACCAGCTGGCCGGTGATTGCCTGATCGAAGAACGCCATCGGCAGCCGCAGCACGTGGACGTACACCCATTCGCGCAGCCGCTGCACCGAACGCATCGCCAGCCCGGACAGGCGCACCAGCTGCAGGTAGCGCAGGCCGGAGGCGATCCAGCCGCTGACCAGGATGCCGACCAGGAGGGCCGCCATGCGCGGCCAGTCGAGATGGTGCGGCAGCAGGTGCTGGTCGATCAGCGCCTTGCCGAGGATCGGGCCGATCACTTCCAGTCCGGCCGCAAGCACCAGCCATAGCACCGCCCAGCCCAGATGGCGGCGGTCGGGATGGGCGGCCCGGCGCAGCAGCCCGACCGCGCGCGCCGCCTGGGCGCGCATTGATTTTGCTTCCGAATCAGAGCGCATCGAGGCTGGCCTCCAGTTGTTGGTAGCGCCACTGGCTGGCGTACCAGCCGTCCGCCGCGAGCAGGGCGTCGTGGCTGCCCGATTCGACGATGCGGCCTTCGCGCAGCACCACGATCAGGTCGGCGCCGGCGACCGCCGACAGGCGATGGCTGGCGATGATGGCGCTGCGCCCGGGCCGTTCGCGCCGCAGTTCGTCGAGGTGCTCGAGGATCCGCGTTTCGGTCCCGGTATCGACCGCGGACAGCGCGTCGTCGAGCAGCAGCAACTCGCTGTCGGCCAGCAGCGAGCGGGCGATCGCGACCCGCTGGCGCTGGCCACCGGACAGGGTGATGCCCTTTTCGCCGACGTGGGTCTCATAGCCTTGCGGGAAGCGCAGTATGTCTTCGTGGATGGCCGCCATGTGCGCGGCATGTTCGACCTGGGCGCGGGTCGCGCCCGGCCGTCCCAGCGCGATGTTGTCGGCTATCGTGGCCGAGAACAGGAACGACTCCTGCGGCACCCAGCTGATCGCCGAACGCAGCGTGGCCAGCGTGTAGGCGGACAGCGCGTGGCCGCCCCAGGCTGCCTTCCCGCGTTGCGGCGTGGCCTGGCGCAGCAGCACCCGCAGCAGGGTCGACTTGCCGGCGCCGGTAGGCCCCACCAATCCGAGCGTCTGTCCCGGCCGCAGCGACAGCGTGACGCCCGACAGGGCGGGCGCATCCTGGTCCGCATAGTGGTAGCTGACGTCGTCGAGCCGCAGCGGACCAGGCGCCAGCGCGACGAGCGTTCCGTGGTCATCGACCGACAAGGGTGCGTCGAGCAGCGGCTGCAGGCGCGCCAGCGCGGCACGTCCGCGCTCGATAAGCGACAGCACCCAGCCGGCCGCGAACATCGGCCAGATCAACTGGCCCAGGTACATCGTGAAGCTGGTGAGCGCGCCGATGGTGAGCTCGTTGTGCCATACCAGGTAGCCGCCGAGGCCGAGCGTGAGCGCCCCGGCGGCGGTCAGGGTCAGGCCAACCGCCGGTTCGTAGGCCGCCTCCCATTGCTGCGCCACCAGGCTGGCGTCGGACGCGCGCGCCGCCAGTTCGCCGAACTGCTGTGCGCTACGCCGCTCGAGGCCGAGGGCGCGCAAAGTGCGCACGCCCGACAGCGATTCCTGCACGTGGTCGTTGAGCGCCGCGAAACGCTTGAGAGAATCGGTCGACGCGGTGTGGATATGGCTGGAGATGCGCCAGAACGCCAGCGCCATCAGCGGGAACGGCAGCAGGGCGATGAGGGCGAGGCGCCAGTCCACGCCCAGCGTCATTATCGCGAGCACCATCAGCAGCGTGAGGGTGCCGTCGAAGCCGGCCAGCATCGCTTCGCCGGCCGCCATTTCGATCGCGTCGATATCGTTGGTGGCCAGCGCCATCAGGTCGCCGGTGCGCTGCTTCTGGTAGAACGCCGGGCCCTGGGCCGACAGGCGCGCGTAGAAGCGGGTGCGCAGCTCGACCCCGAGCTGGTAGGCTGCGGCGAACAGGCGCAGGCGCCAGCCGACCCGCAATACGTAAATCGCCAGGCCGAGCCCGAGCAGTTGCGCCAGCTCCAGCCACAGGTCGTGTTCGCCGAGGCGATGCGCGGCCAGGCCGTCGATCATCGAGCCTATCTTGCGCGGCACCCAGACGGTGCAGGCGGCCACTCCCGCCAGCATCAGCGCCGAGGACGCGTAGGAACGCCAATGGCGGCGCACGAAGCCGCCGATCAGCCTTGATAAACTCATTGACTATCCTTGCTGGATGCGCCCACAAACAATTAGCGGGCCGAAGCCCGCTAATTTACTACCTTTGGCAAACCAGCGTTCCGGCGGGCCTTACTTTTTCCTGGCCGGCTTCGCCGGCGCGTCGGCGGCGTGCCTGGTCACGACGTCGGGGGGGGCGGACACCGGCGCAGGGGGCGGCGTCGCATCCACCGGTTTCACCGGTGCGACCGCGATCGGCTTGGACGACGAAGGAACGGGGAACGATGCGGCGCTTGGCTTGGGAAGCGTGGCAGGCGCGCCGGCCGCCTTGGCGATCGGGGTGGGCTCGGCGATCGGGGTGGGTTCGGCGATCGGGGTGAGCTCGGCGATCAGGGTGGGCTCGGCGATCGGCGCGGGATCGGCTGCCGGCTCGGCGACGACGACTGCCTCGGGCGCCGACATCGCGCTCGCAGGCGCTGCCGTCTCCTCGATGGCGGCAGGCGCCGCCGCGGGAACCAATGGCGCAGTTGCCGCCGCCACGCTGGAAGCGATGTCGAACAACTGGCGGCCATAGGCAAGCGCGCTTTCGAATTGGGACTGGGTCTGGCCGGTCAGCGCGAATAGGTCGCGCGGATCCTTGAGCGCCATCATCTGGCGCATCAGCGCCGACGATTTTTCGAGCGAGGCGCGCGAGGCGTCAAAATTGAGGGCGATGATTTTCTCGACGCTGTCGAAGGCCTTGCCTGTAAATGTGCTGAAAAAGTTGAATTGCGTTTCGAGCTGCAATTTGCGTGCTTCGGAAAACTGTTCGGGGAGGTTGCTCATAGGACTCCTTATCGTGCGTTTATGATGCGGTGCAATATGCGCCCTAGTTTATCCATGAATCCAAGGCTTGAAAAGAAATATTTATGATAGGTTTTCTAGAATAAATATTGCGTTGCAGCATCTCGATTGCCGTGACGCAATTTGCCTGCGCGCGGCCGGCGCGAAGCCGCTACAATCCGATTATCCCAGCGCACAAGGAGCGGTTCATGGATCTCGTCATTCGCAACGCCAGCCTGCCCGACGGCCGGCGCCAGGTCGACATCGCGATCGAGCATGGACGCATCGCCGCGCTCGGCCCGCACCTGGCGCTGCAAGGCGCGCGTGAAATCGACGCCGGCGGCGACCTGGTGACGCCGCCGTTCGTCGACGCCCACTTCCATATGGACGCCACTCTCAGCTACGGCCTGCCGCGCGTGAACCGGTCCGGCACCCTGCTCGAAGGGATCGCCCTGTGGGGCGAACTGAAACCCACGCTGCAGCAGGACGCGCTGATCGAGCGCGCGATCCAGTATTGCGACTGGGCGGTGGCGCGCGGCCTGCTGGCGATCCGCTCCCACGTCGACATCTGCGACGACCGCCTGCTGGCGGTCGAAGCGCTGCTCGAAGTGCGGCGCCGCGTCGCCCCCTACCTCGACCTGCAGCTGGTCGCTTTCCCGCAAGACGGCGCGCTGCGCAGCCCGACCGCCTTCGCCAACCTGCGGCGCGCCATTGCGATGGGCGTCGACGTGGTCGGCGGCATCCCGCATTTCGAACGCACCATGGCCGAGGGCGCGGAGTCGGTGCGCCTGCTGTGCGAGTTCGCCGCCGAGCGCGGCCTGCGAGTGGACATGCATTGCGACGAATCGGACGATCCGATGTCGCGCCACATCGAGACGCTCGCCTTCGAAACCGCGCGCCTCGGGCTGCAGGGCAGGGTGGCGGGGTCGCACCTGACCTCGATGCACTCGATGGACAACTACTATGTAAGCAAGCTGCTGCCGCTGATCCGCGAAGCCGGCGTCGCGGCGATCGCCAACCCGCTGATCAACATCACCCTGCAGGGCCGCCACGACACTTACCCGAAGCGGCGCGGCATGACCCGCGTGCCGGAGCTGATCGCCGCCGGCGTCGACGTCGCGTTCGGCCACGATTGCGTGATGGACCCGTGGTATGGCCTCGGCTCGGGCGACATGCTGGAAGTGGCGCACATGGGCCTGCACGTCGCGCAGATGACGGGGCAGGAGGCAATGCACCAGTGCTTCCTGGCGGTGACCGAAACGCCGGCGCGCATCCTCGGGCTCGAAGGCTACGGCCTCGAACCCGGATGCCACGCCGACCTGGTGCTGCTGGACGCCGGCAGCACGGTCGATGCGATCCGGCTGCGCGCGGCGCGCCGGGTGGTGGTGCGGCGCGGGGAGGTGGTCAGCGAAGCGCCGCGTGCCGCCGCCGCGCTCAACCTTCCCGGCCGTCCGGGATCGGTCGATTTCCGGCTGGGACGCTAGCGCGCTGCTAGAATCACGGGCATTCGAATACGTGGGGATCATCTTGGAAGACATCACTATCCGTCCGGCGCAGGACACCGACCTCGATGCGATTTGGGAGATATTCCATTTCCACCTGGCGGCCGGCGAGACCTATCCGTTCGACGCCCACACCCCGAAGAGCGCGTGCGAGGAGTACTGGCTTGGGCCGAATGTCGCTGGCTTCGTCGCGGTGGACGCTGCCGGCCACCTGCTTGGCATGTACCGGATCGTGCCGAACCAGGCCGGGCGCGGCGCGCACGTCGCCAATGCGTCTTACATGGTTGGCGAAGCAGCTCAGGGCAAAGGGATCGGCGGCCTGATGGGCCAGCACAGCCTGGTCGAAGCGCGCCGGCTCGGCTTCCTGGCGATGCAGTTCAACTACGTGGTCAGCACCAACCAGCCTGCCGTGGCGCTGTGGCAGAAGCTGGGCTTTTCGATCGTCGGCACGCTGCCCAGGGCCTACCGCCACAAGCAGCTCGGTTATGTCGATGCGCTGGTGATGTACCAGTTCCTGAGCGATCCCGCGCTTTGGCCGGGAGGGGAAGCCTGATGCACATCCTGGAAACCGAGCGGCTGCGCCTGCGCACCCTGGCGCCGGAGGACGCGCCGTTTTACCTGAAGGTGGTCAACGACCCCGCGTTCATCGAGTACATCGGCGACCGCGGCATCCGCACGCTCGACGCGGCGCGCAAGGCGATTGCCGACGGCCCTGTCGCGATGCAGGCGGCGCTGGGCCATTCGCTCTGCCTGGTCGAACTCAAACAGGATGGCACGTCGATCGGAATGTGCGGCCTGATCAAGCGCGACACCTTGCCCGAGGTCGACATCGGCTACGCCTTCCTGCCGCAGTTCGGCGGCAAGGGCTACGCCACCGAAGCAGCCGCCGGAGTGCTGGCTTACGCGCCGACCATCGGCATCCGGCGCGTGCTGGCGATTACCTCGCCCGGCAACGCGGCATCGAATGCGGTGCTCAGGAAAATCGGCATGCGGTTCGAGGAAGTGGTGCACCTGACGCCGGAAGATACGGGTACGCTGCTGCATTCGTACGACTTCCCCGCACCCTGAGCGCCCCGCGTCAGTATCTGGTGCTACCCCACGGGAAGAACCACACCAGCGGTTTTTCCACGCGAGCGGCCCACGATTGTTCGTTGTGGCTGCCGCCTTCGGCCGAATAATAGAACAGGTCCGCGCCGGCCCTGTAGCCTTGTTCCAGCATCGCGTCGCGCATCAGCAACGTGTCTTCGAGGCCGTCACCCTTGGTGCCCGCATCGATGTAGAACTTGACCGGCAGGCGCGCCGGAATCTTCGTGATCATGGCCCGTTCGTTCCACCAGAACGAGCTTGAGACGCCTCCGGCCTTCGAGAATACAGCCGGGTGGCGCTGTGCGATGGCGACCGACGCAATCCCTCCCAGCGAGGATCCCATGATGGCGGTATGCTCCTTGCCTGGCAGGGAGCGCAGCATCTTGTCGATGGCCGGCTTGAGCGTATCGACAATGAAGGCCGCGTAGGCATCGAGCTTGCCGCCGCCGTGCTTCGGATCGCAGCACGGGGTGTACTCGGAGATGCGCCCCGGTGTATTGTCGATGCCGACCACGATCACCTCGTCCATGGCGCCGGTGGCGACCAGGCGGTTGACGGTTTCGTCGACGCCCCATTCGGTGCCGAACGAGGCGGTCTTTGCGTCGAACAGGTTCTGCCCGTCGTGCATGTACAGCACCGGGTAGCGCTTGGCGGCGTTCTCCTGGTAGCTGGGCGGAAGGTAGATGCGCAGCGAGCGGCTGTTCTTCAGCTGCGGCGATTCGAACCCGGGAACGATCGATACCTTGCCGAACGGCGCACCGAAGAAGGGGTAGATGTCGACGCTGCTGCCGGCGGCCAGCTGGTAGGCGCCGCCGGTCGACACCTTGTCGCCGAGCGTCGGCTTCATCGTGACGTCGCCCAGTTCGTCGGGCCACGAATAGGTCCACACGTGGCCGGCGCCGGCATTGGCCGTTGCGCCCTTCGACCACGACATCGGGCCCTTGTCGCCGACGATGGCGATGCTTGCCTTGCCGGCGTCGTAGTGCACCCGCACCGTGGTCGCGCCGGCGTTTGCCGCCAGCAGGAAGGAGGTGGCTGCCAGTGCGGCGATCTTGTTCATCTTCATTTGACCCTCAACAGGCGTACGCCGTAGATATCGAACCGGTTCGACACGCCATCCGCGCCGCCTGCCGCACTGAAGGTGCTGTTGCTTTGCAGGTAGCTCATGTTATAGAAATCGTGCAGTTCAAGCCGGTATTCGCCCGCCTCCAGGCGCGCTTCCAGCGGCGTGGAATAGACNNTTCACGCCGCCGCTGATGCCAAGGTTGATCTGGTTCGCGCCATTGTGGTAGCGCACCTGGATCTGATACACGCCGCTGGAGGGAACCGTCACACCGCTGACCTCGAAGGTGTCGCCCGGCTTCCCCCAGTCCTTGATATGGGGCGCCGCGAAGCGTTCGCTGGCGCCGCTGACGCCGATATTCGACGCCACACGCGCATCCGTGACGGCAATCTCGATGCCCGCATCGACGCACCTGGCGGCGCTGTGATGACTGCGGTTGCCTGATGCGGGGAACACCGCTTCGACCGCGTAGCATGCGGTGGGGTTGGGGCGGTCGGTCCAGGCGCCGGCCGCCACGCCGGTCGCGGCCAGCCTGCCGTCGCGGTAGACGTTGTAAACGGTGGGGGATCCGCCCTCGCTGCCGACGATATCGAAGCGCGCCTGACCGTGGCGGTCGCGCCCGAAGTTCGCAATTCCAGGTTCGCGCGGACCGAACACCACGCTCGATTCGGCGTACGGATCGGCGCTGACCCGGCGGATGCGCTGCTGGCCAGGCACGAACGCGCCAAGCTGGATGGCGATGACACTGTCGGCCGGCAGCTCCCGCCAAGACACTTTTTGCGACGCCTTGACTCCGTTGATCGTCACATGGTCGACCAGGTAAAAGCCATCGCCAGGCCGCGCGGGCGGCAGCTGGATCGTCACCGTGATCGCTGTGCCGCGCAGCCGCAGCTGGTTCAACGCGATGGAAGTCGATTGGCCAAAGGTCTCGCGCCGCAGCTTGCCGGTGATAAACGGACGGATGTCGATGCCGTCGGCGCTGGCCGAGATGCCGAATACGTTTTCGATCACCATTCCGAGATAGGCGCCGACTGACCACAGCTGCCGCTTCGAATTGATGACCGGCCCGATCAGCGATGGATTCTTCTCGTCGAGCAGCAGCGGCTGGCCGGACAGCCATTCGAGGTTCTCCATGTTCGACAGGTTCAGCGATGCGCCGCGCATCAGCGTGTCATACGCCGCGTCGGCCACGCTGACGTTGCCGGTCATGGCGGCCGCCTTGAGTCCATACGCCGTCACGAACGGCCATATGGCGCGGTTGTGATACACCGGCATGCCTCGCTGCTGCGGATAGATCACCGGTGCGCCCATCGGGCCGTGCGGATAGCGGGCGACCATTGTGCGGGCTTGCTCTCCGTTAACCACGCCGGTGACGATCGCCAGCGCCTGGCCCAGCCAGTCGAACTTGTGCATCGGCGCGCCGTCGAAATGCGGCGCGGTCAGGCTGCTGAACAGGCCCTCGTCTTCGAGCCATAGTCGAAGGTTGATCGCACGCTTCAGGTCGAACGCCCAGGCGCCGTATTTTTTCGCCCGCTCGACTTCGCCATGTTCGCTGGACAGAGACGCAGCCAGGGTGAGCGCCTTGTAATGGCCGACGTTGGTCGACAGCGCTTTCGAACTGGCCATCGATGCGATATCGCCTGTGATCCACGCAGCGTAGCTCTGGTCGCGCCAGTCGAGGAACGACTGTTCGCCCGTGTACAGCCGGTCGGCCGGGTCGAATGCGGCCAGCCGGTCGTTCTCGATCGTGTTGACGAGCGCTTTCAGCGCCCGCGCGGCGAAGGCCTTGCGCTCGGCCGGCGGCAGCGACTTGAGCACTTCCTCGGCGCCGAACGCCCACGTGACGCGGTCGGTGCTGACCGGCCAGCTGCCGCCGCTGCCGGTATCCTGGACGATCTGCAGGCCGTCGGCGGTGCCGGCGACCTGCGCCGGATTGACGAGGCCTGGCCGGTAGCCGGACAGCTTGAAGTCGAGCGAATTCATCACGCGCAGCGGATCGAGCATCGCGAGGCCAAGGTCGGCCGCGTACGACAGGTCGCGCGTCCAGACGTAATGCCATTTCTCGCCGGTCTCGAAGCATTCGCAGGCAATGGCGGCGCCGCCGTTGTAGTTGCCGTCCTTGATTTCGCTGACCGAGTCGAGCTTCATCTCGGCGCCCGCCAGCGCGAACAGCGCATCGAAGGCGAGGTTCCCGCTGCGCACGGTCGGCAGGCCGGCGGATTCCCGGTAGCTGACGAACTGCGGTCCCGGGTCGCGCAGCTGCATCGTGCTCGATTGCGCGTAAGCGCGCAGGGGCGCGCCGGCGTCCTTCGTCGAAAAGCGTGCGGTTTCCTGCTTGCCGTCCCAGGTCGGGTACGCGACCGACACGGCCGCCTCGTGACCTTTGTGCGGATCGGTTGCCGCGACCGACTCGTTTGCGACGCGCACAACGCGCAGCACCGGCGCGGACGGCTTCGATACGTCGATGCTGAAGCGGTAGGCGCCGGTCTGTCTGACGAACAGGTAGTCTTCCGGGCCGGGATGGGTATCCATCTTGTAGTCGGTGTCGGTGGCGACAGCGACGCTGGCCGCCGGGTCGATCACCCATTCGGCCGACCAGTCCTTGTAGCCGACCTTGAACGCGTGGTTGCCGGGGCTGATCAAGATCTGCGTTTCGTACACGCCCTTGCCCTTGTAGGCCAGGACGTTGTCGGTGCCCCAGCCGTTGAAGGCGCCGCGCACGTAGAGTTCCTTCGGCAGCGGCCCGTCGTCGGCGCCCATCGCTGCGCCGGACAGCAGTGCGGCGCCAATCAGCCAGCGGGTGTATTTCATCGGGCATCCATCAACGGTATTCGCCCCGCTCGACGACGCCTTTGAGGACGTCCTTCGACCTGAGCATCGGGAAGTTTTCGGGGTTGTACCGCGCCGGCGTGCGGAATCCGAGATTGCCGATTTGGGCGGCGAACGACGGCTGCGCCGGCCGCACCGCCAGCGCGCGGCCGTCCAGCGTGGCATTGCGCGCGCCGACGACCAGGGTGGCCGGTTTGCCCGGCGCAAGCGTGAACGCAAGCTGCGAGCGGCTCTTGTCCGGATTGAGGAAGTTGAAGCTGACCGTGCGCGGCGTGGCGCCGTTCAAGCTGAATTCCCAGCGTCCGGTTGCCCGCACCCGTTTGTAATCGACTTCCACCGAATCGCCGCCGCCGAACGGCAGGATGGCATTGAACGATTTCCATTGCGATGGGATGGCGGGTGTGAACGCCAGGGTGTTGGCCGGAATGTCCGGCCTGAAGCCGACGTAATCCTGGTAGCCGTTGCGCGCGTATTCGGCCACGCTCCACGACTGGGCCCAGGTGCCGGACGGTTTCAGCTTGCCGTTCGCATCGGGCAGCGCGTCGAGCAGTTCGCTCATGGTGCCCAGCGTGCCCAGGCCAAGGATCTGGCGGCCCAGGTTCTGCGTAAGTGGCCAGGCCAGGTCCTGGTAGCCGAACTTGTTCAGCGCGGTCACGGTGAAACCGGCGTTCCAGCCCCAGATCGTGCCTTGGTGGTAGGCCGCGTCCTTATGGTGGAAGGCCGGGTTCTCGTGGCGCGGATGGAAATAGCGGTGGTCCTGGCTGAGCGACGCGATGCCGTAGGGGTAGAGCAGCTGCGACACCGCGTTGCGCGTGACCTTCGCCTGCACCACGGGCGGCACGAAATCGTCGAACGGGATCGAGACCAGCATCAGCTGGTTGGGGCGTACCTTCGAGTCGCGGCTGGCGTCTTCGCGCAGGCGGTCGGCCATCACCTTGCCATCCCAGAATGTGGACAGGAAGCTGCGCTGCGCCCTGGCGGCCAGGGCGGTCCATTCGCGCGCCTTGGCGTGATCCCCCGCCTGGGCCGCGAGGTAGGCGCCGGTCTGCAGCGCGGTGTACCACAGCGCCTGGATTTCGACTGCGCGCGGGCCGCGCGCGGACCACGGCTGCCTGTTCTCGATGCGCGCATCCATCCAGGTGTCGGCGCTGTCGTGCGACAGCAGGCCCTGGCGGTCGGTGTAGTTGGCGATAGCGCCTTCGAAGTAGGGCAGGGCCAGCTTGTACATCTGCGCCGCGAACGCCTTGTCGCCGGTATAGCGGATGTA
>CXWL01097345.1_pt1 | contig 19163 bp, 14 predicted proteins | sample 590931 | NCBI WGS metagenome assembly CXWL01 (sample SAMEA3498368, study PRJEB10139) | groundwater metagenome | biome: water well; material: biofilm material | place: Germany | collected 2015-04-27 | reverse complement strand
TTTCCCCTATGAGCCAGCATGTCAAGCCTTGTTTATTACGCACCCAAAACACGGAGTCACCTTCCGGATGCCGGTGTTTGCGACGGAGGATGCGGGAAAGCATTCGACGAAGTGGGTTAGCGTGCCTGAATAAGATGTCCCCACAATTAAACTATAGGCGTGCCAACAGAGACCGGATACTCGTACAAGAGCGGGCTGTTCGTGCTGCTCGGAAACTTGATCCGATATTATACGCCGCCGACAAGGCGAGGTGGAAGGCACAGCGAGACTCCCACAAAGAGAGGATTGAGGGATATATCAAAAAGCGTAGCGAGCGACTCTTAACAGATCCGGTGTATAGGGCAGAGTGCCACGCAAAGTCTAAGGCGCACGACGAGAAGAGGGGCGAAATGCAAAGTGAGAAACAACGATTGAAAAATCACACGTTACGGAAGGACGCCTTGCTGAAACTAGGGGGAGTCTGCATCGTGTGTGGTTTTAATGACCCCCGGGCCTTACAAATAGATCATGTCAATGGAGGAGGGACCGCGGAAAGGTTGGCAACCGGACGATGCCAAAACACTATTCATAAGTTCGTTCTGGAGGACACAGTTGGAAAATATCAACTGTTATGCGCGAACTGCAACTGGATAAAACGCCACACCAATGGTGAGTTTTCAAGGAAGTATAACTACTTACCGAAGGGGGTCTCTCATGAGCAAACCTGATCGTTTCGACAGGATAGTTACGAGGGCAACCTGTGCCGACAATGGTTTCAAGAATGGATTGCGATTAGGGTACGATGAAATTGTGGCCCTGTTACGCCGCGAACATCGCGCCGTGCTCAAAGTCATCAACGAAATCTACGACGAGTCCGGGTTCACCACCACCCGGCAAGATATTGTAGACGTGCTGGTCAACCGGGCGAAGAAATAACCGCAGGATCACCCCATCGTCCCCCGGTCGGTCGGATGCCGAGGCACAAACCCGCCGCACCGAAGTATATGCGGCTCCGCGAAGGCTTGGATGTGATCGCAGAAATTCCGACAGATGTTGGCCCCGCCGGGCTCGGCGGGAGCAAGTTCCTGCAGTCGTGAGCGAATACAGAGTGCACAGAGCGGGAATTCGGTTTCGGGGGTTTTGATCGGTGGTGGCATGGATCACCTCCTATCGTTAGTCTACCATACCGAGAGAACGTCATGAAGTCTGGAATTTATAAGATCACGAACACGGTCAACGGGAAGTGCTATGTGGGGAGTGCGGTGAATGTTCGTAGGCGGTGGGATGAACATCGCCGCGGTTTGCGTAAAGGCAAACATCACAGTGTCGTGATGCAACGCGCGTGGGAGAAGTATGGTGAGCCGGCGTTTGTGTTTTCGGTGGTGCTGTACTGCGACAAGGCGAATCTCTTGTTCTACGAGCAGCTTGCGATGGACGTGCTAACACCGGAATACAACATTTCTCCCACTGCTGGAAATTGTTTAGGGCTGCGGCACACGGACGAGGCTCGCGCAAACATGAGTCGTGCCGCCATTGGAAAAAAGATTTCGTTGGCCACTCGCGCACGTATGCGTTCGATGCTTATCGGGCACACTCGATCTCGTGGAATAAAGTGGACCCGTGAGGCGCGGTCGCGGCACTCTATCGCCATGTTGGTAAAACACAATGCGTGCCCCCCCATTGTGCGTGCGGCCGCCAGTGCGGCAAACCGGGGGAGAGTCCGAACGGTGGAATGGGAATTAAAAAAGTCTATCGCGAAACGACTCACTCACATTTTTAACGATTATACCCCTCCGCCTTCGCCAGCATCTCGTTATACCGTTGCATGAGTGCCGTACCCCGATCGTGCATCAGCTTGATCGCGTCGGCGGAATCCCCCCGCTCACGCATCCGCTCTGTGTTCTTTTTGATCTCATTCAGGGTGTTCATAATCTTCGCACCCTCCTTCGCAAACCTCGCGATCGGGTTACCCAACAAATACCCAGAAAATTCCTGATGAGACTTCGCCCTACCTTCCACCTCGTTCCACGCCACGTTGCTACGGGTCACGTTCTCGTAAAAACGATTCCGAATGGCGCTCTCACCTGACGCTGAGCCGGCGAACCGTCCCCCCAGAGGATATTTGTACACCGGCACCTCGTCCCCGCCCGCCATCTTCTGGATCACTTGGGCGGCCTTCGAGATCTCACGCCCGAGCCCTCCGGTCGCTTGTCCAATCAGATAGTCGATCGCGTCTGGCGTCGGACTATACACCCCTGGGGTGAAGTCTGTTCCCCCGGTCGCCCAATTGATCGCCTTCGCAGCAAACTTCGCCCAGACCGTCGCCGAGTCCCTGGTCCTCGAGAGCCCTGGTGTCGGATCCAGAGAGGACCGATCCTCTTGGTAAATCTTCCGCCCGGACCAATCCCGATTGGTATACAGGGAGACCGCCGGGTCCAGCACGGTGGGGGCAAACTCTTGGATCCCCCCAGCCCCGCCCGTTGGAGAGAGGGACCCGAAGAAGGCGCCGAGCAGATCGGAGGTCTTTTGGAATCCATGAATCGGGCGACCCATGATCCCATTGGTGACCGACTCTGCGGCCAGCCGGCCGATGGTGGGGAGCAGATTGAACCCCAATGGCATGGGAAGCATGAGGTAGCCTTTGTCGGTCCCTGGCACGGGGAAGATCAGGTTCTTCTGCTTGACAAACTCCGGTGGATCGTCGTCGTCGAATTCACCCATGGAGAGCATAAAGCTCTGAAGGACCCCGACCAGTAGCCCACCCGTAATAATCTTCTTCCCGAGCGAACTAATGGTAAACCCATCCTTCGTGCGGTCGAACAACACCTCGGCAATGCGCGCGGTCCCCTGGACGTTGGCATTGAAGAAGGCGTAGAGGGACCCCATCATCGACCCGAGCTGCCCCTTCTTGTTGAAGTTCACCGTGATGTTCTTGGCCAGCGAGGCCGCCGCAATATCACTCATGCCGGAGTCGACGGCGGTTTTGAAGACCCCCAGTCGGACGGCGGACTCAAGGGTTAAATTATAATCCGATAGCAGCTGGAACAGAGGCGTCTCTTCGAGCCGAGCCCCGAACTGCCGGGGGTTCCGGATCCCTGCCCACGCACTGGGGTCCATGAGCCGCTTAATCTCGTCGACCCGGGCCTCGGTCGTCATGAAGATATCCCGGTACCCTGTCGGCCCCCCGACATGCTCAAAACGCTGCCACATAGACCCCATAGGCGACGTTTTCTGCACACCCTTCCGGATATCCCTCGCGTCAGAATAGATCGCTCCTAGAGCCTTCCTGGCGTTATTCAGCACCTCGAGTTGCTTCCCTTGGAGAGGGGTCGAGGCGAGGGTCAGCATTGCATATTGGGCGTCCCGTACAAAATTGACCACTCCGAAGATTGGGTTGTATTGCGTATTAATTGCGGCAAGGTACCGGATATACGGCGCAATCGCGGCCACCGCCAAATTGAGCGAATCCGTCCCCATGTTCTTGAATGCGTTGGCAATTTCCATCGACCGCGGGATGTGTTCATTGAACACAATGGAGTAATCCTCCCCCTTAATGCGGAAGTTCACAACATTGGGGTCGCCCTTATAGGAAGGATCGGGGTACATCTTCATGGTCTTCGAGACTGGATCGAATCGGCGAACCATCTGGGGATGGACGTTTGCTCTGTTGTCGGCCACAACCACCGGCAGCCCGGTCACCGGGTCGTTGATTGTTATCTGGACATGCTTGTCGATAACACCGATCGCCTCGTTGGGGTTCTGGATCAGCATCGCGGCGAAAGCGATCACCGGCCGTTGCTTTTCCCCGCGGCTGATGATTTGGTCACGCGCTTGAGCAATGTTCGCAAGCACGCTTTCGACACCAAGCGTGGATCCACCCCGGAATTGCACGGTGGACCCTCTGACGGACTTGCCGGTTCCGGTGGGGTAGGCATTGACATCTTCAAACCCCTCCCTTCGTAGGGGCACATAGGCCTTGTAGGTTTTCTTCCACTGCCTGATCGTGTTCTCAGATTCCAGTCCGTAGTCGACGAGTAAGGCCCGGCTCGTCTCCACGATCTGATCCACCTCTTTGGCCAACGCCTCGAGTTCGGCGTGACGGGCCCCTTTGTAGATCAAGTTGGCCTCGGCATCTGACATACCTGAGAGGGCTTTGTTATTGGGATCGTGCGGATTCATCGCCGCGAGTACACTGTTCACCTTGTCGACCACCACATGGCGGGCGTGAAGGAAATTGTCGAACTGTTTCAGGGTGAAGCCGGCCGCCGCGACACGCTCGAGCAGGGGGCGGAGTTCGTCGTTGGTGAAGTCCGCGGCACGTTGCTGTTCGCGCTTCTGGTACATCTCCCCCGCATAAATCGGGTTGATGGCATCGGCTACGACTCGACCTGCGGCCTGAATATCCTCGACCACGCGCTTGATGTCAATGTCCTTATCCTGGAGCGTGCGGATCCACCGGTCGATGAACCCGGGTTCAGTCATGGGGAAGGGGGAGATAGGATTCCTGGGGGAGAACCGGGGGACCTCCACATCAACATTCTTCCTGAAGTCCACGATCCACGCCGGGAAATGATCGAACTTCTTCGACCGCCAGTAGGTCACCCGGTGATTTCCGTCGGCCAGCATTCGCTTCATCCCGTCGGCGCCAATCACGATCACGGCTGGCGGATAGACCCCGGTCTTCTTGAACTCTTTCCAATCGTAGTACCCGATCTCCGTTCTGGCCCTCGGCATGTCCTCGGCCGTGTCCGGCACATACGCTTGATAGACCGTGGGAGTTCCCTTTCCCCAGCCCGAGCCCGTCCAGTCTTTGGGATTTGCGGTGATCTCTTTGTTGGCTTGCGCTTTATTCCAATCGACGTTCGGAACCTTGGCGCCCTTCGGGAGATCCTCGAGCGCGAGACCGATGGGGGGTTTCGAGGTAGAGAAGCGAATGCCCCAATCTTTCGCATAGGGCTGAAGAAGGGCGCGGAGTCTCCGCATTTCTGCGGTGGCTTTCGTTTCGAATTGTACGTACTCCTCCTTCGTCACGACCCCTTGGTCGAGTTGTCGTTTCGTTTCGTGGACGGACTCTTCCGTCTCTGCGTAATCGTCCCACAGATTTTGAATCTCGTAGTCAGACAGAGGTTTCGAGGTGGAGAACCGAACGTCTGGATTCGTCTTATCAAAAGTGCCGATGTTCCCCGTGGCCGACTTCACTTGCGTCGGATCGAAGACGACATAACTCACGGTATTGCGGATCCCGGTCGCAGACGACTCGAGAATGATGGCCCCGTCGTATCCCGCCGCCTTCATGAATGCGACGTTCGCTTCCCCACCTTCCTCCCCGTCAAAGAGTTCCCACATTGTCTTCGGGCTACGACCCGCGAGGGATCGTCCATTCATTCCCGCGTCTTGGAGTGTGGTCAAGTCTTCTTCATTGATACCCTCCCGGAGATCAAGAGGGTGTTTGATAGAGAGATAGACTGGGACCATTCGTTGACCACGATTCTGGGGATCGCGTTCCCCTTGGTTCGCAAACTCAGTGGCCAATGCGGGTTCCTGTGCAAAGAACGCGGCGTAGCGTGTGACCTCCCAGGGCCCGAGAATGTTACTGTTTTGCCCGGTGGACGGAATGTGGAACTTCTCGAAGTCCCGCGTCGTACCATGATAGACCACCCGTGGCCCGCCGAAGCGAGTCTTGACCACCGACTTCCCAAACCACGCCTTGAACTCCGGGGTCTTGGTGACGGCGGCAGAGAACCGAATGTCTGGGTTCGTCTTATCAAACGTGCCGACGTTCCCCGTCGCAGACTTGATCTGCGTCGGATCGAACACAATATAGGAGTCCTCGGCGTTCGCCTTGCGGTACTCCTCGTAGTCTTGATAGGCGCTATTGTACTCTTCCTCAGCGGATATCTCCCCCATTGATGGGTCGGAAGAAAGGGGATCCTGGGTATCAAATCGTTCTTGACGTATCTCCTGCCAGTTGTCGTAGGCTTCGTTCTTCTTGAGCAGGAATTCCTGTAGTCCCTCAGACTCACCGGTGTTCTTGTAGACGATCCCGTCGTACCCTTTTGATTGGAGGTATTTTCGAATCCGCACAGGCGTCCCCCAGTCCGCCGTCTTCGCATCGTCGGGAAATTTCTTCGCCAGATCGTCACGCATTGACTGCGAATCCCACGTCCCCTGATCCTTCATGCGTAGCGGTTTCTTGAGCGAGATATACACCTTCATCGTCGCGTGGGTACGGGAGGGATCGAGTTCAAGTGCAGTGGGGTCGGCCAGTGCCTTCACTTCGTAGCGATTGAGTGCCTGTCCTGCAGTGCCGAGATGAATCCCGAGCTCTCCCATATTCTTAAATGCGGTGAACTCCGCGGTCGTCGTGTGAAACACGGGGTGCTTCACGGTGCTGCCTTTGAGGAATTCTTTCTTCGCGGCCTCTGACAGTCGCGGGCCAACCGTCCCCTCTTTCGGCACACGCGTCACAGCCCAGTCCGGCAAGAGCCCCGTCTTCTGATCGGCGTAGATGGTGTCCTTCGGCGAGGCCTTGCGGTTCGCTTCTCCGTGAGGCCCGTAGTTCACCCAGCTATTCTGGCCTCGAGTCTCGGTGGTCATGGCGCGGCGAGCCAGCGCGGAATACATAGCTTGGTGTGAATACCACGCATTATCCTCACCCTCTGCTCGGAAGCCGACCCCATCCTTGACGTGCCCAAAGTAATCGTGCACGACGCGGAACAGATCATTTACGAGGATCTTCTCACCACTGATCACCACGTCAGTTTCTTGTAACAGAGGATTGGCCGAGGCGTCGAAGTTCGCATTGCTGCCGAAGCCGGCTTTGGTGCTGAAACTGTAGAAGTGATTGTGCTCCACCACGTCGAGGATGGCGTTCCGAGGATTCCCATAGGTATCCTCGTTGTTGGGGAAGAACTCCACCACAAGACCCGTCTTCATGATCGCGTCATATTGCGCGCGTGTCTCCTTGATCATCGCGTCATACGCCGCTTTGACCTCGGGGTCGTTGGGCTCATGCTTCATCTCGTCGTATGCCTTCGCGAGACGCGTGGACTGTGCCTTGTCTAATGTGTGATACACGGTCTCCGGTGTGTACGTGAGACCGGCGGACTTCATGTATGCCTTGGCCGCATCCTGCGCCGGCTTGAAGGCATGAAAGTCTACGTCTTCTCCGTCGACGGAGACGGTAACGGGTACCCCTGTGAGGTCGCGGCCTGCTTGACCAGGCCCCGCATACGGCCGACGTGGCTGGAATAGTACCCCTTCGCCTCCTGGCACTCCTCCTGATTGTGAAAGTCGCGTTCGTCCGGCGGACTTGGTAAAGCCATTGTGTGCTCCTTCGTCAAATGAGACCCCTCCGTGAGCCGGGGACAGCCCTTCGCCCCCCTCTTCCCACGCAAACTTCTTGATCCCGCCCGACAGTGTGTAGATCTCGTTGCGGGCGGCCGCAATAGAGAGCGCTCCGGCGCGCACACGTTTCCAGATCGCCTCGACTTTCGGTTGTAACGACTTCTTCTCTGTCCAGGGGAAGAGGGACCGTACCGCTTCCCACGTCACCGATTGAAATTCATGCGCGGGAATCTTCCGTTTCTCAGCGGCCGCACGATACGCATCGGCCAGGACTCCGTACGATCCGGACGCCCCAGTCTCTCGATTCGATCCGGCGGCTCCAAAATTGTCAGAGACTTCGGGGGATCCACCCGAGAGTGCGTTCACCACAGCGGCGGCCACCGCATGCGTGTCAATCGTGACATGACCTTCCACACTCTCGGGGTGGGCGATGTTGTTAAAGAAACTTCGAACCTTGTGGGCATCACCCAATTGGGCATGAATGTTTTCGTTGGATCCGTCCCGAAGCATCGATACCGCTTTGGTGATCGTCTCGAAGGACCCCCACGCAATGTTCCGGGGGAACCCCACCTTCTTCCCAAAAAGATCAGTCTCCGTATCGGTCCCTCCCCGCGCATAGTCGCCGAATCCTCCCTCTGGGGTGACAAGACGATAGGTTCGGGAGTGGTAGGTCTCATCATAGATCCGTACGAATCGCGCGGCGTCGTCGTCCTTCATCTTCCCGAGTGTGGTGCCCTCAAGGCGGCGGGCATCCTTCAAGAGTTGCGCGCGGCCTTCTTTCGTCCCTTCACTCGTGGCGGATTGGTTGTACAACTCCACCCACCCAGTCATCTCAGGGGTCCACTTCGTCTTCTCTTGGTTCTTTACGATCTGCCGAACACGATCGGCGAGACCCATATTCATGAACCAATCTTTTTGCGGAGAGAGGACCGCCATCACCCCGGCGTGCTGACGGAAGTGATAGCCGTCTTGGGCGGCCCATTCTTTCGCAATCTTGTTGGCTCCCGAATACCACTTCCGAGCCCTGAGACGAATCTCTTCGGGAACCAAATCGTAGAGCCAGAGGAGATTGCTCACAGCCTTTTTGTGGAACTCAGCCAACACCTCGAGCCGTGCGCCCTTCCCGGTCATCATGGGATAGGTCCGCAGTGCGGCGGCCAAGGTCGCCACATGACCCTTTGACGCGAGGATGTCGGCGGTACTGATATGCCAGACCTGCGTGAGTGCGTCGTGCGCACTCTTCGCCCCGGACGGCACCGTGGTACTGAGCGTCGTGCGGGCCTCGGCGCTCACCTCCGGACGCACCCCGGTGGAGAGACGTGATCCTATGCCGACCAGATGGGGCCGTCGGCGGAGCGCCAAGAGCTGCGCGCGTGTGATCGTCTCCCCTTCCTTGTGCCCAGGGATGTGCTCGAGGAGGGTGTACAGCTGTGCTCGCTCTGCGCCAGACGGCACCTCGTTAGTCGATACTCGTGTGGCATGCAAATACGGAGCCGGACCCTCGGGGGTCATCGCGTGTTCAAAGGCGTGCTCCGTGTACGTGGGGGAATCGACGATCTCTTTCAAGGATTTCAGATGGGCAATCGCCGTGGGGAAATCCTTATGCCCCACTGCGAGCGCCACTTCGCGAGCCAGCCACTGTGCGCGATTGTGCACGGGCAGTGCCGCGTGGGCCTTCGTGTATTCCTTGAGCGAGGCATTGAGACGATCGCGGAAGGCGGCGTAGGTCTCGCCAGCCACTTTCGCGTTGTTCCGGAGATTCTCGTCGGCTTCTTTTTCGAATCCGTAGGGATGCTCGAGCGATCGAAGGAGCCGATCGACCTTTTCCTTCATCGTCGGCTGATTGGCAAATCCATATTTCGCCGACTCCGTCATCCGATGCAAGAGATCCCCGGCGTGCTCGACCACCGGGTTAAGCACCCCGCCGACATTGTGACGTTGCACGCGGAGCATCGCGAGTTCCGGAACCACACGCTGCGTCTCGGCAATCTTGGTGAAGGCTGCGCTCACGAGCGGATGTACGACGGTGCGGGCTTCTTTGTTGGCAGAGAGGGCGAGTGTCCCCTTCTGGGCTTTCTCTCGAAGGGTTCCGACATGCACGTTATAGAGGGCTTCGGCAGCGGCCGCCGCCATCGTGTCGTGGACCTTCTCAAGATTCGTGACGTACAGTGAGGCGAGGTTCTTCTGCATGAAGGACCAGGGCCGGCTGACGATGAGTTCTTTCACGCGAGCGATCGTGTTGTTGACGTGATCGAGGAACCCGACAATCTCCGCCTTCGCCGGCTCGAGCCCCAAGCGTTCTTGTAAGCGGGCGACGATCTTCGACACCACTTCGGGTTTCAGGAGTTCGGTCCCGGCGATGTCCGAGGCCATTTCCTGTTTGAGATCGTCTTCATTTTTCGCAAACGTGTGCCGATTCCGTGCGAGGAGCACACCCTCTTTGGTGCGATTCTCCCAGACAAGATCCACAAAGGCGTGATGGAGTGGAGAGCCTTCAAAATGATGAAAGAGCTCGTGCACCAGGGTACTGGTGACGTCCGCGGCGCGGGTATTCGCCGAGACAAAGATGACGTCTTTCGCCATCCCCTTATGCACCACGCCATCCATGAGGGTCTTGGTTGGCTGGAGGACACTGATGCGTTTTCCCCAGAGCCCCATGAGGGCCTGTAAGGGGACTAGGTTTTCTTGGCTAATGCCTCCTGCCGTCGGATCAACGGTCTGAGGCAGCTCGGCTGTCGTAAGGACTCGGAGCGGAGCGCCTCTAAACAACGTCTCTCCATTCTCGCCCTTGCTGAGAAGGGATTCATTCGCAAACATCGTTTCAATAAGTTTTTGATCAGCGTCACGGGTCACCTCCTGTGGAGTAAAGACTGGGGCGACATCCTTCCCCGTGCCGAACGCACCCGCAATAATGTTCTCTCCCGTCGTATCGACGCCCGCCTTGCCAGCGGCCACGACTTGGGCTGTGGCAATGGCTTCGTCGACGGTCTGTGCGTGAGCAATGGGGGAGACTGTGCTGACTGGGTCATTTGGGGCATTCGTGGACGTCTGTGCGGCAATCCGTTGTGCGTGAGAGACTGCTGCGGCACCGCCAATTTCTCCGGCGCTGGTACCCAGTCCCATGAATCCTTCAAGCATCGCTTCGGTGATATCACCCTTGCCGGTCGCGGCAAGTTCTCCCGTGTATTCACCGAGGGCTTCTCCTGCCGTTTCAAGACCCGCTTCACCCGTGGTACGTGCGACACGTTTCGCCGCGGTGGTGGAATGTTGCACGGCGAGTTGTTGCGCCTCTTTTACTTGTGACGCGATCGTAGGATCGAGCCGTGCCATCTTTACCGCGGCTGTATCCGCGGTGTTCACGCCTGCTTTTTCAAGTGTACGAATCGTGGCGACTTCAACGGCTCGACCGACGGCACCAGTCATCCATTTGGTCAGCCCGAGGGTCGCCATGTCGACGGCCGTAATGATGCCGCCCTTCACGAGTCCTTCTTGTAGGGCCTGTGATCGTTCTTCGGGGGTCAGCGTTTTATCTGCGGCCGCATCCATGAGTTTGGATCCGGTCTCGAGCGCGACGTTCCCGAGGAACATCCCAGCAATACCACCGACGACGGTCCCGACACCAGGGATCACACTTCCCGCAGCGGCACCGGCGGCACCTCCTGCAAGGATGGCCCCTGTGTTTGGCAATTGCCCGGCGAGCATGTGGAGTGATCCAGTCGGATGCGCGAGAAATGATGTGCCAAGAGACGCACCTGTCTCGAGCAATCCTCGATCCGGATTCGCGGCCTTCTTGGCCGCAATGTCTTCTTGGAGGGCTTGTTGTTCAGGTGAGACTGGGGCCGTCTGTTGCTCTTGCGATGCGGCAACAATCGCGTCATCGTTACCTGCAAGAGCGTTCCCGAAGGACGATACGCTCCGCGCCATCCCCTTCACACCCTCTAACACGGTTCCCCCCAACCCGATGGGGGCTGGAGGGGTCACCGGCGGATAGAGTGTGTCGTACTGTTTTCCAAGTTGATCAGGGGACCAGGTTGGATTATGCTCGGCAGCCTGCATAACCCATTCGTTTTTTGGAATGGGTGCGTCGGTCGAGGGGGTCGATGGATAGATGGAATCAAACTTCTGTGCAAGGGCCGCGGTATCCCAGGTGGGATTAACCTCTTTCGCCTGCGCGATCCACTCGTCTTTCGACACCGGGGGGCTCGCTACGGTAGATTGGGGCATGTCGTCTCCTTACCGGGTCAGTAAATTGGAACAGGGATGCTACCGTCCTTGGTTTGTCGGCACATTCACCAGCGGCCGATTGGGTACGTCTGGAGATTGCCAGACGGGTTTCGTGATTTGCTGATATTGGTTCGTGGGGATATTGGTCATTCCAGGTGATTGTAGCATGCCTGTGGAGGCATCGGGGAGGCCCTCTAACGGGGAAAAGGGGGCCTCTGCTGCAGGGGCCGGGGCAGCTGCGGCCGCACCAGACGGCTTCGGCGTAAACGATTGGAACGGAGCCATCGGAGGTTTCCCGGTGTTATGGATGGAGAGCGAGAGGTCATCGATCTTGGCTTGCACCGCACGCTTCTCGTCCTCAGACATGGTCATCTGGTTCTTCTCGAGATAGGCGCTGTAATGCAGCATCAGGGCCTTGTCAGCTTCCGCAATAATCTGTTGGGTCTTCGTGATATCCGTCAGTCCCTTCACAGGTTTGCCGTCCGCCCCCGTCAGGAGGGAGGTACTCCCATCCTTCATGACTTTCATGATGGTCCCATCGGCCAAGGGTTGGAGGTGCCCCACCCCATTCGTCTGCGCTTGGATCGAGGCTTTGGCCAATGCCGTACTATCTTTATGAAAGGCCTTAGCTTGATCGCTCGAGAGCTTCTGCAGTTCGACCATTTTGTCAATCTGCGCTTGCGAGTTTTTGAAGGCGGCATCCGCCGACGTTTGCGCCATTGTCTCGGTGTGGGTGAACCCGGATTGTTGCATTTTCTCAGCATGCGCCCGGGTGTCTGCCGCCTGCCCTTCCGCGTGCTGGAAGGTCCGTCCTTGCATGCTCTCCGCGTGCACCTGGCTGGATGCAAGATTTTCTTTCCCGGCCGTCAGCGTCTCGGTGTGCATCTTCTGTTGCACGTCGAGATTCCGTTTCGCCCGGGCATCTTCCATCGTCTGCCGTTGCTGTTCAAGCGTCGCCGTGATCGCGGCCTTCGAGACTTCAGCCCCAGCGGCCGACAGCCCCTGCCCCGCGCCTTGCAACATTCCTGCGGTCAACCAATTCATGGTCTCGTCTCCTTACTGTCCAGGCACTGAGTTCATCATCCCCGCCGGCTGTGGCGCGGCGGGTGCGGCTTCGGGGGCAGGTTCTTGTGCAGCCTCTTGCGCGGCAGCCGCCTTGAGGGCTTCGGGACCCTGAGCCTTCAGTTTCTGTGCCTTCGCCATCATCTCCGGCGTGATCTTAAAATAGTCGAGCAAATCTTGATACGTCTGTTTCGTGGTCTCCCCGATCAACGGACCCGCGACATCAATGCCCGTCGACTGGATATACTCGAGAATGTGGCACATGATCGTGATGACTGCGTAGAAGCATGGGGGAGGCGCGAGCTTCCCTTTGATCTCACGATTGATGAGTCCAATGATTCCTGCGGCAATCTTCGCCACGGTCGTGGGAATCTCTTGCGGAGAGCCCGCTTTGATTTTCTGCGCGGCGATCACCAACAAGTGATGTGTTTGATCAGAGAAGAGAATCTTCATCCCCGCGACCACAATCTTCTCGTAGTCCTGACGCATCTCGGGTTCGATCTTGGCCTCAAGACCCTTGATCACTTGGACCAGTTCGGGATCGGTGATCTCTTCGCCCGCTCCCTCAGGCGCCTCTTCGGGTGGAGCATCGGCCGCCGTGGGGACGGCCTCGCCACCACCGGGGGGTGCGTTCAACATGCCGCCGCCAGTGGGAGGACCACCCGGCGCGGGTACGGATGGATCTGCTTGTAGAGGTAATGCCATACGACTCCTTGTTACCCAACCGTCGGGTTAAATGGGGCAGTGGGGTCAAATGAATTATGCGTAAACTTGATGGGGGCTGCCGCGTTTGCGCGTTCCCATTTGGCTTTCTCGAGTGCGAGTTGCTGTTGCTGCATCTGATAGTTGGCTTCCGCGGCTTTGCTCGCGCCGGCCCCCTGCATCATCCCGCCCACCCCCTGCATCACGGCGCCTGGCGCACCGGCCATGACCGCTCCACCAGCGTTTGAATTCCAGAAATCGGCCCATCCTGATGCGGGTGGGGTCGGCGGCTTGGTTGTAGGAGCTTGCACGCCTTCTACGCCCGGGGTTTTGATCGTGGTCGCCGTGCCGAGATTCTGCGGTCCCGCGGCTGCAGGAGCGATTACTTGCCCAGCTGCGTTCAATGTTTGCCCACCGGTGAGTACCCCTGCCCCAGGGGCTACTTCTGTAACCGCGTTCGCAGCAGCATTCGTTCCAAAATCCACCGCCGCTCCTGACACGGCTTGGGGGGCCGCCACGCCTGCGGTGGGTGCCGTGGCGCTTGCGGCCACCGTTTCTCCTGTGGCGAGGGGTGCCCCGGTTGTTCCCGCGGCTGCCGCCGGGGCGGCTGCCCAGCTGGCAAGAGCGGCCCCACCGGCGGCACCCAGTGCGCCCATGGACATGACCATACCGATCTGCCCGAGGAGTTTATTCTTGGTCACCGCACCCACCACAGTCAATCCGATACCCACAACCCCTACCACCGCGGCGACGGTCATGACGGTCGCGACGGCCACACCGGCCGTGACGGCGATGGCACCAGCGGCAGCTCCTACACCAATTGCGGCAACGGCGATGACGGACATAATGGTAACTCCTTTGCAGAAAAACTATCAACGGTTAATGCGTCAAGAATCGTCTCGAGGTTCGTTTCGGCTGTCGCGTGCACGGTGGTCCAAATGGTATCTTCGTGCGCGATCCCCACACGCTTCGTACCGGGAGGGGACAGAATGATTCGGGGGCCGACAACGCGTTCGGTCCCGGTTTCCGTGATGATCGTGATATCCCCCTTCGTGATCACACTCACATGCCCTTGCAGATGAATTTTTCCGACGAGGGTCATCCCCTTAGGGATATGAATCTCTCGAATATACAGACCATCAGCCAACCGGTCAAGGGTCGGGACATGCACTTGCGGCTCACGCGCCACCCGCTGTTCGATCCACGCAATCTCCTCGCGCCGTTCAAGCCGGCCGTGGAGATCGGGAAGGGCGGTTGTGAGGAGCATGAGGTCGTTCATTATTTGATGCCTGTGATGAAGAAGTTAAAGTAGGCACGGGCGGCCGTGTTCGTCGCCGGGGTTGCCGCCAACTTCGTCTGATAACTCGCGATCGCGGACGCCTTTTGGGCCGGAGTATAGAACGTGTTGATGCGGTTCAGCCCAATCGTATCACGCCCGCGTGTCAGAGCCGCCTTCCGCACGGGATCTGTTTCGGCAGTCACCAGTTCGGCCGCCTTGTTGTATCCCTCGAGTGCCAAGGCCGACGTGGTGTACGTCGTGATCTTGAATGTGTCAAACACCTTCTTCACAGACGCGTCGAACTTCGCTTGCGTGGGAAATCCCGGAGCCTTGAGTTTGGCGATGCGCGCTTGAGAGAGCGTGATGGCCGCGAGTGCCGTGCTATAGGCCGGGTTGACCGTGGTCGTGGGCTGCCCAAACATGGTCGCCTTCGGGACGACGATGGTCTGGGGAATCGTCTTTAATGCGGTTTGTGCCGCATCGAGCTTGGTCTGATACCCCGTAAGGGCCTGCGTGTATTGCGCGGGGGTGGCCAGTCGTAGTCCGGCGATCAGTTGGTCTTCGGCCGCCTTGACGGCGACGTCCCGTTGCCTCAAAAATTCCTTGGCGCGCTCGCCGAACGGGGCCCGCATCGCCTTCCCACCCCGTTGGTCTGGAATGGCGCGCGCCTGTTTGTATTGATCCTGGGCTTGTGCGTAGAGGGTGTCGGCCTGGGCCCGTAAGGTCGTCTCATTACTCTTGGCCTGTGCGTAGGTGGTCGGGGCTTTGGTCGCACTGGCGCCGGCGATATTCTCAGGCGTGGCCGCTCCTCCACCGAAGAGGTCGGTGACGGGAGTCTTCCCACCCGTCGTGCCCGTCGTGCCCGTCGTGCCCGTCGTGCCCGTCGTGCCCGTCGTGCCCGTCGTCTCACCGAAGATGTTACCGATCCCCAGAGATCCGATCGCTTCAGTCGTCTTTGCCGTCACATCGACCTGCGTGGCCCGGAGTGATTCATTCATCAAGTTCAATTGCGCGGCAATCGCGGTGGCTTTTGCGGCTTCATCCAACGTGGTGCTCATTTGGATATTCGCGATATTCGTCATCGTCTGCTGCGCGAGGGTGGCCGCGGCAGAGTTTTGATTCAAGAGGAGGGCATTATTGTTGAGGACCTCTTGCATCTGGAGTTTTTGTTGCTGATCGAGCCGAGACATGATCTGCGCGTTTTGCGCTTGAGCTTCCAGATTCAAGGCGGCATTGGACGCGTTCGCATTGATCGCGTTCATCTGCGAGGTCAGATTCGCGTTCAGCTCATTGGCCTTGTTCACTTCACCGGTGTTGAATTGGCTCGCGGCGTTCCGCGCGTTGGCCGTATTCGTCATGGCGGCATTGATCGATCCGGCGTCAGAGGTGGCAATGGGGGCCGCCGCGGCAATCACGGCGGACTGGCCAGCGGCTGTTCCGATACTCGAGTTTAACATCCCGCGATCGTTGCTTCGCGCAAGCGCGAGCTGTTCAGCCTGCTGCATCAGGGGGGAGTTCCCCTTGACGATATCTTTGATTCGGTTCTCGACGAGCCCGCCAGGAGCCACCTCGTAGGGCGTGGCTCGATAGCCGGTGGCGGTGGTCTGCCCCGCCGTCCCCATCGCGGGGTCATAGGTGGCAGCTGGGGCGTTGGCTCCTGTGTCGGCGGGAGGGGTCACGGGACCCGTGGTGGCACCGGCGTTCGTCGTGACGATGGTACCCTTGGCCCCGGATTTCATGGCCTCCTGGCTCGGGTCCACCGCTTTGTAATTCAACATTCCATTGCCGACCGGATTGGTCGTACTGGCAATGGCGTTGGGATCTTTAGGAAGTGCTGCGAGGTTCGTAGTACCCGTGGCCATCGTGTTACTCCGTAATCGTCACTGGCCGACCCGAGCCGGCCCGTTGTAATTCATAACTGGACCGCACCCACTCCACTAACGCGGCGTAGGCGGTCCAAAGGTCGCGGAGTTGTTCAACAGCGTCTCCGTGCGCGCGTAGGACGACAGTGTCTTCAAGTGGGGGGCCGGTTGATTCAGCAGTTCCTCCGGTGGGACCGGGGGAGGGGGGCAGACGGTCTGAGTGACGGTCGAGCACCCCACTAATACGGTCAAAAGTAGACACGAACTCAGGAGAAAGTTGGCACTTTTCGCCCGGGAGGTTGACATAGCGAATGACCTCTTTTTCAATCGTCTCTGTAATGTGCCGTGTATCACCTTTGATCTTAACATATTTGACCACCACCTTGGCGGTGTTCTCGGCTTGCGTGATGACCGAGGCGGCGGCCTTCAGGGCCTGCTGGGCAATCGCCGCGTCCCACGCTTGTTGGACGGCGTGACGGCCGTGCCACTCCCCGGCGCCGAAGACGGCGAGGATCAGGACGAGGATTCCGAGAAACTTCGCCAGTGGGCCGGCGAGCATGAGTGGCATGATTATTTCCCCAATAAACGGCTTTTGACTTCTGAACCCGAGGAACTGCCGAAGTAATACCCGAGTACCGTCGCCCACCCACCGGCGAGGGCGCCGATCAGAATCAACATCGCGTCATGCCCGCTTGCGGGGATCGGGTAAATGAGCATGAAGCCAATCACGCCGAAGAGCCCGGCTGTGGTGAGAATCGCAAGGATCGTCTTCACCACCCGGTCGTGCGACGGGATGGTGGTCTCAGGGCTAGTACTGGGCTCCATTATCCCCCCTCTCACACTTCTCCTCCGCGATGATCGCGATCCGACGTGTGACGTCCGTGCGATGCTGCTCGATGTGGTCCGTCAGACGTTCGAGGGACCGTACTTGGCTCGCGTTCCGGTCGGCATCCGTCTTCTCGTGGCTCTCTTGCCACTGGGCAATCGCGGTCATGGTCCCGCAGATTTTGGCAATGCTCAAGGCGAGCTCCTGTTGACGAGCCGTGGCCGCATCGAGACTGCTGACCACGCGCCTGAACCACCACCAGACGATGGCGCCGAGGAGGGTAATGAGGAAACTCACGATGGTGACTTCGAGTGGGTTGGTGAACATGTTACATTCGTCCTCCCCAACTGAGGGAATAATGATTGCCGTCTTTCTTGGTGAAATTCCCACCCCATGCGAGGGGGAGCCCGCAGGCCTTCCCATAATCCAGCCACCATGCGCCAAGCGTCGCGTGGTCCTCAGTCGTCATGAGGTATACGCCGTCACGGTATAGATCAAGATCCTGCGCGAGCCCAATCTCGTGGAGTGACCCAATCATGTGATCGCTCGTGGGATCCTTGGTCGTTTTCCGATCCATCCCTTCAGCCAGGGCAATCTCATACCCCTGCGACATGGTGAAGAGTATGAGTTTCGCGATCGCGAGTGAGAATTCACAGCGTGCTGTCCTTAGGGTTAAGGTTGGCATGATTACCCCCATTTGATCACCCGAGATTCGTGAATGGTGACGGTATCCGCAGCCCCGGGGACCGTGAGTCCTCCCGCGAGCGAGAGGGATCCTGCGGTTGTCGTGAGTGCCGTCCCACCGGCGTTGACAATGACCATTTTGTTGGCAAACCCTGTCGTGGGAGGGAGCTTCGCGAACCCTGCCGCAATCAGCGCAAACTCGGCGCGCATGACTGAGGAGAGTCCTTGTGAGCCCGAGACCGGGGCTCCGGAGACGTCGTAATAGTCACTCATTTAGTGTTGCTCCTCAAGCTCAATCATGCCGAGTCGAATGGAGTCCGCCACGTTGGTCACTTGGAAGGTTCCCGTGAGCGTCGAGGCCGCGTCAAGATTTTCTGCGACCGCGGTGGTGGTGAAGTCTACCGTGGGCGTCACCCCATTCTGAATGATTTCCGTATAGAGATATTGTATAGTGCCTGACGTCACCACGGCCAGTTTGACGATAATTTTGAAATCGGTGGTCGCGGCAGCAATCGTCGCCGTGAGGAGTGTGACGGCATTCAGGAGTATGGTGACCGTTTTCGTATTGGCCACCCCCGTGCAATTGCCGTAGAGCGTGAGTTGGAATCCCATCCCGCGTGTCTGAAACTCTTTGGCGACAAAGTTCACTGTGGTGGTGCCACCAGGAAGCGTGATCGCCACCGGAGTGGCCGACGAGGTGCTCTGCGCGAGGGTATTAACGACCTTCATCGGCGGACTGAAGGACGTAGACACCGCGATGGTTTGGACCCCGGCGTAGACCGCCCCTGACCGTGAAATCGTGTCCGTCGTGCATCCCGTGAAGGTGTTCGTCGTCATGCCGATGTTCGCGTTCATCCGACCGTCGATGCCAACCACGCAATTGAAATAGGTGCTCGACACCGAATGCACGCGTCCGGTGGTGACGAAGACGCCAGCGAGGGTTTGTGTGCTGAAGTAGCAGGTGTCCGTATGGACCATCGAAAACTCTTGGATCATGACGCCATACGACCCGCCGATCATGGCGACTCCAGTCACCCCGTTCACATCTGCGAGGGTGCCGTTATACCCCACCGACCCGGACGAATGACGGATGAATTGGAAGTTGGCCCCATTGATCGCATTAAACCCATGGCGTCCCGCCTGAATGCGGGCCTCCGACCGATTCGTTATATAGATCCCCTGATCGCAGTCGTCGGTC
>CXWL01014295.1_pt1 | contig 19169 bp, 3 predicted proteins | sample 590931 | NCBI WGS metagenome assembly CXWL01 (sample SAMEA3498368, study PRJEB10139) | groundwater metagenome | biome: water well; material: biofilm material | place: Germany | collected 2015-04-27 | reverse complement strand
AGCATGCAGACCGAATCTCTCCAGCCCTGGCCGCAGGTATTCGTAACTCACGTCATCGGAGACGAAGACCTTCCCGACGTAGAAATCCTTACGCTGCCGGGCTACAAGTCGGTGGATGCAATAAAGACCATTGAAGAGTTGGCCGCGCTACTGCATTCGCGCAAAGTCGAAGAGTTTGAGCTGATCGGTGGTTCAAGCATCGATCACGACAGTCGCGCATGTCTAGCTGCCCTGCATCAGGTCATCCTTGATGCTCACGTTCGCGAAGAGATGCCACCTTGGGATCCAAAGCAGATCGAACACTACGCTGAGACAATCTACGCTTCGTATCCTCTGCCCATCATGAATTCGCCGCTCACTGGGTCAAGCCTCTCGCAGCTTGTTACTGCCGCAGGCGGCGGTGCCGCCTTCATGGCCGCGTTTCCGCATGACCTTGGGCATATCACGCTCTACTTCCTCGTCGTCGGCGGAACGCGAATTGTCTTGGGTGCTGCAGACGGAATTTCAATCGGCCTCAAACAAGGCTTATCGCATGTCATTCTCAAGTGGATGGGCGTTCCTCGAAGTTCGGCAACACCAAAGAAGCGCAAGGCAAAGCCTGCCAGCGATGCGGAAGCGACCTAAACCTACATTCGAGCGGGACTGCGCAAAAGCGTGCAGCCCCTCAATTCCTCGCTGAACGACAGCTTACTGTGATGCAACTGCCATACATTTGAACTGCTTTCAGGAAAACCCAGGTTCTCTACAAAACGGACCATCGGAATTATTGAAAATTTGCTGTGGGAATTTCTCCTGACGACCCAAAGAAGGCAGTGATAATTTTTTCATAATCTTCACTTTGCAGACATTCATTTTTTCTTTAAATTGTCGACTAATTTGGAAAGTGAATGCTTTTTAAAGGCTGTTTTACAGGCGTTTCGCTTGTACTGACGAGATTACTATTTTTCATCGCCTTGTGCAGGCTGCACCTCTAACCAATTATTCACTTCGATCAGATTTTCTTCACTGATCATGCCGATGGCTTGCATAAAACGCATCCGGTTTTTGATGTAGTCGTACCTGGCCTTGGCCAAGTCACGCTTAACCTTAAACTCCTCTTGCTGGGCGTTGAGTACATCACTGATGGTTTCAACCCCATATTTGAATCCGGTTTCCATGGCTTCTCTGGATTTTCCAGCAGATTCCAGTGCTTTTTTCGCTGCCTTGATACGCCGGACATTGGCGTTTGAACTTAAAAACGCATCACTGGTTTCTTTGATCAAAGCACGGAGTTTGGCTTCATTGGCGTATTTGTTGAGCGCCAGTTTGTGCTGGGCTTCCTGCGTTCGTCTAAGTGTGGTGCCGCCGCTGAATATCGGCATATTGACATTGATGGCTGCAACCTGGGTTTCGGTCTGGTTCGTTCGGGTACTTTGGAATCCGGTATCGGTATCGAAATAATTGAGTTGCAACTCAACAACGGGTAAATGTCTGGATTGTTGCACAGTAACATCATGATCGGCGGCGGAAATGGCAAATTGCTGGGCGGCTAACAAGGGATTTTCACTTTTCGCGACTTCCAACCAGTCTTCCAGCTTGCCTTCAAGTTCCTGGTAATCGATTTCATCACGTAATTTTAATAAAGTTTCCGGTGGGGTGTTGGTGAGCTCCTTCAAACCTTCCTTGGCCGTTACGACCTTGGCTTCCGCTTCAATAATACTGGCTTTAATATGGTCGAGACGGGCTTCGGTGGCATATACATCGGTAATTTTTATTAATTGTTTTTTGAATAATTTGTTCACTTGTTCAAGTTGTTGCTCAGTCGTTTCCTGTTCGCTTTTGAAAAAACTGAGCTCGTCTTCAGCTTCCAGCACTAAAAAATACTTTTCTACTACATTGAACAACAGCGCTTGCTGCGCTTGAATATTTTCCAGGGTATATTGATCCTCAACGGCTTTAGCCCGTTGCCAGTTCCAGAACTTGGTAAAATCGATCAAAGTTTGGCTTAAAGACACGACATAGCGCGTCCCCATATAATCGCGCGTGCCTTGGCTGCTGACGTGTTGACTGTTGGCCGACCAATTACCGCTGGCTGTGACCTGCGGTAGCATTTCGCCCAGGGCCTGACCCTTTTGCGCGGTGCCAATCTTAATTTTTGTCTCGGATGCTTTAAGTTCGGGATCAGCCTCCAAAGCTTGATGATAGATGTCCAGTAAATCGTCTGCGTAGCTTGTCGAAGTCGCAAAAAAAACAGACCAACTCAAAATAACTAAATAAAGTATTCGCATTGTCATTAGTCTTCTATAAACGCCCGGGCAAACGCATTGGTAATCGGTTGCATCAAATACTCGAAGACCGTTCGCTCCCCAGTGTTAATAAACACTTCCGCCGGCATGCCCGGCACTAACTCTAACCCCTTTAGCTTTACATAGCTGTCCGGTGTTAATTCAATTTGAGCCTGATAATAAGGAATACCGCTTCGCTCATCGGTCAGTCGGTCGGCAGACAAATTAATGACTTTACCTTGAACTTTAGGCGTCAGTGCTTGTTTAAAAGCGCTAAATCTGACATCTGCAATTAATCCGGCACTGACCCGGTCAATATCGATCGGCGATACACGCGCATCAATAATCAATTCTTCCTGTTGCGGCACAATATCCAGGATAGCCTTGCCGGGCGTTATAACACCCCCTATGTTATGCACCGATAAGCCGAGCACACGACCACTTGAAGGAGCTTTTATGTCGGTTCGTGTGACCTTATCGGTAGTCGCAATCACCCGCTGCGAAACATCATAAAGCTCGGCCTGAACCTCACTCAGTTTATCGGCAACTTCTTCCTGAAACTCTTTTTGCAACTGTAAAATTTGTAACTTCGTTTCACCGATTTGGATTTCACTCCCGGCAATTTCTGAGGATAAGGCGGCGATATCACCTATGACGGTGGCGTGATTGCGTTCTATGTCCCGTAACCGTTGCTTATCGGCAAAACCTTCGGCTAATAACGCTTGTAAGTCATGAACTTCATCCGCGTAAGACAACATCAGTTGTTGTTTGCTGCTGCGCTGACCCTGCAAGCCTTGTATTTTTGAGCTTAATTGACTCATCCGTTGTTTTAAAACCGCGATTTCGCCTTCGTGGGCGTTTTTTCTTGTTCGAAATATTTGATTTTCCGCCTGCTTTGCTTCGGCAATATGGGTATCCGTTCCGTCTTTTAGAATGTCCGGGAAGGTGATCTGTTCACGCCGATCGCGTTCTGCAACCAGACGGGCCACCTGAGCGGTTAAAGTGATCAACTGTCCTCGTAGTATTTCTAATTGTGCTTTGACTTCGGTACCGTCCAGCTGCAGCAGAACGTCGCCTTCCTGAACAATGTCGCCATCTTTGGCCAGTAATTGGCTGACGATACCTCCATCTAAATGCTGGACGGTCTTACTGTGGGATTTGACAGTAACAAAACCGGGCGCCAGTGCTGCACTATCTAACGGCGCCAAATAACCCCAAGTTCCCAGAATGCCGAATGTACAAATCAGTACGCTAATCCCCAGGTTTCTGATAGGCCGATCGTCGGTCGCCAGGGAAAGGGCAGTGCTAGAGGTATCGAGCGAAAGCTTATCTTTCATAGGTTGACGTTAGTGAGTAGTGATCTTTGCAAAAGACCCTGGAGAATGAGCGCTTTGATGAAGTCATTGAATGGAGGGTTTGGCTAGTTGCTGTTGTAATTGCGCTATCACCTGATCGCGTGGGCCATATAGAGAAACCAGGCCTTCGTTGAGTATCAACAGTTTCGTCACCTGGGACAACACATTATTGCGGTGGGTAATCACCACCACGGTGATGTTTTTCTGTTTTAACCGTTGAATGGCATTGCCTAATGCAAGCTCACCCTGTTCGTCCAGATTCGAGTTCGGCTCATCCAACACAACAACAACAGGATCTCCATATAAGGCCCTGGAAAGACCGATTCTCTGGCGCTGACCGCCGGACAGCGTTCCGCCATCGGCACCAATAAACGTATCATAGCCGTTCGGCAAGCGTAAAATCAGCTCGTGCACATCGGCCATTTTAGCAGCATTGACGACCTTTTCGGGATCAATATCACCAAAGCGGGCGATATTTTCACTAATTGTGCCTTCAAACAATTCGATGTCCTGAGGCAAATACCCAATAAATGGCCCGAGTTCTTGGCGGTTCCATACAAAAACATCCGCACCATCGAGACGTATGTTTCCACTCACTGTCGGCCAGATGCCGAGCAGTGCCCTTGCAAATGTCGACTTCCCGGCGCCGCTGGGCCCGAGGACGCCAACCACATCACCTTTTTCAATAGCCAGGGTAACGCCCTTGAGGACCGCTACTTTGGAACCTGGAGGAACAACCATTGCCGCTTCCATCTTGAAATTGCCTTCAGGATCAGGCAACGTCATATTTTCGCTATCGGCCGGAATTTGCAACAATATATCGTTCAATCGCTTATACTGGCCGCGTGCATTGATAAAACCTTTCCATGAACCAATCATGATATCGATGGGCGCCAAGGCTCTGCCCAGCAGAATAGAACCGGCTATCATTAAGCCCCCGGTGATTTCGTTTTCAATCACCAGATAAGCACCTAGCGCCAAGATTAACGATTGCGAAGACAGCCGGATTAATTTTGACAAAGCGCTCATCAACCCGGCCCGGGAGCTTGCAGTTGCCTGCAAAATAAGAATTTTGCGTGTACCTTCAATCCAGCGTTGCCGGATATTGCGCAACATGCCCATCGACTCGATAACTTCGGCGTTTCTGAGGTTTTTATTGACTAAATTCCGACCTGTTATTGCCAAGCCATTGGCTTCATTGAGCAGTTGACTGGTAATATTTTCATTGACGACCGCAATAATAATTAACAAAATGGCAGTCGCGATAGCCGCCCAGCCATACCATACATGAAAAATAAACATAACGGCAATATAAACCGGCAGCCAAGGGGCATCGAAAAACGCAAACAAACCCTGACCTGTCAAAAATTGTCTTAGTGCGGTTAAATCATCCAAGGGCTGTGACCCCCCGCGTTGGCCACCACTATAAAGCGACTGTTTATAAGCCACCTGAAACAGTCGTTCGTTGAGCAACGTTTCCAGACGACTACTGACCCTGACCAGTACCTGGGAGCGCACCCATTCTAACAGTCCCAGGGTCAAAAACAGCACCATGACAATGATGGTTAACATTATCAGGGTGGAGAAGTTACCTGTAGGTACCACACGATCATAGAGCTGCAACATGTAAATTGTCGGAACCAATTGAAGTAAATTGATTATCAAACTAAAGCCAGCTGCCGAGAAAAAAGCGCCCTGGCACAATGTCAGCGCTTTTTGTAAATCAGATCTATGAGGATTTTTCATGGAAGCTGACTCATAATATAGATTGGTAATGTCATTGCGTATTCTTTTAGGGTTTATTCATTATCCGATCAGTGCAAGCCACTAAAAGTGCCTTCAATAAACGGTTCTTAGAGTTCAAATACCATAGTGTTGCCTTGGTCAAAGGCAACACCCTATTTTTCTCCCTAATAAACGTTAAACCACCCAGATGTCCGCAGCGGTTAAAGTTGGATGGGTGTTTACCCCCAAGACCTCCAGCTGGGTTGTACCGCCGGCAGAATTCCCGTTGCTGTCATAGGTAAGTACACCTGTCGTCGTATTGTATATTAACCGATCATCGGCGTCATGAGCAGCCCCTGTGGTGGATGCCCAGAAACGCACATCATTGACGGCAAACTGACCGGTCGCGCCCAGGCCGGTTAGGATGGATGCGCTGAACTGTAGCTTGTCGGTACCGGACACAAAGTCGGTGATTGTATCCCTATTATTAAGGGTGCCGGCTGCCGTATTAAACCAGAAGGTATCAGATCCCAGGCCGCCCGTCAGTCTATCGTTTCCGGCGCCGCCAATCAGGAGATCGTTCCCAACGCCGCCGAGCAACGTATCATTACCCGCACCACCGTCGAGCCAATCGTTACCTTGGCCGCCGTTTAACAGGTTGCTACCGTTGTTTCCGGTCAGATTATTGTTGTCACTATTGCCGGTGCCATTGATATTGTTTAAACCCGTCAGAGTCAGGTTGTCAACGTTCGCTGCCAGTGTGTAACTGACCGATGCATTCACGGTATCCAGTCCTTCTCCGGCATTTTCTGTGATGGTATCAAGGATATTATCCACTACATAGGTATCGTTGCCGAGTCCACCCAACATGCTATCAGCACCACCCAAACCGTTAATCACGTTATCGCCGGCGTTGCCGGTCAGGATATTAGCTAAAGCATTACCGATGCCATTGAGGTTACCGTTTCCGATCAGTGTCAGTTGTTCAATGTTGGCTCCCAACCTGAAATTGACAGAAGCCAACACCAGGTCGACTCCGGCACTACTAATCTCGGCCACCACATCGCCAATATTATCAACAATGTAAGTGTCATTACCCCGTCCGCCAATCAGATTGTCGGCTCCTAAGCCACCGTCCAGCACATTATTGCCTGTATTACCGCTGAGTCTATCCGAAAAAGTGCTGCCAATCAGGTTATCGATGTTGGTCAGTGTATCAAGACCTGCACCACCGGTATTTTGCTGAGCGATTCTGGTCAAGGAAACGGTCACCGGAGCGGCTGCGTTGGCATAAGATACGGTATCGATACCGGTGGTACCAGCAAATACATCATTGCTGCTCGATCCTGTCAACAACTGTCCGGCATCAAAGCTAACAACCGTCAATAGGAACTCGTCAAATACGCTTGAACCGGCTACATCCGTGGCCGTAACTCGAATAGTGGATAACCCCAGTTCGGCAGGCGTCGGCGTGCCCGATAATTGACCTGTACTGGCATTGAGGCTGAGCCAGGCAGGCAGTTCACCGCCATTAACGGTGGCGCTGTAAGTTAAAACATCACCCAGAACAACATCCTGATCCAGGAAGTTTCCACCCGTGTTGTAGCTCCAAAGGGTTCCAGCTTTCACGCCCTGGTCAAGTAGTGCAGAAGACAAGACCGGTGCGTGGTTGATGACGTTAGTGACGGTCAGAGTAAAATCATCAGCTACGCTGGCCCCTGCCAGGTCCGTTGCGATGACGCGCACGAGAAGATTGCCGATATCCGTGCTGGTTGGCGTACCGCTAAAAGTACGTAAAAGCGGATTGAAAATAAGCCAGGCGGGTAAAGCTGAACCATCAGACAGCATTGCGGAATAACTCAGGCTGTCGCCAACATCCATATCGGTGAAAGTAGTAACCGGAACGGTGAAAGTAAATGTCTGGTTTTGGACGATCGTCTGGTCGGCAAACGGCAAAGCAACGGTCGGTGCATCATTGGTGTTGGCAACGGTGATCGCAAAAGTGTCGAAAACAGAAGCACCGGCCAGATCGGTGGCAGTGACTTTAATATCTAGCAAACCGACATCAGCATTCAACGGTGTGCCGCTAAACGTGAGAGTCGCTGCGTTGAAACTTAACCAGGCCGGTAAGGCCAGACCATTCGACAAAGTAGCGGTGTAGGTCAGGCTGTCTCCAACATCTACGTCAGCAAACGTACTCGCCGGCAGTACAAAACTGAACACGGAATCTTCGGTAGCCGCCTGATCAGCAATCGGGTTGGCAACAGTCGGCACGTCATTGGTATTGGCAACCGTGACCGTGAATGTATCGAAAACTGAGGCTCCGGCCAAATCGGTGGCAGTGACTTTAATGTCGAGCAAACCGACATTATTATTGAGCGGCGTACCGCTGAAAGTCCGAGTTGCTGTATTGAAACTCAACCAGGACGGCAACGTTGAGCCATCAGCCAGGGTTGCGGCATAGCTTAAATTGTCGCCTGCATCGGTATCGGAGAACGCATTGTCAGGAATGATAAAGGTAAAGAGTGAATCCTCGATCGCAGTTTGATCAGTGATGGTATTTGCAACGATGGGGGCATGGTTGCTGCCATCATTGACGGTCAAGACAAACTGATCTGAAATACTTGCACCGGAAAGATCGGTCGCAACGACTTGTACGATGGTTGTACCGACATCAACCAACGCTGGCGTACCACTAAAGCTTCGTGTCACAGCATCAAAGCTCAGCCAGGAAGACAATGCGGAACCGTTTGCCAGTGTGGCGGAATAGCTCAAGCTATCAGCCGCATCCACATCTGCAAACGTACTTGCCGGAACGGTAAAGGTAAAAGCCTGGCTTTGGAACGCGGATTGATCAACAATCGGCGCTACCAGGGTTGGCGCGTCATTAGTATTGGCAACAGTTAAAGCAAAACTATCGGAAACAGCGGCGCCAGCGACATCGGTCGCAGTGACTTTTACACTAAAAGTACCCACATCGCCATTCAACGGCGTACCGCTAAAAGTGCGAGTTATAGCATTAAATGTCAGCCAGCCAGGCAACGCCGTATCATTAGCCAAGGTGGCCGAGTACGTCAGGGTGTCGCCTGTATCAACATCAGCAAACGTGTTGGCAGGTATTGCAAAGCTAAAGACGGTATCTTCGGTAGCTGTTTGATCAGCAATCAGGTTGGCAACGGTGGGTGCGTCATTGGTGTTGGCGACGGTGAACGTGAATGTATCGAAAACTGAAGCGCCGGCCAAATCGGTGGCCGTGACTTTAATGTCTAGCAAACCGACATCTGCATTTAATGGCGTACCGCTAAAGGTGCGAGTAGTTGCGTTAAATGTCAGCCAGTCCGGTAACGCCGTACCATTAGCCAATGTGGCCGAGTAAGTCAGGCTATCGCCTGCATCGACATCGGCAAAGGTATTGGCCGGTAATGCAAAAGTAAAGACAGCATCCTCGGTGGCCGCTTGATCGGCAAGCAGATTGGCAACGGTTGGTGCGTCGTTGGTATTAGCCACGGCAATAGCGAAAGTGTCTGAGACTGAAGCACCTGCAACATCGGTTACATTCACTATAACGTTGACTGTACCTACATCACCATTTAACGGCGTACCGCTAAAAGTAAGTGTTGCCGGATTAAATGTCAGCCAGCTAGGCAACGCCGTACCATTGGCCAATGTGGCCGAGTAAGCCAGACTATCGCCTGCATCGACATCCGCAAAGGTATTGGCTGGCACCACAAAGGTGAAGACTGAATCTTCGGTGGCCGCTTGATCGGCAATCAGGTTGGTCACCGTCGGTGCGTCATTGGTATTAGCGACGGCAATAACAAAAGTGTCTGAGGCTGAAGCACCTACAACATCGGTCGCATTCACTGTAACGTTGACTGTGCCAACATCGCCATTTAACGGTGTACCGCTAAAAGTGCGGGTTGCCGGATTAAATGTCAGCCAGCTAGGCAACGCCGTACCATTGGCCAAAGTAGCTGAGTAAGTCAGGCTATCGCCTGCATCGACATCGGCAAAGGAATTGGCTGGCAGTACAAAACTGAACATTGAATCTTCAGTGGTCGCTTGGTCGGCAATCAAGTTAGCAAGTGTTGGCGCATGGTTAACTGCCGTCCCGGCCACTTGCACGATTAAATCCGCTTGTGCCGGTGCCGCCTCGATGTTTTTAGCGTTATCACTGGCAACTGAATAAAAGGCATAACTGTGTCCTGGTTGACCTGCATAAGTCGCACTGGTCAACGTGGTATTTTCCAGCCAAGGGTTGTAAGCGCCGCCGTTGTCGGAGACGTAGACGGTGTAGCTCGCCAAGCCGGAACCTGTGTCGCTGCCAGCCCAACTGACCGGGAATTGCGCGGTCTGCGCGGTGAGCGTGGGCTGCGCTCCGGTGGCGGTGCCGACGTCCACTTGGCTGGTTGGCAACTGGTTGTCGATGGTGTTGAAAATGGCCGGGGTATCGATGGGTTCCTGAGTGGTGAAGATGATGGTGGCCTGAGCATCGATCACGGTACCGGTAGCGACATTGGCGCCGGGTTTGACGAAGAAGTTGGCATAACCTTCGCCGACACCTGGCGTGGAATTGGGCGGCAGGAAGCCGATGGTGGGATCGGCCGGAATCTCGCCGGTCTTGGGATCGATGGTGGTCAGGGTCCAGAAAACCTGGTGGTTTTGTACGTCGATGCCGGCGACCGCGTCCACCAGATAACCCTTGCTGGCGGTCAGGTCGATGCGTTCCATAAAGAAAGCCACGCCGTCAGGCACCTGGATGTTGATATCGCCCCAGCCGAAATCACCCAGGCGGAAGCTGTTGATGTCGATATCGGCATCCAGCGTCAGGGTGGCGATGACCTGCTGTGCCGGAGCGGTGGCGCTGGCCTGATTTTCGAAGCGGACGGTGTAGGACAGCGCATCCTTGCCGTTGATCCAGTGTTGGTCGCCATAGCCATTTGGGCCGAGAATGTCGTTGGGATCGCGGGGAGCTATAATGTTAACTTCCTTGCTTACGGTTGAATTATATAAACCGAGCATTAAGTTACCAAAGGTATACCCAAGCTGGAATGCTCCATAAGCCAAAATGGGCACCGCAATAACAAAAGTAATAGGGCTTAGGAGTACAACTCCTCCACCCAAAATAGCTGCTATTTCAAAAACTTCTAATCCTGCTGCAGCTAGGGAAATCGAGATGTCTGCAGCAGCCGCATATTCAAGTAGTATCGCTGCATCTAAAGCGGCTTTTGCAAACTCAGTCCCTTTCGTAGCAACAACATCTGCTACTGTATTCTTTTCATGATCTGTATTATTGTAGGCATCGCTCAATATATTAAGAGCCCCTTCCGGAGTAGGTTTTAGCCTGAAGTCATTCAATTCTTTACCTTTATCATAAACCGGCTTGTAAGTTGTTATTGCTGTATTGGCATCTTGAAGGGTTATTAGTCCTGTTGGATCGATGTAGTTCAAAGGTGAGTTATCAGCATAACTATATAAATTTTCAATAGGGAGTCTTAATGGATCGAAATTAAGAAATCTACCCAATTCAGAGTTATAGAACCTTTCCCTCATGTAATCTAACCCGCTAGCTTCATCCATAACCCCCCACTGCCCGACATACTCAAACGGATTGGCGACGACTTCCGTTGTGCTTAGATTCTCCCCAAAAGGCAGATATTGATATTGATCAACATAGGCACCGCCAGCATTAGTCAATCCTCTGGTCGAACCAATGGCATCGAAATCGTAATAATTGATGCCGTTTGTAGTACTGCTCTGACTTTCCAGGCCCAAACCATAAACATATTGGGCCAGTTGATTACCCGCCGCATCGTACTCCCCGGCCACATTGACCATACCGGTCGGGTCGAGTTGATACTCGGTGCGCGCGCCGTTATGGACGCTGGCGATGCGGCTGCCAAGGGCGTCGTATTCGTAAGTCCAGGTGTCGGTCGGCGTGGTGACGCTGATCAGGCGATTTTCGACATCGTAGCCGTAGGTGGTGGTGACGCCGTTCTCGGTCTTGGTGTGGAGATTACCGTCAGCATCATAGGTGAGGCTGGCGTTGCCCGACTGGGCGTATTGATTGAGGTTGTTGGTGACATAGTTAGCGATTACGCCATTGTCGGTAACCGAGATGCGGTTGCCGGCGGCATCGTAGCGATATTCGATGTGGCGTCCGTCCGGCAGGGTAACGCCGGTTAGCTGGCCAATGGCGTCGTAGTCGTAGTGGGTGTTGCCGTCCAGCGTCGACACGTCAGTACGGTGACCGTTAGCATCGTAGCTGTAATCGAAGAGAGAGTTGACGCTACCGTCGGCCTTGTAGTTCACCAGATGGGTCAGTTGGCCGGCAGAGTCGTACTGGTAGGTGGTATAGGTGCCGTTGCCGTTGCCACCGCGAGCCAGATGGCCGGTGTTATCGTAGCTATAGGCGGCAACGAGATTGCCCGCACCATCGGTGACGCTGGCCAGACGGCCATGGGTATCGTAGCCGTAATTGGTCACATGACCGGCCTGGTCGGTCATCTGGGTACGATGGCCGGCGGCATCGTAGCTGTAGCTGAGGAAACGACCGTCGCCGTCGGTGACCTTGATGAGACGGTCGGCGGCATCATAGACAAAGGTCTGCAAGCTATCAGAGTCCGCAGCGCTGATCAGGTTACCTTTGATATCGTAAGTATAAGTCGCAGTGCTGCCGTCAGGGTAGGTTTTCTGCAGCAATTGGCCCTTGGCGTCGTAGCTGTAGCTGATGCCGTCGCCACGCCGATTAAGCGAGCCGGTCAGCTGGCCTTGGGCATCGTAGCTATAAGTTTCACTGCTACCGTCAGCATAGCCAATCCTGCTCAAATTGCCGTGGCCATCATAGCTGTAACTGATGGGGTTGCCGCGCTGGTCGGTGACGCTGGCCAGCTTGTCGAAGTTGGCGTCATAACCGAACTGCACCGTGCAGCCCAGGGCATCCTGCACCATTGTGGGATTACCGATGGCGTCGAAGCTGATATTGGCCCCTGTGCCGTCGGGTTTGACGATACCGGTCAGGTTACCATCGGCGTCATAGCGCAACTGGCTAACATGACCCAAGGCATCCTCGACTTGGGCGACCTGGCCCTGGTCATTCAACAATAAATGGGTTACGGCGCCAGTCGCATCGGTGACGGTAACGCCATTGGAACTGTCATAGGCATAGTTGTAGGACACGGTGCCTGCACTGTAATGGCTCAATCGGCCCTGGGCATCGTAGTCGAAATGCTGTACTGAGCCGTCGGGCAGCGTGATGGCGCTGACCCGGCCTTGAGCCGCACCCGGCGTGATGACGTAGTCGTAGTGGGTGGTGCCGTTGGCGGTGGTGATGTCGGTCAAATAGGTATTGGTCGCATCGTAGGCATAGGTCACGCTGTGGCCGGCCTGATCAGAGATGGAAATCAAACGGCCGGCCGTGTTGTAGCCGAAGCTGAGGCTATCGCCGTTGCTGGCTAAGACCTGGCTCAGCAAACCATTGGTGTAGCTGGCCAGCAACTGGTTGCCGTTGCTGTCGGTAATGCTGTGGAGAGTGCCGTCCGGGTTGAAATCGGTGCGTGTTCCATCCTGCTGCCTTAGTTCGAATATGCCATTGGCTTCAACGAGGGTGTTGGTGTTCCCCGCTGCCTTAAAGGTACCGTCAGTTTGGTGGGTAAAGTTCAGGACATTAGCGCCCAGCTTGACGATGACATCGCCATTGGCTTGGCGTGATGCGGTAATGTCCCAACCGAAACTGCGCCCCACACCCAGAACGCCGGTGTTGATTGGATGCAACAGGCTGCCGGCGTCGCTAGCCGAACTGAACTCCATGCCGAACAGCTTACCAATGTCGTTGGTACGGCCTTCCAGTTGGTCGAGCCGGGTAGCATTCTGAGCCAGGGCGTTCTGATAATCCGTCGTAGTCGTACCCAGTTGCTGAATCAGATTGGCCTTGAGCTGGGTCCAGGAGGCAGCATCGATGTCAGCGGGCTTGATGCTGTCCAGATAACTGTTCCAGTCCATGGTTTGGTCAAGTTGGAGTGCGGACACGGCCAAATTGACCGTGCCTTCACCCGTAAAGTCAGGTCTGAAATACAACTGAAAGCTGCCTTCGGCCCCCGGTGGCAGGATGCCCGCCGGACCATCGTGGTTGATGCCCAGCAACTGCAAGCTGTTACCGCCAAAATCCGCATCTTCAGGCCGTTTGAATAGCGCATTTCCGGAAACGGTAAGAATGGGCGCCGTAACGTCGGTTTCCCCCAGGTTTTTGTAGAACACCCGTACCGAACCGATTTGTCCAGTGCGCAAAGCTGAGGGGTTATCCATACCGTATTCGACATGGCCAAGAGCGCCGGTGTTGACGTTAAAACCGTCATTTAATAACGTGGTTTTAACACCATCCTGTAATTTGACATCATAAGCGCCGGTAGCCAGACCTTGTAAATCGAAGGTGGCCCAGAGTTCGGTGCCGTCTTTCCAGATAACCTGGCTGGCGGTATGTTCGACGCCTCCGGCATCGACCAAGGTAGCCGTCGTCAGGGTAGTAAATTTTGCGCCGTCAATGCGGACAGTCACCGAACCTTTGTTACTGCCGGCGTGAGTGCCGATATCGGTGATGGAGAACTGCAAAACGTCGGCGCTGACGCTGTAGCTACTGGATGCGCCAAGATCGTTGTAGGCCATGACGTAATAACTGCCGGCCTTGGTATTGGGTACGACGAGGCTCTGGTCGGGCGAATTCACCGTCTGGTAGCTGATGTCGAAGTCCGCACGGCTGGGCATGGCGCCATAGCTGACATACAGTTCGGCACGGCCGCTGAGTGCCGCGCTGTCGAGGTTGAATTTCAGGGTTTCTCCGGCTCCCACATCCACCCGATAGTAAACCGCCTGCCCGTTGGTGAAGCTGCCGGTGCTCGGCGTACCCAGTGTCAGGCTAGGCACGTCGATATGCGTGGTGGCCGTGGAAACTTGAAGGTTGTTGGCCTCGTCGGTTTCGGTGACCTGATTGCGGATGTCGCTGCGGACGATGAAGTAGTAATCGCCAGTGTTGAGTCCCGGCAATGCGCCCGTTGCGGTTTGGGTATAACTGGTACCGCCGGCCACCGGACCTGACACGTCGACGCGGGCGAACAGCGCGTCATTGACATCCCAAACCGCATCCTTGGACAAATAGATGGAATCTTGCCAGGTGCCAGCGCCAGCATTCAAGCTCTGATTTGTGACGGTATAAGTGATGCTGGCCTGCGCGCCGGGAGAGCCCGATAGTGGAACGTTGATGGCCGATGGATCCAGATCTACCGGCGGTGGCAGGGAAATTTGCACCGGCTGTGCTCCCGGAGCGATGTTGTTAGCTTCGCCACCACGCTCGTAAACGGCGTTGCCGCTGTCGACGACACCGAACAGGTAGTACTGGCCGGCCACTCCTTTGGGGATCTGGAAGGTTTCGCTCAGGCTGATCGATCCGCCACCGGTCAGAACCGGTTTGTAATCGGCGTAACCCAGGTAAAGATCGCTTCCACGGTCAAACACCGGATCGAGTGATAAGTAAAAAGCTTGGCGCCAACCGGTTGCCGTAGCCACGGTACTTTGGTTGGCAACTGTCCAGTTCAAGGTGATATCGGAACCGCTGATGGCAGTAGAGCTGGTTTTCAGGTTCTGTATCACCAGATCTGGAACCGGGGTGAGACTTACATTAGTAGGCACCGTGGTGGAACCGATGTTATTTGCGGTTTGGCCGGCCTTGATGACACCTCCATCGACATCACTCCAAACGAATGTCCAGTAATCACCTTGCAGATCGATGGGCAGCTTGGCACTGATAACACCCTGGTACTGTTGATTCACAAGTAGTTGGCCATTATGAAGAACTGTGACGAGGCTAATGTCGTCCGCATTACCGAACACGGCGTCTTGGGAGAGGATGATAGTGTCGAACCAGAAGCTGGCGTTGGTTCTTCCTGGCCCCAGATTGGTAACGGTGTAGTTGATGGTAAACGGCTGCCCGGAGCTGGCGTTGGCGGAAGTGGTTACAGCGGAAACTTGCAAATCCGCTGGTTGCCAGGCTGAAACGGTAACGGCCGCCGAGCCAACATTGTTGTCGTTCTGCGTACCTTCGTATACCACGTTGTGGATATCAGAGGACACAAAAACCTGATATTCACCGGTCATATCATATGGCACTGCCACCACTGTGCTGGCGCTATAACTTTGACCGGCATTCAGTAACCCTATGTGGTCAATCTGTCCCAGTTCAATGTCGTCACTATTACCCAGAATGGAGTCACGAGAGATAATGACCTGATCTCGCCAACGGTTTACGATGGTATCGCCCGTGCCCTGGTTAGTGACGGTCCAGTTTACCTGCAAACCTTCACCCGCTTTGGCGGCCAATTGTGTGCTGACAGCACTCACTAACAAGTCCGCCGGTTTGGAGACAACGGTAATCGGCGCGGAAACCAGCGTGTTGTTGGTATTTTCCAGCTCAAAGACACTATTTCGATTGTCAGCACTGGCTATCAAGTAGTAAGTGCCTTCGATGCCGTTAGGCAGGGTCGCCGTGAAGCTCTGACCATACTGAGCGCCGACGTTGAGGGAACCTGTGTGATAAAGGTCCTTAGGACTCAGTTTGATGTCACTCGCATCCAGGGTAACGTCGCTGGATAAGTAGACAGTGTCGTACCAGCCAGTATTGGGTGGCGCAGTGAGGCCATTGTTAGCCACTGTAAAGCTAATACTGAGATCGTGACCTGCTTGAGCAGCTCCAGCGGCAACGACAGAAAGCACTTGCAGGTCTGGTGGTGGTGTCAGATGAATCAGGGTGGGCTGGCTGTCGAAAGCACTGTTATTCGACTGGAACAAGTCATTGGTGGCGATAGCGGGAGAAACGCGGGTAAAAAAGTAGTAATCACCTGACACGCCAACCGGAAGTGTCACATTGGTCGTTCCCGTGAACGGATTAACACCGTTCGCTTGTGGAAGTGTATCGAAAGTCTGGTAACCGGCAAATGAAACACTGGTGGAAGATGCCCAGCCGATGAGATTGCCATTACCGTCAAAAATGGCTTGAGTTGAAGTCGTTTTTGCATACCAGACCAAGTCATATTTTAAATCCCGGTAGGTGGTGCTTAACAATTGATCGCTTGCATCCAGAATACCGTCGGTTGACATATAGATTTGTTCGACCCACTCAGGCGCATAACCCAAAGTCGATATCGAAAAATAGCTTGTATAACTTGTGGCGAAAGGATCGAAAATAACCGGTGATAAGGGTGGCGTGAAATTGCCAACTGGTGTGTACGGATCTTCGATAACACCTTGACCTTGGTTGCTGACCGTAAAAGTAATCGGGATCAACTGACCGGAAAATACCTGAGCTGGGGCTGCTACGGTATCGACCTGCAGGTCGGCTAATTGAGCCAACGGTACGGGAAGGATTGCCACAGCCGTACTGGCTTGCAAATTGTCGGTTTCGTGCCCTAATTCCATGACGTTGCCATTGGCATCGGTTTGCACGAGGATGTGGTAATTGCCTTCCAAATTGCTGGGCAGAGTAAATGTACCCTGGCTTAAGTAAGATTCGCCGACATTCAGATAACTGGGGTTTTGTACACTGCCGAGCAAGACATCTGCCCCCCCCAACTGATTATCAGCAGACAACCAAATTTTATCCGTCCAGGTCGGCGACGTGGTCGGGCTGGTACCAGTGTTCTTTACCACCCATTGCACACTTATCGTTTTACCTTGAAAAGCAGCGGGGGGCACGATGATGCTGTCGACTACCAGATTAGGTGTCGGCGGCTGACTGAAATGAACGAACGACCCCGAACTTGTCGTGTTATTGGTTTCACCCAATGAGCCTTCAGCTACGTTATTGGTAGCATCGGTGACCACGACGAAGCGGTAATCGCCGACGGCATCGAGAGGAATCGGCACGGATTGCACCCGTTGCAGCGGGCTGTTTACCTCCAGCGTACCGCTAAAACTGAATTGGCCCAATAGTCGATCGAGCTGTGGCGTGTTGGGATCGTCCAGATAAACACGATCCACCCAAGAGCCAGTGATGGCGGCTTCGCCTTGGTTGATGTCTGTCCAGCTGAGCTGAATCGGCAAGCCGGTATTGGCCGCTGTTGTTGGGTAAAGAGTCGACACCTGACCCACCACCAGATCGCCATCGACATTTTTGACCGTGACTGTCACATCCTGATCGACGCTCAAGCCACCTTGGTCGGTGGAGCGGACGCGAATAACGTGCGTCGGATTGGTTTCGAAATCCAGCAGGCTGCCGTTGGCAACCACAACTTGGTTGCCATTCAGCGTGAAGCGACCGCCGGCATCGTTTAGCAAAAGATAGGCAAATTGGTCGTTTCCGTCGGGATCGGTTGTGCTCAGCGCGCCCACCGGTTCGCCAGTGGCACTCAACTCATAAACGCCGTTTGAATTCAGCGCAATCGCTGTGGGCTGCTCGTTGACGTTGCCGACACCGATGCTCAAGGTCTTGTCGAAGGTCAGTCCGGTGCTGTCAGTGGCTCGCACCTGTATGGTGTGAACCGTGGCGGTTTCGAAATCAAGCAGATTGCCAGCGGCAACTTGCAATTGGTTGCCGACCACTGCGAAGCGTCCACCTGCATTGTCGAGCAATTGGAAAGTGTGGGAATCACCTAAGTCAGGGTCCAGGACAGACAGCGCGCCTATCACGGTGCCATTGGCTGCATTTTCGTTCACCGTCGCAGCACTCAACAGGATGTTGGTGGGAGCTTCCGGAAGATTCAAGACGGTCAGTGTGAAATCGGCAGTTGCCTGGGCGCCGGCGTTGTCGATGGCGAAGACACGGACGTCGACGCTACCAACGTTGGCATCGTCCGGCGTTCCACTGAACAACCCGGTAGTTGCATCGAACAACAGCCAGGCCGGCAACGCGGAGCCATCGACCAAAGTTGCGTTGTAGGAAATTATGTCGCCGGCATCGGCATCAGCGAAGGTATTGGCTGGAATCGCGAAGCTGAAGGGATGGCTATCGGTTGCTGTTTGGGACGCGATGGGCTGTGCCAAAGTTGGTGCGTGATTGATACTGGCAATCTTCAACGTAATCGAGGCAGATATGCTAGCTCCGGCTGTATCGGTGGCCGTGAGCATGAGATTGAGTTGACCGATGTTCCCAGCACCAGGTGTTCCGCTAAAGGCTCGAGTCAGTGGATCAAAACTTAGCCAAGCGGGTAGTGGCGATCCGTCAGCAATCGAGGCAAGGTAACTCAAGGTATCGCCTAGGTCGACATCCACAAAGGTATTCGCCGGCACGGTATAGCTGAAAGGCTGGTTTTCCGTCGCGTCCAACTTGGGTATGGCATTAAGCAGGATGGGGGCGTCGTTGACGTTAGTAACGGTCAGGGTAAATATGTCGGCCACGGCGGCGCCAAAACGATCGATGGCGCTGATACGGACATCGAGTAGCCCCACATCGGCATTAGCAGGGGTGCCGCTCAGCGTTCGGGTCGTGGCATCGAAACTCAGCCAAGTTGGCAGCGATGAACCGCTAGCCAAGGTTGCCGTATAACGGAGTGTGTCGCCGACGTCAGCATCGGCGAAAGTACCTACAGGGAATGTGAGGCTGTATGGCTGATCTTCGGTTGCGGCTTGATCGGCAATCGGCTGAATCAGGGTGGGTGTTTGATTGCCACCAATTGATGCTGCAGTCCACACTGTGCCGTCGGCAAATTCGATGCGCTCGACTTGATACTGGGCACTGTTGGCCGCAAACCAGTTCTGTACTGTGACTTTGTCCAACCCATTGCTGTGCGCCAGGATCAGGTCCAGGCCACTGCGCGAGGCGACAATGTCGGTCGGTGCGATG
>CXWL01110487.1_pt1 | contig 19174 bp, 13 predicted proteins | sample 590931 | NCBI WGS metagenome assembly CXWL01 (sample SAMEA3498368, study PRJEB10139) | groundwater metagenome | biome: water well; material: biofilm material | place: Germany | collected 2015-04-27 | reverse complement strand
GATCCAGATCGGTAATACCCAAGCTATAGGCCACCACAGAACCCGCACCTGAGCCACGGCCCGGCCCTACCGGTACGCCATTGTGCTTAGCCCAATTGATAAAGTCAGCCACAATTAGAAAGTAGCCCGCAAAACCCATTTGATTGATCACGTTGGTTTCAAAGTCTAATCTCTCGCCGTAAGTAGCTTTTTTTGCCTCGCGTACATTTTCATCTGGATACAGCACTTGTAATCTTTGCACCAAGCCTGCACGCGCTTCTGCTATTAAATACTCGTTCAAACTTTCGTTATTCGGCGTAGGGAAATTCGGCAGGTAATTTTTACCTAACGTCAGTGTTAAGTTGCAGCGTTTAGCAATTTCTACGCTGTTGGTCAGCGCTTCAGGCATATCTGCTAATAAAGAAGCTATTTCAGCCTGGGTTTTAAAGTATTGCTCAGTGGTGAAGTTTTTAGGGCGACGAGTATCTGCCAGCACATAACCTTCAGAAATACAGGTACGTGCTTCATGCGCTCTAAAATCATCAGGCGTAATAAATTGTATTGGATGCGTTGCTACAATCGGCAGATTTAGCGCATTTGCAATTGAACGAGCGTGATAAATATAGTCTTCTTGCTGTGTTTTTTGCATATCGCTGGCAATGCGCTGCACTTCTAAATAAAAACGCTCTGGAAAAAGCGCCTGCCAGTCACGAGCCAGCTTGTGCGCTAAATCTAGATTGTCATGAATGCAAGCTTGGCCAATGTCGCCCATCAACGCGCCAGATAGAAGCAATAAACCTTCTGTACCACATTCAACAAACCATTCACGCTTGAATTCTGCACGGCCACGATTTTGATTGGTCAAAAATGCACGACTTAACAATTGGCACAGCAGCAAATAACCTGCATGCGACTGACATAACAGGAGAAGACGTGTAGGTTGATCGCGATTGGTGGTGTTTTCTAGCCAAATATCACAACCCAAAATAGGTTTAATGCCTTTACCACGCGCGGCCTTGTAGAACTTGATTGCGCCGAATAAATTGCTTAAATCAGTCAATGCCAAGGCGGGTATTTGGTCGCTCACGGCCCGATTTACATAGTCATCAATACGCACAATGCCATCCACAATGGAGTACTCGCTGTGGCAGCGCAAATGAACGAATGCGGGCGGTTTTAGAGGTGTTTGATTGGTTTGATGCATAAGGCAAATTTTACCTTATTGACGTTACTTTAGAGAGCAAAACTTTAGACGTAATAATCACAAAAACTACCACTACCGACATTATTACTGTTGACAATAGCGTCGGCAGCTTATTTAACTATTTCTTAAGCAAAGCACTCACTTGCTCCATAAGCTCATCATCTTGTACCGGCTTACCTAAGAAGGCATTCACACCTAAATCTTTTGCTACATTACGATGCTTTTCAGCGGTACGTGAGCTAATAATAATTAACGGGATATTCGAAGTTTTTTCATTGTCACGCACATGCCGTGAGAACTCAAAACCATCCATACGCGGCATCTCAATATCCGTCAAAATAATGTCCGGTGTGATTAATTGCAATTTTTGAATCGCATCCATGCCATCATTGGCCGTAATTACTTCAAAGTCTTCACGCTCAAGCACACGAGAAAGCACTTTACGCATTGTGAGTGAATCATCAACAACTAACGCGATTCGTTTCACTTGCTCAACCATTGGCGCAAATGTAGTGATTTTAATGGCTCCGATAGACAGCGCCTCGCGGTTAGCCAATTGCACCGGGTTAATCACCAATACAATTGCACCATCCCCCAACACGGTAGCACCAATCATTCCTGGTACGTGCGCCAGTTGCGTACCCATTTGCTTCATCACCACCTCTTGGTTGCCCATAATCTCGTCTACATGCAACGCAGTACGATATGTACCGCTACGTAGCAAAATCACTGGCGTGTAAGTATTGTGTTGTGCAACGTGATCAATATCACCAATCAATTTAGATAAGAAGTGCAAAGGATACTCGCGATTAGCCCAGTCGATTTTGTGTGCTTGATAAGCACTGATCAAATCGTTCTGCTTCAGTTTTTGCACTTGCTCAACCATCACAGAAGGAATTGCAAACATCTTATTGCCAACGCGCGCCATTACCACTTGTGCAACTGATAGCGTAACCGGTAGGTAAATGTTAAACATCGCCCCCATACCCGTCACATTACTTACATCAATACGACCGCTTAAGGCGGCAATGTCGCTACGTACCACGTCTAGTCCAACGCCACGACCTGCAATCTGCGACACTGTGTCTGCCGTTGAAAAGCCTGGCTCAAAAATAACCGCCATCAAGGCTTGGTCGGTCAACGCTTGATCAGCTTTAAACAATCCTTTTTCGATAGCTTTTTGTTTTACTTTATCAAGATTAACACCGGCGCCATCATCAGTGACCACTAACGTAATTTCATCATTTTCCAAGCTGACTTTAAGCTTGATTTGCCCAGTTTCAGACTTACCTAGCTTTTTACGTTCTTCGGTTGATTCAAGGCCGTGCGCTACCGCATTACGTAATAAGTGCTCGAGCGGCGCACCCATTTTATCCAGCACACCACGATCCAACTCAATACCTTCACCCTCAATGGTCATTTCAACGCGTTTATTCAACTCTCTGGCCGTTTGCCGAACAATACGTTGCAAACGTTCTGAAATAGTAGCAAAGGGCAACATGCGAACACCCATAAGGCCTTTTTGCAACTCACGATTCATGCGGTTTTGCTGTTGCAATGCAGCATCGGTTTGATCAAGATTGAGCAAAAGTCCATGCTGAATTGTCGCCACATCGTTCACGCTCTCGGCCATCATCCGAGTCAATTCTTGCAGACGCGTAAAACGGTCAAACTCTAGCGGATCAAATGTTTCATTCGCTTCTTGCAACAAACTCATACGAGATTGCATTTGCGTTTCAGCTTCAATTTCCAGCTCACGCAAGTAAGCACGCATCCTGCTGATACTATCTGTTAAATCAGTAGACGATTGCTTGAAGTTTTGCATTTCCCGATCCATCCGAGAGCGCATGATTGAAACTTCACCAGCTTCATTAATCAATCTATCCAGCACATCTGCACGCATGCGCAAGAATTGAGATTTACGGTCTGCAGATCGCGTTGGCGCAGTGATTGTTGCTGCGACATCTACATTTTGCGTACTGATTTTTACGCCGCTAGTAATATCTTCCAGCATGTATCCAATACGGTCGAATTCAACAAACATCTCATCAAAGTCGTCTAAAGTAACTTTATGTTTAAGCGCTCGAATCACACTGTCTTCCATGCTATGCACACTATCGCCGATATTGATTTGCCCCGCCATGCGCGCACTGCCTTTAAGCGTATGAAGTGCGCGCTGAAGTGAGTCAGAATACTCAGATTCATGTGGATTAGCGCGCCAGCCACGTAAATCTCGACCTACTTGCGGCACCAACTCACGCGCCTCTTCCACAAACAGCCCAAGTAGTTCTTGATCCACAACCAGGTCTCTAGACGTAACAATCTCATTGATGGCAGACTCAACTTTTTGTGATGCTTTTTCAAGTGAATCCGATTTAGTAGCCTTGGCTTTTTTAGCTGGCTTTTCTGCCATTTTCACTTCATATTCAAGTTCGAGCACCGCAGCTTCGGCCTTTTGTGCCGCTATTGCTTGCATTGCAGAGGTAGATTCACCTAATGCAATAACCAGTGCACGGGTTGATTTAGGGTTTTTAAGGGCCTTTGCTTTCTCCAAACCATCTTGTAGCGCTTTAACCACATTGCTATACAAAGCAATGTGCTGTTCAGTCCAAACACCCACATGCTCATCAAGCCAATGCTCTAAAGCCCGTGCTAAATCTCCAGTTGGCTTGAACCCAGCCGTGAGCGCATTACTGCCTAGCGTATGTGCTGCGCGACAACTCCCATCCGATGGCAATTCACTCGTATTTGCAGTCAAGGCTTTTTGAGCCTCTATCAAGGTTTCTAAATGTTGCTGTGCTTCGCCCAGGAATATATTGAAAAATGCACGACTCAATTTACGAGTGCCACCTATCAACACTTCTTCTTTCTGTGGTTTTGACTTAGTTGCAGCCAACTCATTTTCAAACTCAAGTTCAAGTTCAGCCGCTTGTCTTTGGAAAGAGCTAGGGTTTAACGTAACCATTTTATCTGCGTGTAAATGGGCTAAACAGCGCGCAAAAGCAGCGCTAACTTTTTCAATAAAAGCTAGCTGTGTGGGTGTAGGAAAAGCATTACGCTCCATCACCAGGTTAAGCAGCTTCTCTACTGACCAAGCCACTTTACTCATGCCAACCAAACCCACAGTGCGTCCACTACCCTTAAGGGTATGGTAAGCACGGCGCAACTCAATCAAAGCTTCGCTATCAGTTGGATTAACATGCAAGGCTTGCAGATGTTGCGCTATGCTTGCCAGCACCTCTTCAGCTTCTGTTAAGAATATGTCTTGCAACTCAGCGTCAATTGCTTTGTCTGTCACTTCATCTGCAGTTAAGTCTGTATCTTCATTTGTTGTTGCATTTACTGTTGTATTTGCTGTTGGCAAGACTTCATCTGCTACGAGTATTTCAGCAACCGTTTGGCTAACCGCGACCTCAACTTGGCTATTTTCAATTTTTTCGGCATCAACTGCCAGATCAAGTGTCAGTGCACCTTGCTCTAGACGTTTCAACGCATCAGATAAGGCCTTATCAGATTCGGCACGTATATTAGGCAGCTCTTCTGCATAGAGACCCAACATACTCAAACTCTCAGCCACTAATTCAAAGTGAGTGCCGTCAAGATGATTAGTATTATTTCTAAAGTATTCTACATAGGCCGCACTTAACTGCGAAATTGATTTTGGTGTTGGCATTTCCAACATATCAAATGCCGCTGAAATTTGCTGTAAAGGTTTAGTAGCTTCATCTAAAACAGATACATCGTTTGAATTTCGGAAGAACGTATCTAATGTTTTTTCAACAAGCTGTAATGCCCCTGTAATTTGTTTTGCGACAGCTTCAATCACGCCGGCATCCAACTTAGCGGTAGCAAACGCATCAACGGCTGATGCTAATGTCTCACCTTCTATGATAGCTCGCAACCGAGAGGTTTGTGTGCTGATTTTTTGGTGCGCTTCAACATCAAGCTGTTGATAATACTCACCTATGTATTCAAGCAAATTAAGTGATGCGGCAACCTCAATTAACGAAGTTTCATTGACCTTGGTATTATCTGCTTGTAATGCCTGCGCAGTTGCAAGAATCACATTAATCAGTTTAAGTACAATTTGATTGTTAAGATTTTGTAGAACATTAGTCAAATGAACAAACTTGCTGATAAATGTTTCCAAATCAATACGATAAGCATCAAAACTGCCATTTGCACTAATGTTAGCCCACAAATCTTTCAAACTAGGCAAATCTGCATTCATCTGTGCTAATGCAGCGCGTTCAGCAACCGAAGCGACTACGCCTTGACCATTTACTTTATCATGCGCTGGCAATACATCATCCAACTCAAATACATCTTTAACACTTGCAATCGTTTCAGTATTTCTGTCGCTAATAGCAACGTAATAAAGCACATCACGCAATAACTGCGAAGGCACTTTTGCTTCCCCTACCGACATATTGCGAAGCTGCTGGTCCAATCTACGGCATAGTTTTTTCGCACCAGAATGTTCTGCTACTTTGTCTTGCACTAATGCGTCAGCAAATGCAGTTGCGACCCACCAAAGTGTTTTTTGTGCATTTTTTTGTTGTACTTGCTGCACATTCAAAATCGCTTCACGCATACTATTCAGCGCGTCTGCACCTTTGGTACGAAGCCAGTCCAGTAATGATTTTTGAAAAACAACTCTTTGATCAGCCACAAAAATTGGGACTGCAGACTCTGCTATAGGATTAGCAGGTAAATCTTTAGGCGCGCTATAACTAATATCCGGATAGAATAAATCTGTTATCTCTAGCGACTCACCTTGTAGCTCAACCAAATGTTTTAAGCTCTCGTAAAGCTTGGTGGGGGTATCTGGCATGCCATTTAACAAATCTTGCAAGTATTGAGCAAGCGTATCAACAGCTCGCATCAAATCTTCCATCACAGTGTTGCTTACTGGAATTTGTTGCTTCTCTAATTTATTGGTGAGTTTCTCAATTTCTGAGCAATAGCGCTTACAACCCTCAAGCCCGACCATATCTAAAGCGCCACTGACCTGGTATAAATGTGCTGTCGTAAACCGCAAAGATGCAAATTTATCCGGCTTCTCAGTAACAATAATAAAACTATCCAGCACCTTTTTTAGTGACTGATCAATTTCATCTTTCACCCAAGACAATGGGCCAGTATCAAATGCTTCAGGCATTTCGCGCCACCATTTTTTTATGCAATATTCTCATGGAGTTCTATCTAATTGCGGGTGGTTAAAGCTTAAAGCCGGCCACAGAACTACGCAACTCTTCTGCAAGCGCTGTAAGCTGGCCAACAGAATCTGCAGTTAGTTGGGTACCCTCTGTCGTTTGTGTCGTAATCTCCTGAATCATCTGCATGTTATTCGCAACCGTAGTAGCCGATTCCGTCTGCGCATTGGTCGCTGCAGAAATCGATTGAATCAATCGTGCCAAATTGTTAGTCACCGTTTCAATCTCAGTCAACGCCTGACCCGCAGCATCAGCAACTCGCGCACCCTCAACCACACCCTCGGTACTTTTCTCCATCGCAGCCACCGCACCGTGTGTATCCGTCTGAATCGTCTTCACAATCGCACTAATTTGTTTAGTCGCTTCAGATGAACGTTCAGCCAAGCGTTGCACCTCTTCCGCAACCACGGTAAATCCGCGCCCTGCTTCGCCAGCAGAAGCCGCCTGAATCGCCGCATTCAACGCTAGAATGTTGGTTTGCTCGGTAATATCTGAAATCAATTCCACGATTTCACTAATTTCTTGTGAGCTTTCACCCAGCCGTTTGATTCGTTTAGAGGTCTCCTGAATCTGCGTACGAATCTCGTTCATGCCTGAAATGGTATTCTGCACCGCTTGTGAACCCTGATTAGCAGCTTCTAATGAGCGCTGCGCCACCTGAGAGGCCTGTGCCGCGTTACTAGATACTTGCAAAATAGAACGCGTCATATCAGTAACCGCATCTGTCGTTTGCATAATCTGTTCTGATTGCGTTTCAGCTGCACTTAGCAATTGCGCTGAAGTGCCTTGCGCCACTGATGTAGCTGAAGACACCTGCTCCGTCGCACGGTTGATCTCAACCACCAAGTCTCGCAAACTATCAATCGTGTAGTTAATTGAGTCCGCAATCGCGCCAGTAATACTGTCTCGCACTTGCGCTTTCACCGTTAAGTCACCATCCGCCAAGTCACCCATTTCATCAAGCAGTTGCAAAACAGCTTCCTGGTTATCCTGGCCGTCTTTTGCTAGCTGATTAGTTAAGGTTACAGATTGTAATGTTTGCTTTTTACCGAAAAAATACATCAAAAGCACCAAAATCAGACCTAGCAATAACAAGCCTAGCAATACATACTGAATAAAGTTGGTTTGAGTTTGAACCAGTTTATGATTCTCTTCCTGAACCGCCAAAATAAAAGCATTGCCCGTTTGCTGAGCCACCTCAAATGCTACTGTTAAATCGGATAATGGCGCAGAAGCGGCTACAGTACCAAGTGGAATAGCTGGAACAAAACGCGTGTTAGCTATTCGGAAAAAATTTTCACCCGCTTTAATTGCAGTTTCTAAAGAAACCTGTAGCTTTTCATTATCCAGATTTTTTTGCCAATAAGCTGAGCGTTCTTTAAACAATGCCTCAAATTTTGCAGCACTGGCAAGCGCTTTATCACGTTTCTCGTTGTTAAAACTAGTAGAAGCAACATAGGCTTGGTTGTAAAATGCAAAGGCATCCACTGGGTACAATGGTGGAGGCAAAGCATCTGCCACTAAATCATCGTACTGTTTCAAAGTGTTATAAATGGGACCATTCACTCGCACTTGGTTAATTACCCAAAAACTCAATGCAGCAAACAATATGAACGCAACAATTTGTAGATACAGTTGCCGATAGCCCGTACTCAAACCACTAGCACTTGGTGCGCTTGAACTGGTAGTTTTGCTTTTTAGGTTATTAAAAAAGTTGCCTATTTGTAGCGGCAAACTTTTTATAGTTGCTAGATTTAATGCCATTTTGAACCCCAATTCACAAAATTATTATGCTTTATATAAAGCTTTACCATGCTTTAAAAAATTGTAGCCACACTTAAGTATTTACTACCAACCCTTTAACTGAAAATATTGTCAGACCAATTACTTTATCTCTGCAAAGCCTAACTTATAGTTGGCTGGATAAATTCTTTATCCTGCACTAACGTTTCAATATCAAGCTCAATCCATTCATTATTATCAACATCTTCGTAGGCTTGTTTGCTAAATAAAACATCACCGTCATTGGCAAACGGCTTTACCTGCATCGCATCAATACTGCGCAAACCAACCAAACTTCCTATCACTAATGCCGCTTGAGTAGTGATTTCTGAGTTTAATAACAAAATCCGATTATTTGGTGATTTAGGTGTTGAAGGCATTCCCATAAACTGCGCTAAATCTGTAATGTTATACAAATTACCACGAACGTTTGCAACACCCAAAAACCATGGCTGGGTTAGCGGCACAGACTGCAAAGGGGGAACAGGTAGTACTTCGCTCACATCATTCAAGTTAATTAGTACTTTTTTTGACCCTACCACTACACCCAAGCGCGAGCTGGACGCAGCATCGCCCTGCGCGGCTGCATCTTTCAGCTTTAAAAGAATCGCCTCTTGGAATTCACGTAGATTGGAGGTTTTAGCCACGATTATTCAATCATTGATAGTGGTGTCATAAATAGTAAAGTAGTAGAAAACTAACCCAAAGTTTTAATCAAGGCTAACAAATCAGCACTCACCACCGGCTTGGTCACGCAAGCTTTAGCACCCATTTTTATAGCCCAGGCCAAGTCAGTTGCTTGTGATTTGCCTGTACATAAAATCACTGGGATATGTGCCGTGACTGGGTCTTTTGTAAGAGTGCGCGTCACTTGAAATCCTGATAAGCCTGGCATCACTACATCCATCAAAACCAAATCTGGTGGACTTGCTATCACTTTGGTCAAACATTCCTCACCACTTTCGGCACCTGTTACGCTAAAGCCGGCAGTTTCCAGCAACTCAGTTAAAAAAAACCGATCGGTTGCTGAATCATCGACTACTAAAATTTTTTGTATTGTCATGTTTATTCTGCCTCTTGTTGATTGATTCTACCGACTACAGCATAAGTTTGAACTGCGTCTATCAGCGTTTCTTGTGTGAAAGGCTTGGTGAGATATTGGTCTGATCCCACCATGCGTCCGCGCGCACGATCAAATAATCCATCTTTACTTGAAAGCATAATCACTGGTGTAGATTTATAACGCGTATTTCTTTTAATGAGGGAGCAGGTTTGGTATCCATCAAGTCTTGGCATCATGATATCAACGAAAATTATATCGGGGTGTTCATTAGATATTTTAGCTAAAGCATCAAAGCCATCCTCTGCCAAAATCACTTCACAGCCTGAGGCTTTAAGAAATATTTCAGCACTACGACGTATCGTATTACTGTCATCAATCACCATCACTTTAATGGTGGATAGCTGGGCTATCGTTAACTTTTCTTGACTTGGCTTTTCTTGGCTCACCAGCAAGTTCCCCTTATATTTATGCTCAGTATAAACTTGATACAGTTTGTACTGTGTTAATTATGACTCATTTTATATTTTATATATAAAATCACATAATAAGCAACACAATATAATGTAATACATTAATTAAAAATATCAATTAATAATAATTTATTTATTTAAATTACACATAATGGTAGTCTATAATAAAATTAACGGTTTTTAACAATTATAAAAATAATATCAATAAGGCGTGATTGCTTAGAACACAATCCAGGGGGTTTACATGATAGTAAGACAAGAATCATTAAGTGCTAAAATGACTTTGAAAGATTTGCCAGCGGCCTCTCCCTTGCCCTCTGCTAGCTTGGTGTTGGTGTTTGGTTCTGTAAAACGCTTTGATGAAGCCAAGTTACAAAGTATTTTAAAAACACGCTACCCTACAGCACAAATTATCGGCTGCTCCACCTCTGGCGAAATTACTGCAGCGGGTGTATTTGATGATAGCTTACAAATTACAGCTATTCAGTGGGAAAAAACAGTACAACGCGTCACGCATATTAAAATGACGAGTATGCAAAACTCATATGAAACAGCAGTGGGTTTAGCGCGCCAATTAAAATCAGATAGCTTAAAAGCTTTACTGGTCTATTCTGACGGTTTAAATGTCAATGGATCAGAGCTGCTAGAAGGCTTTAAAAGCGTACTCGGTGAAACTCCTATTATGGGTGGCATGGCTGGTGATGGCTTTAATTTCAGTAAAACTGTGCAGATTTTTAACGAGACAATTTCTGATGGTTTAGTGATTGCCGTAGGTTTATATGGTGATAATTTGGTGGCTGCCACTGGCGTTGGGCGAGGCTGGAAGCCTTATGGTCCACCACGCAAAGTTACCAAGTCAGAAAAAAACGTGGTGCTAGAACTTGATGGAAAACCAGCTCTGCCATTGTATAGCATGTACATTGGCGGCAAAACCGCAAAGGGCTTGCCAGGTAGCGGCTTAAAATTTCCATTTGCGATTATTGAAGAGGGAAAGCGCGATATTGAAAAAATACGCACACTGCTAGCGATTGATAGCGTCAATAATAGCCTCACTTTCGCGGGTAACGTGGATGAAGGTGAAACAGTACGTTTCTGCCAATCAACGCACGACCGACTTGTTGAAGGTGCTGGCGATGCGGCACATTTAGTCACAGATCACACCAGCACGAATCAAACGGGACTGGCAATATGTGTGAGTTGTGTTGGCCGTAAAGGCGTCATGGCAGAGCAAGTGGTCGATGAAGTGAAACTGGTACAGCAAATTTTAGGTTCACAAACTGCGCTGACCGGATTCTACTCTTATGGTGAATTTGCACCGCGGCCTGATACCAACGATAGCGTACTGCATAACCAAACCATGACCATCGGTTATTTAAGCGAAAATCTACTCGCATAACATCAAAAGACCCTACTAAAACAAGGGGATATAATATATCGCAATTAACTAAACGCCCAGTGCAAACTGGGCGTTTTTGTTTTATGATGAGCACATTATCCAGCTGTTTAACACTAAAATAAAGAGGATTACATCATGGCAAACACAGTCAATTTAAAAGGCAACCCTGTAGAAATTGGCGGCACTTTTCCACAAAAAGGCCAATTTGCACCCGATTTTCAACTTGCAGATGCAAAACGTAACTTACTCTCATTAGAAACATTTGCGGGTAAGCGCAAGGTATTGAATATATTTCCGAGCATTGACACCCCGACTTGCGCAACATCTGTACGCACATTTAACCAAAAAGCCAGTGGCATGAATAATACTGCTGTACTGTGCATTTCTGCTGATTTACCGTTTGCACAAAGCCGTTTCTGCGGTGCTGCGGGTATAGAAAACGTTGTCACACTCTCTACTTTCCGCGATACCGCAAAATTTGCAAAAAGCTATGGTGTACAAATCTTAGATAGCAGCCTAGCTGGCTTAACCGCACGCGCAGTGGTGGTGCTAGATGAAAACAATAAGGTATTGCATAGTGAATTGGTGGCCGAAATCACGACTGAACCTAATTATGATGCGGCATTAGCATCGTTGGAATAAACATTAAAATGTAGGGGCGGTCTTTCACTCAGAATAATGAGCTTTCGCGTGTGAATAATCTGCTTTGGTTCCTGAGCCTGTCGAAGGATAGCAGATTATTCCACGGAGATGCCAAGCACCGGTATAGCTCATATATTCTGTGGGGAAGCCAGGTACTGACTTAGATTGCTCCTACAAATAATCCGTATATTTATTGTTTTTGCCCCGCGCCTTATCAACAGGGTATTTGAGTGCATTGAGCTTTATTTTATTATTTGTAACTTCGACTAAATCAATATCAAGCACTTGTGCAATTCTGAGTAAATACACAAATGTGTCTGCAAGCTCGTGGCCAACCTGCTCTCGCTTTTCAGGCGTCAACTCTCGGCTTTGTTGCTCGGTTTCCCATTGAAAATGCTCGACCAGCTCAGCCGCTTCTACAATCATCGCCATCGCCAAATTCTTGGGCGAATGAAACTGCGCCCAGTCACGCTCTTGTACAAACGTGTTAATTCTGGCACGCAACTCATCAAGCGAATCAGCCATTTTCTTTGTCTTTTCTATTACTGCCAGCCACCATCTTAATCTCAAATAAACGACATTCTAACGGCCCATTATAAAGCGGTGTGCGTTTACTTGGTGTGAGCCGCATTAACTTAGGCATACGCAAGTCATTAGTTAAAAAGTAAGTATTCCAGCCTGCGAATTTACGTTTCAGTGCTTCACCAATTTTGGGGTAAAGCAAAGAAAGCTCTTCATCCTCGCCAATACGTACGCCATAAGGTGGATTCGCCACCATTACGCCACTATCCGCTGGCGGAATTACATTGACCATATCCATATGTGAAAGCTGCACCGCAGCTAACAGACCAGCGTCTTCAAGGTTTTGTCTACTGATACGTACCGCACGCAGATCTACATCTGACCCATATATCTTTTGAAAAGAAATTGCTTTTACTTTGTTAGCTGCCTGGTTTTTAAGCTTATTCCAAATATTAGGCTCAAAGGTTTTAAGCGTTTCAAAGCCAAAACTTCTTTTATACCCAGGTGCCATATCCAGCGCCACCATGGCAGCTTCTAATAAAAATGTACCGCTACCACACATTGGGTCTAACAGGGGCTGCCCAACTTGCCAGCCAGACAACTTTAAAATACCCGCAGCTAAGTTTTCACGTAAAGGTGCTTCGATACTGGCCCCTCGGTTACCTCGCTGGTAAAGTGCCGCGCCTGAAGTATCTAAATAAAACTGATACTCTTCAGCCGCTAAATAAGCATGTATGCGCACGGCGGGCGTTTTGGTATCAATATAAGGGCGACTGCCAACGGCTTGCCTGAATTTATCGCAAACAGCATCCTTAATTTTCAAGGTAGCAAATTCAAGGCTTTTAAGCGGGCATTTCACGCCAGTTACTTTAACCATAAAATCATTTTTTACATCAAACCATTGCGGCCAGTTTAGTTTGTAGGCCGCATCAAACAAATCTTCTTCATTAAGATATTTACCGCGTGCCACTTGCCATAAAATGCGCGTGGCAATGCGTGAATGCAAATTTGCCGCATAGCAGACCTCCCAATCGCCATCAAAACTCACCCCGCCATCCGTCAACTTGATTGATTTAGCATTTACTGCTTGCAGTTCATCTGCAAGTAATTGCTCTAAGCCACGTGGGCAGGTTGCAAAATATCGGTTAGGTACCATGATTGTTATGTGTCGCTATTCGTTAGATTTCTGGATTTATTAAATTTATGGGTGTACTAAATTTCGGGGTGTACTAAATTTCTAGTCATAAAAAGCCGATTACTACTACTTGGGTTATGTTCTGCTAGTTTTTCTATAAACTGCAAAAACTCAACTTTATGGGTTTGCTCAAGTATTTTCGCACGTTCACGCAAACTAGTGAGCCGTAAGTCAGCAGGTTCGCGCTTAAAGCCGAATACCGCGATATTACCTGGCTTACCCGTTGGCAACGTTAGCACCATGCCATCAAAACTCTGTTCAATGCGCTGCAAATACACATCAAATTTTTTGTCACTACCCCATAAATTTATAGCCAAGATACCGTTATTTTTAAGTGTCATCGCACATTGATCAAAAAAATCCTGGCTGCAAAAATTGGGGGGGATACCATTGCTATCAAATGCGTCAATCAGTAACACTTCAGCCGCATCATTATTGTCTGCCAAATATTGCAGCCCGTCGCCTTCGATCACTTCCAACCGCTCATCATTTTCTGGAACATAAAACTGGCTACGGGCAACTTGAATGATTTTAGGGTTGAGTTCAATGACTTTACTCACTATTTCAGGGCAATAAGCATGGATGTATTTAGCAATAGATCCGCCGCCCAAGCCTATGGCTAATACCTGCTTAATCTCCGTGTTGAACAATAAAAAACACATCATGCCACGCGTGTAGGTCAGCTCTAGCGCAAACGGATCACGAATACGCATGGCGCTTTGAATGGTAATGGAGCCTAAGTGCAATGAGCGCACGCCATTAGACTCACTCACATCGACTGAATCATTCATCACAGCTCGGATTAGGTGCTTAGCCATGCGAAACATTATGCAACTGCCTCTTGGTTTTGATTATCGACTACGGCCTCATCGTCTATGAAAGCCCCGTCATCTTCTATAGCCACAACATCAATGGATAATGGCTCTTCTTCAAGCACGCCGATAAACTTGGTGCGTAACTCCATGAGCAATGTATCAACCTCTTGCACATGCAAATTCACCCGCGTACCAGGTTTAAGTTCTGGCAAACCATATACTTTTGTCATATATGGCAAATTATCCAGCCGCACTAAATTTTCACGCCATACGGTTGCATGAATTTCTTTAATATCTTCTTGAATCAAATATTGCAAACAACAATAGCGCTCCATACGCATTTGAAACTCGCTATAGGCTTGATAAGTAAGCTCAAAATTACGCATGTGCGTTGTAAGTGCTCCACTATTTTGCGGATAGGCAGGCGCCGTATTTTGGACCACACTGATGATTTGGCGCTGGTTAATTAAATCAACAGCACGTCGAAGTGGAGATGTGCTCCAGGCATATTGTGCCACACCGAGACCTTGATGCGGTTCGGCCTTAGTGGTCATATACACTTTACCGCCCGATTGCGCACGGTACAACCCTGGCACTTCATGCGCAGCCAATAGAGCACCCCACTGATTGTTGGCCTCTATCATCAGTTCAGCTACCAATTTATCCATTGGCGAACCACGACGTCGACCAATGATACTGACCTTGCCATCTGTTACATAAAAATTATAGTCAATCTGGATTGGCTTGGTGGTGTCGTATTTACCACGTGCTTTTTCTAATGTCTCCGCTAAATTAAACAAATAGATAAGCTTAGACCAATACGGATGGCCACTATCAGATTCTAATGTCGTTTCATTAAAAAATGGCTCCAATTCATCATGCCGGAGATTGTCGGCAATTTTAATCAGCTCCAGCTTGGTATCGCGCTGCATAATCGTAAAATCTGCGCTCACATGCAAATACAATGATAGTACCGGCTTAATCTGTCCGGCATCCAAGCTAAAGGGTCTGATAGCCGCCTCTGGCAACATGGTGATTTTATTGCCCGGCATGTAAACGGTAGATAAACGTTGCATGACTTCTTTATCTAAAGGACTATCTGGAACTATACCCAGCGCAGGCGCTGCAATGTGAATACCGACACGAGTAACGCCATCGGATAATTGTTTGATTGAAAAAACATCGTCAATCTCAGTGGTAGTGCTGTCATCGATGCTGAAAGCCTCTGCATCTGCCATTGGTAGGCCGGCAGGTATTGCTGAGACTTCATCAGAACCAAAATCTGTGCCTTTAGCAAAATACTCGCGCAAAAAAGCACCCAGGTGAAAATCTTGGGCTGAAGGTATCGCACCGCAGGCTTGCAATAACTTGAGATGACTCAAATGCAGGTCGCCCGCAGCGGCATCTAAGGTTTTGTATTCAAAAGAATTTTTATCGGGTTCATACAGCAACATATCCAGCTTTTGCATCAACTCACCCGGCATGGTATGCGCTTTAAGTTCTGCAACGAACCCTGCCATTTTTTCAGCTAATAATCGCTTTTTTTCCAGCCCTGCGAGTGCCGCTTTTAATATCTCAGCAGGTGCTGCTTTGTAGCGCCCTTTGCCTTTACGATTAAAATATACGGGCGCGCTATGTAGTTTAATGGCTACTGCGGCCGCTTCTTTTGGCGTCGGTTTGCGGCCATAATAATCTTTGGAGAATTCTTCAAACCCAAACTCCGGCTCGCTACAACATTCCCACAAGAAGTCTATATCAAGTGTTTCTGCTTCTGCATTAGCAGCTTCCATAAAGCCGGTCAATGGCGTTTCAAAGCGCATCAATACATTGCTGGCTTTAACCTTGCTGCGCTTGCCACTAGCAGATTCTATCTGTATAGAACCCTGCGCTTCGGTCATGATGGAGGCAACTTTGAAACTGCCATCTTCTTCAAAAAATACGTTCATGCTGTGCTTGATTAACTAAATTATGGTCATTTTACCTTGTATTAGCAGATTCGCTTTAAGGCAATATAAAATATAGCCATGGATAAACGCATACCAGTCACACTACTCACCGGCTTTTTGGGTTCAGGCAAAACAACACTCCTCAACAAGCTACTTAACCACACAGAGATGAAAGATACCGCCATCATCATCAACGAACTGGGCAATGCAGGTTTGGACCAAATTTTTGCCAATAGCAACTTAGCGCAAACTATTGAAAACGAGCACATTGCCGATAATACGGTGTTGCTAAGTTCAGGCTGCCTATGCTGCACCTTAAAAAATGAGCTGGCAGATACCATGCGCGATTTGTTTTTTAAGCGCGCACTGCAAGCCATTCCACAATTTAACCGCTTAATCATCGAAACTACAGGCATGGCCGACCCTGGGCCAATACTCGCCAACCTGATGAACGAGCCAGTGATTGAATCTGTGTATAGATTGGACGCGGTAGTAGTAACGATTGACAGCGTTTACGGGCTCAGTCAAATTGAAGAAAATTCAGAGGCTTTAAAACAAGCAGCTGTGGCAGATGTATTGATTCTCACCAAAACAGATTTAGCCGGCACTGAGCAAACCAACACCTTGAAAGAAAAACTCATCAGCGTCAACCCTGGTGCTACGCAACATAAAATAGCGCATGGCGAGCTTGATCCAGCCTTTGTGATAGATGTGGGTTTGTTTGATATTGCAACAAAACAGCCAGAACCTCAACGCTGGCTACGTGTGCCACTAAAGGCCGTGCGGCCTAAGGGCACATTGCCACAAAAGACTCCTAAAACAAATCATGGCGATGAAATTGTGAGCTTTACCGTAATTATGCCGACGCCGCTTAACTGGGCGCAGTTAAAGCCGCATTTATTATGGTTTTGCCAAACTTATGGCAAAAACTTACTGCGCCTCAAAGGCATTATCTATGCGGCAGATCAACCTGCACCACTAGCCATTCATGCGGTGCATTTCACGCCCTACCCACCTACCCTGATTGAGGGCTGGGGTGAGGAAGAACCACTTTCACGCATTGTGATTATCGGCAAGGGACTTGATGAATTAGAAATTAGAAAAGCATTGATGCGGTTTTAGTGCCTGATTGTTATAACTTGAGAATAGTCATGAAGTATTTTTATAATTTGTACCAAAAAACTCCATCATCATAAAGTCTTCCAATCCTGCATTATCTTCTGGGCGTGCAGATTGAATAACGACGCGACCCAAACGTTGCGACTCCCAGTTAAAATCGCCTTGATAATGTTGCCGGATGAGCGCGATCATTTTTTTAATCATCACCAAACGCACATCTTGGCCCGTGCTGGCCTCAACCTCAAATGATTCACGTCTTGAATTACTGTAATCATTTGTCCAGCCGAGAAATGAAAAGCCAGCATGTCGCCCACTTAAACTGGTAATTTCAAAGATGCCATTTGTGCCATTTTTAAAATTATTCCTGATTCTTTCATCTCGTATTTGTTCTTGGCCTGGGCCTGTTTCGCGTGCAACAGCATCTGCATTCTGCTTGGCGGCATCGGCTTCTGAGGCTTGCCGCTGCGCTTGTCTAGCTTTGACGTAAGAGGCCATGTCAGTTGGTACATCTTTAGCATTCTCATTAACGACAGGCTCTTTGGGTGGCGCAATTTCTGGGCTAGGATTAAGCGTAGTAAGCACCTCCGGCACAGAAAACGCAGGCTTATCAATTCTGCCAGGCTCTTGTGTTATAACCTTAGGCGTAGATTTAATCACCTCAGTTGCTGGGTTTTCAGGCTGAATTGGCTCTATCACTTGTGGTGGGGTTAGTGGTGCCAAACTCACTTCCATCGCGGTCGGTAGAGGTGCTGAAGCGTTATCAAACTGAATATGCGGCACCACTAAAAACAAAATCAGCACATGCATCAATAGCGAAAAGATAATCGCACTCAGCATGTTACGGCTGACGTTAATGCGAATCAGTTTATCGCCACGCCTCACTTGCAAAAGTGGCTCCTGCGAAAATGCTTCAAAGGTATGGTTAATAGCGGGATCGATTGCCATTAGAATTTAGTGATGCATGTCTTGCCATATTTTTTCAAGTCGCTTAATCGAGACTGGAAACGGCGTTTTAAGTTCTTGCGCAAACAGTGAAACGCGTAACTCTTCAATTAACCAGCGGTAGTCTTGCAAGGCCTGTGGAATATCAAGATTAGCCTGATTGAGTGCGTTGATTTTATCTTGCCATTTTTGCCACAAAACGCCCACGCTGCCTGCGTTCTTGCCATCACGATCAGGATTCGCAGGATGCTTTTCTATACGCAAACGCAACGCCTTTAAGTAACGTGGCACATGTTGCAACTGCTCCCATGGCGTTTGACTAAAGCAATTTTTATACACTAACAGGCCAATTTGCTGTTCTAAATCGCGTTTTAACCGATTCACTGTTGCTGGCATTTTATTTTGTTGAACTGTGAGTAGTTGATACTCCGTTGCAATTGTTAGCGCCTGCCTTGCAATAGCTTGGCTTACTGCTGGCAGACGTGTTCTCGCTCTCGCTTTTAGCTTCATAAAGTCTGCATTAGTGCGTGGTAACTCATCTTCGCCGATAAAAGCACGGTCTGAGATGGCGACAATCAGGTCTTCGCGTAAATCGTCAGGCGAAACAACATTGCGCAGGGTGAGCGCGTATTGATTAAAACTGGGCAAGCTTTTTTCCAGCTGCTTCATTTGCTCTTTTAACTCAAAACGCATCAAACGGCAAACGCCTTTGCGATGATTCGCAATGGCCTCACGCTCAGTATCAAACAGTTTAACGGAGATACTATCTTTATCATCCTCTAGCGCTGGGTAGCCAGTCACCTTGAGACCATCGCGCTCAAAGCTCAGCGTGGCAGGCAAATCACCACAATCCCACTGCTTTAAGCCAGTTTTTTCAATATCT
>CXWL01024546.1_pt1 | contig 19185 bp, 15 predicted proteins | sample 590931 | NCBI WGS metagenome assembly CXWL01 (sample SAMEA3498368, study PRJEB10139) | groundwater metagenome | biome: water well; material: biofilm material | place: Germany | collected 2015-04-27 | reverse complement strand
CAGATCACTTGCGAACGCGCTGGCGGCACATGGCTATCACTATGTCCATGAACATCTCTCGGAGCAACGATACCTACAAAACTTTTCTGACATGATTCATCAGGTCACGTTACGTCATGCACGTTGACTCCCCTGAAATTGTCCTCGTTCTTCTTGTCGTTTTCGCGCTGAACTATCTAATAGGGCCCTCTTTTCGATGGCTCCTATTTCTAATTGCCAGCCTTGGATTGTATTGGCATCTGTCGCACGGAGCTGTTCCCCTTCTCGTGATGGTGGGGGCCATAGGAATAACGTTTGTTTTGGTTCGTGAGATGCTTCTTGCGGGCTCTGCAGCCAAGAAGAAAGCGCTTCTATCCAGCATCGTCATTCTGAACGTAGGTCTGTTGTGCATATTTAAATACCTTGGGTTGTTCCGGCAACTGACTGCGTCCCTCGGAAGTGTTATGGTGTCCGATGGGGAATCATCGATTTTCCCAATTGTCGCGCCCTTGGGGCTGTCATTCATATCGTTTAAGCTCATCAGCTATGCAATAGACGCATATCGAGGAGATGTGGCTTCCCCTTCCAATGCAGGGGTGTTGTTAACGTACGGGTTGTTTTTCTCTCAGGTCACCGCCGGTCCCATCCAAAGAGCCCAAAGCTTTTTTCATCAACTTGCGCAGCCGGTCAGGTTTGACTTCGAGAATGTCTCCGATGGATTGAAGCTCATTCTATGGGGGGTATTTAAGAAGGCTGTTGTGGCTGACCGGATGGCCGTCTATGTCAATCAAGTGTTCGATCACTCGGCAGACCAGAGCGGGATGGCTTGTTTGGTGGCGAGCTATTGTTATGCTATTCAAATTTATTGTGACTTTTCTGGTTATACCGACGTTGCTATTGGAATTGGGAAAGTATTTGGATTTGTGTTCCCTGAAAATTTCTGTGCGCCGTATTTCGCCAATTCCATAGGGGACTTTTGGCGTCGCTGGCATATCACACTCTCTTCGTGGCTGAGAGATTATCTCTATATACCCTTGGGGGGAAGTCGTGTGCCGAGGTGGCGACATTATCTAAATATTGGTGTGGTCTTTATTTTATGCGGTCTTTGGCATGGAGCTGGCGCGACATTTGTCGTCTGGGGTGGGATTCATGGACTGTATTTAGTCATTGGACATGCAACTCAGTCGATACGAAGTCGTATACGGGAATGTCTTGGGTTAAAGGGCACGTTGTGCGCCTGGTGGCAGCAGTTAATCACGTTTCAACTGGTCACCTTCGCATGGATCTTTTTCCGAGCGAAGGATATTGGAGATGCCCTCAGCATCAACCAAAAGATTTTGTATTCCGGGACAAGTGATCTGGCCTGGCTCAGTGAACGTCTGTATGAATGGGAGTTCATTGCAGGCCTGCTAGCAGCGGGAGTGGTATTTCTGATGGAGGGAACGAGCGGGTCTTCCCGATCTCTCGTCAGCATGAATCACTCATCTATCCTTAAGCGATGGAGCATTATCTATGCCCTTATCCTCGCAATCACGTTCCTTGGGGTTACTGATCGCCAGGATTTCATTTATTCTCAATTTTGACGTGTTCATTTATTCGGGGATTTGCCCAAGTTGCTAGGGCTGAGAGAGGACGATCGAGCGTGGCTATCTGATAGGTTAGATTGTGGAGATGATTGGAAGAAAGATTCTGGCCAACTGTTTTTTGTTTATGGCCGTCGGAATGGGCATTTATGCCGGTTTCGAATTGATGAATTATGCCTTGCTCAAAAAAGATGATGGGTTTGTGCAATCGTTAGAATATTTCGAGCAGGTCTCCAATAGCCAAGGGCTGGTTCTTGGTGATTCTCATCCAGCGTACGATATTGATCCGGAAGCTTTAGGAGAGGGTTGGCACAATTTCTCCTATCCAGGAGAAAATTTGGTGATGACCTACTTCAAGCTGAAATATGCATTGGCCAAAGGCCATCGCCCATCGTACGTTGTGCTCCCTCTCGACCTGCACTCTTTTTCGGTATATCGAAGTATCGGGACTGATTACTCCAATGCTCTTTCCTTCACGACATCCGAAGAGCTTCGCAAGGTGGTTGGATTTCAGGCCTGGGCCAAAAGCGTCATTAAATCGTATTTGCCTCTGACCTCTACCTTCAACCGCCAGCAATTTTTGGAGTATGGCATCAAACGATTGAAAAGTTGTGTGTTCGGTGAAAAGGAGGTGCTGAAAAAGTTTACGGTTTCGAAAAGGGGCCACCTTGAGAGTCATCAGAAAGGGTTTGTCGAGATGTCATTGGGAGAAAGGGATAAGGTGGCAACGGCACGATATAGTGAACAAATGAAGCCCCCTCTCTTGAGCCCGCTATTGGTCGAATATTTCTTGAAAATTATCGCCTTATGTAAGGAACGTGATATTCTTCTTGTAGGTGTTCGTTACCCTTTATCCGGACCGTATTATGAGCACGTAAGAACCAATCCGGACATTTCAGATGTGGTCCGTCTCTACCAATCTTCCGGTGGCAATTTCTTAATCATGAAGGATTACTCCCAACTGTATCTTGATCGTGACGAATATTTTAATGATGCCGATCATCTCAACGTAAGAGGCAGCGCGGAGTTTTCTAAACTTCTGGCCAGTGAGTTGGCAGGTAATAGCCTCTTGAGGGTTCCCTTATGACCGCTGGTCAATCCCCATCAAGTACGGTTCAATATCCGATAGGCCAAGCCTCTTTAGGCGCTTCATATGGACCTGCTGCTAAGAACGATGCATTTGGTTTCAAGCTGTTATTTGTATATATATTTATCGAGTACGGTCGACCGATGGATTTTATCCCTGGGCTGCAATTTGTTCGCCCCGCAATGATTGTCACTATCTTGTTAATGATTTCTTGGATAACGTCTGGAAGTTTACATAAAGTATTTGACGGAAGCCGACAAATCAAACATGTCTGGTGTCTGATTCTTTTTATGGCCACCCTTGTCCCATTTTCACGCAATGTTCACTTTGCGTTTGATACGACGCTGTCGATTCTACAATATATGCCATTTATGCTGAGCTTCATTCTGTATGTCAATTCCTTTGATCGAATGAAGGCATTTCTGAGGATGTGGATTGTGTTGCTGATATTCTTATCTGTAAAAGGTATATTACTTAGAGGAAAGGGGGGGTCGAGTTTTCTCTCAGATGAAAATGATTTCTCATTGCTCATGAACATGATGCTTCCCTTCGCCTACTTTCTTTTCCTATCCTCCAGGAAGCAGGTGGAACGAGTGGTGTATTTGGGCGCAACCTTCCTTGGGGTGCTGAGTGTGATCGCATCGTCTTCGCGCGGTGGATTTGTGGGGCTGCTTGTTGTCGCTGTAGTCATTTGGTGGTTCAGCCCCCGTAAAATGGCTACATTGCTCGTAGCGGGAGTTATTGCAGGTGTCGTCTTCTTGACGGCAGATGCCAAGTATTGGCAAGAGATAGGAACCATTACAGATACATCCGAGTCAACGGCTAGTGCGAGAATTGATTCTTGGAAGGCTGCATGGGAAATGTTTAAAGACAATCCGTGGGGGGTCGGGCCTGGAAACTTTCCATTTAATTTTCAGCAGTATCAGCAAGGGACCTTATTTAAGCGGGGTATGTGGGGCCGCGCCGCCCATTCTCTTTGGTTTACCTTGCTCTCTGAATTGGGGATTGTTGGGGTTCTTATTTATGTCTCTCTTGTGCGCGTGAATCTTCAGGACGTCATGTTTGTGCGGCGAGCGCAACTCGAGAAGAACGAGCAGGCGCGAGTAGCCTACTTTCTAGCTCTGGCCTTTCTCGCCTGCCTTGCTGGATTCTTTGCCTCCGGAACATTTCTGTCGGTGTTATATTATCCGCATTTGTATTACGTGACAGCTATGATTGTTGCGACAAAGAAATTAGTCGAGCAGGCGGAGCTCTGCGCGGCGGATATTAGTCGGCCCGTCGAATTTCCGACACTGCAATCGGGCGAGGCGACAATTGCGTCATAGCCGGTCCGGCTCCTGGCCTTGCTCAATCAGAAGGGACAGATCATGAAGATTCTGCTTGTTGCCGGAGCCCGTCCGAACTTCATGAAGATTGCGCCATTGATCAAAGAGATGAACCGGCAGGGAGATTGTCATCCGTTTCTTGTCCATACAGGGCAGCATTATGACAGCAGCATGTCCGGACAGTTTTTTGCAGACCTCGAAATTCCCCCTCCGGACATTTCCCTGGATGTCGGTTCTGGTTCTCATGCCGTGCAGACTGCTGAGGTGATGAAGCGCTTGGAGCCAGTGCTCGACCGTGAACGTCCCGACATGGTGCTGGTCGTCGGCGACGTGAATTCGACCGTGGCGGCGGCTTTGACGGCGGTCAAAATGCATATCCCTGTTGCTCATGTGGAAGCGGGGCTCAGAAGCTTTGATCGAACGATGCCTGAGGAGATCAACCGGCTTGTGACGGATGCCATATCCGATTGGTTGTTTGTGACCGAGGAAAGCGGGGTGACGAATCTTCTGGCCGAAGGGGTTTCTCCAAATAAGGTGTTCCTGGTCGGCAACGTCATGATCGATTGTCTCCAGGCCTCTCGCCGTTCGTGGGAGCGGTCGCGAATTCGAGAAGCGTTAGGGCTTGTGCCTGGCCAATATGGCGTCATCACTCTTCATCGACCCTCGAACGTCGACGATCCCGATACCTTGTCGGCCTTGCTTGGAGCGCTTGGGGAGTTGGCCCAACAACTTCCAATGGTCTTTCCCGTTCATCCAAGGACTCGAGGCAAGCTCGAAGCCCTTGCGACTAAACCAGACAATCTGCGTATGAGCGGAGGGGGGGTGTCCGGGAGCGGGATTTATTGCATCGATCCTCTCGGCTATTTGGATTTTATGGCGTTGGTCTCCGGCGCGCGCATCATTTTGACGGATTCCGGCGGCATTCAGGAAGAAACGACGGCATTGGGAATCCCGTGCGTCACGCTACGCGAGAATACCGAGCGTCCCATTACGGTCAGCCATGGGACGAACCGGATTGTGGGGACCTCTCCGTCTGCCATTGCGGCTGAGGGGCAGCGCATCTTGAACTCCATCATGCCACCGCCACCGCCACCACCCTTGTGGGATGGTCATGCCGCTGAACGTATTGTGCATATTCTACGGCAATGTGTGGGGCGACTCGACGGCTCACGGGTAACTGGGCGGGCCTAATGCCGTTCTCTGAGGGAGCAATGAGGGTGATGCGGTGACGGTGTATAGCGTATGCCGATGAAGCGCGTTCTGATTATTGCATACTACTTTCCTCCTATTGCGGCGAGTGGATCTGTGAGGCCGGCTGCCTTTTGCCGGTACTTGCCAGAGTTCGATTGGGAACCCTGCGTGTTAACGACCGATGCGCGGGCTCTGGATCCGCCGTTGCCGGAAGATCAGAGCCTCTGTGAAGGGCTATCATCGACATTACACATTGTACGAGTCGCTCACGCCAATCCAAATCAATGGTTATTGCGCATGAGAGACCGGCTTTATGGCCTGTGGGGAGATCGGCGGTCCTCCAAGCCTGGTGAGTCGTTTAATTCAGGTGGTGCTGAGCTTAATGTGAAACCGCGAGGTGTGGTCAGGAAGGGTGTCGATCAGCTTCTTGAGCGGATGCTGATTTTCCCTGATCCGCAGAAGTTTTGGAAAGGTCCTTCACTGCGACAGTGTGAGCGGGTCGTCCGCGAGATACGACCAGATGTGATTGTAGCAACAGGAGGTCCTTGGACGAGCTTGATTGTCGGGAAGATATTGTCTGAACGTCACGGCATTCCGCTGGTGGCAGACTTCCGTGATCCGTGGGCGACGAATCCCTATATCACGTATTCGTCTCTGCGGTCGCAACGGCGCGCTCAGGTGATGGAGCAAGAGGTATGTGCGCGGGCGTCGGCGATTATCGCCAACACCGAAGAGCTGGCTGTGTCGTTTCGAGTGCGGTATCCGGATATGGCAGATCGAGTGGTTGCCATTACGAATGGATTCGACGGGTCGTTGCTTCGTCGGTCTGCCGGGTCTATCGAGATGAGAGCATCCAAGCGATTGGAGTTAGCTCACTTTGGGACGGTCTATGCCAAGCGAAGTCCTCAGCCGTTGTTCGAAGCCCTTCTCAGAATAGTTACAGTTCAGCCTGAACTGGCTCACAAAGTTGTGGTGCGTTTTACTGGTGAATGGGAAATTAAGGACCCGGTCTGTAATCGTCTGGCGTGTGAGCTTGAGGAGAAAGGGATGCTTCAGCGTGCCGAGCGAATTGATCGTGCTGAATGTTTGAGGCGCATGGCGGATTCGCAAGTGTTGCTGATTTTGCAAGAAGGCACACCGCTTCAAATTCCGGCAAAGATATACGAATATATTGCGATGCGGCGGCCCCTTCTGATTATAGGAGGGGAGGGGGCCACCGCTAACCTTGTCCATTGTCATAGCTTGGGCCTCTGTTGCTCGAACGACGCCAAGACTATTCACGATCTGTTGTGCCAAGTGTTAACCGGTCACCGTACGCTCAACGCCCCGAACGAAGCCAATACGATGCAGTTTGAATATCGTTCGCTGACAGCCCGGGTAGCCCAGTTGCTGAATCATGTGCTGAGCAATTCGACGGTTGTTTAAGTTGTGCGCCTAGATGTGGGCGGTCATACACGAACGACTTAATGAGGCTGTTCGCCGTCCGGCAATAATGATAGGAGTGCGTTTGATGGCAATACCTCCTGATTGCCTTCAGGCGCAGTCTGGTACAGATTCCACATGTATGGGGGAAGGACCTTGCTGAAAGATCTCTTTTGCAAAACCCGCAAAGAATGCTGGAAGATTATTGCCCAAGAATATCCCGAGACCGTCGATAAGTACGGGATTGTTCAAGGTCTTATTGCAAAGGTGTTGAAGGACGGCTCCATCGTCCTCGATGCGGGATGCGGTCATCGTTCCATCGTGCCGCACGTCGATGGAGTACAGTTTCGTCTTGTCGGGATCGATATGGTGCACGAGGACGTAAAAAAACAACGCGTCCTTGGCATTAGGCACAATTGCAGATATTGATCATATACCCCTGCGAGACGAATCGGTGGATCTGGTTGTCTGCAACATGGTGTTTGAACATCTTCAGAATCCCGGGATGGTCTTTGAAGAGATTTCCCGTGTGCTCAAGCCCGGTGGGAGCCTTATTTTTCTTACGCCCTGCGTGTATAACATCGTGACCATTATCAATCGGCTTATTCCCAATGCCTTTCACCAGAAAATTGGCCACTTAGTAACTGGAGTCGATGAATCGGATATTTTCCCGACCTACTATCGGGCAAATTCGATCGGGCGGTTAAGGGAGTTGTTGGGGGAGCACCACATGGTGGAGAGAGAAGCTATCATGTACCAGCCTCCTCCCTATGCGTTTGTGTTTTCTCGATTGATCTGTCGGTTGGTAATTCGATACTACCACTTCATAAACGCCCGGCCAAGATTGGCTCCTCTTCGAGGCGTGATCATTGCCCGGTTTCAAAAAGCAGGAGCTTGAGTGCAGCTCCTGCTGGGCAGGACATATGCTTTGAGGGGCGGCAATGCTCACCTTCTTCACTCTATAGGAGAGCACGTATTATTGTTAATCTAAACGTCGGTACGTAGTAGGGCCATTACCTCGAATGAAGGTCCTGTGTCAGCCTGGGTTTTATTCCCATTGGGTGGCCTCCATAAGCAGTTGAAGAGGAGTGATTTAAGCCATGGATCTGGAGGAATATAGAAACAGGGAGCCTGAAATTCAGCGGATTGCAGATATTATGCAACTTCTCCCTCAAGGCCAATCCGTCTTAGATGTAGGGGCGAGAGATGGATATGTGTCTATGCGGCTTGCTGAACAGTTTGAGGCAGTTACAGCTCTTGATTTGGAGAAGCCGCAGATAAGTCGTGAGCGAATTGTTTGTGTGCAAGGCGATGTAACCGAGTTGCAGTTTCCACCAAACTCATTCGATGTTGTTGTATGTGTGGAGGTGCTAGAGCATATCCCAAGTGCAAGGCTGCCGCGTGCTTGCCAGGAGTTGGTTCGTGTTGCCAAGGGTCATATCCTGATCGGGGTACCGTTCAAGCAGGATATACGAGTCGGTCGCACGACGTGTTCAACTTGCGGAGGGAAGAACCCTCCGTGGGGGCATGTGAATACGTTCGATGAAGGTCGCCTAAGAAAGTTATTCCCTGGTAATGGGGTTGAAGCGATGACCTTTGTTGGTGAAAATGTCGAGCATACAAATGGGATTTCGGCACTCCTGATGGATTGGGCGGGAAATCCTTATGGTACTTATTCGCAGGAAGAACCCTGCATATTTTGCGGCTCAAAGCTTGGGATTCCTCCTTCCATGGGATTCATAGAGAAGGTGTGTGCCAAATTGTCAGTTTCTCTACGACGGATATGCGGGCCGTTTTATGGCAGCCAGCCCAATTGGGTTCATATGCTCTTTGCCAAAAATGTTTAGTCGTATCGGGGAATCTGATTCCGCGGATCAGGGGCTGGTCCACGGAGGTCGCTTGGGTGGAGGGAACGGGGAAAGGTTACTATGAAGATTCTCTGGGTTTCACACCTGCTTCCGTATCCACCTAAGGGGGGTGCGTTACAGAGAAGTTACAATCTGCTGAGAGAGGTTGCCAAATCGAACGAGGTGCGACTATTGGCGTTTAATCAACGCGCCATTCTTCCGACTCAGCAGGCTGTGGAGGAAAGCTTAAAGGCGTTACGTGTCATCTGCAAATCAGTAGAGGTCGTCCCCATTCCTGCAGACTATTCGTTCCTTGGGAAATATCAACTCGCGTTGCGGTCTATCTTTACCGAAGAGCCGTACACCATTAACTGGCTTTCAAGTCAACCAATGCGCGATCTGATCCGGCAATCCATTGCGGCTGAACCCTTCGATCTTGCCTATTTCGATACGATTTCCCTGGCGCCCTATCGCGAGTTAATTGGAAAGATTCCGGCGGTCCTCAATCACCATAACATCGAGTCTGAGATGCTGCTTCGGCGGGCAGGCAAAGAGCACAATATTCTCAAGCAAGCATATTTCTCGCTTGAGGCGGCTAAATTGCGCCGATATGAAGAGACGATGTGTGGGGCCTTTGCTTGTCATATGACGGTGTCTGAGCTTGATGCTCAGCGCCTTCGTGCGATTGCACCGGAGATACGCACCGCAGTGATTGCCAATGGTGTGGATACGGAATACTTTCAGCCAGATCATGCTCGTATACGGCCTCGGAGCTTGGTATTTGCCGGTGGGATGACGTGGTATCCCAATCGTGAGGCCATGCGGTATTTCTTTCGACATATTTGGCCGCTATTGTTGAGGGAATATCCGGACATCACTTTCGATCTGATTGGAAGAGACCCTCCTGTCGAAATTGCCGCCCTCTCAAAGGCCCATCCGAATATCCGGGTACGAGGTTTTGTTGATGATGTGCGCCCGTTCATCTCGCAATCTCAAGTGTATGTGTGCCCGATACTCGATGGAGGGGGGACGCGGCTGAAAATCGTCGACGCCTTGGCGATGGGAAAGGCGGTTGTCTCGACGGCAATTGGTTGTGAAGGGATCAGCGTTGTACCGGAACGTGACATTTTGATTGCCAATGATCCTTCTGAATTTGTTCGTCAGATTGGGCGGTTGTTTCACGATCAGGAGTTGAGAGAGCGGGTGCAGGATAGCGCCAGACGAGTGGCCGTAGAGTTCTATGATTGGAAGAGTATCGGAAATAAATTCAACGAGGCCTGCGCTTCGCTCCGAACGGAGGTTGTGGAGGGGGCATGCGGTCAAGCATGAGTATGGGGAAGCGCGTTCTTCGGTGCGTGTATGCGTGGTATGGACGGACACGGCTCTCCTTCATCAAAGGATTGGAGTTTGGAGACGGAGTCTTTTGCAAGGGCATGCCGATTGTCGACATTGCCCCAGGGGCGAAAATTGTCATTGGTAACGGCGTGACGATCAATTCGGTGAACGCGGGTTATCATATCAATATGCATAGCCCGGTTAAGCTGATGGCGGATAGGAACGGGGCGACGATCAGAATCGGAGATTACTCACGTATTCATGGCTCGTGTATTCATGCCTGTCATTCAGTTGAGATTGGGAAGCATTGCTTAATCGCGGCGAATTGCCAGATTATCGATAGCAATGGGCATGAGCATTCTGCCGAGGACGTGGAGGATCGCATTAATACCCAAGATCAGGGGAGGCCAGTGACCATTGAAGATTCAGTTTGGATTGGGGCGAATAGCTTCGTTCTCCCAGGCGTCAGAATAGGGCGGGGAAGTATTATCGCCGCCTGTAGTGTGGTTGTGCATGACGTGCCTCCGATGGTGCTTGCCGCGGGCAATCCAGCAAAAGTCGTGAAGCGTTTGAGCGTTGGAGAGCCATTGTGAGGGAGATGCTTGAAACGCTCTATGCGAGTGCCCCTATATGTGTTCAGAATCTGGCGCTGTCTTGCTACGGGGGCTATCTCAATCACCTGCGCTACGGTTCCGTTCAGCGGGCGCATTTTCAGTCTTTATTGAAAACCCAGTGGGCCACATCCAGCGAAATTGAGGAGGCGCAGAATAGAAGTCTGCTCTCCTTGATGAAGCATGTTTTCGATCATGTGCCCTTTTATCGGGAGTTGTACGCACAGTACGGCATTCAGCTTTCAGATATTCAGAATACTGGAGATCTTGGCAAGCTTCCCATTGTCACTAAGGAGATGGTTCGAGGAAATGTGCACCGCTTCATGCCGGATACGATGAAGAAGTCCGATCTTGTGTCCTTGTCCACAAGCGGAACCACGGGGACGCCGTTGAGCCTGTTTTTCGAGAAAAGCGCCATCCAAAAGAACTATGCATTCTTTGCTCGAGCCTTAGACTGGGGCGGAGTGCAAATCGGGGACCGGAGCGCAACGTTTGCGGGGAGAACGATTGTCTCCGCGAGTCAGGCGGGGCCTCCTTACTGGCGGGTGAATGCAGTGCAAAACAATACACTGTTCTCGTCCTATCATCTGTCGCGGGAGAATTTCCCTTTCTATGTCGATAAATTGAACAGTCTTCGTCCGCGCTTTATCGACTCCTACCCGTCCGCTCTGTATGTTCTTGCCCAGTATATCGATGAGCGCAAGGAGCCGTGTGAAGTCAGACCTAAGGCCATCTTTACTTCATCGGAAACTCTGCTCCCTCATCAGCGAGAGATCATCCAGCGAGTATTTGAAAGTACGATATATGACCAGTACGGAAGCGCAGAAATGGCTGCGTTTATTTGCCAGTGTGAGCGGGGAAGCTATCATGTGAACCCTGAATTTGGGATTGTGGAGGTGCTGCGGGACCACCGCCTCATAGAGGAAGGTTCCGGCGAGCTTGTGTGTACGGGGTTTTTGAATTATGCCGTCCCTCTCATCCGCTACAAGATTGGTGATAGTGTCACGGTATCTCGCAAATCTTGTCTGTGCGGAAGGCAGTTCCCTGTAGTAGATGCCATTGAGGGGCGTACGGACGATTTTATTGTTACGCCTGAGGGTAAACTGGTTGGCCGGTTAGATCCGATCTTTAAAGGCATGTCTTCTTCTATTAGGGAGGCTCAAATCGTACAGGATGCTTCTGGCCAGCTTACGCTCAAGATTGTTAAGAGCGATGCCGGCGCTTCAGATTTGACCTCGGAGATCAATGGCTTAATAAAGGAGCTGAGGAAGAGATTGGGGGAGTTAATAAATGTTCGCGTTGAATATCTCGACGCGATTCCGAGAGAGCGAAATGGAAAATTTAGATCGGTCATTTCATTACTGAAATCTAAAGCTGGATCTACGGCGAGTCCGGTAGATTCTTCCCCTTGTCAAAAGGAGTAAGGGCACGGCGAGGCTGGTGTTGTCGTGCCCCCTCCCTCCCTAAAATCAAGCTACCTGAATTGATGGTTGGAGCCGGTGGTGGAGTGAGTGTCGTGCGCCCCAGCAATCAACCCACCTGGGTTGATTGCTGGGGCGCATCCATCCGGCAGGTCAGATCACGTGCTCCTCACGGGGGAGCTTACTTTATTGATGTAATAACTGGCGTGCTTGGCGTGCTGGAGATTGTGGCAATGATTCCTGTGCCAACGGTACCGTCTCCGCGAGGGTATGCGCCTAGGTCTTCGCCGTTCTTTCCCTTGCCCTTCGCCGGAGAACCAGCTTGTAAGTGAAAGTCTAGTCCTGCCGGGTCTACAAAAGCTGGGTCCACTTGAGATGAATGATCGTCAAACGGTGTCGCACTTTGCCATTCCGAAATAGATAGATATCCAATGCTCCCTGAACTCCACGCGGCGATTTTATTCGTTAAGTAAAATACATTGTAATCGGAGTAGTCGATAAGATACGGCCAGCTGACTGTGCTGGGGCCTCGATAATACCCGTTCGTAGCTTTGGCGTTGATGTTATTCCATAATTTCGTTTGGGTATTCTGGGCGGCTGCATCGAGTTGGTAGCCGCCGTCAAGGAACATTTTTACGTTGTATGCCGTGTTGTTGTAGATGTTAAATCGTTGGCAGTTATGATCCAATTGGAAAGCGGCAACCGATATATTGTAGACAATGTTCTCGTAGAATGAATTGTCTGTTGAATAATGCAGATTGTCGGTTGAGCCCATCCCGAGAAACCCTACGGTCGCATTTCGGGCGATATTTCGACGCCATGTATTGAAGGTCAGGTCGCCTCCCTTTTGGCCATACGCCGAATAGACCGTTCCTCCTCCAGCATCGACATCGTTATATTCAAGAAGATTTCTATTGGCATTAAAGGCAACCATGATGCCTGCGGTATTATGCTGAGTATTTCCAGAGTTCCTCATGTCGTGCACGTAATTGTTCCTGAGAGTGTTATCGTTCGAGGTGTTCCCAATTATGATGCCGTAGTTTTGGCTAATATCGGTGCCTTGTACGCTGCCATAGATGACTTCACAGTTCTGGATCGTGATGTGGTCACTGTGCCGTATCGATAGTTGCCCTTCGGCTTTAAATCCATCGAGGATAATATAACTTCTATAAGAAACTCCCCAGGCAGGGACCGTTGGCCCTTGAGCCACAAGGATGGCTGCAAGTGCGGGATTCGATTGAAATGTAATAGGACTTGTTGCTGTCCCTGAATTTGTTGGCTGGAATACGTTCTCAGGCGTGGTCGTCGTAGTTGTAAAATCTGTGTACCGACCAGGTCCCACCAGCACCGTATCTCCCGCCAGGACCGTTTTGACGGCCTTGTTGAGAGATTTCCAGGGGAATGCCTCGCTGCCAGGGTTCGAATCATTCCCGGTTGCCGCGGAGACGTAAAAGGTTGCCGCCTGCGCAATGGTGTGCAGTCCAATAGCGGCTAGGAAAATCAGGGCGGTTAGGAACTTCATGGCAATGTTATTCATGAGATAGCCTCTCAGCATTAAGTTTGTTAACAGCTGGCTTTCCAGCAGGAATTAATTTATTCGATGGGTTTAAGTGATGTTTAACCATGGACTGCTTCTCATGTCCGCGGTCGTCATCTCCTCATGTTGGCCACACTTGGGGAGCAAGCAAAGTGGGTGCCATAGGCGTTGTGTTTGGCTGATATTATCTTGCTTGATATTTCAAGTGTTTGCAATACTCTTAGGAAACTGGTTTGTTCAAATTTGTCGAGTTATGATCAATTGTTGTGTATGGAGGGAATGAGGGAAACGGCGTATGCTGATGGTCGCCCATGATCATCAACGTGTGGCATAGGATTATGAGGAGACGCCGTGGGAACGAAGACAGTCAGCGAGTTCACGCATCCAGGGATTCCTGTTCCGGCGTCGGATGCCTTGATCGACGTGTTGCGAGAAGGGGCGAGACGTATGCTGCGGGAGGCCGTGGAAGCGGAAGTGCAGGAGTTTCTGACCCGCCATGCGCCGCTCAAAGACGGGAACCATCGTCAGCGGGTGGTGCGGAACGGCTATCTCCCGGAACGGACGATCCAGACCGGGCTGGGGAACGTCGCCGTCACGGCGCCCCGTGTGCGGGACCGAGAGGGAGTGATCCGATTCTCGTCCCAGATCCTTCCGCCTTACCTGCGGCGCACCAAAAGTCTGGCCGAACTGTTGCCGTGGCTGTACCTCCGAGGGATCTCCACAGGAGACTTCAGTTCCGTGCTCACCAGTCTGCTGGGCCAGGATGCCCCAGGGTTATCCGCCGCGACGATCCAGCGTCTGAAGGAATCCTGGAAGGAAGACCACCGCCAGTGGGCGACACGTGACCTATCAAGTACCTACGTGTATATCTGGGCTGACGGGATCCATTTCAATGTCCGGATGGACGAAGCCCACCAGTGTGTGCGGGTCGTGATCGGGGCGACCGCGGACGGGAAGAAGGAACTCCTGGCGATTCAGGACGGCTATCGGGAAAGTGAACAGTCCTGGAAGGAACTCCTGCTCGACCTCAAACACGGGGGACTCTCCGTGGACCCGAAGCTGGCGATCGGCGATGGGGCCTTGGGGTTCTGGAAAGCTCTGCCCCAGGTCTTTGGAGCCACCCGGGGACAACGGTGTTGGGTCCACAAGACGGCCAACGTGCTGAACACACTGCCGAAGGCCAACCACCCCAAGGCCAAAAGCGCGCTCCACCAGATCTGGATGGCAGACACGAAACACGCCGCGCACAAGGCCCTCGATGCCTTTGTCTCCGCCTATGCGGCGAAGTATCCGAAGGCGACGGCCTGCCTGGCAAAGGATCGGAACGCCCTCCTGGCCTTCTACGATTTTCCAGCCGAACACTGGGTCCACATCAGGACCACCAACCCCATTGAATCGACCTTCGCCACCGTCCGGCACCGGACAGTCAAAACACGAGGCTGTGTCTCTCGAGAGAGTATGCTCTCGATGGTCTTCACGCTTGCGGTTGTGGCAGAGCCACGCTGGAGAGGCCTGAAAGGGTCCGAGCGTGTGGGCGAGGTGCTGCGGGGCGTGGTCTTCAGGGATGGGGTGAACGAGGCGGCACGCGCGCGTGCCGCCTAAACACGATCCCCGCAACACGGCACACGGCGCAGGCCGTGGGATGGGGGCTCTTCTCCAGTTCAAGATCACGTTGACCGGGATCCGTCCTCCGATCTGGAGGCGCGTCCTGGTGCCAGAGGGATTGTCTCTGTCCGGGTTACACGACGTCATCCAGGAGGTGATGGGGTGGACTGACTCGCATTTACACGATTTTCATTGGCGCGAAGAACGGTTTGGTATGCCAGATCCCGAGTTTGACGAGGAGCAGGTGGTCGATGAGCGCACGGTGACGCTCAAGGAGCTGGGTCTGTCCATCAAGGACAGGCTGGAATACATGTATGACTTCGGGGATGGATGGGAACACGTGCTGACACTGGAAAAGGTCCTGGCGGCCGGGGAGCACCAGATGCCGGTCTGACTGAAAGGCGCCCGGTCCTGTCCTCCCGAAGATTGTGGAGGGATCTGGGGATACGAGAATCTTCTGGAGATTCTCAAGGACCCGACACACAAGGAGTACGAGGCATGGAAGACATGGCTCCCCGAGGACTTCGACCCCGAACAGTGTGATCTCGCGGAGGTCAACCACGGGTTGTCGGTGAGACAGTGGACTCTCGCTCCTCCCTCCAGGAAGGGACGGAGGAAGAAGGTGTGAGCGTTTCGCTCATACAACAGGGACCATCAGGCAGAGCTATTTCCAAAAGGCTGCATACCCAACGTTTGACTTTATCTCAAATTTGTCGCTTTGGGGCTATTAATTCGGTGGCAGAGGTTGAAGGGGTTGCTTGATTTATGGAACTCACGTGCAGAGATATAGCAAGACATGCAAAAATAGCACTGTATGGATATTCCTCCCTTCTAAGTAAGAGCGCGGCGTTCAGAGGCAGTCTATTACCATAATCTGGTCCAAGGATGCAGCCTCACTTGATCTGCCGTTGCAAGGGGAGGATGTATCGATATCAGGTGGACATATTTTGTCTCGCAATAAGGCTAGGGGCGTGAAGGATCTGCTCTGTGGACAGGTGTTACGGTGAATGAGTACGGAATGGAATGGGTCTTGTTCGTGCAGATTGTTCTGTCGGCAGCATCCTTGGGGCTTGCCGGCCTTCTGTGGAGTTTGAGATTTACGAGTCCCTTCTATCGGAGTGTGGCCACGGTTATTGGTCTTACGGGACTGATCGGCGCGGGAAGCGGCCTTACCTTCATTGATGCAGACAGAGCCTTGCTGTGGCGGAGCTTGATCGCCGTCGTGGAGTTGCTCCAACCCGCCGCGATTTTGTATGTGTGTGTTGCCCTCGTTTATCCGATTGAGGCGGATTTGCACGGGCCCACTCTCTGGCGTGCTCGAACCATGACCGGAATTGGCAGTCTCTTGGCGCTGTTGTTTTGCGGGGCAGTCATCTTTGCAGGCGCATCTGGCGGGTCCCTCTCGGGTGTGGATCTACAGACTCTCGATCATGTGATCTCCAGCTTCATCATTGTGGGTCTCGTGGTGGACCTGGCGTATCTGGAGCAATGCCTGCGGCTGCTGCGAGATCCGCTTCGATACCGGCTCAAACTGATTCTGATCGGCGTCGGGGCCTTGGCGGTGGTGCGGATCTATCATGTTAGTCAGGTCTTGGGCATGCCGGTCGAGGAGGTTCACGCCGTGCTGATCAGCGGTTTTGGATCGCTGATCGCCATCGGCCTGATCGCCGTTGGTCTTGTCCGGGCCAGACTGCGTGAAACGGTTGCGGCGGTTTATGTCGCGCCGGGAGTGCTGTACGGTTCGATGACTTTTTTGGTCGTCGGAGTGTACTTGTTTGCGGTGGGGATGGTCGGCGAGTTTATTCGTTATTCTGGGCTTCCTCTGGGCGATGTGCTCAGCCAATTAGTGGTTTTTATGGCGGCCATCGCGCTGGTTGTCGTGCTGGTTTCCCGCTCAGTCCGCGCGCGAATGCTCCGGTGGATTGCCCGCAGATTCTATCGTGCGAAATACGATTATCGCGCCAAGTGGCTTGAGGTCGCCGACGCCTTTCAATCTTGCCATACGACTAAGGCCGTGCTGGATCAGCTCCTGGATATCTTGAGCCGAACGTTCAGCGCGCCACGAATCTCGGTCTGGATCCAGTATGAGAGCGATGGGCAGTTTCATATGGTCCGTTCCACGAACATGGAGCTAGATCTGCCGCCTCTGGCTGACGCGCATCCGGTTGTCTCGTGTCTGCGTGGAAGCGACGAGCCAGTGGCGGCTGCGGTATTGGAATCGAGTCCTGGGTGGCGCGGGGGGCAATTTCAAGTCTGTACGCAGGCGGAGGTGTGTGTGCCTATTCAATCATCAGGCGAGCTTCTCGGATTCGTGGTTCTTGGCCGCGATGAGCGCGGAGAGCCATATCACAATGACGACTATATGTTGCTCCGTGCGATTGCCCATCATATCGGCATGTTATTGGCGCTCTCGCGCCATACTGAAGAGCGGCGTGCCGCGGTGGGGTTGGAAGCGCTGCACCGGTTTTCGGCCTTTTGTCTCCACGATCTAAAAAATCTCACGGCGGGGTTATCCCTCGTGGTGCAGAATGCGGATGTGCACGGGCACGATCCCGCCTTTCAAAAATCGGCGATGAAAACTGTGTCGGGGACGGTCAATAAGATGCTGCAGCTCATGGATAAGTTATCCCTGAAGGCTCGAAGCGAGATGTCTGGGCAGACGCTTGATCTCGGACCAGTTCTTTCCGATACGGTGCATAGCCTGAAAATCCCTGTGCGCGCGGATCTGTCAGTATTGGGAGACGGTCCGCTGCTGGTGCGCGCCGTGCGCGAAGAGCTGCAGCAGGTGTTTCTCAATCTCCTCCTCAATGCACGTCAGGCTGCGGGTGAGCAGGGCCTGGTTTCGATCGCGTGTGAGGTGGGAGGGGGGATCGTAACGGTGCGAGTGACGGATAATGGCCCAGGCATTCCACCGGCTCGTCTCCAAACGCTCTTTCATCCCTTTCAGACAACGAAGGCCGGAGGGTTGGGCATTGGTCTGTATCAATGTAAGCGGATTCTTGAATCCCATCATGGCTCGATTCGGGTGCTGAGTGAGGTGGGGGAGGGGACAACGATTTATATCGAGTTGCCCATCGTGGATGAGGCGTCGCAACCTCGGCGTGCAGATGCCGGGAACCAACGTGCCGACTTGCCAGGGGGCGCGTGCCCCGTCGCAACGGGAGAGGAAGGGCCAGGTCATGCGTGATGATCGAGCTGGCAACCGTCCGCTGGTGCTGCTTGTGGATGATGATGCCGATATCCGCGAGCAGATGAAGTGGGCTCTCATGGCGGACTATACGGTGGTGGAGGCGGAAGCCCGGCGATCCGCCATGGCTGCTGTGAAGCGGGAGGCGCCGTCTCTTGTCGTATTGGATCTGGGGCTGCCGCCGGCTGTGGACGCGTCGACCGAAGGGCTTGCCATTTTGCAGGAGATTATGCAGTTCAATCCCGCGACGAAGGTGGTGGTGGTCACCGGTAATATCGACCGGTCGAATGCGCTGGCGGCGATCGGTGGAGGGGCCTATGACTTTCTTGAGAAGCCTGTCCAGCTCGATCTGCTGAAGACGGTGTTGCAGCGGGCCTGGCATGTGGCATCGTTGGAACAGGAAAATCGCGCCTTGCGCGAAGATGTCAGCGGCGGGTTTGAAGAGTTGCTTGGGGTGAGTCCTCCGATGCAGATGGTGTACGATAAGATCAGGCGAGTTGCCGGATCTTCCGTGCCGGTGTTGATTACCGGTGAAACAGGGACGGGCAAAGAACTGGTTGCGCGCGCCATTCACCGGCAGAGCCCTCGAAAAACAGCTCCGTTTGTGGCCATCAATTGTGGGGCGATCCCGGAAACCTTGATCGAAAGTGAACTCTTCGGCCACGAGAAGGGCTCATTCACCGGCGCCCATAAGCTGCAGCAAGGGAAAATCGAATATTCTGATCAGGGCACGCTTTTTCTGGATGAAATCGGCGACTTGGCCATGCCGATGCAAGTGAAGCTCCTGCGCTTTCTTCAGGAGGGGCGGATCGAGCGGGTTGGCGGCCGGGAATCCATCGAAGTGGATGCGCGGATCGTGGCGGCGACGAATGTGCCTCTTCAGGAGGCCATGGAGAAGGGGCGATTCCGGGAAGACTTGTTTTATCGCCTCAATGTTGTGGAGCTGGTTGTTCCGCCCTTGCGTGATCGCGGCGAAGATGCCGTTGTCTTGGCCCGAACGTTTCTTTCCCGGTTTAGGAATCTCAATGGCAAGGTGAATGGACTTTCTCAGGAGG
>CXWL01006114.1_pt1 | contig 19185 bp, 19 predicted proteins | sample 590931 | NCBI WGS metagenome assembly CXWL01 (sample SAMEA3498368, study PRJEB10139) | groundwater metagenome | biome: water well; material: biofilm material | place: Germany | collected 2015-04-27 | reverse complement strand
CGTGGAATTCCACTCGCTCTCCAAGACCTACAACATGACCGGCTGGCGGCTCGGGTTCGCGGTGGGCAACAAGGACGTGTTGGCCGGACTCGGCAAGGTGAAGAGCCAGCTGGACTCCGGCGTGTTTGAGGCGGTGCAGGCTGCCGGCATCACGGCGCTGGGGCTGGACGATTCGGTGACGGACGGGCTCCGCAAGATTTATCAGGAACGGCGCGACACGCTCGTGCCGGGCCTGAAAAAGCTCGGACTCGAGGTGGATTCCCCGCCGGCCGCCTTCTACATCTGGGTGACGGTTCCGAAGGGTTATTCTTCCGCCTCATTTACCGCTCATTTACTGGAAAAGGCCGGCATCGTGACGACGCCGGGCAACGGATTCGGTGCGCCTGGCGAAGGCTACATCCGTATGACCGTCTGCACGACCAAAGAACGGCTGGCCGAAGCGGTGGAGCGGATCAAGAAGGCGGGATTCTAAAAAACCGTGATAGGTGATGAGTGCCGGGGATGAGCGCCGGCCTGGCCTTGTTTCCCCATCACTCACCACCAGCCACTTATCAGCATGAGAGAAACGGTCTACATCGGCTTTGGATCAAATGTCGGCGATCGCCTGGATTTCTGCGATCGGGCGGTCACCCTGTTGAGCCTGCTCCCGCATTCACAGGTCACCGGCATTTCGTTGCTCTACGAAACCGAGCCGGTGCTCGACCATGCGCAACCGGGGGACGGTTGGTTTCTGAACGGCGTCGTGCAGCTTGAGACCGACCTTACGCCCCGCAGCCTGCTGACGGTCTTGCGTGAGATCGAGCGGTCGCTGGGACGCGACGAGGAGAATCGCTCCGGTCCTCGCACGATCGATCTGGATATTCTGTTTTACGGCACCCGGGTCATTCAAGAAGCGGATCTTGTGGTGCCGCATCCCCGGCTGCATGACCGGCGGTTTGTCCTGATGCCCTTGAACGAACTCGATCCGCTCCTGCTCCATCCCTCACTCCAACTCACAGCCACGCAGCTGCTCGCCGACAGTAAGGACCAGTCGGAAGTCCGCCTGCTCTTTCCCCAGCCGTCGACGCGCTACGGCTCACGTCCGTCCTGTAACCCTCGTCCGGACTTATGAACATCCTTCGGACTCCCAAGGCCATGGCTGACTGGAGCCGGCAGCTCCACCGTGAAGGGGTCACGATCGGATTCGTCCCGACGATGGGGGCGCTGCATGACGGCCATCGTGCCCTCATCCGCGCTGCCCGGTTGCAATGCGATGCACTGGTCGTCAGTATTTTTGTGAACCCGACCCAATTCGCCCCGACGGAAGATCTCGCCAAGTATCCACGCCCCATTACCAAAGACCGCGCGCTCTGCCGAGCTGAGGGAGTCGATATTTGCTTCGAGCCCGGCGTCAAAGCGATATATCCGGAGGGCTTTGAAACGGTCGTCACGGTCCCCGAAATCGCGCAGCGCTGGGAAGGCGAGATCCGCCCGCATCACTTTGCCGGCGTCGCCACGGTGGTCACCAAGCTGTTCGGGATCGTCCGGCCGGATGTCGCGGTGTTCGGACAGAAGGATTTTCAGCAGGCCGCTCTTGTCCGTCGCGTGATTGAAGACCTCAGCCTGGGAGTCAAGCTGATCGTCCACCCGACCGTACGTGAGCAGGATGGACTGGCGAGGAGTTCACGGAACGTGTATTTGTCCGAGACCGATCGTACACTCGCTCCCATACTCTACAAGAGTTTGCAGGCTGGGGCGGCGGCGATCAAAAACGGGATGACAGCCGGCCGGAAGATTCAATCGATGATGACACAGGTTCTGCGCCGGGAATCCGCCGCAACCGTCGAATACCTCACGGTGTGCGATCCTGACACTCTCACGCCGCTCACATCCGTAAGCGATCGGGCGGTCCTGCTGGGAGCCATCCGCATTGGGAACGTGCGGCTCATCGACAATGTACTGGTAAGGAGACCGGCAAGACGACGCCGGCGCTAGAGCCACGCCCGGAATGATACCGTCAGGAGTAGGTATTCGGTTGCCCGCCCTGGCCGACGAGCAGCCCGAGCACGACTTGACTCAGACGGCGTTGATCATCGGGATGGAACTCTAGAAATTGTATCCCTACTGACTCCGATCTGACGGAACAGACCATCGCTGTTTCGATGCGGATTTCCTCACCCTCGGTGCTCGACTTCAACACCAGCTCGACAAACGCCCCCTTGGCCAATCCCCCCGCCAGAATCGCGCAGCCCCCCATTGAAATATCGGTAATGCGATTCGTAAAGGGCAACTGCTTGCTGTCGATCACTTGCGCGTCCATCGCCGTTGCCAGACGCTTGAACTGGCGGCGATCAAACTCCTGCGTGCTTTGGCGAGCGCTCAGATAGAAGGCACGGAACCGATTGGTGCAGAGCTGGCAGCGAAACGGAAACATGCGGATATGGTTGAGCGCTTTCTCAACCACCCCTTCGTTTGACGTCACTCGAACGAATGACGTTCCGCAACTTGGACAGTGCAGCGATTTCATGCGCCTCGCAGCATCTCCTCAACGCCCCCGAGAGGCCCCTGCGCTTCTTCGGGAGCACTCATTTGCATCGCCAACAACGGTTCGATCTTGGCAGGCGAATAGGTCGGAGGCTTCACCCACTTGCCGTCCTCGCGCTTATATCCGCCGACTTTACTGAGATTCGACCGGTGAACCTCTCGAAACACCGGCTCCATATCAATACCATACGATACGGCTGTTCCGTACACGACATAGAGCAGATCCGCCATCTCTTTGGCCAGTGCGGCCAGGTTGCCCTCCGCCATGGACTCTTTGAGTTCATCGAACTCTTCCTGGATCAGACGGATGCGGAGACGTTTTGTTTCCTCGCTGGCTGCTGTGGGGCAGGCCTGCACAAGAATGTCGAATTTCTTATGGAACTCTTCGACCATCGACTGCTCGTCCGTCATGCGTACTCCTTACTCGCCGTCAAAGGGCAATGTCCGGCGCGGCACCAGCTCAGCCGGCTCTAACTGCGGGATCTCTTTTTCTGACGCCACCCCAAGCTCTTTGAACCGGCGCGCCGCCGGAAGAATTCTCGTCTCCAACGAACCCACCGCCCGATTGTAGGCCGACACGCTCTTGCCTAACGCCTGCCCGACATCGTTCACATGTTCAGCCAACACCGCCATCCGCTCGTAAAGATCTTTGCCGAGCCGTCCGGCTTCTTCCGCATGGGCATTCATCTGCTCCTGTCGCCAGCCATACCCCACGGCCCGCAACAGCGCGATCAATGTGGTGGGCGTGGCGAGCACAACTCCGCGCGTAAACCCTTCTTCGATCAAACGCGGATCATGATCCAGCGCCGCGCCGAGGAATTGCTCGCCCGGAAGGAAGAGCACCACAAACTCAGGCGCCCGCTCAAACTGCGTCCAGTAGGCCTTCAAGGATAGCTCGTCCATCCGGCTGCGGACCTGCGCGGCATGCCGCCGCAAGGCCTCGATCCGACGCTGATCGTCCGGGGCTTCATGGGCATCCAGGTAGGCGGCCAGAACGGTCTTCGCATCGACGATGATCTGCCGGCCGCCCGGCAGCCGCACCACCATGTCGGGACGGAACCGCCGATCCTCGCCGGTGACGCTTTCCTGTTCGAAGAAATCGCAATGGTCGACCATCCCGGCTAATTCAGCCACCCGCTTCAGCGTGATTTCACCCCACTGACCGCGAACCGTCGGCGCGCGGAGAGCCTTGACCAGGTTGCCGGTCTCCTGCTGGAGACGTTGATGGGATTCCGCCAGCGATTTCAGGTGCTGATCCAAGCCGCCGTACGCCGATTGGCGGGATTGTTCAAGCAACCGCATCTGTTCATCATAGCGCTGTAGCGAATCATGGAGCGGCTTCACGAGTCCGTCGATCGCCTGTTGCCGTTGCGACAGTTCGCCCTCGGCTTTGGCCTGAAGCGTTTCAAACGACACACGAGCCAGATTTAAGAAGGCCTGATTGTTTTTTGTGAGCGCGTCGTTCGACAGAGCCTGGAACGATTCGAGTAACTGCTGGCGGGATTGATCGACTAATTGCTTTTGTTCGGCGACGTGCTTCAGCGCTTCTTCCGTACGCACTTCGGCTGAGGCTCGCGCCTGCTGGGCTGTCGCCAGGTCCGCCCGAAGCTGCACCCCTTCCAGGCGATCCTGCTCCAGCTGGCGGCGCAACTCCGCCTCAAGCGACTCCGCCCGTTCGGCCCGTGCGCTGAGTTCGACCGTGTGCTGTTGTAATTGTCGAGAGAGTCGACCAGCACCAATAAACCAACCGACGAGCGCGCCAGGGACGAGACCGATGACAATTCCCAGCAATATGCCGGTCACATCCATTACGCTATCCTCTCCGTCTTCTGACGCGCGGCATCCTCACGGACAAAGAATCTATTGGGTGGTAAAGTACGGTCTGGAGAATTTTCGGAGCGTACGAGATACGTTAAAAAAGGTCAAGCACCGAAAAGCCCCAATGTCATTCGGCCCTACCACCATTACCCTAGGGACGCTCATGAATCAAATCAGAACCTATTGGGATTATGAAACGTCGTTACTTAATAGAGGATCTTGGGTGGGCTCCCGACGTCGCACAACTCCAGCTGCAGCATCGAGTTCGATGACCTCACCGTCACGCACAGAGGTCGCGATCCCCGGGATATTGGCCACCGCCGGTAATCCATATTCGCGAGCGATGATCGCGCCGTGCGACAAGGTTCCGCCCATCTCGACGACGAGTCCCGCCGCAATCCCGAACAATGGCGCCATCCCAGGATCGATCACGGGAGCAACGAGGATGTCGCCTGGGACCACTTTCTTCCAGTCCTCCAACGTGCGGATAATTCTCGCCGGGCCTGTCGCAAAACCGGCACTGATCGGCACTCCCCGCCACCCCGCTGCATCCGGCGCGCGTGCAGCCAAGGCCTCTTCCGCTCCATCGGTCAACTGATCCGGCGCCACCATCTGAACATCGCGGGCACGCGCCTGCTTGCGGGACTGCACCAGAGCACGCCAATCACGATCCTCCAGGCTGAGCAACGGCAGTTGCTCCTCAACGCGGATAAAGAAGACATCCTCCGCCTGATCCAACAGGCCCCGCTCCGTCAGCAATGCGCCGGCACGCAACAACAGCCGGCGCGTCGCGCCCGCGTAGTACATCAGATGATGCCGATTGGCCTCCCGAAGCGCATAGAACCGGCAGAGCCGCCGGTACCACCAGGAAAAAACCTCCCAGCGAAGCCGGCCGCAACGGGCCCGAATGGCTGCGCAGCCCTGCTCATGCACCCTCCGTTGCCGCGCCGCAATGTCTGCCGGCGATTGCGCTGTCGCGGCGTTAATCTGATGACGCAGCACGTCCAGCACGATTTCCGGCTGATCCGCAAACCGCGGGGACATAATATCGGACTCCCCCAGCCCCCGATGCCCGTAGTCGAGAAGATACTGCTCGAACAGACGGAAAAACTCCGTCCCGCGTAGCGTCTGATCCGCCGCCCGCCCATCCCAGTCCGCGCTCTCAAACAGACGCCGAACCGGCTCCTCACGACGCGCGACCTCAACCAATTCAGCCAGCCTGATAATCTGCTGCGCGCTGATAGCTTGCGCCTGCCCTTGAAGTGCCGCGTTGAGCAACCCGCGCCAATCCTCTCCCAGCCAGCGCGGCAGCAGAAAGCCCAGGGCCTGTAAACATTGCGTCACACCGCCGGCGATGCCGAACGTCATTTCCCGGCGAAGAAATTCCTCGTTCAATGCCTGGATCCGTTCGCGCACCTGGACCAGCGTCAGCGCCTGCACTGCCGAGCGATGATTCTCCAGCCCCATCCGTTTCATGTCGGCAAACCAGCGCTCCGACTGACAAGCCGCCTGGCGGATCCACCAAGCGACCAGCAATCCCGCCCGAAGCAACGCCCCGAGACTGAGTGGTTTGATGGGGAGCGGCCGGGAGACCGTATGCCCGCCCATATGCTCCGCAAGCGTCGACGTGTCACCACGTAGCTGTTCGATCAACGCATGCATCAGACTCACATTAAGATAGGGCCGGCCTCGATAAATTCGAACCGATGACATACCGGGAGGGATCTGACATCCCAACCGCCGGTAAGGCCCCATCAGAAACAGATCCATAAACTGTTCGAGGAACGAGATCCCGAGCGGGCTGGGGACATCCGGCATCGTCTCTTTGAAATTGGTGCGCGACCATTCGCAGACAGCTCGAGTCGGTGGGGCCTTCGTCGGTAGCACCGTAACCGGGCGGGCTTGCAAGAGCCAGAGCCCCTGCCGGTCCATGGCCCATTCAATATCAACGGGGTGATGCAGGGCCGTCTCGACTCGCTTCCCCAGTTGAACGAGCACCTCAAGCTCTTCCTCCGTGACCGACGGTCGCTCACGCTCGGATGGAGCAAGCGCTTGATCAAGCACGCCGGCCGTTCCCAGCCGCATCGCGCGATCCTTCTTCGCGATGACTCGTTCCTGTAGACTGGCGCGTGAGGTCGAGGCACTCCACTGTAACGTGAACTGATCCGGAGTCATCGTACCATCGACCAGACCCGCCCCAAGACCCGGCACCACATTCACCACGACCTGATCGTCACGCCCTGTGACAGGATGAACCGTATAGAGCACGCCGGCAGCACGGGCTTCGAGTACCGGCTGAATGACCACCGCCATCGCCGGAGGGCGATCGCTCCACCCGATCCGCTCGTAATAGGTTGCCACTCGCTCGTCCCATAGCGACGCCCAGACCGCTTGCACACTGGTCGCCAGCTGCGCTCCGGCAACTCCCAGCACGGTGTGGTACAACCCCGCGAAACTGGCGTGAGTCTCGTCCTCATTGGTGGCGGAGGATCGCACGGCCCAGAGCTGTTCAGCCGGCCGCTGTATTGTCTGGAGCTGCCGGTTCAATTCTGACAAACACTCGCCGGAGAGGCGGCCCTGCTGAATGCGTGTCCGGCAGTCTTCGAGGACTGTTGCACGGGCTGCCCCCTTGGCATTCTGGACCTGCCTCCAGATCACCACCGCATCCATCTGTTGATCGCGCAGGAACTGCCGATAGGCTTCGACTGTGAGACAGAGCCCGGGAGGAACGAGAAACCCTTCGGCCAGCAGGCGCGCTAAGCCCGCCGCTTTCCCGCCGGCCAAGAATCGATCGGTGCAGTCTTTGAGAGGTAGAACCAGCGGCGAAGACATGGACCGGATACTAACTAGAGTGCGAGCAGAAGGTAAAGATCGTTCACGTTGGTGCCAGTGGGTCCCGTCACAATGTGACTCGTGAGCGCGCGCAGCGCGGGATAGGTATTGTGTTGCGTGAGGGCGCGACGAAGATTCACGCCTTTCCTTTTTGCCTGATCAAGAATGGCCCCGGACACCACCGCGCCAGCCACGTCCGTCGGACCGTCAGTCCCATCAGTCCCGACTGCAACAATCCACGTCTTTTGAAAGCCCGCGATTTCACAGGCCGCTGCTACAGCGAATTCCTGTGCACGACCTCCCTTGCCCTGCCCCGTGACGGTGACCGTCGTTTCCCCGCCGGCCACAATGCAATAGGGCCTCCGGAGCATTCCCTTCTCCGTAGACAAGCGCTCTGCCAGTGACGCGAATGCCGCTCCGGCTCTGGAGGCTTCGCCGACAAGGGGCGTCGAAAACAGAACGGTTTGCAGCCCCGCGTGTTGAGCCGCTTGCGCGGCTGCAACGAGCGCCATCTCGTTATTCCCGATGATCTCATGCTGCATTCTTCGGAATCGGGCCGACCCCGGCTTCGGCGTCTCACTGACATCACCGCGCTCCCCGCGCTGGAGATGTCGGCGGATTGACGCCGGCGCCTTCGTCCAGATTCGTCGCCGCTTCATGATCGCGATCGCCTCGCGATAGGTCGAAGGGTCCGGAGTCGTCGGACCGGAGCCGATGGCCGTCAATTCATCACCGATCACATCAGAAAGGATCAACGTCACAATCCGTGCGCGAGTGGCTTCGGCGAGGCGCCCCCCCTTGATTGCTGAAAGGTGTTTTCTCACCACGTTGATTTCTTGAATCATCGCACCGCTTCTCAGGAGTAATTGCGTGAGCTGCTGTTTATCGGCAAGTCTCACGCCCTCGACCGGGGCGGGGATCAAACTAGACGCGCCGCCCGAGAGCAACACGATGAGAAGGTCGCGATCACCTAACTCCGCCACTCGGTCGCGCAATTGTTCAGCCGCTTTCAGTCCGGCCCGATCAGGGACCGGATGACCGGCTTCGACCACAGTGATGCGTTTGGTAGGAAGGCGATGGCCGGTTTTGACGACGATAAGCCCGCTGTCGAGGTACGTACCCAAGACCTGTTCAAGGGCTTGGCCCATTCGCGCAGAAGCTTTCCCTGCCCCAACCACGACGATCCGATCGAATGATCGCAGATCATAACTGCGGCGGCCCACCTGTAAGCGATGGCCGGTTCGATGAACGCGGTTGAGCAGAGCGTAAGCGGGATCCGCTGCCCGCAACCCCGCTCCGATCACACGACGGAGAATGGATCGAGCGGGAGATGCCGGTAGCACGAGCGGCATGGGGGCTACGGGGTTTTCGCCTGCTTGAAACAGCGGCTCGGGCAGGTTTGCCGTGGAACCCTGATCTGGTAGATGCCCTGCGGGAGGACGTCTTTCTTAAACTCAGGATTCAGCATCTTCAATTCAAGAAAATAGGTCCCATATTCTTCAGCAATCGCGGTCAAGGCCCGTTGCGATTCCTTTACGTTCACCGTGACGGTCTCGGTCTCCAACGGCACATAGAGATCCTTTTTGCTTAGACCTAAATACTTCTCAGGCTGCGAATAGATCTCCTTCGCGGCAATGATCCGAGGCACATAGCGCATGGTTTCGCGTGGTCCGCTCATTCTCCAGTAGTCCGTGATCTTCTGTTCTTTGAGAAGCTTGCGCACCCGTTCTTCGCCGGCATTATAAGAAGCCATGGCCAGGAACCAATCGTTCTGCTGGAAATCTTTCAAATACTTCAGATACTTCACCGCAGCCTCGGTCGACATTTCGAGGTTGCGGCGTTCGTCGAGCACTGAATCACTCTTGAGGCGATACCGCTTCCCCGTCGACGGGATGAATTGCCAGGGGCCGGAGGCCTTGGCCTTGGAATAGGCGGCAGCAATACACTTGCTCTCGACCAATAGCATGTACTTCAGATCGTCCGGAAGCCCAGCATCGGCCAGCTGTTTTTCGGCTGGGGGGAAACATCGCCCGGTACGCTTCGCCAGGATGATACTTTCGCCCTGGTCTTCCAGAAATTGGTAGAACTCGTATTCGATGCGCTCTCGAACCTGCCAATTATCCAGCGGAACCGGGACCCCGCCGAATGTAATTTTGTCAGGGAGTTTGAACGAACTCAGGAAGTACCGCTCCCCTTCCCGCTTGATCTCCGGGAGAATAACCAATCGATCTTCCGGTTCGGGCTGATTGTCCAGCGGTTCAGGAAGAATGAGGTCGCGAAACCCAGATTCTGATTTTGCCGCATCCTTGCCTTCAGGATGACCCTGGACCGGTTCTGCCCAGGCCTGGCTTGCTCCCCAGCTGAGAAGACCTGCAAGGACCCAATATCCGATTCGCGCACCACGCTCTGCCATCCGAGGTACTCCTCTGTTATTCTTGGACTAATAAATGTTGATCGTGGTCATGCTAACAGCAAGGTGAAAACCCGGCAAGCACGAATGACTTCTCGTTCATGATACAGTGATCGACCATGCGCTCCCTCACCGTTCTGAATCAAAGGATCACCGACTGCACCGCCTGTCCACGCCTGGTGACCTACCGGAAGACTGTGGCACAGACCAAACGCCGACAGTATCTGGAATGGACATACTGGGGAAAGCCGATTCCCGGATTCGGCGACCCGGACGCGGAACTCTATGTGCTCGGGCTCGCACCGGCGGCTCATGGCGGAAATCGAACCGGTCGGGTCTTTACGGGCGATCGCAGCGGGGACTGGCTCTACGAAGCCTTGCATCACTTCGGGTTCGCCAACCAAGCCTCATCGACTCATCAAGGCGACGGCTTGGCTCTCACGAACTGCTATATCGGCGCGACCGTCCGCTGTGCTCCTCCTGGAAATAAGCCGTCGCCCGATGAGTTTGCGCAGTGCGGCCGATACTTGCGTGATGAAATGCGCCTCCTCAAACGAAAGCGCATCGTCATCACGCTCGGGAAGATTGCTTTCGATCACTATCTGAAGACGCACAGAGCCAATGGGCACACCATCCCGTCACCGACGCCCAAGTTTGGACACGGCGTTGCGTATCGTCTTCCGTGGGGAGACCTCTTGCTCGGTTCCTATCATCCTAGTCAGCAGAATACGTTTACCGGAAAGCTGACTCGACCCATGTTCCATTCGGTCTTTGCGCAGGCACGCCGAGAACTCGGCAATCCCTACCCCGCCAGGTAACTAAGAGGCTTATTTTTTCGCCTGGGCATCCCAATCGGCCAAGAACTTCTTGAGGCCGATGTCCGTCAACGGATGCTTGACCATTTGCTGAAAAATCGAAAACGGCATCGTGCAGATATGGCCGCCGGCCAACGCCGCTTCCACGACATGCTGCGGATGGCGTACGCTTGCCACTAAGACGAACGTCTTATAGTCGTAATTCTTATAGATGGTCAGAATTTGGCGGATCAGTTCCATACCATTGGAGCTGATATCGTCGAGACGCCCAATGAAGGGCGAGACACACCAGGCCCCGGCTTTTGCCGCAAGCAGCGCCTGGGTGGGTGAGAAGCACAGGGTGACGTTCACCTTGATGCCTTCAGCGGCCATCCGCTTGGTGGCTTTCAATCCCTCTGCAATAAGCGGAACCTTGACCACGATGTTCTTATGGATCTTGGCCAGCTCTTTCCCTTCCTTCACCATGGCATCCGCTTCAACGCTGACGACTTCCGCGCTGATGGGCCCGTCGACGATGTTGCAGATTTCGACCAGCATTTCCTTGAAGCTGCGGCCTTCCTTCGCCACGAGCGACGGATTGGTCGTGACCCCGTCGAGCAACCCAAGACTGGCCGCTTCTTGAATTTCTTTCACGTTCGCCGTATCGAGATAGAATTTCATGGGAGCATCCTTTCATTACCGAGATGACGTCTACGCATAATCTGTGTCGGCCATTTTAGGGGGAACTCAAGTACGACGCAACGCGACCGCGTGGTTTGACAGCTCTCCGGACGGGGGTTAGAATTTGCACGTCCACCAAGCCATGCATCCTACGTTGTGTCTCGCATCTGAGGAGGAGTTCACTCATGCGTCTTTCTGCAATGTTCTTGATCAGCTGCTTGGCTCTGACCGCCTGTAGCTCCAGTAATCCCTATCTTGAAGCCTCGCTCAAACCGGCCGAACTCCAAGGGAAAGACAAAGCCTGGTTTGAGAAAAACTGGGGCACGCCTGACGGAAAAGCTTCCCGCTTCTTCGGCGGCGAAACGTGGACCTACTACCGCATTGCCGGCGGAAAGTCCGGCCCGCCTCTATTTAATTTCTCACCCAACCAGTGTCAGATTCTGCTGAAGTTCGACAAAGAAGAAAAGCTGTCTGACTACAGCTACTCAGGCTGCTAGCTTGTTCGCTGCTCTTCAAACTTCGCCGCGCATTCCTGACTGCAAAAGCAATTGGAGATCCCTCCGACCTGCTGGACGATTGCAGTTTTTCTAGGAACAAACACCCCGCAGACCGGATCTTGGACCATCTGATCTCCATCTAATGGTGGTGGCGCCGGTCTACCAACCTGCTTGGAACTCCGATAAATACTTTTCAAGAGCACAAATAACAGAACCAGCAAGCCGATTATCAGAAATAATCTATACATAGTGTGTTCCTGTCAAACCGACCACAATCCTATGGAAGCGTCCCATGGCTGTCAAGGCTGAGCACCCTGGAAGGCATGTTGCACATTGTACAGAAGTGGCCAAATGGCCTAGTACATCGCTGGGCAAAAAGGACTCTTGCCCTCTCCATCCAGTACTTCAGAAGGATATGCATCCATTTCTGTAAGTGTTACAGTCCGCCTATGAAGACATGCGATAAATGCCGCGGTTCAATGTTGCCAGAGCGGGCGGTGGATTTGGACGCAGGACTTGCGATCACAGTGTTTGCGTGCTTAAACTGTGGTCGGAGAAAAGCAGCGGACCAGGAACCACGGCCCATCACGGCAAGACATTGACCGTCTATGGCAGAACCAAAACCACTTACGTACGATGAGCAGAAAGCTGCCGAGGCAGCTTTTGTTGGCGCCCCTTCTAATCCAAAATGGACGGAGGCCGCTCAACTGCTCTACGTCAGGCTTTCGGCGACGATCCAGACTCGCTCGAAAGAAACGATCGGTACGCCAACTGGATCCGCGATTCATGACGGGGATGCGTCTCGTCGATGAAACCCGCGGTGACTAGGGTGTCTGCCGTTCCCCGGACTGCCGTACTGTGCTGTCCCTCCTGCTATCGCATGATCAGCTTCACACGCGACCAACTTATCGTCTCCTGTGATGCCTGCGGCCACAGCTTCCCACAATCGCCCCCTTCGCCGAACTAGCTCGAGCTTCCCCGACACTAAGTGTCGTTCTGTGTTAAGGCACTCCTCCGCTGCGTAGCCTCGCCTATGCCGATCATCCTGGATCGGGCTGCTCAGGAGCAATAAGGAGACGCGATGAAGTTGGTAGAACAACGCAAGGGGAGCGTGTCCCGAAACTGACTCAGAACTGAGTCACTTCAGACCTAACACGTCCATCATGTCATAGAGGCCTGGCGGCTGGCGCACCACCCAACGAGCCGCGCGCAGCGCGCCACGCGCAAAGGTGTCGCGACTGCTGGCACGGTGCGTCACCTCGATACGCTCACCCATCCCGCCGAAGAGAACGGTGTGATCTCCCACTATATCGCCGGCCCGGATAGTCTGAATGCCGATTTCCTGTTTCTTCCGTTCCCCGATCAGGCCTTTTCTGGAATAGACGCCGACTTGATCCAGGTCACGATTGACGGCGCGCGCGAGTACTTCCGCAATTTTCAATGCGGTACCGCTCGGGGCGTCTTTCTTGAGACGGTGATGCGCCTCAATCACTTCAATGTCGTAGTCGTCACCCAATGTCTTGGCCATTTCCCCGATGACTTTATAGATCAAGTTGACGCCCACGCTCATATTGGGAGACAACACGCAGGGAACCTGTCTCGCAAGCCCCTTGATCTCCTCAAGTTGGGACGGATTCAGTCCCGTCGTACCGATGACCATGGCCCGACGATGCTGGGCGACAATACGGAAATGCTCTAGCGTCGCTTCGGGAGCAGAAAAATCAATGACGACTTCACCACGCTCCATCAATGCAGCCAGATCACTGGTGATGGCCACGCCGGCGCGTCCGGTGCCCGAGGTCTCGCCGGCATCATCGCCTATGGCATGATGCCCACTTCCTTCGAGCGCCCCAGCCAATGTCAACGCCGTCGAATCCCGCACCAGCGCAACCAACCTGCAACCCATCCGTCCCGCCGCACCAGCTACCACGACTTTAATCATGACCTTGTCTCACCCCTCCGAAGCACAGCCTAAATAAATCCGCCCTCTTTCATCACTCGCATCAACTGGTCTCGATGGTCCTTTCCCATCGAACAGAGGGGCAGGCGAAGCTCAGGATCGATCTTTCCCATCATTCCCAGCGCCTCTTTCACGGGAATTGGATTCGTTTCATAGAACAACGCGGCAAATAAGGGCGACAGCTGGAAGTGGATGCGTCGAGCCTCCGCAATATTCCCGGCCGCAAACGCCTGGACCATGTTCGCCATCTCGGTTGGAGCGATATTGGCCGTCACGGTAATCACACCTTGCCCGCCGACCGCCATCATCGGCAAGGTCATCGCATCGTCGCCGGCGAGCACCGCAAGGCGGTCACCGCACGTGTGCACAATATCCGATGCCTGTTGAATCACCCCGCTACCCTCTTTCACACCCACGATGTTCTGAATCACGGCCAGTCTGGCAATCGTTGCCGGAAGCATATTCACGCCGGTTCGCCCGGGAATGTTGTACAGCACCAGCGGCAAATCGACCGCCTCGGCAATCGCCTTGTAGTGGCGATACAAGCCTTCCTGCGTCGGCTTGTTGTAGTACGGCGTAATGAGGAGCGCAGCATCGGCCCCGGCCTCCTTCGCATGCTTCGTCAGCGAGATAGCCTCATCAGTACTATTTGAGCCGGTCCCTGCCGTGACGGGGACTCGGCGACGAACCACTTCCACGGTCAGCTCAATCACACGGTTATGTTCCTCGTGTGACAGCGTGGCGGACTCCCCGGTGGTGCCACAAGGGACAATGCCGTTCGTGCCCTTAGCGATCTGCCACTCGATCAGATCGCCCAGCGCCCGCTCGTCGACTTTGCCCTTTCGAAAGGGNNGTCACGATCGCGACATGAGAACCGGTAAACATAATGGCTCCTTCTCAAGGTACAGGAATCTATAGGCAGTCCACGCCTCGTACTACTTCAAGAACGCCGGGATCGTCTCGCCCTTGACCAGATCCTCGTAGGTTTCACGCTCGCGAATGACATGGATATCTCCGCCCTTGACCAGCACTTCCGGGACACGGGGCCGCGAGTTGTAGTTCGATGCCATGACAAATCCATAGGCCCCCGCGCTCATCACCGCCATTAATTCACCCGGCTTCACGGCGGCCAGCAAGCGGTCCTTGGCCAGAAAATCTCCCGACTCACAGACCGGACCAACGATATCGACCTGCTGCTTGGCTCGATGGCCGGCTTCTTCATTGACCGGCTTGATTTCATGGTAGGCGCCATAGAGGCTGGGGCGAATGAGATCATTCATCGCCGCATCGACGATGACAAAGCTCTTGGCCTCCCCTTCTTTCAAGTACAACGCCTTCGTCACGAGGATGCCGGCATTGCCGACAATCACCCGCCCAGGCTCCATCACCAGCGTCAACCCTAAGTCCTTGACGAGTGGAAGAAGGGCATCGGAAAGATCCTGGGGCAATGGAGGCTTTTCATCCGAATAGGTGATGCCCAACCCGCCACCAATATTCAGGTAGCGAATATTAATCCCCTGCGCCTTGAGCGTCGCAATCAATGCGACGACTTTTTTCAACGCCGCGATAAAGGGGGCGACTTCCGTCAACTGAGAACCGATATGGGCGTGGACGCCGGCCACATCAATGTGACTCATGGAGGAAGCCAGGGTGAATTCTTCCACGGCCCGATCAGCCGCAATCCCAAACTTGCTTTTCTTCATGCCGGTTGAAATATACGGATGGGTTTTCGGATCGATGTCAGGATTGATCCGCAGCGCCACGCGCGCCTTTTTCCCGACGGAGGCGGCAACCTCTTGAATCGCCTTCAGTTCGGCCGACGACTCGATATTGAACATCAGAATATCGGCTTTAAGGGCCTCACGGATTTCGGCGGCGGTTTTCCCGACTCCGGCAAAGACAATCTTCGAAGCCGGGACACCGGATTTCAGTGCGCGAAACAACTCGCCGCCCGAGACAATGTCGACGCCGCTGCCCTCCTTGGCCATCAGGCTGAGGATGGCCAAATTCGAGTTCGACTTCATGGCAAAGGCGATGACATGAGGGATATTCTTGAAGGCACTATCGTACGCCCTGAAATGCCGGATGAGCGTCGAGTGGCTATAGACATAACAAGGCGTGCCGACCTCTTTGGCAATTCGGCTGATCGGCACCTGTTCGCAATATAATTCGCCCTGGTGATACTCGAAGTCATGCATCGTGAAAATCCTCGTTCAGTAAGTTGATCCCGCTCACTGCGAATTCTCGGCCCTCATTACCTTGTGCCAACCGGACGTAACGGCGGCAACTCTTCATCCTGCCCTTTGATCTCACCCGGCGCGACCTGATCCGAGGACACCGTTGTATTGACGGCCTCCTGAGCCGCGCCCAGTTTCTTCAACTCCGTTTTCTGTCTGGCAATCGTAGGATTGACGCCCACGTTCTCCGGAGCAACCGGAGCACCTACGACGCCACAGGCCGTCACCACGGTCAGAAAGGTCAGGCTGATACCAGCAAAAACAACGTACCTCACTTGCTTCATGCCAACAACTTCGCCAGCTCTTTTAGGCGGCGAACCACTTGCAGCCTGGCAGTCCCGCCGATTTGCGCCTTCCGATCGATGGCCCCCTGCACCGTGAGCCGCTCCAGCACGGACTTCTCAAAGCGGGGCGAAAAGACACAGAGTTCTTTGACCGTGAGGTCGGAGAGTTCGCGCCCGGCATCCAAGGCCCAGCGGACAATCCGGCCGGTAATCGCGTGCGCCTCTCGAAATGGTACGCCCTTGGTCACCAAATAGTCAGCCAGCTCTGTCGCCAACATCCCGCCCCCTGTCAAAGCGCGAGTCAACGCAGCCCGATCCACTTTGAGCCGGCGCATCAGCTCAGTCATGACTTCGACACAGTCTTGCGTCGTGTCGAGCGCGTCGAACAGCGCCGGTTTGTCTTCCTGCAAATCGCGGTTGTAGCTGAGCGGCAACGCTTTCAACGTCGTCATCAATCCGATGAGATGACCATAGACACGGCCGGTCTTTCCACGCACCAGTTCGGGCACGTCCGGATTCTTTTTCTGGGGCATCATGCTGCTGCCGGTGCAGAATCCGTCCGGCAGATCGACAAAATGAAATTCCTGCGTGGCCCAAATAATGAGCTCTTCGCTCATGCGCGACAAATGCATCATGATGACCGCGAGCGCCGCCGCCACTTCGATCATGAAGTCGCGGTCGGACACCGCATCGAGACTGTTTTGCGTGACCGCAGGAAAGTCCAACAAAGCCGCGGTGTAGAGCCGGTCCACCGGGTAGTTCGATCCCGCCAGCGCCCCGGACCCCAAGGGCATCACGTTGACCCGCGTCCGTGCATCCGCGAGACGCGCCTTGTCGCGCAAAAACATTTCCACATACGCGAGGAGATGATGCGCCAACAGCACCGGTTGCGCACGCTGCAAATGCGTGTAGCCCGGCATCGGCACATCGAGATGTTCCGTCGCCTGCGTCACGAGCACGCGCTGAAATTCCGTGAGCCGCCCGATGAGGACCGTGAGCTGATCACGCACATACAGCCGCACATCGAGCGCCACTTGATCGTTGCGGCTGCGCCCCGTGTGCAATTTGCCGCCAATCGGGCCGATCAACTCGGTCAATCGGCGCTCGATCGCCATGTGAATATCTTCGTCTTCCGGTAGAAACTTGAAGCGCTCCTGCTCCAGTTCGTGCTGCACCAGCTGCAAACCCCGCACGATCGTCGCCTGGTCGCGGCGGCTGAGCACGCCGGCCTTGGACAGTGTCTGGCAATGGGCGATGCTGCCGCGGATATCGTGCGCATACAGCCGCTTATCCACCGCGATGGATCGGGTGAAGGCTTCCACCAACCGGTTGGTGGGCTCGCGAAAACGCCCTGCCCAGGCCTTACTCGGCTTGCCTGCCCCTGCTTTGCCGGATTTCCGACTGGCCATTAGGACTTCGCTTTCCGCCTTTGCGCCCGAATCTTCAACCGCAGCGCGTTCAACCGGATGAAGCCCTCGGCGTCTTTCTGGTTATACACATCGTCCTCTTCAAACGTCGCAATATCCAGCCGGTAGAGAGAATTCTTCGACTTCCGGCCGGCAAGGGTGCAACTACCCTTATAGAGCTTCACGCGGGCCGTCCCCGAGACATCTTTTTGCGCTTCGTCGATGGCCACCTGCATCATTTCCCGCTCCGGGCTGAACCAGTAACCGTTGTAGATCAGATCGGCAAACCGCGGAATCAGGCTGTCACGGAAGTGCAAGACCTCCCGGTCCATCGTGAGCGATTCGAGTCCGCGATGCGCAACGTGCAGGATCGTCCCGCCGGGCGTTTCGTACACGCCCCGGGACTTCATCCCGACATAGCGGTTTTCAACCAGATCGACCCGGCCGATCCCATGCGCCCCGCCCAGCTTATTGAGGTGCGCGAGCAGCTTCGCCGGGCTCATCTTTTTGCCGTCGACTGCGACCGGGTTCCCCTGCTCATACTCGATTTCGACTTCCAGCGGCTTGTTGGGCGCCTGCTCAGGAGACACCGTCATCTGGAAAATTTCATCCGGAGGAGACTTCCAGGGATCTTCAAGAATGCCGCCCTCGTAGCTCACGTGAAAGAGATTCAGGTCCATGCTGTAGGGCTTGGCTTTCGTCGCCGTGACTGGAATACCATGCTTGTCGGCATATTCGATACACTCCCGCCGCGACCGGAGGGTCCACTCACGCCAGGGCGCGATGATCTTCAGACCGGGAGCCAGCGCCATATAGGTGAGCTCGAACCGCACCTGATCGTTGCCCTTTCCGGTGGCGCCATGCGACACCGCCTCGGCCCCCTCCTTCAACGCGATCTCCGCCTGGCGACGCGCGATGAGCGGACGAGCAATCGAGGTCCCCAGCAAGTAGCAGCCTTCATACATCGCGTTCCCGCGCAACATCGGAAACACGTAGTCCTTCACGAAGGTCTCGCGCAGATCCTCGACATAGACCTTCTTCACGCCAAGCTTCTTGGCTTTCGCCTTAATGGCCTGCAGGTCTTCGCCTTGGCCAAGGTCCGCGCAAAACGCAATCACTTCCGCCTGATAGGTTTCCTGCAACCACTTCAAGATGACCGAGGTATCAAGCCCGCCGGAATACGCGAGGACAATTTTCTTGATCGATGTCTGTTTCATGATGAATGCTTATGCCCTGCCTTTCTTCTGAGTCAGCAACTGAACCAAGATCGCTTTCTGCATATGCAGCCGGTTTTCCGCTTGATCGATAATGACGGACTGTGGCCCGTCGAGCACCTCGGCGGCGATTTCCTCGCCGCGATGCGCCGGCAAGCAATGCATGACGATGGCATCGGGTTTCGCCTTCTGCAGCAAACGCCCATTCAACTGATAGGGCGCAAGCGTCCGCAGGCGACGCGCCTGTTCTCGTTCGCGCCCCATGCTGATCCACACATCGGTGTACAGGACATCGGCATCTTTCACGGCAACCNNTGATCCGGCTGATAGCCGACCGGGCACCCCAGGGCGATGTGCATCCCCACCTTGGCCGCCGCTTCAATCAACGAATTCGCCACATTGTTCCCGTCACCGATATAGGCAAGCTTCACCCCTTTGAGACGCCCCTTTTTTTCCTTGATGGTCATTAGATCGGACAGCGCCTGACAGGGATGGCTCAGATCGGTCAATCCGTTAATCACCGGCATGG
>CXWL01020813.1_pt1 | contig 19186 bp, 22 predicted proteins | sample 590931 | NCBI WGS metagenome assembly CXWL01 (sample SAMEA3498368, study PRJEB10139) | groundwater metagenome | biome: water well; material: biofilm material | place: Germany | collected 2015-04-27 | reverse complement strand
TTGCGGCCCTGCCCCGATAAAAAGGGCGACATTTTGAGCGGTTTCGACTCCCGTGTCAACGCGGGGTCGGAGAAGATTTCTTTTGTCGAAACCGGGACTTGGGGCATCAAAACCAGGTACCAGGCGGGCCCCAATTCAAGCCTTTTGAGGCGTTCGCCGACCCCCTCGCCGAGCGCGTTGCCGCCATGGACGAAAAAAGGCACGTCGGCGCCAAGGCGCAGGCCCAGGTCCATGAGTTGCGCCCGTTTCAGGCCCAGCTTCCAGAGCCGGTTCAGTACCAGCAGCACCGTCGCGGCATCGGAGGACCCACCGCCCAGCCCACCGCCGACAGGAAGGTTCTTTTGCAGTTCGAGGTCTGCGCCTTTTCCTGTTCCCGATTCTTCCTTCAGGAGCCTTGCGGCCCTGGCGCACAGATTGTCTTCCCCGAACGGTCCGGAAAAGCGGATTTCCCCATCCTCGCGCACGCCAATGCCGACCCGGTCGCTGCGGTCGATCAGCCGGAACACGGTCTGCAGCTGGTGCATCCCGTCAGGCTGTCGCCCGAGCACGTGCAGGAACAGGTTGAGTTTTCCGGGGGCTGGAAACTGCTCCAGTGCCGGATTCATTTCCAGTCTGATATCGCGAGCCTGAGCTCCAGCCCGGGATAGCTCAGCGTGAGGCGCGAAGGCCGCCCGTCGACATACTCCGGATAGAGGATCTTCCAGCCCGACTGCTCGAGTTCGGCCAGCCGGCCCGATGCGTCCCTGCGCTCCACGGTCGGCGCTGCGGCCGGCTGCGATGCAACGCGGCCCTGGATCCAGTCCGCCAGGCCAACCAGCGGCACGCGGAACCCGAGCACCTGCTCGGTGAGCGATTCGGCGTCCGCCGCCCTGAACTCGCGCCCGTTCTGCGTCGTCAGCGTGATCTCGCTGCCGCTGCGCGCAAGGCGCGCGATTCCCTGGCCAAATGGCGTGGTCAGGAGCATTTCGTCGCTGCGCGCGCCATGCCGCCATGCGATGTTGCCGCTGCCCGCGTCGTCGCGATAGCGCACCGCGATGCGGCCGGCAATCTCGAAATCCCTGCCCTGGTCGGGCAGGAGAAAACCGGGCGCGGCGCAAGCCGGGAGCAACAGCAACGCAGCGGCGATGCACAGGCTACGCATGGAATTGCCGTGTCCCGCGCCTGGATCCTAGGGAACGAAGCGCTTCAAGGTCTTCTGCAGCGTGTCGTTCTCGGGGCTGGCCTTGAGGGATTCCTGCCAGATGCGCCGGGCTTCGTCCCGTTCACCGATCATCCACAGCACCTCGCCCAGGTGCGCGCCGATCTCCCCGTCGGGGCGGCCCTCCCAGGCGCGCCGCAGTTCGCGCGCCGCGCCCTGCAGGTCGCCCATGCGGAACAGGACCCAGCCGAGAGAGTCGATGATGAAGAAATCGGAGGGCGAAATCGAGAGCGCCTTTTCAATCAGCTGCTTCGCCTCCGGCAACTTCATGTTGCGGTCGGCGTAGGAGTAGCCGAGCGCGTTGTAGGCATGCGCGTGGTCCGGCTTGATCTGGATGAGGCGCTTCAGGCTCGACTCGAGGATGTCGAAGCGCTCCAGCTTTTCCGCGGTGAGCGCATGGTCGTAGAGCAGCTCGGGCTGGTCGGGCGTCTTCTGCAACTCCTGGCCGAGCAGGTCGAAGGCCTCGCGGTGCAGGTTCGCCTCGCGCAGCAGCTGCGATTCGGCGATCAGCAACTGCACGCGCTGCGGCTCGTCCTGTGCCTTGACGTTGCGCAGGTAGCTGCGCGCCTCCGGCAGCTTGCCCTGCCTGGAGAGCGCGTTGGCGATGCGCATGCGCGCCGCCAGCGCCTGCTCGCCGCGCTGGATCTCCTCGTACCACCGGATCGCGCCGGCCCAGTTCTTCTGTTCCTCGGCAATCTGGCCAAGCGTAAAGCGCACCGTGTTCCCGTCCCGGTAGCCGAGTTCCAGCAGCCGCTTCATGTTGGCTTCGGCGACCGCATACTCCTTGACTTGGAAGGCGAGCAGGCCGACCGCGTAGACCGCGTCGATGTCCTTCGGAAAGCGCTTCAGGATCGATTCGAACGCCGCGCGCGCTTCCGGTATGCGCTTGTCGAGCACCAGCATGCGCGCATGCCCCAGCCGCACGTCGCGCGAATCGGGATGCCTTTCGAGGAAGGCGGCCAGCCGCTTCACCGCCTCGCCGGGCGAGCGTTGCTGCAGCAGCTGGGCCTCGAACATCACGCCGGTTTCCCAGTCCGGCCGCAGCGCGTTGGCGCGGCGTACTTCCTCGAGCGCGAGCGCCTCCTCTTTCGCGACCGCCGCGAGCTGCGCCACCGCGAAGTGCGCCTGGGGCAGGTTCGGATAGCGTGCCGCAAGCTTGCGCGTCACGCGCAGGTTCGCCTGCGGATCCGGGTTGGCCGAGAGGAGCCGCGCCAGCGTCATGAAGCCGTTGGCCGCCGCGTTCGCGTCGATCGCGAGCAGCTTGGCGACATACGGCTCGGCCTCTTCCGCGCGCTTGGCGCCGACCAGCAGGATGGAAACGGCCTGCAATGCCTGCGGCGAAGCCGGGTCCGTGTCATGCCAGATGCGGGCCGACTCAAGCGCCAATCCGGGCATGCGCGCGAAATTCGCGACTTCCACCGCGCGCCGCGCGACGCGCGGATCCCGCGTGCGTTTCGAGAGTTCGAGCAGCGTCTGCGCCGCCAGTCCGGGATTGCCGCGCTGCGCGGCTATTTCGGCATAGAGAAACTCGTACAGGGTCTGTCCCGTAAGATCCTGGATGGGCAGATTCGGCGGCGGTCCGGCGACCGTTGCCAGCGACGGCGCGCCCGGCAGGTCGTCATCGTCGTCGTCCTGCGCCTGCTGGGCATGGACGGCGCCATGCAGGAACGCGAGGGCAGCGAGCGCCGCGGCGATCGCGGCTAGCGGGCGGGAATGCACGGGCATGTCGCGATCAGTGTAGGTACATTTGGTGCCACGCACAAGATAACCACCGGGTAAGCTGCGCGATGCCGGAACTCCCAGAAGTCGAAGTCACCTGCCGGGGAATCGCCCCGCATCTCGTGGGCCGCACGATCGCCGGCGTCACGGTGCGCGAATCCCGCCTGCGCTGGCCGATACCCGATGCGGTCCGATCGCTTTCCGGGCGCGTGGTGCGCGGTGTCAGGCGGCGAGGCAAATACCTGCTGCTCGATTGCGGCGAAGGCCACCTCATCTTGCATCTGGGCATGTCGGGAAGCCTGCGCATGGTCGCGGCCGGGACGCCGCCAGGCAAGCATGATCACTTCGACCTCGGGGTCGGAGGAGAGTTGCTGCGCCTGCGGGACCCGCGCCGCTTCGGCGCGGTCCTCTGGACGGCGCAGCCGCCCGAAGAGCATCCGCTGATCCGCCACCTGGGCGTCGAACCGCTCTCTCGCGCGCTCGATGGCCGGCGCCTGCACGCGCTCACCCGCGGGCACCGCGCCGCGATCAAGCAGTTCCTGATGGATGGCAGGCGCGTGGTCGGCGTCGGCAACATCTACGCATCGGAAAGCCTGTTCCTCGCCGCGATCCATCCGCGCACCAGCGCCGGCCGCCTGTCGGCGCAGCGCAGCGCGAACCTCGTGAAAGCGGTCAAGACGACGCTTCGCACTGCGATCAGGGCGGGCGGATCGTCAATCAGGGATTTCGTCGGCAGCGATGGCGCGCAGGGCTACTTCCAGCGGCGCGCCTGGGTGTATGACCGCGAAGGACAGGACTGCCGACGTTGTGGCGCGAAGATCCGCCGAATGGTGCAGGGCCAGCGCGCGACGTATTACTGCCCCGGCTGCCAGCGCTAGCCGCCCAGGGATTTCACCTTCGCGGCGAGTTTCGCGCGCACCACTGGATCGACGAACTTCGAGACATCGCCGCCCAGCGTCGCGATCTCGCGCACCAGCGTCGCCGAGATGAACATATGCTGCTCCCCCGGCGTGAGGAACACGGTTTCGAACTCGGGATTGAGCGCCCGGTTCATGCCCGCGAGCTGGAACTCGTATTCGAAATCGGACACCGCGCGCAGGCCCCGCAGCACCACGCGCGCGTCCTGCTGGCGCACGAACTCGGTCAGCAGGCCCTTGAATCCGACGACGCTGAGGTTCTTGACGTCAGCGAGAACATCTTTCGCGATATCGATGCGCTCCTGGAGCGTGAAGAAGGTCCGCTTGGCGCTGCTGTCGGCGATGCCGAGCACCAGGTTGCCGAACAACTTGCTCGCGCGCCGCACGAGGTCCTCGTGCCCCCGCGTGAGCGGATCAAACGTTCCCGGATACACCGCTTTGATCATGGCTGTTCCCCGTTGTCGTTCCATAGCAGCAATTGATAGCTGACCTGCCCGGCCCGCGCGCGCTTGAGTTCGGACCACGGCGCCGCCACCTCGACCGGCGAATCCGACTCGACATAGACGCGCGCATCGGCGTTCAGCCGCGGCGGCAGCCTTTCAAGCATTGCCGGCACGGCATTCTGCCTGAACGGAGGATCGAGGAAAACCACGTCGAAGGTCGAGCGCTCGCGCGCGAGATAGGCTTCCGCATCCCCGCTCACGATGGTGACCTGCGGCGCTTCGAGCGCCGCGCGGTTGCGCTCGAGTTCGGCGACCGCGGAGCGGTCCTTCTCGACCATCACCACCCGCGCGGCGCCGCGCGACGCCGCCTCGAAGCCGAGCGCCCCGCTGCCGGCGAACAGGTCCAGGCAGGCGAGGCCTTCGAGGCTCTGGCCGAGCCAGTTGAACAGGGTCTCCCGCACGCGGTCGGGCGTCGGGCGCAGGCCGGGCCGTGCCGGGATGCGGATCAGGCGGCTGCGGTACTTGCCGCCGATCACGCGCAACGTGCCCGCGCTCCTTTTGACCGCGCTCGTGCCGCGATTGCCTTTGCTAGAATTCACGCATCCATGTTAGCAGCGACCTCCTGGGCGGCACGCCTCAAGGCAGGGCTCGCGCGCACGCGCGAAGTACTCGGAACCGACGTCGGCACGCTGTTCAGCGGCCGGAAGATCGACGAAGCGCTGTTCGACGAGCTCGAGACCGCGCTTCTGTCGGCCGACAGCGGGGTCGACGCGACGCGCGCGCTGCTGGACGATCTCCGGGGAACGGTTAGAAGGGATCGCATCGAGGACGGCGGCCGGCTCAAAGCGGCGCTCAAGGCGGCGCTTGTCGCCCGGCTCGCTCCGCTGGAACGCAAGCTGGAAACGGGCGCGCACAAGCCTTGCGTCATCGTGGTCGCCGGCGTGAACGGCTCGGGCAAGACCACTTCCATCGGCAAGCTGGCGAAGCTGCTCCAGGGGCGCGGCCTCAAGGTCATGCTCGCGGCCGGCGATACGTTTCGCGCCGCCGCGCGGGAGCAGCTCGCGGCCTGGGGCGAGCGCAACGGCGTGAGCGTGATCGGGCAACAGGGCGGCGATCCCGGCGCGGTGGTGTTCGACGCCATCGGCGCGGCGGCGGCGCGCGGCGCGGACGTGCTGATCGCCGACACCGCAGGCCGGCTGCCGACGCAATTGCACCTGATGGAGGAGATCAAGAAGGTCAAGCGGGTGATCGCCAAGGCGATGCCCGGCGCGCCGCACGAGACACTGCTGGTGCTGGATGGGGGCACCGGGCAGAACGCCATCGCCCAGGTCAAGGCCTTCGACGACGCGCTTGGGCTCACCGGACTGATACTTACCAAGCTGGACGGCTCGGCCAAAGGCGGGGTCATTCTCGGCATACAGAAATCGCGGCCGGTTCCCCTGCTCTTCGTTGGCGTCGGCGAAGGCATCGATGACCTGCGGCCCTTCGTCGCGAGCGAGTTCGTAGAGGCCCTGCTTGATTAGCTTTTCGAGCGTGGTCAAGCGCTACCCCGGCGGCCAGGAAGGGTTGAAGGGGATCTCCTTCGCCATCGAAGCGGGGCAGTTCGCGTTCGTCGCCGGCCACTCGGGCGCCGGCAAGTCCACGCTGCTGAAGCTGATTCCCGCGATCGAGCGGCCGAGCGGCGGCGCGGTCCTGGTCAACGGCCAGAACGTCGGCGCCCTGAAGCGGGCCGCGCTGCCTTACCTCAGGCGCAACCTCGGCATCGTGTTCCAGGACCAGAAGCTGCTCTATGACCGCAGCGTCTACGACAACGTCATGCTGCCGCTCGCCTTCAGCGAGCTCGGCGGCCGCGAGGCGGCGGGCCGCGTGCGCGCGGCGCTCGACAAGGTCGGATTGCTCGCGCGCGAGAAGGCCAATCCCATCCAGCTTTCCGGGGGCGAGCAGCAGCGCCTCGCCATCGCGCGCGCGGTCGTGAACCGGCCCTCGGTGCTGATCGCGGACGAGCCCACCGCCAACCTGGACGCGGGATCGGCCGCTGCGATCCTCGAAATATTCGCCGATTTCAACAAGGTCGGCGTGACGGTGCTGGTCGCCACCCACGACGAAGCGCTGATCGGGCGCTTCGCGCGCCAGGTGCTGAGGCTGGAAAAGGGCGGCCTGGTGCAATGAAGCCGCCCGGATGAAAAGCTGGCTGCGGCAGCACCGCCAGGCGATCGCTGGCGCGTTCGGCAAGCTCGCCGCGCAGAGGTCGGCCGCGGCGCTGAACGCGCTGGTGATCGGCATTGCGCTGTCGCTTCCCGCCGGCGGCTACGCGCTGCTCTCCAGCCTGCGCAATGTCTCGCTCGGCGCCGCGCTCGAGCCGCAGCTGTCCCTGTTCCTGCGCACCGAAGTCAGGCGGCCGGAGGCCGACGAGCTGGCTGCACGACTCAAGGCCGATGCGCGCGTTAGGGTCGCGCGCTTCATCTGGCGCGAACAGGCCCTCAAGGAACTGCAGGCAACCGAAGGCATGGCCGAGGTGGTCGCCGCGCTCGCCCGCAACCCGCTGCCTGACGCATTCGTGATACAGCCGAAGCTATCCGAGGCCGCGGCGCTCGAATCGCTGGCGGTGGAGTTGCGCGCGCTGCCGGGCGTGGCGCATGTGCAGGTGGATTCCGCCTGGGCGCGGCGCCTGGGTGCGCTAGCCGGCGCGGCGCGGCTCGCCATTGCGCTGCTCGCGGCGCTGCTTGCCTTCGGCCTGGTCGCCATCACCTTCAATACGATCCGCCTGCAGATCCTTACCCAACGGGCTGAAATCGAGATTTCCAAGCTGATCGGCGCCACCGACGCCTTCATCCGCCGGCCCTTCTTCTACCTGGGCGCGCTGCAGGGCCTGGCAGGCGGTATCGTGGCGCTCGCGATCCTAGGCGGCAGCCTCGTCGCCCTGAATATCGGCGTTTCCGAGCTCGCGTCGAGTTACGGCTCGTCCTTCCGGCTGGCGTTCCTCGCCCCGGGAGACGCTCTGGCGGTCGCGCTCTTCTCTGCCATGCTGGGATGGCTGGGCGCATTTCTATCAGTGAGCAAATACTTACTTGAAATAGAGCCTAGATAGCCACAAGTAAAGGGTCACGCGGCAGGGAACCTCGGGCACCATTAGCACTCCAAGGCCTGGAGTGCTAAGATTGTCCCAACCAAGGAGGCAAACCATGCAAACGGCGATGACTTTGCCGATGACGCTCCCGGCCCCGATTTCCGCCGGCAGCATCGATGCCTATATCCAGTCGGTGAACCGCATTCCGCTGCTCAGCGCGGAAGAGGAGCGCGCGCTCGCGACGCGGCTGCGCCAGAACAATGACCTCGAGGCAGCGGGCCAGCTGGTGCTGTCGCACCTGCGCCTGGTGGTGTCGGTGGCGCGCGGCTACCTCGGCTACGGCCTGCCGCATGCCGACCTCATCCAGGAAGGCAATATCGGCCTCATGAAAGCGGTGAAGCGCTTCGAGCCGGGACGCGGCGTGCGGCTGGTCTCGTTCGCGATCCACTGGATCAAGGCCGAGATCCACGAACACATCCTGCGCAACTGGCGGCTGGTGAAGGTCGCCACCACCAAGGCGCAGCGCAAGCTGTTCTTCAACCTGCGCTCGATGAAGCGCGGGCTCGCGCCGCTCACGGCAGCGGAGATCGCGCATGTCGCGACGACATTGAAGGTCAAGCCCGAGGAAGTGGTCGAGATGGAGACCCGGCTTGCCGGGCGCGACATCACTTTCGAGGCCGACGACAGCGATGACGAGACTACCGCCTATGCGCCGGTGCACTACCTCGCGGCGGACCCCGGGGCGGAGCCCTCGCGGATGCTGGAGGCCGAGCAGGACGGCAACGTCGACGCGCAGGGCCTGCAACGCGCCCTTGCGGCGCTGGACGCGCGCAGCCGGCGCATCGTCGAGGCGCGCTGGCTGAAGGAAAAGGACGGCGCCACGCTGCACGACCTGGCGGCGGAATTCAATGTCTCGGCGGAGCGGATTCGCCAGATCGAGACCAAGGCGATGGCGAAGATGAAGAACATGCTGCAGGCCAAGGAGGCGCCGGCCGTCGCTGCGAGACTCCCGCTCAGCCGCCCCTGAGCAGCGCGCGCAGGTCGTCGGCGAGATCCTGCGCGATCCTGTCGTGCCGCACGAACAGCCGCAAGCGCCCTTGCGGGTCCAGCACGTAGCTCTGCCCGCTGTGATCGACGCTATAGGCGCCCGGCGCGCTGCCGGGCCGCTTCTCGTAGAAAATCTTGAATTCCTTCGCCGCGCGCTGCGTCGCCGCGGCATCGCCGTACAGGCCCAGGAAGCGCGGATCGAAGGCGGGAACGTACTTCGAGAGCACCGCGGGCGTGTCCCGCTCAGGATCCACGGTGACCATCAGCACCTGCACGCGGTCCGCGTCCTTGCCGAGCGCCTTCATGACAGCGGCGGCATCGACCAGCGTCGTGGGACAAATGTCGGGACAATGGGTGAAGCCGAAAAAGAGGACCACGGCCTTGCCGCGGAAGTCGGCCAGCGTGCGCGGCTTGCCGTCGTGGCCGGTGAGCGACAGTTCCTTGCCGAAGTCCGCGCCGGTGATGTCGGTGCTCTTGAACTTCGGCGCATCCGCGCCGCAGGCGGCAAGCACCACGGCTGCGGCCAACGCGAGCAGCTTACGCAAGGTAGTGGTCGGCAAGCAGCGCCGCGAACAGCGCCGACAGGTAAACGATGGAATAGCGGAAGCAGCTGCGCGCCAGGCGGTCGCTGTAGGCGATATGGATGCGCACCGCGTAGCCGATGTAGACAAGGCCCAGCGCCACCGCCGCGACAAGATAGAGGTTTCCGCTCATGCGCACGGCATACGGCAGCAGCGAGACGCCGAACAGGATCAGCGTGTAGAGCAGGACCTGCAATCGCGTGTAGTCCTTGCCGTGCGTCACCGGCAGCATGGGCACGCCCGCCTTGGCGTAGTCCTCGGTTCGGTAGAGCGCCAGCGACCAGAAATGCGGCGGCGTCCACGCGAAGATGATCAGGAAGAGGAGCATCGCCTCGGTGGTCACTTCCCCGGTGACCGCGGCCCAGCCCAGCACCGGCGGCATGGCACCGGAGGCGCCGCCGATCACGATGTTCTGCGGCGTCAGCGGCTTCAGGATCAGGGTGTAGACAACTGCGTAGCCGACAAAAGTGGCGAGCGTGAGCCACATGGTCAGGGCGTTGACGAAATGCAGCAGGAGCCAGAGGCCGAATCCACCCACCGCGCCGGCAAATATCACGGTCTGCAAGGCGGTCAGCTCGCCGCGCGGCAGCGGCCGCCAGCTGGTGCGCTGCATGCGGGCATCGATCTTCTGCTCCACCAGGCAGTTCATCGCCGCCGCCGCGCCCGCCACCAGGCCGATGCCGGCGGTTGCGGCGAGGAGGATCTGCAGCGGCACCATGCCGGGCGTGGCGAGCAGCATGCCGATCACCGCGGTGAAGACGATCAACGACACGACGCGCGGCTTGGTCAGCGCGACGAACGAGGAAATGCGGGACGGGGAACCCGCCAGGGAATTGGAAGGCACGACGAAAAATTTTAACATGTCAACCGAAGCCGGAGAACTTGAGCAGGTGCTTCAGGTCCTTGATGACGCGCGACGGATCCGGGTCTTCGGGAAACCGCATCATCAGGTTGCCCATCGGATCCACGAGGTAGATATGGCGCGCCGCGCCGGCCTCGGCAGGGAACGCGGCGGCGAGCGCGGCGCCCTGCTCGATGATCACGGTGTCCTCGAGCGCGGTGACGAGAGCCGGCGCCGGCCGCGCCGCATCGGTGACGGCCCACAGGCGCGCGATGCGGCCCATCTCCCTGCCCTGCGCGCGCCGCACCTGGCGCATGAAATAGAGCTTGCGTTCGCAGGCGGTGGCGCAAGCACCGGCATCGAACTGCACCAGGACCCACTTGCCTTTGAGCGCCGGGTGCGCCGGCAACCCGGCCGGGCGCGGCGCGATCAGAGTGCCGTAGTTGCCGGTCGCGCCGTCGGCGAGGTCGAGCTTCCAGATCGCCCAGCTGGCGACGAACGGCAGCACGAAGAACGCGCCCAGCAGCGCGAGCTTCAGCCGGCCACGCCTGCGCTTTTCAGGGGTTTGGTTTTCCAATTTTCAGGTTCAGGAAAAGGAAGAGAACGAGGGAAAGCGCCGCCAGGCCATACCACTGCAGCGCGTACGCGTCATTTTTCTCGGCGCCGCTTTCCGCGCTCGGCCAGTCGCGCGCGAGCGAATCGGGCGCCGCCGGGGGCTGCATCGCCACCATGCCCGAGCGCTGCTCGATGACGTAGGGTTCCAGCGCCAGTCCCGACCATGCCGCGTACTCGTCAATCGTGATGTTCTGGCGCACATTACCCGCGCCCCGCTCCGAGCCCGCCTCATAGACGCGCGGCAGGCCTTGCCTGCGCACGCCTTCGAGGACGACCTCGCCGCGGGGCGCGGGCGAGGTGGTGACCGCGCTCCAACCGCGCAATACCAGGACGTTGCGGCCATCCGGCTGGCGCAGCGGCTGCACCACGTAATAACCCGGCTTGCCGCGATGCGGCCTGTTCTGCAGGTAGAGCGTGTGCTGCGCCAGCAGCTCGCCGCGGAGCTTGAGTGGAACCTGCGCCACGGCCGTCGCACGCTTGCCGGCGGCGCGGTCCGATTGCCAGCTTCCCAGCGCGATGCCGGCCGCGCAACCGGCCGCCGCGATGGCCGCGGCCCACCAGGGAGGGCGGAAGGAGAACGGGAGCATGGGCTTCATTCGGCCGCGCTACACTGGCCGCGATGCGCTACGTGGTGATCGCGTTGTTGCTGCTGATCGTGGCGAGCCTGGGCTCGGCCGTGGTCTTCATGATGCGCGACCGGAGCGGTTCGACACGCATGGTAAAGGCCTTGGCGATCCGCGTCGGGCTTTCGGTCGTGCTGTTCCTGCTTCTGACGGCAGGCTACTACTTCGGCTGGTGGTTTCCAGGACAGCTCTAGAGCTGCGCAGGACAGCTATAGCCAATATACGAATACAAACAGCCCCAGCCAGACCACGTCGACGAAGTGCCAGTACCACGCCACGCCCTCGAAGCCGAAATGTTGGTCAGGCTTGAAGTGGCCTGACAGCGTGCGGAACCAGATCACCGTCAGCATGATCGCCCCCAGCGTCACGTGGAAGCCGTGGAAGCCGGTCAGCATGAAGAACGTCGAGCCGTAGGCGCCGGTGGTGAGCTTCAGGTTCAGGTCCGAATACGCATGGCTGTACTCGTAGGCCTGCACGCCGAGGAAGATCACGCCCAGCAGGATCGTCAGGAACAGGAACCAGTTCAGGATCGCGCGCTTGCCCTGGAGAAGGCCCCAATGGGCGATGGTCAGCGTCACGCCCGAGGTCAGCAGCAGCGCGGTGTTGATCGCGGGCAGCCCCCAGGCGCCCATGGTCTGGAACTTCTCCTCGAAGGCCGGGCCGGCCGAGGGCCAGTGGCTGGTGAAACCGGGCCACAGGTAGGTGTTGTGCTCGAGGCTGGCGAGGTCGGGAACCGAGACGATGCGCGCCCAGTAGAGCGCGCCGAAGAAGCCGGCGAAGAACATCACCTCCGAGAAGATGAAGAAGCTCATGCCCCAGCGGAACGAGATGTCCTCCCAGCGGCCGTACTTGCCGCCCTCGGATTCGCGGATCACGTCGCCGAACCAGCGGAACATCATGTAGAGCAGGATCATGAATCCCAGCGCGATGCCCACCCAACCCGCGCTCGAGCCGTTGAAGACGAACACCGAGCCCAGCGCCATGCAGAAGAGCGAAAACGCGCCCATGATCGGCCAGGCCATCGGCTCCGGCACGTAGTAGTGGGCCTGGCGGCCGGTGGTGGTTGCAGCTCCGTGTTCCATCTTCTTCTCCCTGGGCCTAGCTCAGCACGATCTTCACGATCGTGAGCAACGTGAATATGAACAGCACGGCGAACAGCACTCCCGCGATCACCAGGTGCAACGGGTTGAGCGGCGCGCGTTCGTGGTCGACCTTGCGGCGGATGCCGATCGCGCCCGCCAGCACCGTTTTCACGGTGTCGAGAAACGACGATTTTTGCGCCATGGCTTCCATCAGCTCTTGCCCGCGACTTCGAAGAACGTGTAGGACAGCGTGAAGGTATTGATGTCCGAGGGCAATGTGGCATCGACCACGAAACTCACGGCCATCCTGCGCGTCTCGCCCGCGGCCAGCGTCTGCTGGGTGAAGCAGAAGCAATCGAGCTTGCGCACGAAGCGGCCGGCGAGCGACGGGCCGTAGCTCACGACCGCCTGGCCGGTCACGGCCGCGCTGCGCACGTTGGAAACCTCGTAATCCATGTTCACCAGCTGGCCGGGATGCACCTGCATGTGCCGCACCGCCGGCTCGAAGCGCCAGGGCATGCCATGCGAATTGGCGTCGAATTCGATGGTCACCGTGCGCGTCAGGTCGACCTGGGTGTTGGCCGCCGGCTCGGCGCGTTCCGTCAGCGAATTGACGCCGAGGGCGATGCAGATCCTGTCGTAGAACGGCACCAGCGCGAAACCGAAACCGAACATCAGCACCGCGACGATCGACAGCCGCGTGAGCATGCGGCGGTTGTCGACAGTAAGCTCAGGACTCATGAGTGGATGACCCGTGGCGTCATGGCTTGAAGAAGTGATACTTGGCGATGATCAGGCAGAAGGTCGCCAGCGAGACCATCGCCAGCAGCAACGCGGTCTTGGTGTTCTTGTTCACGCGCCGCGTTACTTCAGCACCGGCGGCGTATGGAAGCTGTGGTACGGCGCCGGCGTCGGCAGGTGCGTCCACTCCAGCGAATCGGCGCCTTCCCAGGGCCGCTGCGGGGCCTTCTCGCCGCTCTTGATCGCCTTCAGGATCAGGTACAGGAACAGCAGCTGCGTCAGGCCGAAGCCGAAGGCGCCGATCGAGCTGATCTTGTTCCAGGTCTCGAACATGAGCGGGTAGTCAGGGATGCGGCGCGGCATTCCCGCCAGTCCCAGGAAGTGCTGCACGAAGAAGATCATGTTGAAGAAGATCATCGTCAGCCAGAAATGCCACTTGCCGAGCGTCTCGTCGTACATCCTGCCGGTCCATTTCGGGAACCAGAAGTAGACGCCGGCGAAGGCGGCGAAGAGGGCGCCCGCCACCATCACGTAGTGGAAATGCGCCACCACGTAGTAGGTGTCGTGCAGCTGGATGTCGATCGGCACCAGCGACAGCACCAGGCCCGTGAAACCGCCCAGCGTGAACAGGAACAGGAAGCCGATCGAAAACAGCATCGGCGTCTCGAAGGTGAGCGACCCTTTCCACATGGTCGCCACCCAGTTGAACACCTTGACGCCGGTGGGCACCGCGATCAGGGTCGTCGCGTACATGAAGAAGAGCTGGCCCTGCACCGGCATGCCGACCGTGTACATGTGGTGCGCCCAGACGATGAACGACAGGATCGCGATCGCCGAGGTCGCGTAAACCATCGAGGCGTAGCCGAACAGGGGCTTCCTCGAGAACGCCGGGATCACCTGCGAAACGACACCGAAGGCGGGCAGCGCGATGATGTAGACCTCGGGGTGGCCGAAGAACCAGAAGATATGCTGGTAGAGCACCGGGTCGCCGCCGCCCGCGGCGTTGAAGAACGAGGTGCCGAAGTGGCGGTCGGTGAGCGTCATGGTGACCGCGCCCGCCAGCACCGGCATCGCCGCCACCAGCAGGTAGGCGGTGATCAGCCAGGTCCAGCAGAACAGCGGCATGCGCATCAGCGTCATGCCCGGTGCGCGCATGTTGAGGATCGTGGTGATGATGTTGATCGAGCCCAGGATCGAACTCATCCCGAGCAGGTGCACGGCAAAGATCGTCAGGTCCATGCCCATGCCCATCTGCACCGTGAGCGGCGCATACAGCGTCCAGCCCACGCCCGGCGCCCCGCCCGGCACGAAGAACGACATCACGAGCAGCGACGCGGAGAACGGCAGCAGCCAGAACGACCAGTTGTTGAGGCGCGCGAACGCCATGTCGGGCGCGCCGATCATGATCGGGATCTGCCAGTTGGCGAAGCCGACGAAGGCCGGCATGATCGCGCCGAACACCATGATCAGGCCATGCATGGTGGTGAACTGGTTGAACAAATCCGGGTTGAAGAACTGGATGCCGGGCTGAAAGAGTTCCAGGCGGATCGCCATCGCCATCGCCCCGCCCACCATGAACATGATGAAGCTGAACCACAAGTACATCGTGCCGATGTCCTTGTGGTTGGTGGTGGTGACCCAGCGCATGATGCCGCCCGCGCCGTGGTAGCCGCCGTGGTCGTCGTGCCCGTGTCCGTCGCCGTGCGTGTCGATAACTGCGCTCATCTCGATTCTCCTGTCCTACTTCCTGAGGGCCTTGACTTCGGCGGGCTGCACCATGTCGCCGGTCTTGTTGCCCCAGTTGTTGCGCGTAAAGGTGACGACGGCCGCGATCTCGGCGTCGTTCAGCTGCGAGCCGAAGGCAGCCATCGCGGTCTTCGGCCGGCCGTGGAAGACCGTCTTCAGGGGCTCATCCTTGGGCCCGAGCACGATCTTGGAGCCGTCCAGCGGCGGGAAGGCGGGCGGCGTGCCCTTGCCGGTCGCCTGGTGGCAGACGACGCAGTTCTTCGCGTAAACCTGTTCGCCGCGCTTCTTCAGCTCGTCCAGCGTCCAGGTCTTGTTCGGATCGTCCGCGGCGGCGGCCATCAGCTTCATGCGCTCGCCGGCCCACTTGCCGTACTCCTCCTGGCTCACGACCTTGACCACGATCGGCATGAAGCCGTGCTCCTTGCCGCACAACTCCACACACTGGCTGCGGAAGGTTCCGGTCTTCTCGGCCCTGAACCACAGGTCGCGGATGAAGCCGGGGATGGCGTCCTGCTTGGCGCCGAAGGCGGGCACCCACCATGAATGAATCACGTCGGCGGCGGTCGTGAGGATCCGGATCTTCTTGCCGACCGGAACGATGAGCTCGTTGTCGACCTCGAGCAGGTAGTTCTCGCCCTTGGGCGCCTTGCCCTCGATCTGGTCGCGCGGCGTGGAGAGGGTCGAAATGAAGCTGATGCCCTCGCCTTCGCCCTTGACGTAGTCGTAGCCCCATTTCCACTGGTAGCCGGTGACCTTGATGGTGAGGTCGGGATTGGAGGTGTCCTTCTGCGCCACCAGCACCCTGGTGGTCGGCCAGGCGATGACGACCAGGATCACCGCCGGGATCACGGTCCAGAGGATCTCGACCGTGGTGTTCTCGTGGAACTGCGCGGCCTTGTGGCCGACCGACTTGCGGTGCTTCCAGCACGCGTAGAACATGAAGCCGAACACGCCGACGAAGATCACGGTGCAGATGACCATCACCGCTTCATGCAGCCAGTGGATGTCGGCGGCCATCTTGCTGCCGGCGGGCTGCAGGTTCCACTCGATCGCCAGTGCCAGGCCGGAAAAAGCGAAACCGAGGATCGCGACCGCCCAGGTTGCGATGCTGCGTGCCGACTTGCGTGACTTCATCGTTCAGTCCTCAGGTGATCCGTAGGGCGCGTGTACCCGTGCCGGACCTGCTTGAAATAAGCTTCTCGCGAGCATGAAAAATGCCGCGCAACAATACCATAGTGGCGCCCCCTCGCTCAAGAAGAAACACGAGCAAATTCCTCGGGTTTGCGATTTTCAGCGATGCCGTTCGAACTGCACGATCGCGCGCCCGTCCGCCGCGCGCCGCGGCGCCGCCTTCCAGGCTTGGCCGTACACCACTTCGTAGCTGACCGAGAGCTTACCGTCGCGCCGCTGCTGCGCGAGCCCGGCCAAGAGCGCGGCGCGAAACCCGCGCCCCGCGAGCCCGCGCGGCGCGGCACCGTCCGGCGCGGCCAGCGCGCAGGTCTGCCCGCTCGCGCGCAGGTCGGCGAGCAGCGCCTCGCCGTCCGCGTAAACGATGGTGATGCGCTCGACGTCAATCACCGGCTCGGCGAATCCCGCCTCCACCAGCATATCGCCGATATCGTGCATGTCGGCGAACGAATGCACCCGCGCGCCGCCGGCTGCCGGGCGCAACTCGGCGAGCGTGTCGGGGCCGAGCGTGCTGAACATGAGCAGCCCCTCGAGCGCGAGGACGCGCTGGAATTCGCGCAGGGCGGCGACCGGATCCGCCGCCCAATGCAGCGCCATGTTTGACCAGACGAGCCCGACCGTGGCGCCCGCCAATGGCAGGCGCGCCATGTCTGCGCACACGGGTATCGGCAGGCGCCGCTGGAAGAAGCGCAGGCGCGGCCGACCGGCATGCAGCATGGCCCGCGAGAAATCGGCGGCGAGGACTTCGGCCCTGCGGTAGCGCCTGGCCAGCGCGCGCGCATCGCGCATCGGGCCGCTGCCGGCATCGAGCACGCGGCGCGGCGCGAGCTTTACGTACTCCAGACGCTCCAGCATGCGCGCGCCCACCTCGGCTTCCAGCCTGGAGGCGTGCGCGTAGCTGTTCGCCGCGCGCTCGAAGCGGCGACGGGCGATGCCCGCATCGATTGCAAAGCCGTGCGGGCGCAGCTGGACTGCCTCAGGTGTTATCGCCAAGGACGCCTTCCACGCCGCGGGCGGCCGCCAGGATGCGCCGGTCCGCGAGCGCCGGTCCGCAGACTGACAGGCCCACGGGCGGCGTGCCGGGGGCCTGGCACGGCAACGAGATTGCGCAGCCATCGAGGAAATTCACCACGCCGACGTTGCGGATGATGCGCATGGTCCAGCGGAAGAAATCGTCGTCGCTGGCATCCACCTCCCGGATCGGAGGCGCGATGCAGGGCGCGGTCGGCATCAGGAACGCGTCGAAAGGCGCCAGGACCGCGGTCACTTCCCGGACATAGGACTGGCGCAGCAGGACGAGGTCGACGTAGTCCGCCGCGCTGATGTCCTTCGCCATCTGGATGCGCTTGCCGACGCGCGGATCGTATTCGGAGAGACGGTCCAGCCTGCCGCGATGGATCGCATACGCCTCGGCGCCGGCGAAACCGCCGCCCTTGAAGTACTCGGCCTGGCGCTCGAACGCAGGCACGGGAAGATGCGAGATCTGCGCGCCGGCCGAGGCCAGCCTGTCGAGGCTGGCCTCGAATGCCCGGGCCACCTCTGCATCGAGATCCTCCACCAGGGAGCCTCGCGGCACAAGGAAGCGCAGCCCTTTTGCGCCGATCGCGGGAAGCGGTTGCGCCGGCTCCTGCGCGAGGATCGAATCGTAGGCGGCGCAGCACGCCACCGAGTTCGCGAGCGGGCCGATGGAATCGAGCGCGAAGGACAGCGGAAACGCGCCGTCCCGCGGCACGCGCTGCTGCGTCGGCTTGAACCCGGTGATGCCGCAGAGCGCGGACGGCAAGCGGACGGATCCGCGGGTGTCGCTGCCCAGGCCCATGACGCACATGCCATCGGCCACGGACACCGCGGCACCCGAGGAAGACCCGCCCGGCACCCTCCCAAGCTTCCTGTCCCAGGGATTTTTCGGCGTGCCGTAGTGCGGATTGATTCCCGTGGTGCCGAACGCGAACTCCACCATGTTGGTGCGCCCGACGATCACCGCACCGGCTGCGCGCAGCCGCGCCACGGCCAGCGCATCGGCCGGCGCCGCGGGCGCGCCCGAAAGCACCTTCGATCCGGCGCGCGTCACCTCGCCGCCGACGTCGAAAAGATCCTTGACCGAGACCGGCAGGCCGTCCACCGCGGAGCGCACGACGCCGGACTTTCGCAGGCGGTCGGCATGATCGGCGTCGGCGCGCGCGGCGTCGGCATGGACCTTCATGAAAGCGCGCGCGCCCTCGCCCGCGGGATCGGCGATCCGCGCCAGGGCGATTTCAAGCAACGCTCGGCTGGTGGTGCGGCCAGCGGCGAGTTCACCCGAAAGCGCTGCGACAGTCCACATGGAGCGAGTCTAGCGCACAATATTCCTCATGATGGCGAACCTCGGGCGACGCATCGGCAGGGTCTTGTTCAGCGGCAACTGCTTTCTTTGTCGCGGAGAAGCGCAGGAAATTCTTTGCGCCGCATGCGACGCCGACCTGCCGCGCCTCAACGGATCGCTTTGCCCGCGCTGCGCGCTGGCCTCGCCCCAGGGCGCGGTGTGCGGCCGCTGCCTGACGCAGAATCCCGGCTATGACGCCACGATCGCCGCGCTCGCGTACGAATTTCCCGCCGATGTCCTGGTCCAGGCGCTGAAGTTTCGCGGCGAACTGGCGCTGGCGCCTTTCCTGGCGGACCTGCTGTTGAAATGCACCTCTACCCGGAAGGTGGACTGCGTCGTTCCGGTGCCGCTTTCCGCCGCGCGCCTGCGCGCTCGCGGCTACAACCAGTCGCTCGAGATCGCGCGGCACGTGGCGCGCGCCACCGGAACCAGGCTCGAGGCGGAGCTCTGCGAGCGGGCGCGCGACACGCCAGCGCAGATGGACCTGCCGCTGGCCGAGCGAGCGAAGAACGTGCGCGGCGCCTTCCATTGCCCGCGGCTCGTCGGCGGCGCCGCGGTCGCGGTGCTGGACGACGTCATGACCACCGGCGCGACGCTGGACGAGGTCGCGGCCACGCTAAAGCGCGCCGGCGCGGCGCGCGTCGAGAACTGGGTCATCGCGCGGACCTTTCCATCCACGCCGGCCGGCTGAAGTTCGCCATCCCGTGTTCGACATCGTTCTCGTCCATCCGGAGATTCCGCCGAACGCGGGCAACGTCATCCGCCTCGCCGCCAACACCGGCGCGCGACTGCACCTCGTGGAACCGCTCGGCTTCTCCATGGACGACAAGCAGCTCAAGCGCGCCGGCCTCGACTACCACGAGTACGCCAGCGTGCGCGTTCACGGGGATTGGAGCAGCTGCCTGAAGGAGATCAACCGGGAACGGCTCTTCGCGCTCACGACGAAGGGGGAAACGAATCTTCATGAAATCCAATTCCGGAAGGACGACGCCTTCGTATTCGGCTCCGAAACGGCG
>CXWL01008903.1_pt1 | contig 19191 bp, 19 predicted proteins | sample 590931 | NCBI WGS metagenome assembly CXWL01 (sample SAMEA3498368, study PRJEB10139) | groundwater metagenome | biome: water well; material: biofilm material | place: Germany | collected 2015-04-27 | reverse complement strand
CGTTTTGAACCCACTCCCCGCCGGCGCTGGGTCCAACGATGCCGAGTTGGACGCTGACCTGGTCCACCTCGCCTCCCTGTTCAACGAGCGCCGTGTACTCGCCGTAGAGCCAAGCTGCGTAGGGATGCTGATCGGGAAGGGGCGCGGAGGTCGTTGTGTCGTTCGGTGTGAAAAGTGAGTGGCCCATCGCTATGCCGCGCCGGATAACAGCCTCATCGTCTGCACCGAGCAGGTTGCGTGCAATCCATCGCGACAATCCTTCAGGTTCGCTAGTCCCGGAAAGCCACGCTAAACGCACGCCATTTGTGTAGTTTTGATCGGAATCCGCAAACGAGTCGTTCTCCCAAACGAAGGTGATCGTGCCACGATCGTCGGCGCGCGGCGGTGGCTCCGCCTGTGCGAATGCCTCTGCGCTGAACGTGACGCAAATGCCTGCGATCGGAGCGATCCAAAGTCCGCGCATGCGATAGTCCCTCGTCTTCCCAGCAGGGCAAACAAACAGGAAGTAAAGACATTTACAATGTCTTTCTCACCCACTGCAGCCCGAGCGGTTCCAGTGCTCCGTGTGATGAAAAGTTCCATGTGCGGGAGATGCGCCGCGCTTGGACCGAACTTGCGCCGCTCCTCGCATCCAGTAGCCTCGAAGTCGCCGCCCGATCTCGCCGCGGGATGTGAGATACGACTAGGTCGCGTTCCGCTGATCTTCCAAAAACCCTAAGACAGCTTCGATGAAGGCGTCGTTTCGATCGCCGGCGACCATGTGCCCAGCATTGGCGACGTCTGAGAATTTCGCGTGTGGCGCAGCTTCAAGGAACGCGCGCGCGGCTTCCTCGGACACAAGTTCGCTCAGGCGGCCTCGGATCAGGTGGAGCGGTAAGCGAAGTTCACCAGCACGCGCTTCAAATTCGTCCATCGAATGCGTCGCGCGCGTCTCGACGACACTGGTTATGAAGCGTGGGTCCCAGTGCCAGCGAAATCTGCCGTCATCGCCTCTGCGCAGATTCTTGGCCAGGCCAGAGAGATCTTGAGGGCGCGGCCGATGGGGCAGGTATTGCGCGATAACGTCTGCCGCCTCTTCAAGGCTTGAGAACCCATCCTCGGCGCGATCCGCCATGAAACCGACAACCCGTGCGACACCTGCGGGCTCCATGCGAGGTGTGATGTCCACCAGCGTGAGTGAAGCGAACGCGCCGGGATCGGTGTGTGTCTCCGCCATCAAACCGGCAAGCCCGCCGAGCGACGCGCCGACCACGTGCGGTCTTTGGCCGATTTGCTTTGCGACGAGGGCGAGGTCTCGCGCAAACCGCGTGAGCCGATAGTCTCCGCTGGGCGACCAACCGCTTTCGCCGTGGCCTCTGAGGTCCAAGGCGACCGCTAGCCAGCCGGCGGCGGCAATGCGCTCGCCGGCCTTGGCCCAGGCATGACGGGTTTGCCCGCCGCCGTGGGCGAGAACAACGGCGCCGTTCCGCGCCGCGCCGAACGCGTCAGCGACGAGCTGGACGCCTTCATCACCGCCAAACAGGCGGCGTTCAGGGTCGCTGGGCATAGCAACACTTTCTTTGTGAACCACAATATAATAAAGTGGTTGACATAATGACTAGACCGGACGCAACCCGCAATCTGCCTGCCGCTGCGGCGCCCGCGCAGCGCAAAGGGATGGGCTTTGCTCTCGCTGACGTGACGCGTCTCATGCGCGCGATGCTTGACGCCCGGATGCGCGAGCTTGGATTAAACGGCTCGACTTGGCGGGTGCTGGCGTACCTCTACCGTGAGGACGGCCAGACGCAGGCGCAGCTCGCGCGCCTGCTCGAAGTCAGCCGCACGGCGGTTGGACAGATGATCGACCGGCTCGAAGCGAGTGGCCACGTTGAACGCCGCGAGGATCAAGGCGACCGCCGAACGTGGCGTGTACACCTCACTGCGCGAACGCACGCAGAGGTTCCGGCGCTGATCGAGACCGCGCGCGTGCTTGAAGCGGAGTTCTTCGCTGGCTTGGCGGAAGACGAAATCAATCAGCTCGGTGCTCTTGTGTCGAGATTGCGGGAACGCCTCATCGTCGCGCAACCCGCCGCGGACGCAATGGAGGGCAAGTGATGGACGCTAAGGTCTCCGACGAGGAAGCAGGTTCGTCGTCCTCGATGTTGTTGCGGTTGAAGGCGCGGTTTACGCGGCGCACGCGGTTCGCTTTGATGTTCGGGCTTCCGGCCTTGGCGATCATCGCGCTCGTCGTGATGATGGTCACCGGCGAGCGATACCAAGAAACCGAAAACGCCTATGTGCAAGCGGCGCGGGTGCCTATCAGCACCAGCGTGCCGGGCCGCATTGTCGAAATGCGCGTGCACGACAACGATACGGTGCGCGCCGGTCAAATCCTGTTTGTGCTCGATCAGGCAAATCCGCAGGCCGACGTCGCACAGTTTGAAGCAGCGCTCGCCTCAGCCCGCGCCCGCGTCGCGTCATTGCAGGCGGAGTATCGCGCCGAGAGCGCGGGGGTGCGCGCGCGCGAGGAAGGCCTTGCATTCGCACGTAGCGAGTTGGCGCGCGCGCGCCAGCTCGGCGCGGAAGGCATAGCCGCGCGTCAGGACGTCGAGGCGGCCCGGCATGGCGAAGAGCAGGCGCTCGCAGTACTCGCGGGGTCGCGGCAAAGCCTGGCCGCCGCCCTGGCGAGCCTCGGCGGCAGTCCCAACGTGGATGTAGAGGAGCACCCGTCAGTGCGGGAAGCCGCCGCCCGGCTTGAACGCGCCCGCCTTGCGCTCTCGTATACCGAAGTGATCGCGCTGCAGGACGGTGTCGTCACACGTGTCGATCAAGTGCAGGTCGGCACGTTCGTCAATGCGGGCCAAACCTTGTTTTGGCTGATCGCGGGTGAGCCTTGGGTTGAGGCGAACTTCAAGGAAAATCAGATCGCCCATATGCGTCCGGGCCAACGCGCAACGATCCGGATCGATTCCTTCGGCGGGCGCTCGTTTGAAGCGCGTGTCGCAAGCTTCAGTCCTGGCACCGGGGCCGTGTTTTCGCCGCTCCCGGCGCAGAACGCCACGGGCAATTGGGTGAAGGTCGTACAACGTGTTCCGGTTCGACTGACCTTCGTCGATCCGCCGCCGGATCTCATCTTTCGCGCAGGCTTAAGTGCGCACGCGCGCGTGGACACGCGCTCCAGTCCCGACCGCTTGCGCGGCCGCTGATCGATGGTCGAGGCCGCTCCAACGCCCGACATTCAGCGCGTTCCGCTGACGATCGCAATCATGCTTGCGGCTTCGATGTTCACCATCGACAGCACGATTGCCAACGTGGCGCTGCCGCATATGCAGGGCGGACTTTCAGCGGGCCTCGATCAGATCACTTGGGTGCTGACCTCATTTATTGTCGCGCAAGCGCTGATGACGCCGCTCGTCGGCTGGCTCGCCCAGCACATGGGCCGCCGCCGTCTGATGCTGATTTCGGTTGTCGTCTTCACCGGCGCCTCGCTTGCCTGCGGCGTCGCGCAAAACCTCGAACAAATGGTTCTGTTTCGCGTCGTGCAGGGCGTCGGCGGGGCCGCGTTCATCCCATTGTCGCAAGCCATTCTGTTCGACATCAACCCGCCGGAAAAGCACACCCAGGCGATGGCGGTGTTTGGCGCGGGCATCATGTTGGGTCCCATCATCGGCCCGGCCCTCGGCGGGTGGATCACGGAGACACTGAATTGGCGCTGGGTTTTCTTGATCAATTTGCCAGTGGGCATCCTGGCCTTCATCGGCATCTTTCTGTTCCTGCCGAAAGCGCCATCGGAGAATCCGCCCCGGTTTGATTTCGTCGGGTTTGGCGCTTTGACGCTCTTCATCGCCTCGTTGCAATTGATGCTCGACCGGGGTCCGGGCGAAGATTGGCTTCAATCCTGGGAGGTCAGAATTGAGGCCGCGCTCGCGTTGGCAGGGCTCTACATTTTCGTTTTTCACACGCTGACGGCCAAGCGCCCCTTCTTTGACCGCCGCCTTTTGGGCGACCCCAATTTCCTGATGGGGTGTCTGGTCAGCTTCATGCTGGGGATGCTCATGTTCTCGTCGCTCGCGCTCTTGCCGCCGCTGATGCAAAATCTGATGGGCTATCCCGTCGTCACGGTTGGTCTGGTGACCATGCCGCGCGGGCTCGGCATGCTGGCGAGCATGATAGTGATCAGCCCGCTGATGAGGATGATAGACGCGCGCATCCTGCTGGCGTTCGGTTTTGCTTTGAATGCGATCGCCGCTTGGCAGATGACGCTCTTCAATCTCGACATGGATTCAAATCTGATCATCGTGTCGAGCGTTATCCAAGGCGTCGGTCTTGGTTTCATATTCATCCCGTCAAACACATTGGCGTTCGCCACGGTCGCGCCCGAATTGAGAACAGACGGGGCGGCGATCAACACGCTCGTGCGCAGTATCGGTTCGGCGATCGGCATTTCGGTCATGCAAGCGGTGTTCGTGATGAATATGCAGACCTCGTACTCCGACTTGATCCAGAACGTGCGACCCGACAATCCGGCGATTCAAGCGCTGGGACCGGGCGGGCCGATCCGCGTTGAGGACTTGAGCGCGTGGGTTCCGGAAGTCGGACGCCAAGCGGCGATGGTTTCCTATGTCAGCGATTTTCACCTGATCATGCTTCTCACATTGGCGGCGCTGCCGCTCGTCTTCTTCATGCGCCCGCAAAGCGCACTGTCCCCTGTGGGAGCGCCGCATGTCATGGACTGAGTTCAAAATGGCGCCGGCGGCGCTTGTGCTCATGGCGCCGCTCGGCGCGTGCGTCACGCTGGGCCCCGACTTTGCACGACCGGAGGTCGAGACGCCGGCGCGCCACGTGGGCGCGGACGAAAATGCCAGCAACCTAGCGCCGGGCGCGTCGGCGGAATGGTGGACATCGTTCAACGCGCCGGAACTCGACATGCTGGTCCGCGAGGCTCTGGCCGCCAGTCCCACGATTGGCGAAGCGGACGCCGCTCTTGATGCGGCGCGAGCCTCACGCGACATCGTCTATGGCGGGACTGCGCCAGAACTCGGCGCCAATGTGAGCGCCGAGCGCACGCGCATCAACGCGGCGGCATTTGGGTTCGATGGGTTTCCCACCCGCACCATATCCCGTTACTCGCTTGGCCTTGGTGTGAGCTACGATCTCGATTTGTTTGGCGGCGCACGCCGCGAACGGGAATCGGCGACAGCTCGCTTCGAGGCGGAGAGCTTCCGTTATGACGCCGCGCGCCTCACGCTTGCAGCCCAAATCACATCCAAGGCGATTGAAAGCGCAGCGCTCGCCGCCGAGATCGGCGCGCTCGAAAACATCATCGCCGATGACCGGGAAACGCTGGCTTTGGTCGAGCGCGCGATCGACGCTGGCGCCGTGGGCGCGATCGATCGTCTTCGCGCGCAAACACAATTGGCGCAGGATGCGGCGGCGCTTCCGGGATTGCGCGACCGTCTTTCGGCTGCACGCAACGCGCTGGTGATCCTCACCGGCCATGCGCCGGGCATTCGGACGGCGCCCGAGTTCACATTGGCTGATTTCTCGCCGCCCGAGCAAATCCCCGTAAGCGTGCCTTCGGACCTGCTGCGCGCGCGTCCCGACATCCGCGCCGCAGAGGCGGCGTTACACGCCGCGACGGCCGATATCGGCGTGCGTGTGGCCAACCAGTTTCCCCAGGTGCGCTTGTCCGCCAATTATGCCCAGACCGCGCTCGACCCCGACACGCTCTTTTCGTACGCTTCGTCAGGTTGGGCGCTCGGACCCGCGCTTACACTCCCGATCTTCAGGGGCGGCGTGCTACGCGCCGACGTGCGCCGTGCGCAAGCGGAGGCGCGGCGCGCTGACGCCCGCTATCGGGCGACAGTCCTGCGCGCGTTCGGAGAAGTCGCCGACGCGTTGTCTGGTCTTGCGGCGGCCGAGGCCGAACTGAGCCTTCGCAACGAGGCGCTGACCCTGGCGGAAGAAAATCTCCGGCTTGCGCGTCGCGCCTATGAATTGGGTGCAGGGCGCTTACCCGATGTCTTGGACGCGCAACGCCAGGCAAACCTGGCGCGGCGCGCGCGTGCGCAGGCAGAAGCGGGGAAATTGCTCGCGATCGTGAGGCTATCGAGCGCGACCGCCACAGTGTTGAGCGATTAGGGGACCGCGCTCTGGGCCATTCCGCCGATCTCGCCGCCGCGCGCGCCCCCCTTTCCATTCCAGCATCCCAGTAACCAGTATAGTGTCGGCACAGAACCGATTTAGCGAGGAAGCCATGGCCCGCAATAGTGTGGCGGATAGCAATGCCCACTCGACTGATCGGGGTGTTGCGCGCCGGCGGGTCTTTCTAGAGACCGCGCTTCAGGTGTTCTGCGAGCGAGGATACGAACGCACCAACATAAACGACGTTGTCCGCTTGGTCGGCGGGTCTCTTGCGACGCTCTACTCGCAATATGGCAGCAAGGAAGGCCTTTTCGTCGCCGTTCTGGATGAATGCAACAGTCGTTTCGCGGCCTCCTTGTGCCCGGCGGCGGATGTGCGGTTGCCTCTCTCAGAAGGATTGCAGCGCATCGGCGAGCACTATCTCCGTCAGGCGCTCAGTCGTGAGTCGCGGCAATTCTTTCGGATGATATGCGCCGCCAGCCGGGAGTTTCCGGAAGCCGCCAGGACCTGCCTCAGCGTGGGGCCAAACCGGCTTGCAGAAATCGTTGCGGAATATCTCAGCGCGCGCGCGCCCCGAGACGGCGTCGTGATCCAAAATCCGTCGGCTGCTGCGCTTTCGTTCTTCGCTCTGTTGCGCGGCCCTCACCAGTACAAAGCCATTATGGACGAAGGCTACGAGCTATCCGACGGCGATCTCCGCGCGCACGTGACGGAATCGGTCCGGTTCTTTCTGCATGGCGTCGGCGCGAAGGCGTGATCCGCTCCCCAACGCTCCGTTCTTGGTTGCTGAAACGAGAGGGCCCGTGAGTGACATTCGAAACGAGCGCACAAGGTTGGCTGCAAGATCGATCGACCGCACGGATCGAAGAATTTTGGAGCTCTTGCAGCAGGACGCGCGGAAAACCCATCGCGCCTTGGCTAAGGCGGTGGGCCTCACCGCCAGTTCGGCCTGGGAGCGGGTGAAGCGGCTTGAGCGCGATGGGTTTATCCTGGGGTATCGAGCCGTGATCGCCCCCTGCATGCTGGGCGCTGATATCGATGTGGTCGCCAGACTCGAATTGCGTTCGACCCTTCCCGCCGGTTTCCGGCATTTCGAGTCGGCTTTGAAGTTCTCGCCGGGCGTCCTTGGCGCGAAGAGAATGGGGAGCCCAGGCGCATATCTGCTGCGCTTGGCGTCGCGCGACTCGGTCGCTTGGACTGAGGGCGTCATCGAGAAACTGGGGCTCCGCGTCATCACATTCGAAACCCAACTCGTTGTGGAAGAGATCAAGCCCTACCGCGACCCGCCGATCCGCGCGTTGATCAATTGGCGCGCCGATCAGGCGTCAGAAGAGCCCTGATTGCCCAGCCTGAGCCACTCTGGAACACTGTCCCGCGTACGCCGAACAATGTTCGGCAAATGCCCCCACTGCCGAAAGATGTTTGGCAAACTTTAGGCGCGCGCCTTGCGATCGCTAATCGCAGTGGTTCGCGTCGTTGGCGGTCCGCATGGATGGCGGAGCGCAGTCGGCGATGACGGCAATTGCGGCCTCGATGAGTGCGAAGGCGGGCGCGGCGGCGCTGGCGATCTGCCTTGTCGCGGTTGCGGGTATTGCTGGTCCCTGGGCAGCGACGCAATTTCTTGCTGGCGCCTTCGATAACCAAGCCGCATTGGGTTCGCCGCTGGTCTCGGCGGGGGCCGCCAAGATCTATCCGCCCTGGGCGGTTTTGGCTTGGTCGCGCGACTGGGCTGACGAATTTCCCAAGCCCTTCGCTGTGGCGCACCTCATTCTCATGGGCGGCCTTGCCTGCGCGGTGCTCGTGGCGGTCGCAGTCTTCCGCAGTCGGCTGCGACTCAAGCCGTTTGGCGAAGCCGGATGGGGCAATTTCGCCGACGCGGAAGCCGCGGGGCTCTTCGCCAAGAGCGGCACGGTGCTTGGCATGCTCGACGGCGAAATCCTCTGCTGTGACGGGCCAGAACATCAATTGCTGATCGGCGCCTCACGCTCGGGCAAGGGGCGCGGTCATGTCGTGCCGACGCTGCAAGCCTGGGCTGGCTCGGCGCTTGTGTTCGACGTCAAGGGCGAACTCGCCTTTGGCGACGACCGCCATGGCTTTCCGGGCACGGCGGGGTGGCGTGAAAAACTCGGTCCCGTGATCTATTTCGCGCCGACGCGCGAGGATTCCGGTTGTTTCAATATCCTGTTCGAAGTGCGCCGCGGTCCGAACGAGGTGCGTGATGTGCAAAACATCGCCGAGATCATTGCCGATCCGCCGGGCGAGGGTGGCGCCAGCGACTTCTGGGAGCGCAAGGGCAAGGACATCATTGTCGGCGTCATCCTGCACGTGCTCTATGCTGAGCCGTTGGCGCGCAAGAACCTCGCAACCGTCCGCGAGAAACTGCGCGACATGCGCCGAACCGCTGAAGAGATGCGCACGACCTTGCACCGGCGCAATCCCGCAACGGGTCATCCGGAGGTCCATCCTGAAGTGTTGCACGCAGCCGAGAGCTTTCTCTCCGGCGAGGAGCGCATGCAATCGGGCATACAGGCGACGGCTGAGAGTTTCTTTGGCGTGTTCGCCGATCCGATTGTAGCGCAGAAAACAGCGACCTCCGATTTCCGCATCGCTGACCTCATGTGCCATGAGCGGCCGGTCACGCTCTATCTGCAGCCACCCCCGTCGGACATCACGCGCTTGATGCCGCTGATGCGGCTCGTCCTCAATCAAATCACCCGAACCCTCATGGAGAGCCAAACCCATGCGTGATGGCTCATCTTCCGCGCCGCGCCGCAAACTGCGCACGCTGTTGCTGGTGCTCGATGAGTTTCCGTTGTTTGGGCGGCAGAAATTTTTCGAGACTGCGATGGGCGCGATGGCGGGGTATGGGATCAAGGCCTATCTCGTCTGCCAAAGTCCCAATCACATCATTCGCGCTTATGGCCGCGACAACGTCATCGTCGACAACTGTCATGTAGTGACCGCATTCGCGGCCACCGACAATGAAAGCGCTAAACGCATTTCCGAAATGGCCGGCGAAGTCTGGGAGGTTCGCCCTCAGGAAAGCGAACAGCGTCCACGCTCGTTGTTCGGCCCGCACAAGGGCGCCGTCACCTATCGCGAGGAGCGCCGTCCGCTGATGCTGCCGGGCGATGTCCGGCAATTGCCGCGCGACGAGCAATTGATTTTCGTGGCTGGCGCCAAGCCCATTCGTTGCAAGAAGCTCAAATTCGACCGCGAGCCGATCTTCGCCAAGCGCATGCTGCCCGCGTCGCGGACGCGCGTGAAGCTGACGACGTCGCACGATTGGGAGAATGTCGCCCCGCTTGGCCGGCTGGCCAAAGACAAGAAGGGCGCTATCCGGGTGGAGACGCCGCGTCCCCAGGCCGATCTCTTCGAGGCGCCGCTGTCGATTTCAGAACAGGCGTTGGCAGGTCTGCGTACCTCCCAGCCGGCGACGCCTGCTGCGCCCAGTCAAAAACCTCAAGCTGAAACCAATGACGCGCCGTCCCGGCGTCTCGGAGTGTAGCCCCATGTCAACGATTGCGGTCAAAGCCTATGTCGAGCCTGACCTGGCGCGCGACATTGCCCGCGTCGCCCGCGCGCAAGGGCGTTCGGAATCGTCGGTTATCGCGGAAGCGATCCGCACGCGCTTTGCCTCGTTCGCGGCGGGTCCGGCCAGCGCGGGGCGCGACACGGATCGGCGCCAACTGGGCCGCCTCGAAGCGCGCGTCGATAAGATCCTCCGCGACCAAGCACTGATGAAGGAATGCGTGCTGCTGTTCGTCCGCATCTGGCTCGAACACAATCCGCCGATTCCGGAAGACCTGGCCGACAGCGCCGCGGCCAGTGCTGAGGCGCGCTTCAGCCGCTTTCTTGATCTTCTGATGAAGGGGCTGACGCCGGGGCGTTCCATCGCAGAGGAAGTGTTCGGCGCACCCAACGGCAATGGTCACGCCGAGAATGGCCACGACGCGGAATCCGCAGAGGCAGCACCTTGATGGGGGCTCACACCATCGGCGCCGCGCGGCGGCGTTCGGCGCTGACGCGCGCGCTTGGGCCAGCGATCGCGGAAGCGTTGGCCGCACCTGACGTGGTCGAGGCGCTTGTCAATGCCGATGGCTGGGTGTGGCTTGATCGCGTGGGGCGGGGTCTCAAACGCACCGAGCATCGCCTCTCCGCACACGATTGTGAAACGGCTGTGCGGTTGTTGGCGCACGAGGCCGGTGAAACGATCGGCGTGGATCGACCGTCGCTCGCGACCATTCTGCCGGACTCTGCCGCTCGGATTCAGGCCGTTCTGCCGCCTCTGGTCGAGGCGCCGGTGCTGTCGATCCGCAAACGGCCAAATGTCATCTACACGTTGGCCGATTATGTACGCGATGGCGTCGCGTCACCCACTCAAGCGGCGCTCCTCGTTGAGGCGGTGAAAGCCAAAAATAACATTGTCGTCGCCGGCGGCACGGGGTCGGGCAAGACCACCTTGCTCAATGCGCTGTTGGCGGAAGACGCTTTTCACAATGCGCGCGTGCTCATTCTGGAAGACACCGCCGAGCTGCAATGTGCTTCGCCCAATTGCGTGCAGCTGCTGACCAAGCGCAGCGAACCCGCAATCACTATGCGTGATCTGGTGCAGATGACGCTGCGGCTTCGACCTGACCGCATCGTCGTCGGCGAAGTGCGCGACGGTGCAGCACTCGAAGTGCTGAAGGCGTGGAACACCGGTCATCCCGGCGGCCTGCTGACCTTGCATGCGAATTCCGCGACCGATGCGCTGTCGCGTTTGGAAGATCTGGCGATGGAAGTTGTGGCGTCTCCGCCGAAACGCTTGATCGCCGCGACCGTTGATCTCGTCGTCTTCATTTCACGCACGGAGCGTGGTCGCGCCATCCAAAACATCGTGCGCGTCACCGGCGCCAACGCTGACGGCTACGTCATTGAAAAGATGGAGCATTAAGCACGAATCCTCGTTGCAATCTAAGCGTGAAAATGTTAGTAAAATCAACAACTTAAAGCGCAGATCGCGCTGATGCTGATGGAGAAGGGGACATGGGAAAACAGCAAAATTGGAAAGGCGCGGCCGCACTCGCGATCATTGCGCTCGCTATCGCAACGCCGGCTTATGCGTCGGGCTCCGGCATGCCCTGGGAAGGGCCGCTTGAGCAGATCGTGGACTCGATCACCGGGCCTGTCGCACGCGCGGCGGCGGTGATCGCCATCGTGCTGACAGGCATTGGCTTTGCCTTCTCGCAAAGCGGTGGCGGCTTGCAGAAACTCATGATCGTGGCTTTGGGCATTTCCGTCGCCTTTGGCGCGGCGACGTTCTTCCTCGACTTTTTCGGCTTCGCCGGCGGTGCAGTGCTCTGACGATCTGATCCGCCCGCGGCGGTCGCCGCATTCCGACACTCTAAACAGAAGGGAGCCTTCGTCATGGACGAAGAGCCGGAAGGATATCGCGTGCCTCTGCGCACCTCGCTGACGCGTCCCATCCTGATGGGCGGCGTGCCGCGCGCCTTCGCCATTTTGAACGCCACCATCGGTGCGGCGGTCGGCTTTGGGCTGCAGCAGCCTCTCATCGCCTTTCCGCTCTGGGCGGTGTTGCAGGGCGCGGCTGCTTGGGCAGCCGCGCGCGATCCCTGGTTCTTGGAAACATGGCCGCGCCACCTGGCCAAGCCGCACTTTTTCGCGACGTGACGGAGGGAAGCCATGTTTGATCTTCGTCCCTATAAACAGAGCGGCGCCAAGCTCAGCGATTATTTGCCTTGGGCAGGGCTCGTCGCGCCGGGCATTGTCCTCAACAAGGACGGTGCGTTTCAGCGCACGCTTGAATTTCGCGGGCCCGACCTTGATTCTTCAACGCCTGCCGAACTCATGGGCAAGACAGCCCGGCTGCAGAACGTCCTGGGCCGCTTCGGCTCGGGCTGGTGCATTCAGATGGAGGCCCGCCGCGCGCCAGCGCTTGGCTATCCCGACAGCGCCTGGCCTGACGGGCTCTCTTGGCTGATCGATGAAGAGCGCCGCGCCGTATTCGAAACCGCGGGCGCGCGGTTTGAGAGCAAATATTTTCTGACGCTGACCTGGCTGACGCCCGCCGAGCGGCAAGGCAAGCTTGAGAGCGTTCTGTTTGAGGGCGGCGGCGAGGCCAAAGGCGATATCGACTACAGCCTGCATTTAGAAAGCTATCGCCAAAAGTGCGATGAGCTGATGGCGCTGCTGGAGACACAAGTCCCGCACGCCCATTGGCTCACCGACGAAGAGACGCTGACCTATCTGCACGATTGCATCTCGGATCGGTCGCATCGGGTCGCTGTTCCCTCGACGCCGTTTCATCTCGATGCGCTGCTGCCCGACGCGCCGCTTCTCGGCGGTCTCGCGCCCAAGCTTGGTTCGAAGCATCTCAAAATCATCTCGGTTCGGAGTTTTGTCACCGAAACCGAACCGGGTCTCTTGGACGCGGTCAATCGTTTGGCGATTTCCTATCGCTGGATGACGCGCTTCTTGCCGCTGGCCCGCGAAGAGGGCCGCCGCGAACTCGAAAAGACCCGCAAGCGCTGGTACTCCAAACGCAAGTCTTTGCCGACTTTGCTGCGGGAAGCGGTGTTCAAGGAAGACTCCGTTCTTCAAGACAATGACGCGGCCAACCAAGCCGCCGATGCGGATTTGGCGCTGCAGGATTTGGGCGCCGAGGCGATCGCGGTCGGCTACGCCACTTTGGTCATTGTCGTCGCCGAGCAAAGCGAGGACGCCGCCAACGAAGCGGTGCGGCAAATCCAGCAAGTGACGGACGGTTTGGGTTTTGTCACTCAAGTTGAAAGCGTCAACGCGGTCGAAGCCTGGCTTGGGTCTCTGCCCGGCCACGCTTATGCCGATGTGCGCCGGCCGATCTTAATGACGCCCTCGCTCGCGCATCTTCTGCCGACCAGTGCCGTGTGGGCCGGTCCCGAACGCAATCATCACCTCAACGCTCCGCCGCTGATGCTGACGGCGACCGATGGGGCGACGCCGTTCCGGCTCGATCTTCATGTTGGCGATGTTGGCCACACCATGATCGTCGGCCCGACCGGCGCCGGCAAATCGGTGTTGTTGGCGACCTTGGCGGCGCAATTTCTGCGCTACCCTGATGCGCAAGTGTATCTGTTCGACAAGGGCCGCTCGGCGCGTGCGATTCTCTTAGGGCTAGGCGGCGATTTCTTCGATCTGGGCGACGAGCATGCGCTTGGCCTGCAGCCGTTCGAGTGCATTCATGAGCCGGAAGAGCGTGCCTGGGCGCTCGATTGGATCGCAGGCCTGATCGCCGCCGCCAACGTGTCGGTCACCCCGGAGATGCGTGCGGAGCTTTGGCGGACACTCGAAATCTTGTCCGCGCGTCCGGTGGAAGACCGCACGCTCACGCTCTATGTGGCGCTGGCGCAAGATGGCGAAGTGCGCGCTGCGCTCCAACCCTTCACCCATGCGGGACCGTACGGGCGGCTTCTGGATCACGATCATTCAACGCTTGGATATGGCGCCGTCCAGGCGTTCGAGATGGACGATTTGATGCGCCGGCCGCAAGCCGCGGGAGCGGTGCTCGCCGCGCTCTTCCATGTCTTGGAGCGCCGCTTTGATGGCAAGCCCACGCTTCTAGTGCTCGACGAGGCCTGGCTCTTCGTGAAGGACGCGTTCTTTTCCGCGCAGATTCAAGATTGGCTGAAGACCCTGCGGAAGAAAAACGTCGCTGTCGTGTTCGCGAGCCAAGAACTGGCCGATGTCGAAGCGAGTACCATCGCCTCGACCATCATCGAAGCCTGCCTGACGCGCATCTATCTGCCCAATGACCGCGCCCGTGAGCCGCGTTCGCGTGCCTTCTATGAGCGCCTGGGATTGAATGCGCGTCAGATCGCGCTGATCGCAAACGCGACGCCGAAGCGGGATTATTACCTCGTCAGCCGTGATGGCTGCCGTCTATTCGAATTGGGTCTTGGTCCCGCGGCTCTCGCTTTCGTCGGCGCTTCGCGTCCGGAAGATCACGCGCTGATGGACCACGTCTTGAAAGAGGGGGGCGCCAGCGGCTTTGCCCCAGCTTGGCTCGACGCACGCGGTTTGCGCGACGCCGCCGATGCGCTGCGCCGATTCAAGGTGGCCGCATCACCGCCATTCCAGCCGATCAAACCCGCTGCCGACCTCGTCGCCGCGGAATGAGGGAGAGAACCATGCAACGTAGACTCATATCTTTGCTGGCCAGCGCGGCTATGGCCGCGACGCTGGCTGCGTCCCCGGCGCAAGCGCAGCGCATCGTCTATGATCCGACCAATTACGCGCAAAATATGCTGTCCGCCGCCCGCGCGCTCGAACAGATACGCAATCAGGTACAGCAGATCGAGCAGGCGGCAGCGATGTTGCGGCAGAACCCGTTGCAGCTCTCGCCGGAGCTCACCCAATCGATCGACGAAGCACGGGCTCTGTTCGAGACGGCGCAGGGCATCGCCTTCGAGGCCCATCAGGTCGGCGAAGATCTGCGCACGCTCTATCCGGAGACCTGGGAGGATTTTGATCTCGACCAGATACTGGGCCAGTCCGATTCCTGGGTGCGCGAAAGCCGCGCCAGCCTGCAGCGGGCCATGGAAGCGGAAGCCAATGCCGCGCGCTCGATTGAGAGCACGCGCGGACGCATCGACCGCGCTTTGCAATCGTCCAGCGGCAGCGAAGGCCAGACCGGCGCCATCCAAGCCGGCAATCAGCTGCTCGGCATCCAGGCATCCCAGCTCGCGGAAATCCACGCGCTCTTGATCGCGCAAGGCCGCGCGCTCGAAACCGAACGCATGGAGCGGCTTGCGCGCGAAGAACGCGGCCGCGAAATCCAGCGCCGCGCCTTTCCAACCCAAACGACGACGACGACCGCGCCCGCGCGCTCGGCGTTTGAACACTGAGGCGAGCCAATGGATCCTGCATCCATCAATTCGTTCCTGGATCAATTCCTGGGCGTCGCCAATTCGGGCTTCGGCCTGATCCAAGGCGATGTGACCTATGTCCTGAATGCGCTGATCGTGATCTCGATCACGCTGGCGGGCGCGCAATGGGCGCTCGCCGGTGAAGCGCCGATGGCGCCATTCTTCAGGAAAGTGCTGTTCGTCGGGCTGTTCGCGTTCCTCGTGAACAATTGGAACATGCTCTCCACCGCGATCGTCCAATCGGGAGCGCAATTGGGTCTCCAAGCCGGCGGCTCGTCGATGAGCATGGCTGATCTCCATAATCCAGGACGCGTCGGCCAGATCGGAACCGAACTCTTCGGCAAGACCATCGCGCTCGCCGAAGGCATGAACATCTTCACCGACGCGCTCACGATGGGGACGATCTTTCTCGCCGCCATCTTTGTAGCACTCGGCTTTTTCGTTCTCGCGCTGCAGCTCTTTGTTTCCCTGATCGCCTTCAAGCTCGGCTCCCTCGCCGCGTTCGTCGCGCTGCCGTGGGGCGTCTTCAACGGCACAGCCTGGGTGGCGGAGCGCCCGCTCGGCTGGGTGGCGGGGTGCGCTATCCGATTGTTCGTTCTGGCGCTGATCGCCTCGGTCTCGATCACCTTCGTCAATACGCTCCCTGCGACCTTAACACTCGACGCGGGCGGCGCGCTCAACGTGCTGCTGTTCGGTTTGACCGTGCTGGCGCTCGCATGGTTCGGCCCGCAACTCGCCAGTGAAGTCGTGTCGGGCCAGCCCCATCTCTCTGGCGCCGATGCTTATCGCGCCGGCGTCGGTGGCGCCGTCACCGCGATCGGCGGCGGCGTTGCCACTTATTACGCAGCCAAGACCATGGTCGGGGGCGCACGTGCGCTTGCAGGCGGCGCGAGCCGCGCAATCGGCGGCGCGCGCCCAGCTTCGCGTGGCGGCGGCGGTGCTTCGGGCGGGGGCAATTCTCCTTCCGCAAGCGGCGGTGCGCGTCCGGTCAATTACGCCGCCATGCAACCAAAACCTTCAGCGTCTTCAGGGGGCAAACCATGAATTTCCCATTCCGATCGCCGGCGAGAAGTTTCGCGCCCGAACCGGCCGACACGCCTTATGCGCGGGCGCGCCAGGAATGGGATGCACGCATGGGCTCGGCGGTGCTGTCGGCGCGGTCGTGGCGTGCCATTGCTTTCGGGTGTCTTGGTCTTGCCGGCGCGCTCGGCGTTTCGCTCACTATGGTGGCGTTGCAGAAGCGCACTTTTGTGCACGTCGTGGAAGTAAGCCCAGAAGGGCAGGTGATGAACGTTCGCGCCGCCGACGGGCGCTGGAGCCCAAGCGAGGCGCAAGTCGCCTATCACCTCGGCCGTTTCGTTCGCCTGGTGCGCTCGCTGCCAACCGATGGCGTGGTGCTGCGTGAGAATTGGCTTGAAGCCTACAAGTTTCTGACCCCGCAGGCCGCAGCACATTTGACTGAACTGGCGCGCGCGGACGATCCGTTCCTCAGCCTCGGGCGCGTAGGCCGCACCGTGCATATCCGTTCGATCATCGCGCGTTCCGACCATGCCTGGGAAGTCAGCTGGGTCGAAAGCGCCACCAATGCGACCGGCACGAATGATGGCCAGCTTTATACCGGCGTCTTCAGCGTCACGACGCAGCCGCCGCGCAATGCCGACGATATCGCCGCCAATCCGCTTGGCCTGCTGATCTCCGACTTCTCCTGGAGCCGCGAACGATGAAACGCTTCCTCCTCACCCTCTTGATGTCGAGCGCGCTCGCAGCCTGCGCGACCGCCGATATCGTGCCCGTCGCCGAAGGTGATGGCGTCGAAACCTCCGCCCTAGAGCTGCGCGGCGCGGTGCAAGTTGTCGCTGATGCGCCCGTGTTGGCGCCTATTGCCGAATCTCGCCGCCAAGCGCGCCGCGGCCGCGAGCCGCCGCCTTTGGAAACCCTCGCCGCCGCCAACACAGCCGCGCGACAACGCCCGACCCGCGATAGCTTCAACGCCGCGCGCCAGATCTATAGCTACGAGCCGGGCGCGCTTTTTGAGCTTTACACCAACCCCAATTACGTCTCGACCATCCTGCTTGAGCCTGGCGAGACCCTCAACAGCATCGCCGCTGGCGACACTTCACGCTGGATGGTGACGCAAGCCGAGGCTGAAACCGAAAGCGATGGACGCACCATCGTTTTGGTAAAACCGCAGGTGACGGGCTTGCGCACCAACATCGTGCTCATCACCGATCGACGCACGTATTTGGTCGAAGCAATTTCGCAAGCCGGCAGCGCTTATGCCGCGCAAGTCGCCTGGTCTTATCCGCAGAGCGTGGTTTCATCCTCGGGCGTCCCACCGATCGATCGGCTCAACTTTGCCTATCGCATCCGCACGGTGCGGGGACGCACGCCAATCTGGACGCCGACGCGGGTGTTTGACGACGGCCGCCGCACCTGGATCGAATTCACGCCGGGTGTCGCCGCAGCCGACATGCCGCCCGTGTTCGTCGTCACCGGCGAAGGCGCAGAGCTGGTGAATTATCGCGTGCAAGGCCAGCGCTACATGATCGACCGCGTGTTCGACCGCGCCGAGCTTCGTCTCGGTGCGCGCGCGCCGATCATCGTCCGCATCGATCGCACCGGAGCGCATCCATGAACGCCGCCATCCCGCAAGCGCAAGAGCAGCCGGACCTCGCCATCCGCGCGCGCCCGCCGTCACCCAAGCGTCTCTCGCGCAAAGTCCTGCTCGCCGGAACGGGGGCGGCGGGGATTGTTATCGCCTTCGCTTTGGTGAGCGGTCTATCGGAGCGGCCCGACCGGCGCGGCGGCGCCACAGAGGCGGCCGTCGCCGCGGCGGGCGGGCCGCCGGAATCAATTCAGCAGGCCGCGTCTGGTTACGCAGCGGGCGACCTGCCGCGCGGTCGGTTTGAAAGTGGCGAAGAGCTGCCGGCGGAGGGCGACGCTAGCGCGCTCGTGGCGCCAGCGGATCCAATGTGGAGCGGTGGCGCCTCGGAAGGACCGCGCCAGACAGCGCACGCCGATGCATCGCCGGTCGATCCGCAAGCGGCGGCGCGCGCTTCGCCGATCCTCTTCGGCGAACATCAGGTCAGCGTGCACACTGAAGCCAACGACGGGCGTCTCGACTCGCGCCTGACACCGCCGCTCTCTCGTTACGAAGTGCAAGCCGGGCAAGTTATCCCCGCAGCGCTCGTGACGGCGCTCAATTCGGATTTGCCGGGACGCGTGATCGCCCAGGTGACGGCGCCCGTCTATGACAGTGTCAGCGGCGACTATCTCTTGATCCCACAAGGCTCGCGCCTGATCGGCACATATCAAAGCGGGACCAGATATGGCGACCACCGCATCCTGCTCGCCTGGAATAGGCTTATCCTGCCTAATGGCTGGTCTATCAACCTTGAGGGCATGGAAGCGAGCGACCCTTCCGGCGCTTCGGGGTTGAGCGATCGGACCGACAATCATCTCGACCGTCTCGCCGCCGCTGTCGCGTTGTCTTCGATCATCAGCGTTGTCGCCAACGAAGCGGAGAATGACGACGAAGGCGCGTCGCTAACGCAAAGCCTCGGCGACAGCGCCGCTCAGCAAGCAGCGCAAACCGGCGCGCGCATCGTCGATCGCGAGCTCAGTGTGCGTCCGACATTGCGGGTGCGCGAAGGCGCACCCGTTCGTGTGTTGGTGATGCGGGACATTGAGCTGAGGGCGTATTCAGGACGTTCGCCATGACCGCTGGCGCCCACATTGCCGCTCCGCAGCGCAGGAAAGCGAGGGTGAAACCCGTTGACGCCGCACAATTGGGTTTGTTCGACGCGCCCACGGCAACGGCGCCGAACAAAGGCCCAGTCCCGCGATCGGCGAACCGCGAACACAACGCAATAGTGGCGGCCTCGCCGCCAACTTCTCCGCGTCGAGTCGGCCGCGCAGTAAGGTGTCCTACTCGAACCGTCACAGTCGAGGATATGCCCGACTATCCGGCTGAGCTTCACGAAGCCGTGGATCGGATGCTGGCCGATCTGCGCGCTGACCGCGTGTTGCTGACCTATCGAGCTATCAAGGAGTGCTTCGGAATTTCACGCGCGACGGTTGCGCGGCGCGTGAAGGAGGGGTTGGTGCCCGGCGTGAGGATGGCCAACGGACGCGTCCTTGACGACGGACCTGTCCGCCGCTT